>ERZ772892.1577-NODE-1577-length-23324-cov-8.752074_pt1 | contig 23324 bp, 16 predicted proteins | sample MGYA00512126_ERZ772892 | MGnify/ENA primary metagenome ERZ772892 (study PRJEB29015, sample SAMEA2737697) | human gut metagenome | biome: human gut; feature: human-associated habitat; material: faeces | place: China | collected 2012 ... | reverse complement strand
CCTGTTGCCGCAGGCAATAGGGCGGGCGATGGAATGGCCCGTTTCACTTGCGTGGAAAAGCTCCCCGAGTGCTGCGCGCAGCCGCTTACATCAACGGACTCAGCAGCCGCAGCACGCTGTCCAGTGCTGTGCCCGGCAGATTGGTGCGGCAGTCGGAGCGCTGGATCTCCCGGCACTGCGGCAGGGTGCGTTCCACATCCTTCCGCAGTGCGGCGATCTGACTGTTATGGAAGAGCAGTGTTCCGCATTCAAAGTGGAGGAACAGGCTCCGATAATCCATATTGATGCTGCCCACCACGGCGACACGGTCATCGCTGACATAGCACTTGGCGTGGAGGAAACCGGGCGTGAATTCATAAATGCGCACACCCGCCCTGAGCAGGGGCAGATAGTAGGAACGGCTGAGCCGGAACACCAGCTTCTTATCCGGGATCCCGGGCAGGATGAGCCGCACGTCCACCCCGCGCTTGGCCGCACTTTTCAGAGCATCCAGCATCTCCTCGCCCACGGCCAGGTAGGGCGTATAGATATAAACATATCTCTGGGCCTGAGAGAGGATGTCCAGATAGACCGTCTCGGCCAGCGGTTCCTCATCCAGCGGGCTGTCCGCGTAGGGCTGCACCACGCCATCCTGCACTGCGGGCAGGCGGGTGGGCGCAAAGGCGGTGTAATCGGTCTCCTGCGGGCGGAAGGCGTTCCATACATTGAGGAACATCACGGTAAAGTTCCAGACAGCGGCTCCTTCCAACCGGATGGCCGCATCCTTCCAGTAGCCAAAGCGCTGCTCTGCATTGATATACTCATCCGCCAGATTCACGCCACCAGTGTAGGCCACATTGCCGTCAACCACCACGATCTTGCGGTGGTCGCGGTGGTTCATCACCAGCGAGACCAGCGGCACCACCGGGTTGAAAGGGATGCAGCGGATATGCGCCTTCTCCATGCGGATGACAAAATCACTGGGCAGGCCCAGCAGGCTGCCAAAATCATCGTAGATCAGCCGCACATCCACGCCCTGGGCGGCCTTGCGGCGGAGGATCTGCTCCACACCGTCCCACATTTTGCCGGAACGGAGGATAAAAAATTCCAGAAAGATAAATTTTTCCGCCTTTTCCAGATCTGCCAGCAGCTGGGGATACATCTCCTCCCCGCAGGAAAAGTAGTGAGCAGCGGTATCCTTCCAGGCCGGATACGGCCCGAACTTTGCCACATAGCGGCTCAGGTTCCGGCTGGAGATATCCAGCGCATCGGTCTGGCCCTCGGGCTGGGCAAGCTCAGTCTGATGAACCTGTTCCACCTTCTGCATCCGCTCCCGCAGATACTTGGCGGGGGCCTTGTTGCCAAAAGCCAGATAAAGCGCGCCGCCCAGCAGGGGCAGAAGACCGATCAGAACGATCCAGCCGATCTTATAAGCACTGTTTTCATCCTTGCGCACCAGATACAGCACGATCATGATGCTCAGCGCCTTCAGGGCACCGTTCAGCCAGACCCGCCCCGCCGTGAACGACCAGAACGCCCAGAGCAGCCAGAGCACCTGTAGAGCCACCAGCACCACTGTGATCGTGACACGGTTGAAGATGCGGTTGAAAAACTTGACGATAGGCAATCTGAACATGTGGTATCCCTCCCCTGCCGCCCACGGCGATTTTTGATGCTGTTAGTATAGCGCAGAGCGGAAGATTTTGCAAACAAAAAAGCGCCCACAACGGCTTTCCCCGCTATGAGCGCCTATTCAATCGTGGGCAGAATTTTTCCGAGGGCCGTTCGCTTATGCTTCCGCGTCCTCATAACCAACCAGCAGACCGCCCAGCTCTGCATAATAGCTGCACAGACCGCCGCATTCGCTGATGTCCACCTTTGCTCCATCAAACACAGCCTGTACCATGTGCTTCAGGCGCTCGGCGGCAGCGGGATTGCCGCAGTGAGAGATATGGAGCCTGCCGTTGGTGTAGCCGTGCTCCTTGAGTTCCAGCACGATGCGTTCCAGCGCACCATGCTCACCACGGGTCTTGCAGAGAACATCCAGCTCCCCGGCCTCACTTGCCTGTCCGATGACCCGGATGCCCAGCATCCGCGCCACAGCAGCAACGGCAGGCTTCACGCGGCCATTGCGGGCCAGATTGGCCAGCGATTCCAGCGAAAAGAGCAGATGGGTGTGCTTGTGGTAGCGGAGCATCTCTTCACAGATCTCGTCAAACTCCTTGCCCTCAGCCAGCAGATCCCGCAGATGCTCGGCCAGCAGGCGCTGCTCCGGGCCGGTGGAAAGGCTGTCCAGCACGAACACCCGCTTGCCGGGGTTCTCCTGCTGGTATTCCTCGGCGGCCAGCTGGGCGGCATTGTAGCTGCCGGACAGGGTGCCCGTGATGGTGATGGCATACACCTCGTCGGCTCCCTCGTAGGCAGCCAGCCAGTCGCTGACATTGGGGCAGGAAGTTGAGGTCTTGCCCTTATAGGTGCGCAGGGTCTGGGCCATGCCCACGGCATCCATCGTGCCGTTGTCCAGATATTCGGCATCGTCGGTGATGATCTTCAGGGGAACGCATTCAAAATCCACGCCCTGCAAGGTGTACAGGCTGGCGGAGGAATCCACAACGATCTTGGTGTTCATAAGCATTTATCTCCATTCCGGCGGCAGCGGATGCCGCAGTTTTTCCTGTTGTCTGAATCACTATATCAGCTTTTCAAAAACCTGTCAACTGTTTTATTGAATTATTTCAAAAGTTTTCAATTTCCTGTTGACCGCATTTCCAAAACATGGTATACTGTCCGCATGAAATTAGAATCAAACCGCCGCGTTGCGGCCTGCGCCGCAGGGTTTGCCCTGCCCCGGTATGCAGAACTCCCCACCGTAGGGCTTTATCTGGATCAGAGTGTACAGTTTGTCAACGGGTGTTTCCGCACATTTCAGGGGGTGGAGCTCACCGCTTCCATGGTGAGCAACTACGTTAAGAAAGGGATCATCAGCCACCCCATCAAAAAGAAGTATACCCGGGATCAGCTGGCCTGCCTGATCTACATCGTGGTTTCTAAAAATGTCCTGTCCATGGAAAACATCGACAGTCTGTTCAAGATGCAGCGGGCGCATTATACCTCCGCGCAGGCGTATGATACCTTTTGCGATGAGCTGGAGAACTACCTGCCCTATGTGTTCGGCCTGACCAAAAGCTTTTCCGAGCTGGAGCCGGATGTGGATGATGCACGCAAGCTCCTGCGCAGCACCATCATCTCGGCTGTGAACAAGATCTATCTGGACTGCGTTTTCACCGACCTGCGGCAGGAGCAGGCCCTCTGGCCCGATATCCTGCCGGATCTAGCGTAAGCAGCCAAATCTGTATTCAAGATAAAGCAAAAGCAGCGGCTGCCATCCAACCGCTGCTTTTGCTTTATCTTTTGGTCAACCGGCATTCCGGCGCACAGATTTATTCCTCCGCCGGGATTTGGTTCAGGGCATCGTTCAGAGCCTTCAGCTCCTCCGCCGGAAGCTTTTCACGACCCAGAATGCTCTTCAGCTCGATTCCCAGTGGGATCACATCCTGCTCTGTCAACACACGGTAAAGCGGCTGCGGCAGCTTCTCTTTCAACAAAGCCGCTGCCTCCGGGTTATTCAGCAGCTCCCCTGCTGTGCTTTCCAGCGAGCAGTAGCCCTCCCGTACCAGAGAATCAGAGGTCAGGAACCAGTTCTTCACCGGCCCGCCTGCGCTGCTGTCCGGCAGGCAGTAGGAAGGTTCCGGATGGTCCTGTCGAGTGAGGTCCATCGCATCGGAGCAGCTTCCTGCCGTTACACAGATATGGTTTTCGCCCTTTTTCAGGGGAACTTCTTCAAATCGGACGGTGCCGTTCCCATCCCTGGGCAGTGTTTTCAGAACGCAGCCATTCACCGACAGGGTCACCTCCGGCTGGTTTGTATAGGCCTTCACTTCAACGGCCCCTTCTGTTCGTTTGGCAAATCGCTTTCCGCACAGATGGACGAACGGTTCTTCGGACCACTTTGCTTTGTAATAATAGAATGCATCCTTCCGGGTCTGACGGTCATAGGTCACAAGACCCTTGGCGTTCAGGTTCCGCAGACCGCCATCCTTCCGAAGAGCGCTGGAAAAATCAAACATATTCCAGACAAAGCTGCCCCACAGATAGGGTTTGCTTTCAAAAATGGGATAGACGGTCTCGTGGAAGAGTGCCTGATATTCTTCCGTATAGTCCTGCACCCGAGGTTCTGCGCTGTGCAGAGCCGGATTTGCGTCCACACCATATTCGCTGATGCCAAGCGGCATTTCAGGGTTTGCAGCATGGTAGCGGTCCAGAAAACCATCGTAGCCCTCCATCTGGCCGTAATACCAGCCGAAATAGATGTTGTAGCCGATCATATCCGTACCATGATTCAGCCCGCTCTTGAATTTGACGGTATACATATTAGCTGCTGTGACCAGCCGTCCCGGATCCAATGTATTGACCAGCTTTCGCATTTCCGCCAGATTTTCATACTGATCCGGCGTATCCCGGAACATTCCGATCTCATTCTGGATGCCCCAGAAGCAGATCGAGGGATGATGCTGGTTCTGCAGCACCAGCTCTGTCAGCTGCAAACGAATATTTTCCATCAGGGCCGGTTCCCGGGTCATCTTGAGCATGGGGACCTCTGCCCAGACCACATAGCCCTCCCGATCGCAGCGATCATAGGTCTCCTGTGGGTGCTGATAGTGGGACAACCGGATTGCATTTGCACCGATCTCCCGGATCAGAGCAAAATCCCGGTCGATTTCCTTCCCGGTCACAGCATTGAAGCACCCTGCAAAGTCCTGATGCTTTGCCACGCCCCGGATCCGGCAGTATTCTCCATTCAGGAAAAAGCCCTTTTCCGGGTCCATGCGGATGCTGCGAAAGCCGATTTTCTTTGTCACGGTATCTGTTACCACCCCATCACAGACCAGCTCCGCCGTCAGACTGTAAAGCGCCGGGTCTACTTTTCCGTTCCATAATTCCGGTCGTTCCACCGTCAGTGTACAGGAGCTTCCGGCCTGTGTTGTCTGCGAGATCACCGAGGTTCCCTCCGGGGATGCAAGAGTATACCGGACCTCCGATGTTTTTTCTGCCACCACATGAGAGTTCAGATACACTCTGCCGCAGCCATTCTGCTCAACAGCCGTCCGGGCCACAACTCCGTCCGTACCATAATAGCAGACATCGAAATGCTCCGGCTCCTTTACCAGCAGACTTACGCCCCGGTACAGGCCGCCAAAGACCGTAAAATCACCGGCAAGGGGTGAGATATCATCGCAGGCTGCATTGGAGAGATAAATTTGAATATCCAGCGTTTCTCCATTCAGCATATCGGTCGGCACCGGCACACAAAAACGGCTGTATCCTCCCTTGTGCTCCCCGGCAAGTATTCCGTTCAGTACGATCTTCGCATGATTATCGGCTCCCGGAATGTCCAGATACAATGCTTTCCTGCGCCACTCCGGTGCAAGGGTGATCTGTTTCCGGTAAAGGGTCGTTCCACGGTAGGGTTCCACGGCATTTTCATCATACCATGTGTGGGGCAGGTTCACTCTTTCTGCCGCTCCACCAGCTTCGACAGCCGACAGATTATCTATGCTGCAGCCCGGCAGCTTCCAGAATTGCCAGTCCCGATTCAGATCCATGCGTTCCATTGCCTTCTCCTTCTCCGCAAATGCGGTCTGAAAAAAAAAAAAAAATCTCTCCGGAAACACCATCCTCAGGATGCACCCCGTTTGCAGGGGGGTCCCTGTGGCTGTGTTCCGAAGAGAACGACTTCTTTTTTATTTACTATACCAGACTCTCACAGACCTTGTCAAGGTCTATCATCCCTTCCTCGTAAGGATGCCGGGCTTTTTTCCGGATTCCCCATCAAAATTCCAATGCCGGGCTGACCTCATTGCGGCGCTGGGCCTGCACGATGCAGTCCTTTTCCGGCACGACACCTGCCGCACCCAGGGTGTTGAACATGGTCTGCAAGGCAAGTGCCGGGGTGTTGTTCTCCTGCGAGAGATGGCAGAGGGCAAACTTTTTGCATCCCTCCTGGATCAGCTCCAGCAGCTTTGCCGAGCACTCATCGTTGGAGAGGTGGCCCCGGTTGGACTCGATGCGGGAGCGCAGGTAGTAGGGATACCGCCCGCTGCGGAGCATGTGGAGGTCGTAGTTGCTTTCCAATGCCACCAGGTCACAGCCGCTCAGGGCCTGATGCACCGGCGGGGTCAGGACTCCCAAGTCGGTGGCAATGGTCATGGTCTTGTTGTCCGGGGTGCGGATGCGGTAGCCCACGCAGGGCACGTCGTGGCTGGTGGGGAACATCGTCACGCCGAAATCTCCCACATCCTCTTCCCCGCCGGACAGGGTGCGCAGCTCACAGCTGGCGGGCACGATACCGTTTGCATCCAGAAAATCCAGCGTATCGTCTGCGCCGTATACCGGCAGCGGATTCTTTTTGAGGAAGGTGGCCAGCCCCTTGACGTGGTCAGAGTGCTCATGGGTGACCAGAATGCCCGCACAATCGCTGATGTTCAGGCCCAGCTCCTTGAGTGCCGCCGAGGTGGTGCGCACGCCCTTTCCCATATCGATGATGATGTACTTTTCCCCCGTGCGCACCACGCTGCAGTTGCCGGAGGAACCAGAGTATAACGAGATGAATTCAGACATTTCAAACCTCAAGAAACGAACCTCTCCGTCATTGCTTCACAAAAGCTCCCTGTCAGGAAAACTTCTGCAAAACAGACTGAGAGGTTCTGAATGATTACATTGCCGATTCCAGTGCAGCGGGCATCCGCTCCACCTTGCTGATCTCAGCGCCCAGGCCGCGCAGCTTTTCCACGATGTTCTCGTAGCCGCGCTCAATGTGGCCGATCTCCTCGATCTCACTGGTGCCGTCTGCCATCAGGGCAGCAACCACCATGGCCGCACCGGCACGCAGGTCAGAAGCGCGCAGGGGGGCAGGATTCAGCTTGTCCACCCCTTCAAACACGGCCACCTGACCGTCCACCTGCACCATTGCGCCCATCTTGCGCAGCTCGTCCACATAGCGGAAGCGGTTGTCCCACACGCTCTCGGTGATGGTGGAGGTGCCCTTTGCCACGCTGAGCAGCACACCCATCAGGGGCTGCATATCGGTGGGAAAGCCCGGGTGAGGCATGGTGTTGATCTTCAGCGGCAGGATATCGCCCTTGCGGGAGACGCGAACGGAATCATCGAATTCCTCCACATCCACACCGGCACGGCGGAGCTTTGCAGTGATGGGTTCCAGATGCTTGGGGGTGACATTTTTGATCAGAACGTCGCCGCCGGTGGCAGCAGCGGCAACCATGTAGCTGCCCGCCTCGATCTGGTCAGGGATGATGCTGTAAGTGCAGCCGTGCATCTTTTCCACGCCGCGCACCTTGATCACATCGGTGCCGGCACCGCGCACATCCGCGCCGCACATATTCAGGAAGTTTGCCAGATCAACGACATGGGGCTCCTTGGCGCAGTTTTCCAGAATGGTCTGGCCCTGTGCCATCACAGCGGAGAGCATACCGTTCATGGTAGCGCCCACGCTGACCTTATCAAAGAAAATATGGGCACCGTTCAGTTCCTTGGCACGCACGGTGATCATGCCGTAGTCCACGCTGTCCTCTGCACCCAGTGCGCTGAACACCTTGAGGTGCTGGTCAATGGGGCGGGGGCCCAGATTGCAGCCGCCGGGCATGGCCACCTGTGCCTTGCCAAAGCGGGAGAGCAGTGCACCCAGGAAGTAGTAGCTGGCACGCATCTGGCGGGACAGATCGTCCGGGACGTTGGTGCAGTTCAGATGGGTGGTGTCGATCTCGTAGGTATTGCGGTTCAGCATCTTGATGCCGGCACCCAGGGTGCTCAGGATCTTCAGGCTGACTGCCACATCACTGATGTCCGGCAGATTTTCGATCACACAGACATCTGCCGCCAGAATGGTGGCAGGCAGAATGCCCACAGCCGCATTTTTTGCACCGGAAATGGTGACTTCGCCATGCAGGGGCTTGCCGCCCGTAATAACAAACTTTTCCAATTTTATAATCTCCTTGTCGCAGGCCCGCCAGCGGCAGGGCCACTCAGGGTTCTTACTTGATCTCTCCGCGCACCGCTGGGTACACACCCTCACGATACAACTATCTTATTATACACAACTTCGAGCAAAAAGCAAAGCCCCCTTTTTCCCTGCCCGATTATTTTCTGTTTTGCCCAGAATCTGCGGAAATATTCGATATTTTTGTTTCTTATTTCAAAAATTTTACAATCAGCGCCCCTTACCAGACGCAATCCTCGCTGCAGGTCTCCTTGATCCAGCCCAGCTGATAGGCCTTGACCAGCTGTTTCAGGTCATGCACCCGCTCCCGCAGGATCTCGCCCTCGTCCGTCTCTTCCACCAGAATGCGGTGGTTCTCCGTTTCCAGAATGTTCTTCTGCGACACGATGTCGATGTTTTCGTTCACGGCCTTTTCGGCACTGACAAAGGGCTGATGGGTCCGCAGGGACATGGTGCGGCTGGAGTACACCAGCGTGTACCCTGCAATGCCGGTCTTTTCATGGTAGGCGCGGCAGAACCCGCCGTCAATGACGACCAGACGGCCCCCGCCCTTGATGGGGCTCTCGCCGCTCTTCTCCCGCACCGGCACATGGCCGTTGACGATGTGGCTGGTGCCGGGCAGGCCGAATTCCGCCAGGATACGGCGGCAGGCGGCCTCTTCATTGTACCATGTATAATAGGGGTCCTTGACTTCCTCGTGGGTTGCGGGGTCGGCAATATACAGCCGCTCAAAGGTGGTCATGGCGCTGCGGCCGAACAACGGCGACAGCTTGCCGCACCACAGATACCACAAAAAGTCCTGACCGCTCCGCCGGGCCGCGCTGCCCTCGGGAGCAAAGTAGCCGCAGCGTGCCCGCTCGTCACAGTAGTCCATCAAGCCGCGGCCCGAGTAGTTGTGTCCCTCAAACCGCTCCACGGCAAAGCTGCCGTTTTTGGTCATGGGCACCACGCCGTGGTAGAGCAGGTTGCCGTTCTCGATGTGGTAAACGCTGCCCTTGGCATACAAAAATTCCACATGATGCTGCAAGCGCTCGCTCTGCCGGAAGGATTCCACCAGCTTGCGGAGCACCAGCCGCTCATCATCATTCAGGGCGGCGGGGTCTGCCGGGTCCACGGTGGGGAAGCTGGTGTCCCGCAGGGGGTATGCCTGCCCGTTCAGGGTCACTGTTCCCTTTTTCCAATCGATGTGCCGCAGGAAATCCCGACCCTGCATCTTGAAATCCGGGTTGCGGTCGATGACCTTGCACTCCATCTTGAGCATCAGAATGGTCACGGCCTTGTGCATCACGGCACAGCGGTGGAGCATGCCCTCGGTGTAAGGGCCGCGCGCCGCGTCGGTGTGGGGCATCCAGAGGGTCAGGTCGTCATTTCCGTAGAACTGCTCGGCCATCCGCTGCAGGTGCCGCAGGTTGATGCCGTAGCAGTCCTCGAGCATGGCATGGTTGTGGTAGGCCAGTGTCGTTTTGAGCACGGTGCAGACGCAGATGGGACTTCCGGCGGCGGCACCCATCCAGACCACGTCATGGTTGCCCCACTGGATATCCACATGGTGGTGGCGCATGAGCCGGTCCAGAATGATATCAGGCCGGGGGCCTCGGTCAAACAGATCCCCCACGATGTGCAGCTTGTCCACAGCCAGCCGCTTGATGAGCTCACACAGCCGGACGATGAACCGGTCGGCGCGGCCATTTTCGATGATACTGCCCACGATCTGCCCATAATAGAGGTCCTTGTCGTGGTCCTCAAAGTGGGCATGGAGCAGCTCATCCAGAATATACCCGCAGCTGGACGGCAGGCAGGAGCGAACATGCTGCCGGGTATGCTTGGAGGACACCAACCGGCAGATATCAATGAGCTGAAGCAGGGTCTCCGTGTACCAATGGTCAAGAGCTTCCTCATCCGCGCACCCAGCTTTGAGCCGGGGCAGCTTCTCGTTGGGGTAATAGATGAGCGTTGCCAGCTCTGCACGGGTCTGTTCCGGCACGCTCTCCCCCAGCACGATGTCCACCTTTTCCCGGATGACACCCGAAGCCGAGTTCAGGATGTGGACAAAGGCCTCGTTTTCACCGTGCAGGTCGCTCATAAAATGTTCGGTGCCTTTGGGCAGCTTGAGCAGGGCCTGGGTGCTGATGATCTCACTGGCGGCGGCCGCCTGCGAGGGGTAATCCCGTGCCAGCAGGGAGAGATATTTCAAATGATCCCGGATCTCCTCGTTTTCGGTGCGCATGACATCCTCCGTCTGATATGTAGTATTTTTGCATGATATATAATATTCTATCATAGTATACCACATTCCATGTCATAAATGGTATAATAAACAAGAGTGATTCTGTCAAATCTTTTGCAAAGGACTTGGATATTATGCCCAAAACCATTTCTGTTGCCGTGCCGGAAGCCTGCACTCTCTGCCCCAGGCAGTGCAAAGCCGACCGGGCCGCCGGGCAGACGGGCTTCTGCGGGGCGGGCCGCACCCTGAAAGCGGCCCGCGCGGCCCTGCACTTCTGGGAGGAGCCCTGCATCAGCGGCACCCGGGGCAGCGGCACGGTGTTTTTCTCCGGCTGCACCCTCAAGTGCTGCTTCTGCCAGAACTACCCCATCAGCGCCGAGGGGCTGGGCAGGGAGATCACCGTGGAGCGCCTGGCCGAGATCTTTCTGGACCTGCAGGCGCAGGGAGCCCACAACATCAACCTTGTCACGCCTGGGCAGTGGCGGCCCTGGATCATCGCTGCCCTCGACCTGGCCCGGGCGCAGGGGCTGCATCTGCCCATCGTCTGCAACACCGGCGGCTACGAGACCGTGGAGAGCGTGCACGCCTGGCGCGGCTTCGTCGACATCTGGCTGGCCGACCTGAAATATGTTTCCCCTGCCCTTTCGGCAGAACTTTCCGCCGCGCCGGACTATTTTGCACAGGCCAGGCCCGCCATTGAAGCCATGATGGCTCAGGCCGGGCACCCTGTTTTCGACAGCCAGGGCATCCTGCAGCGGGGCGTGATCCTGCGCCACCTTGCCCTGCCCGGCCATGTGGACGACAGCTTTGCCGTGCTCGATCAGATGGCGGCTTGGAACAAGGCCGACCCCGGGTGCTTCCTGCCCAGCGTGATGAGCCAGTACACCCCCTTCTATCAGGCGGCAGACCACGGCATCGGGCGGCGCATCACCACCTACGAATACCGCCGGGTGGTCAACTACGCCATGGATCTGGGCCTCAGTTCTGGCTATATGCAGCAGAAGAGCAGTGCAAAGGAAGAGTATACGCCCAGCTTTGACCTGACGGGGGTGTGAACCCCACCGTCATCCCGCAGGTGACTGAGGAGTTCTTTCGTCAAAACAACCAAAATTTCTTTTTCTTTTTCTCTCGGCCGAAACAGCATTTGCTTGCTATCCGGTGCGCAGTGCGGTATAATGGATACAACAATGTGTTCTCACATGAAATGGATCCCGGAAACGACTTTTTAGGAGGAGCGTTATGGAACACTACAATCCCATCCTCGGCAGCGAGCCCAACGGCCAGAAATTTATCACCTGCGGCGAGATCATGCTCCGTCTGACCCCGCCGAACTACGAAAAGATCCGCATGGCATCCAGCTTTGAAGCCAGCTACGGCGGCAGCGAGGCCAACATTGCACTGGCCCTGGCCAACCTGGGTGTGGACAGCACCTTCTTCAGCGTAGTGCCCAACAACAGCCTGGGCAAGAGCGCGGTGCGCTGGCTGCGCTCCAACGATGTGCATTGCACCCCCATGATCCTGACCGAGCCCAACGAGACCCCCTCCAACCGGCTGGGTACTTATTATCTGGAGACCGGCTACGGCATCCGCGCTTCCAAGGTCATCTACGACCGCAAGCACAGTGCCATTACCGAGTACGATTTCTCCCAGGTCGATCTGGACGCTCTGCTGGACGGCTATGACTGGCTGCACCTGAGCGGCATTACCCCGGCACTGGGCCCCAACTGCCGCGGCCTCATCATCGATATGCTCAAGGTGGCCAAAAAGAAGGGCCTTACCGTCAGCTTTGACGGCAACTTCCGCTCTACCCTGTGGAGCTGGGAGGAAGCCCGCGATTTCTGCACCGAGTGCCTGCCTTACGTTGACGTTCTGCTGGGCATTGAGCCCTACCACCTGTGGAAGGATGACAACGATCACAGCAAGGGCGACTGGAAGGACGGCGTGCCCCTGCAGCCCAGCTATGAGCAGCAGGACGAGATCTTCCAGCATTTCATTGCCCGCTACCCCAACCTCAAGTGCATTGCCCGCCATGTGCGCTATGCCCACAGCGGCAGCGAGAACAGCCTCAAGGCCTTTATGTGGTACGACGGCCACACCTTTGAGAGCAAGCTCTACACCTTTAATATTCTGGACCGCGTGGGCGGCGGCGATGCCTTTGCCAGCGGCTTGATCTACGCCATGCTGCACAACTATAAGGCTATGGACATGATCAACTTTGCCGTGGCAAGCAGCGCCATCAAGCACACCATCCACGGCGATGCCAACATCACCGACGATGTCAGCTCCATCCGCAACCTGATGAACATGAACTACGATATCAAGCGGTAATCTTTCCGCTCTCAACCCGTTCCCGGATTTTCCCCGGGGACGGGTTCTTTTTTATTGCCCGCGATGCTGGAAAAGCCTTTTCTTGTACATTCCTCCAAACTTTTTTGTGAGTTCCTACAATTCCATTGACAGAGAATTCCACGCATGGTATTCTTCAAATTGGTATTATTACCTTTTTTTGCCATACATTCTATGTCGTTTTTCTGCGGCACTCATCCATGAAAGCGAGGAAATCCATGAAAAAACGATTTGTCAGTCTATTAGTGGCACTCAGCATAACGTTAACATTCCTACCCATGGGAGCAGTAGCAGCAACTAAGATTACTAAAGGAAACCTCAAATATACAGTTAACGCCGATGGAAAATCGGTTACAGTTTCCGGTACATCAGGAAAGCCTACACAACTTACCATTGAGAGCTCAATTTCAGACAATGGCACGAACTATACTGTAACCAAAATTGCAACGTGGGCTTTTAATGCATGTAACACGCTTACGGAAGTTACATTGCCTAACACGGTGGACGAAATTGGATACCAGGCATTCTTTAAGTGTTCCAATCTAACTAAGGTTATAATTCCTGAAGGTGTTACAAAAATCGGCCAAGCTGCTTTTTATGGTTGTTCTCAATTAACAAGCATTACGATTCCGAGTACCATCAAAAATATGGATGCGGCTTTTCCAAGCAATCCCAAGTTATCTCAAGTCACCTTAACAAATGGCATTTACAGAATCAGTAGTAGCGCTTTTAAGGATTGTACAGGGTTAACAGAAATAAAGGTACCTACAAGTGTGTATGAAATCTGCTCAGACGCGTTTAATGGATGCACAGGTCTTATAAGCGTGACCCTTGAAAAGGGTATTAACATTATAAATAGCAACGCATTCAAAGATTGCACAGAACTAAATGATGTAAAATATAATGGATATAAAACAGACTGGGAAAAAGTCAGAGTTAATAACGCAGGCAATGATACACTAACCAGCAAAGTTCGGTATCTGTGTGATATCAACTTTGATTTGAACGGTGGCACTATAAATGGTAGTGGCACTATGGACAAGCAGACTGTTTACAGCAACGAGAAGCTAGAGACTGCAAAATGCTACCAGAATGGCCAGCCGTTTGTAGTTCCCTCCGACCCTGTAAGAGAAGGTTATACATTTCTTGGCTGGTATCAGCAGGATGCAACAGCTCCCACTGTCCTGGCAGAGTACGTCGCCAGTGATAATGTAACATTTACCGCAAACTGGACACAAAAAGATGCGATCGACCCGGATGTTGACCTCAAGTTTGACGCGGTAACCGGAGAAGTGACATCGAACAATACTCAAGTCAATGCTGATGATATCATCAATAGGAAGTTTTATGATGATAAGGGAAATGAAGTTCCCGGTGAGAAATTGAATGACCGCGGGCTCCCTACGGAACCGGGCGATTATATCGTCAAAGTTGATGTCAAAGAGACCGAAAAAACCGCTCCCGCGAATCAAATCACTGGCAATCAGATTAAGTGGAGTTACAATGTTCCCCAGAAAGAAGAAAAGGTCACCTACACTCTATCCCTTCTTGGCGGTATTGCAAAAGTAAACGGCAAGGATGCTACTATCAATGACAATGGTGACATTACCATTGAAAAAGGTGCAACAGTGGAAGTAACCTTTGATAAGAGCATTCTTTCCGATGCTCAGACTTTTGACCAGTGGACAATTAAGCCTGCCAGCGTGCTGAACGCTGTTGAACCCAAGGCTGAAACCATTACCTTTACCATGCCGGGTGAAAATGTTATTATCGAAGCCATGACAAAGGATGCAAGCATTGAGGAAGAGCCCAACATTCTGGGCACTACCCTCATCATTGGTACTGCCGCCGCGGGTACCGCGGTGCTGGCCTACCAGACCTATCAGTTGGGTACTGAGTTCTATCTGATTTGCGCCCTGCCAACCGGTACAGCTATTCCAACAAACCGAGGTGAGCTGGCTGAACTGGTGTGGAACAATGCAGGAAAGCCTGAACCCGCCGCCGTGCTGAACGCCAATGCCACTGAGACTGACAAGGCCATTGCATGGGCCGTGGAGAACGACCTGCTCAAGGCCGCGAAGAACAACGGCGAAACCTATGAAGCAACTGATCCTGTAAGCCGCACAGAGGTTATCAAGGCATGGAATCAGGTGCAGGCGTTCAAAAAGTAATTCGTACCGTAACGAGAAGAACAAATAACACCGCAAACCCAATACTCTAATAGAGAACCCCCCTGCCGGTGATCTCCCGGCAGGGGGGTTCTCTATGTTTTAAGAAGCAACTACTTTATTGCCGCTTCATCTTTTTTAAGAAAGGATCATGCGGTCGTTGGCGAACTCGCCGCCGGACGCGATCTGGAACTTGGCCAGCAGGTCGGAGACGTGCAGGTTCTTCTTCTCTTCCCCGGAGACATCATAGATGATGTGGCCCTCGTGCATCATGATCAGGCGGTTGCCGTACTTGATGGCATCTTTCATGTTGTGGGTGATCATCATGGTGGTCAGGTGGTTCTCCTCCACAATCCTGGCCGAGAGGGTCAGCACCTTGAGTGCCGTCTTGGGGTCCAGAGCGGCGGTGTGCTCATCCAGCAGCAGGAGCTTGGGCTTGTTCATGGTAGCCATAAGCAGGGTCAGTGCCTGACGCTGACCGCCGGACAACAGGCCCACGCGGGCGGTCAGGCGGTCCTCCAGGCCCAGGTCCAGGCTCTTGAGCAGTTCACGGTAGCGCTCCCGTTCGGCCTTGGTGATGCCGATCCTCAGGCCGCGCCGCTTGCCGCGCCGGGCGGCCAGGGCAAGGTTCTCCTCGATCTGCATGGTGGCGGCGGTGCCGGTCATGGGGTCCTGGAACACGCGGCCGATGTAGGCGGCGCGCTGGTGCTCCCCCAGTTTGGTCACGTCGATGCCGTCAATGATGATCTTGCCGCTGTCCACGGGCCACACACCGGCCACAGCGTTCAGCATGGTGGATTTGCCCGCACCGTTGCCGCCGATGACGGTGACAAAATCACCTTCGTTCAATTTCAGGTTCAGACCGTTCAGGGCCGTTTTCTCGTTGACGGTACCGGCGTTGAAGGTCTTGGAAACATTCTGGATCTCAAGCATTTTTTGCATCCTCCTTCTGTGCCTTCTTTGCCGCGGGCTTTGCGAAATACTTGCTCTTCCAATAGGGCACGGCCAGGAATACAGCCACCACAGAGGCGCTCAGCAGCTTGAGCAGGTTTGCATCAAAGCCGAGGGTCAGCACCAGCTGGATGACGATGTAGTAGATGATGGCACCCAGCGAGACGGACACCAGCTTGAGGGCAAAGTTGTGGAAGATGCGGCTGAACAAGGCTTCGCCGATGATGACAGCGGCCAGACCGATGACGATGGCACCACGGCCCATACTGACATCGGCAAAGCCCTGATACTGGCTCAGCAGTGCGCCGGACAGGGCCACCAGACCGTTGGAGACCGCCAGACCCAGCACCACATTGAAGCTGGTGTTGATGCCCTGGGCACGGCTCATGGCGGGGTTGGAACCGGTGGCGCGGATGCCGCAGCCCAGCTCGGTGCCAAAGAACCAATACAGCACACCGATGACCACGGCGCTGACCAGAATGACCATGATGATGGGGTTGTGCAGGGCAAGCTCCTTGACCCAACGCAGGGAGATGAGCAGGTCGTACTTGTCCACGTTGATGGACTGGTTGGCCTTGCCCATGATCTTCAGGTTGATGGAGTAGAGGGCCAGCTGGGTCAGAATACCAGCCAGAATGGCCGGGATGCCCATAAAGGTGTGGAGCAGGCCGGTGACAAGGCCGGTGGCCAGACCGGCCAGCAGGGCGATGAAAAGCGCTGCCCAAACGTTCATGCCGGAGAGCAGGCACATAACGCAGACCGCGCCGCCGGTGCCAAAGGAACCGTCCACGGTCAGGTCAGCCACATCCAGGATGCGGTAGGTCAGGTACACACCAATGGCCATGATGCCCCAGATGAGGCCCTGCGCACAGGCACCGGGCAAGGCACCGGGCAGGTTGGCAAGTCTTGCAAGAATATCCAAAACGTTTTCCTCCTGTAACTACACTTTTTCTGATACGGGAAAGCGGAGAAGAACCAAAATTCGCTCTTCTCCGCTGATTTTATTGTAAAGCCTCTCCGTCACCGCAGCGTGGACCCGGCTTCCCTGTCAGGGGAGCTGCCTGCGAAACAGACAGAGCACTTGTTATTCCTCAATGGCCTCGTAACCCTCGGGAACGGTCATGCCCAGATCATCGCAGATGGTCTTGTTGTACTTCTTGGTCACGTTGGTGTACTCAACGGGCATGGTGGAGATATCGGCCTCACCGGTCAGAACCTTGGCCGCCATCTCACCGGTGGTGTAGCCCAGATCGTAGTAGCTGATGGACAGGGTCGCCACGCCGCAGCCGGAGCAGATGCCCTCCTCACCGGCGAACACGGGCTTCTTGGCCGGGCGGCAGATGCCATCGATGATGCCGGTGTTGGCGGCGCAGGTGTTGTCGGTGGGGACATACACTGCGTCGTTCTCGTCGGCAGCCTTCTGGCAGACAGAAGCCAGATCGTTGGAATCAGAGAAAGCGTACTGGGTAGCGGTAACGCCCTTGGCCTCCAGGTACTTCTGGACCTCGTCTACCTGATACTGGCTGTTTGCCTCGGCAGAGCAGTAGAGCAGGCCCACCTTGGTGGCCTCGGGCAGCCACTCGGTGATCATATCTGCCTGCTGATCCAGCGGAGCCAGATCGGAGGTGCCGGAGACATTGCCGCCCACGGTGCCATCGAAATCGGTCAGGCCCAGAGCAACACCGTACTCGGTGACGGAGGTGCCCAGAATGGGGATGCTGTCGGTGGCAGCCTGTGCGGCCTGCAGGGCGGGGGTAGCGTTTGCCATGATCAGGTCAACGCCTGCGGAAACAAAGCCGTTGGCGATGGTGGCGCAGGTTGCGGAATCGTTCTGGGCGTTCTGGAAGTCAAAGGTGACATTCTCGCCGAACTGTGCGGTCAGAGCATCCTCAAAGCCCTGGGTGGCAGCGTCCAGAGCGGCGTGCTCCACCAGCTGGCAGATGCCAACGGTATACTTCTGGCCGTCAGCCACTGCGGAAGAAGCCGCAGCAGAGGAAGCGGTGGAAGAAGCAGCCGTGGAGCTGGAGGAACCGCCGCAGGCAGTCAGGGCAGCAGCTGCGCCGCAGACAGCGGCGGCAGACAGGAACGAACGACGAGAAATTTTACGCATGATATTACTCCCTCAATTCTACTTTCGCGGCAACAGGACACCGCATGAAAGTCCGTATTCAAGCGGCCAATCGCATCGCGCTGCCGCTTTACACTCGTGAAGTATATCACACTTTCCGCTCCAAAACAACCGGGGAACAGCCCGAATTATCAATCAAAGTAATTTTATCTATCACTTTTTTCGATGATTCTGTGCCGCATCTGCATTCCTTCGAGCTTTTTCAGCTCACTGTCCAGCCAGAGCAGATTTTCTTCCAGCTGGGGGCGGTACTCTTTTGCAAAGTCGTACCGGTAATACAGCGCCTGCCACAGCTTTTCCTGCATCCGCCGGGCAAACACCGGCTCAAACAGAGCGTCCAGCCGCTCCACGGTATCTTCCAGCGCCATGCACACCTGCGCCCAGCGCACATCGGTGGCCTCCCGGGCGGGCACATCGTACCGGGCCAGATAATCCCCCACCCTTGCCGCAATGACCTGCCCGCCGCACTGGGTGGGCTGCAAAAAGTAGGATACCTGCCCGTCCTTCGTGATCTCCTGCGCCAGCGGGTAAAGGGCGCAGACCAGCGGCTCGGCATCGTGGATGGCGCAGTGGTTCCCGGTGAGGAAGGGGCAGTTGCTGCGTTCCTCCTTCAGCGGGGCCAGCCGCAGCACCGGCAGGCGGCTGACCCGCCCGATGCTTCCCCGGCAGAACGCCCGGGCCACGGTGCGGGGCGGCAGGCGCAGGCGGGCCGCAATGCGCCACAGGTCAAAGCCCGACAGCACGATATCCTCCCGCCCTCGGCAGCAACCGCCGCAGCCCGCGCAGGCAAACGAAAACGCCTCGTCCCGGGCAAGCAGGGGCGCGGTGCGGGTAAAATCGGTGCGGCCGCAGAGATCGACCTGTGAATCCTTGAGCATGATGGTTCTCCTGTTCTGTGAATGGTTTTGTTCCATTGTACCACAAAGCCGGACATAGAAAAAGGGAGCGCATCCGCTCCCCTGTTCAGGACCCCCAGCTCACACGGCGGTAGGCCGTTACGGCATCCTCGATGTGGTAGGGCGCGGTGCTGTGGTTTCCCCCTGCCCCGGCCGTGACCAGAATGTATTCCCTGCCCTTCACCTCGGCCAGACTGGCAAGGCAGAGTCCTGCCTCCCCGGTGTAACCGGTCTTACCGCCCAGGATCCGGCCACTGTGCAGCTCTGTGCCGTCCAGCTGGCTCAGCAGGGTGCTGTGCATCGTGAACCCCTGCGGGTGGCAGTTGGTGGCCGGAACGGTATACCGCTCCGTGGTAAACAGCTTGCGGAAGGTCTCGTTCTGCAGGGCTGCTTCTGTCAGCCGGGCCATATCCCGCACGGTGGAAACATGTTCTGGGTCGTGCAGGCCGGTGGGGTTGCAGAAATGTGTGCCGGTCATCCCCAGCTCTGCCGCTTTCTGGTTCATCCGGGCCACAAAGGCTTCCTCGCTGCCGCTCACCTCCCGGGCCAGTGCTTCGCAGCACTCGGCCCCCGAGGGCAGCATGGCCCCGTACAGCAGATCCCGCACCGTGGCCGTTTCCCCGGGCTGAAACCCCGCCAGCGAGGCATTCTGGGCCTGCAGAGCCGGAAAGATCTCCTCGGGCAGGGTCACGGGCGTGTCGAGGTCCGGGTTTGCTTCTATGGCCAGCAGAGCTGTCATCATCTTGGTCATGGAAGCCGGATAGATCGTGCTGTCGGCATCCTTTTCGGCCAGCACCTCCCCGCTGTCAGCCTGCAGTAAAATGGCATGGGGACTGTTCAGCCCATCCAGCGTGAGCCGCCGGGGCCACAGCAGCAGAAGCAGGGTTGCCAGCACCAGCAGCCAGAACAGCCGCCGGAAGGGTCTGCGCCGGTGCTTCCGGCGGCGCGATGAATCTTTCATTCTCGTTCTCATCCTTTTTTGCAAAATCAAAAGCGCTTTCATCCCCTAATACGAGACGAGAGCGCCTTTTTCTGCAAAAAGTAGGGCCGCCCCACAAAAATTTGTGCAGCGGCCCCAAGCCAGTTCAATATTTTACCTTTTTACGACATCTACAAGAACGTGTTCAGTGCTGTGCCTTATGGAACATGCTCTTGCGCTTACGCTCCAGCAGATAACCGGCAGCCAGCAGGACACCGCCTGCACGCACCAGAACATCTGCCATCCAGTTGGTGGTACCGGTCTGGATCAGCTTGCCGCTCTCCGGGGCGGGCGTGGTCTTAGCGACTGCCTGCTCCACGGTGGGAGTGGTGGGCCGTGCATTCTGCACAGCCGGGGTAGTCGGCGTAGTGGAAGCCGGAGGAGTAGGATCGGAGCCCTCGGGCGTTTCCGGAGCCGGAGGAGTAGGAGCGGAGTCCTCGGGCGTTTCCGGAGCCGGAGGAGTAGGAGCGGAGTCCTCGGGCGTTTCCGGAGCCGGAGGAGTAGGATCGGGGTCCTTGGGCGTTTCCGGAGCCGGATTCGTGGGGATCACAGGGTCGGTCACTTCCCGCAGAGCACCGTAAATGGTCACAGTATACTGTGCGGAGTCGGTGCCGTCGATGGTATCACCGGTGACCTTCACGTTGGAATCCGGGCCAAAGGCATCCAGCACACCCGCTGCTGCGGTGGTGTTGGGGTTGTTCTGGCTCTCATAGCCCCAGACGATGGTATAGGTCTTGCCCTCATACTCGTACTCGGTGCCATAGACCATATCATAGGCGCTGGGCGCACCCTCTGCCTGCTTTTCGTAGTTGCCCCAGATGAGCTTGGTGTTGCCCTCTGCATCGGTGGTCTTGGTGAAGTTCAGGCTCTTGCCGTTCACCACCATATCCCGCAGAATAACGACCTGATCGCCATTCTCAGCGGTCTGATAGGCAGTGTCGAAATTGTATCCGGCCTGCTTCAGCTCTTCCAGCGCCTTGCCGATGATCTCCGGGTCGTGGGAACCGTCTACATCCAGCATATAGTTCAGTGCGGCGGCGGGCACCCACACGGAGAGATACTGTTTCCCGGTCTCCTTGTTCAGGTCAGAGAGGTAGGTATAGGTCTGGCCTTTATAGGAAAGGGCATCGAAGTTTGCGTGGGCATCATCCTTGGTCAGCAGGAAATTGGTCAGCTTGTCGCCCTGCTCGTTCACCGGCCACAGGGTGTTGTCGGCCTTGTAGTCATAAGTCAGCGTGCCGCCGGTAACGATGAGGTTCTGGCCCTTGTCACTCTTAGTACCCACGATAGAGTTTACATCCACATGGGAGCCATTCCGAATGGTAGTGGTGGAGTTGCTGCCCAGAGAATAGATACCTTTGAGGAAATTGCCCTCAGTGATAAGAGTGCCGTTATCCATGGTAAGAGTTGCACCGTTACCGAGAACAATAGCGCTTGCGCCTTTTGTAGCCTGCGAAAGGTGCAACATGCTATTTTGATCAACCAGAATACTGCTTGGATTCTTGCTTAGGTTAACGCGCAGAGCATGAGCATAACCCTTCATTTGCAGATTATATTCGCTCTCTCCGGTAACACGCAGTTTGGTCGCACCACTCTGACCGCCAACAAACATCATACCAACACTGCCTATGGAGGTAACCTTGCTCCTGCCGCTGATTTCTACTTCATCAAAACCAGCGTAGATACCTGTGGGAGCTTCCAATTTGACCTCGCTCTTGTTGGTAACGGTCAGTTTTCCCTTTCCGTTACTCTCGGGGCCGTAGATGGCAGTACCATTCTGAGCACTGACGCTTCCGGTGGAGTTGTCAAATGTGATGTTGGTACCGCCACCGGGAGCAACGGAGATACCCATGCCATTGCCGCTGATATTCACCTCGGAATTATCGAAGGTGATGTCCCCGGCACCGCCCTCATAGTCGATGCCACGGCCATTGCTGTCGATGTTCAGCGTGCTGTCCTCTACGGTCAAGCTGGAACTGGTTCCACCGTAGATTGCAGAGCTCTGTGTTCCCTTGATCTCCAGTGTGCTGTCACCTGTTACCGTGATGTCATCGGTACTGTCAATGCCATAACCATTGTTGCCGTAGACTAAACCTTCCTGATCATTATCGATCTTGTAAGCACCGCTGCCCACCGTGTCAATGGTCAGGCTGGACTTGTCCGCTACGGTCAAATCGCCCCGCTGTACGATACCGCGTCCACCCTGCGTACTGGAACCTGCTTCTGTGTGCTTGATATCCACATCGGCATTGTCCGTCAAGGTCACATCAGAATCGTTAGAGATCACCATTCCGGTAGAAGTATGATCAATGTTCAGAGAGCCTTGGTCGCTGGTCTCGTCTCCTTTGATGGTCAGGGACGCACCCTCGCCACTGCTGTCATCACCTGCGTTTTCGCCGCCCACGCGGATGCCCTCCACATTGCGGTTGGGGCTGCTCTTGCCCTCTTTTTTCGCGTCTCCCGCTTCCTGGGCGGCATCCTCCAAGGCTTCCTTGCCATCAATGGTGTTTTCGCCCTTTAATGTAACGTCCACCTTGGAGTTATCCCGTGCAACAATGCCTGCGGTGTTATCTTTTTCGGTCAGATTGATTTCGGTATTATCCAGCGTCAGGTCAACGTTGGTTTCCTTGTTTTCATCTTTGCCATCCAGATTCACACCGATATCAATGCCGTTGCCGCCGGTGGTCAGGTTGGAATCCTTGACTGTCAGGTCAACAGCTGCACCCTCGCCCACCTTGATGATGGTTTTATCTTCTTTGGTATCTGCATCTGCGGGCACTTCAGCCGGGGTGTCAGTCGTGGTGCTGGTATCCACATTCACGCCGTCAACCACGATTTTCACATCGTTGCCTTCGGTACCATCGGCCTTGTCCGTCTTTTTTACATCCTCCATAACGGTGATGGTGTTTCCAGGTGCGGTCTCAGTCGTGGTGCTGTTCTCTGCGTTGTTGCCAGAAGAACCTGTGGTAGTATCCGTCGGTGTGGTTTCCTCTGTACCATTGTCGGAGTTATCAGTGGATGGCGGAACTTCTCCCGTTGGCGCGTTGCCGTCCTTAACGTAGATCGTACCATCGCCAGTTTCCGCTTTATCCTCGTTGACGTAGGTGCGGTTTCCGTCCTCACCCTGATAACTGAATGCACCTTTGTTATCTTGGTCAACAGTTACACTGCCATCGCCCAGATAATACGTCACCGCAGAAGCACTGGGGCCAACCGTGCTCACGGCAACCGCAGTAGCCAGCGACATTGCTGCCAACTTGAATTTCTTGTTTGTCATTTTTCTTCTGCTCCTTTCCAGTTCATGCTCACATGATTGAAAAGTGGTGGTCAAACAGCAGGCCGATCCTTTGTCAACTGTTTTTGCATGGGAACGCGTTTCTCCCAAAAGCGTTTCCAATCTTATGATAGCACGCTGTATGAGAGAATTAAGCAGAAATAGAAACTTTTGGAAATTTCTTTGCCAGTGAAAGAAAGTACCGTACAAAAACAAAAAAACCCCCAAGGAATTTCTTCCTCAGGGTTTTCATGTAAGTCGGCGACTACCTATTTTCACGCGCCGTTTCCAGCGAACTATCT
>ERZ772892.1565-NODE-1565-length-23517-cov-14.911431_pt1 | contig 23517 bp, 52 predicted proteins | sample MGYA00512126_ERZ772892 | MGnify/ENA primary metagenome ERZ772892 (study PRJEB29015, sample SAMEA2737697) | human gut metagenome | biome: human gut; feature: human-associated habitat; material: faeces | place: China | collected 2012 ... | reverse complement strand
CGGGGAAAGTCCCCGTCACTCGCTGTGGTCTCCCCTTACGGGGCACCTATGCCGCATATCTCCGGTTTCCACGGTTACCCCACTTGTTTATACTCCGTTGGTGACTCCGTTTAGAGTTGGCAGGGACGGTTGGGAATCGAACCCACCCAAGCGGTTTTGGAGACCGCCTCGCCAGCCTTGGAACATTCGCCCCTATATCCCGCGTTTGCGTACCCGCCGGAGCGGGTACGTGTTCTAAGTAACGCTCGATTCAACGCGGGCAAATCGAACGGCCCTTCGCGGAGCCACGCCCTGCTGACGGGACACAACGCTCGCCAAGTATGGGCTTGCCGCAATATTGCCCCTGTACGCTATCAGCTTTGGGATTTGGTGCAGACGGCAGGACTTGAACCTGCGCATACCTCCTGGCGCGGTGCTCTGCCAACTGAGCTACGTCTGCATATCCCCGGCATCCGCCGGGGTCAGGAGGAAAGAAAGGATGGATGGAAAGAATGAGGATACGGATATAACCCCGCACCCTCATTCTCGCACATCTGTTCGTCAACATTCCTCCAAATGGAGGAATTTGAAACATTTATTTTCTCTACAATTAAGAGTTTCGCTCGCCTTCGTCCCAGCAAAGCTGGTCAAGACTGACGTTGTAATACGCAGCAATCAGTTTCAGCTCCGACAGCCCCGGTTCCCGTGTGCCTCGCTCGTACCGTCTCAACGCGTCCCGGCTCAGCCCCATCAGTTCAGATGCCACATACCGGCTGACAACCGGGTGTCTGCTTTCTCGGAGCCGCTGTAGCCGTTCCGGGAATGTACTCACATGATCACCTCACGCCATCCTTTCTCTCGCCAAGGCCGCAAAAGAATGTCCTTGTGTCCTTATCAAATGGCAAAAACACGATGTTTGTTTTGGGGCAAAATGCGTATATATCTTTTCGGTTCCACACGCACAAATGCTTACAGTCCTTGCACCGTACTACCGGCACGGCATCAATAATAGGAGCAGCACTCACCATACTCTTCACTCGCATGAGACAATCGTTCCAACCCTCGGTGTACCTCTTGTTAGCAGGCCCGCATTGCTTACGCTCTAATGCGTTCTGCAATGTCTGCTGATTGATGTACTTATCCATGCTGCTTCGTCTCCTCCTGAGTCTGGTTGAGCAGCATGATTTCTTCCAAGGACAATTCGTTGCGAGCAACTGCCAGCACCTGCCTGTCCGTCAGGCCGTACTTGTCTCTAAGTGGCGCCAAAATCGCACACATATTCTTCTTGGTGAAGGGGACCTGCCCAGACGTGAGCTTGCTGTAAGCCTTCTGAATTTCAACGGCTACTTCTAACTGCATAGTTTAATATCTCCTTTCAGTCGATGAGTTGATGCTGAACCCACGCAGCGCACTTTCGCAGGAAGCCGGGCGCTCAACGTTCAGTGTTGTCGCCTCCGTCCATCTTGGCCCCGCAGTGGGGGCAGTAATGATAATACCTACGGGTTGATCTGTCTTCGCTTACAAATTGGCACTTGGAGCAAACCAAAAAATCATCGCCAAAAACCCTATCATGCGGTATCCACCGCCCACGCACCACCGGGGCCACGTTGGCGGCAGGCAGGGCCTCAATATACTGCGACGGCTCAAGCCCTTTTGCCCACGCGTGCTTCGCGGCCTTAATCGCCGCACTGCGCTCAATGTATTCAGCCATTTTCAACCCTCCTGTTCCACGCTTCCGGCAGTTTGGATAATTCTCCACTCCTCCGGCCTTTTCTGCGCGGCCCTAATTTGTTCCAGTGGCCCGCGCTCCTCACACACAGCGTACTGCTTCCACCGGTAGCTTTGGAACGTGCGGTTTTTAGTCAGCTCTTCGTGTGGAATGTAGAGCGATTTGTACTCAAGGACATACATCGCCGCTTCGCCCCCTCAGTGCTTCTCGCTTAATGTATTCAGTCATTTTCAGCCCTCCTGTTCCATGCCTCTTTAGCTTTTTGGGGCGTATACGTAAGCCCTGACGTCGCACAACATCTAATGCACACGGCATTATACGCCCAACGTCGACCTTGCGTGTCCTCCACTGCATCCGGGTCGACGCTTATGACCGCTTCACCTCCGCAGAACGGGCACGGTTTTAGGTCATTCATCCTTCATCGCCTCCACATAGCACCAGCTCTGGGGCGGGCGGCGAAGATATAGCCGCCCGTTTGTGTTGCAGTCCGTTTCGTCGCCATCTCCGCAAACATTTTCGCAAGACCAACAGTTTGTGCTAAGCTCCGAGTATTCCAAACAGTCTCGCCAAAACTCCCCCAGCTTTTTCGGCGCATCGTAGATTTTCAGGTTGGAGATATGCCAACCGTAAATATAGTGTTTTCCCTCTTCGGAATATTTGAAATAGATATCTTCGCGGCGAACACAGGATTGCTGTTCGGCAATGTCTGCATTTGCCATCTCACATCGTTGTAGGATGTAGTCGCACACAAACTCGCCGATAACCTTGCCGTTGCATCTGCCGACCGTATTGGTCCGGACGGTATCCTTGTCCAGATTTCCACCCTTTACGGAGATATACGGATGACCACTTGTGCAGTAGATATAGCACTTAAACGGTACCTCCAGTTTTGGCACGGACTTACGCAATTCCATAGTTTTTCTGCCAATGATGATTTTCGCGCACCACTTGGGGCGGATGCTGATAAGTACGGCTTTACTCATCCTTCTTCGCCCCCAATGCACGCTCCGCCTCCTCGCGGGTGAGGAATACGGTCTTGCCGATGTCTGCACCATCATTACGCAGACGATACGCGCAGAACCCGTCCGGCTTGCGATTGCACGTTGACATACACAGATTATCCTCATCCGTGCAAACAGTTCTGATGTCCGGGGCTTCAAGCTCCATTTCTCGCGGCACATTGTCACGGCCAGTCACCCATAGCGTATCGCCCACTTTGCACGGCAGCACCACCACGCGGCCTTCTTTGTCAGCTTTGAGCAGTTCTGCCGCTCTATCAACAGTCCATCCAATGGAGGACAATGCCGCCTCCGCTTTTGCCGCAATCTCGCAGGCTCCCGGGGAAAAGCCCGTTTGCTCGTAGGCTTTTAGCCTTTCCCACACTTTCCGCTGGGTACAGCTGCCGTTGTAGGGACAGGGGTTTTCCCGGCACTGCGCAATGTCGCAGAAATTGCCATCAAAAGTCAATCGTTCCATCACTTCACCTCCGGCGGTTCCGGCAGCGGCATCCACGCCAAAGCACGAGCATTTGTTCCATTGGCAACTTCGCCGCACCAGCGTTAAACACTGCATTCCACTCCGCCTCCCGGCGCTTCAAATACTCAGACTGTTTAGCCATCCCCGCCGTCCTTTCTCTCGCCGTGACTGCAAAAGTCATCTGCGCACATCGTTTCAAATGATTTCATACATTTGCCTTTCGGGCCGTCATCTGCCCCATAAGTATCGGGGTCATCATCCCAGTATACACAGTCCTCGCACCGCGTCACGACCACGGCGTCAACGGTGGGGGCTTTTTCAATCAAGCCAAGTAAGCCGTTCCAACCAGCACAATACACCGCAGGGACAACATCTCTGCTGCACCGGCCCACGCCCAAATCATCAACATCAATCAGCCTCATGGTCAGCACCTCCGTCCATCATCGCTCCGCAATCCTCGCAGTATTTTTTAGTAGGCTTATCCCAACTGCCCTCAGTGGTGAGGGCAAAGCCGCACGCAGAGCAACACCACTCGTCCCCGCCAAGATGCTCCCACCGCCCATGCACCACCGGGGCCACGTTGGCGGCAGGCAGGGCCTCAATATACTGCGACGGCTCAAGCCCTTTTGCCCACGCGTGCTTCGCGGCCTTAATCGCCGCACTGCGCTCAATGTATTCAGCCATTTTCAACCCTCCTGTTCCACGCTTCCGGCAGTTTGGATAATTCTCCACTCCTCCGGCCTTTTCTGCGCGGCCCTAATTTGTTCCAGTGGCCCGCGCTCCTCACACACAGCGTACTGCTTCCACCGGTAGCTTTGGAACGTGCGGTTTTTAGTCAGCTCTTCGTGTGGAATGTAGAGCGATTTGTACTCAAGGACATACATCGCCGCTTCGCCCCCTCAGTGCTTCTCGCTTAATGTATTCAGTCATTTTCAGCCCTCCTGTTCCATGCCTCTTTAGCTTTTTGGGGCGTATACGTAAGCCCTGACGTCGCACAACATCTAATGCACACGGCATTATACGCCCAACGTCGACCTTGCGTGTCCTCCACTGCATCCGGGTCGACGCTTATGACCGCTTCACCTCCGCAGAACGGGCACGGTTTTAGGTCATTCATCCTTCATCGCCTCCAATGCTGCTTCGGCCTCCTTGCGGGTGAGAAAGAAGGTTTTTCCTATATCCTCTGGCCTGAAATATTCGCTGGTTCCGCTACAGTAAATTCTTGTGGAATTTGAAAATGAAACGATGCTAAATACCTGCTTCTCAATGATTCTTCCAAGCAAAGCAAAATACACCGTATCGCCCACCTTGCACGGCAGCACCACCAGCCGCCCATCTCTGTCGGCCTTCAACAGCTCCCGAATCCGTTCTACCTTTGACGTATCATCGCTAAAGGCAGATTCGATGATGGTCTTTGCGTTTTCGCACTGTTCCGGCGTCAGCCCCGTGTCTTCGTAGGCGGCAAGGCGGTTTGCCGCTGAAATATAATCGTGGTTTTTTACCCGCACACCATAAATTTCTTTTGGGTCTGCGCAATTTGCGTCTCTTTCCGTCAATCGTTCCATCACATTTTCTTTCCTTTCTGCCGTATTCCGTTCAGCTTGTCCCACTCTTTTCCCGCAGACCGGGCTTTCTCCCATTCTGCTTGCGCTCGCTTGGCAACGTCCAGCGGAATATTCGTAATGGGTTGCCCGTCATAAGGTCGGAGGAGCTCAAAATATGCCTCGGTGTGTCTTCTCTCTTCGTCAATCAGCTTTTTGCATCTTGCGTAATGGGCATCGTTCCGCTGCATTTCGATGCGTCCCAGCGCACGATCCAAATAATATTCGTTAGCCGCTTCCGCCAGCATTTCTACCACTTGCAGCAGTTCCGCCTTCGTCAGATCACTTGGTTTCAGCATTTTCCCGCCTCCGGCGGCTCCGGCAGCGAATTTACGAGGTTTGTATCTCTCATAGTTCCTCCCCCAATCTCCAATCATCGTCCCGCACCTGAAACGCGTCGCCCAGTTGTACAGTGTCCGGGTAATTGTGCTGTGTGGTTTGGATGGCGTACTTGTCGATCTCGGTTGCATAGTAGGCGGAGATCTCCGCGCCCAGCTTGTCCAGTGCGATATGACCGCAGCTCATGCCGTCATACATCGACAGCACTTCCACCGGCTCCGCCGTCAGCCCTTCAAAGTGGCTCATGATATGGACGATCACGTCCACCGTCCAGCCGTTGCCCAGCATTTTGTATGCCTGAGTGTCGCTCACCGGGAAAACATACTCCTCCGGCACGGTCTGGAGGCGTTTACATTCCGTCACGGTCAACTTGCGAATAATGTAAAAGCCGTCGGCCAGTTTGATGGGGTACTCCTCGCCCTTGATGGCGATTTTCCCATTTCTAACCTCGTAAACAGGCACCGACTTTCCCGCAGCCGTAACTACAAGTATGCTTTTCGGCCCCGCTGCCATCCCGACAGGCATCGCCACGCACGTTTTCCGGTCCACGGCATTCCCCACCAGATTGCGGATCCCGTCTTTGTAGTAGGTAGCGCGTAGACATTGGGCTTTCCCCTCGGCGGTTTCATTTACCGGCACCGGCACGGCATAAAGCCCAGTTTTTGCACCCACGCCACCGCCGTTACCGCAGAGGGTCACACTTTTGCCATCCGGGCTGTAAACACGGTATTGCTGGCTGTCATGGTCCGGGTTCTTCGCGTCATTCTCGATGGTCCCAATGCGGATAGGGGTTATGATTTTTGGACCCTCTCCCTTGTTCGTCGTGAGTGTTCGGCTCTTTCCATCACAGTGGATAACTGCACCATTCATTCCGTGCCCGCTTGGATTCATATTCAGGACTTCTGCGTGCGTTGGGTCCAGTGCATATCCTTTTTTGCTGGTCGAAGTCTCCAGAATATCCCGCAGCAAAATACCCCTGTCCTCCGGCTGCTCCACTGCCACCTGACTGTATGTGCCGTCCGGCTCACGCTTGCCAACCCAGTAAAGGCGCTGACGGTTTTGTGCGCTCACCAGGGCGCTGTTAATCAGGACAGGCTCCACGCCTAACTCCGCCGTGATCTGCGCCCGGATAGCGGGCGACATGGACTTGTTGTTTTCATACAAAAAATAGTCCGGCTGGTACTTATCCCGTGCGATGCGGTAATTTAGAAATATCTCCCAGCCGATACCGCTGGCCTCGGTCTCCCGGTTCTTCGTCTGTGCGATGCTCCAACGTGTGCAGGGGCTTCCGCCGATCAACGCTTTCATGCGTCCTCCACCTCCGTAAGCCAGAATTTCTTCCGGCACTCCAGGCAACATCCCACGCCGGGGCAATTTCCACGCAATACTGCATCCACTTCGCAAGGAGACATTTTGACGATCCCGGTATCTGGAAATATTGGTGCATTGGGAAACATCTCCAAAAACACGCTCTGCCTGGTTTTGACGGGGTGCTCTGCGGCCCACTGTTCGACTTGACTAACGAGTGATATAGGTTCAATATGTGCAATATTAAGTTCTTCACCGTAATAATCCGGGTTGCTTTTACTGCGTTTTTTCAGTTGTTCCAAAAACTCCACAGCATCCATCATTCTGCCTCCTCAATGATGACCTCCACGCGGGAGGCTCCAGTTGTCTGATACTTTCGCACCATCAGCAGTGCGATTGCGCTGTCATCGTTGTAGGCGTGGCCGTTCAACGCGTCCAGAATGGCCTTCGCCACGTTGTCGGCGTCAGGGTCGCTTAATGTGGGGTGTTCCGTCCATCGCAGCGGCCTTTTTCTTTGACGTGCTCTTGGGCACCGTGAAGAACGCCGTGACGGCGGCCGTCAGCGGGATACCCGCCGCAAAACCTTTCCCACTTTGGCACTTCCAGCACTGGATCACCTTGTCCTCGTAGTCCCGCGTTTTCTGCGGGGTGTGGTGTGGCCGTTTTTCATAAAACGTGGGCGGCCCTTGCCCACCGGAATACCGGGGACCGTGAATGTAACCTTCATCGTTTTTCCTCCTCACAAGTGAACAAACTGATCTGCGCCGTGTGTTCCGCAAAGCGCTTTTCCTGCGCCTGAAAATAGTGAGGGTCGATCTCGCATCCAGCAAAATCAAATCCAAGATCATAGGCGGCTATGCGGCTGCTGCCGCTGCCTAAGTGGGTGTCCAGTATCTTGTCTCCGGGCTTGGCGTACTTCTGAAGCAACCACACGTAAAGCGCCACAGGCTTCTGCGTCGGATGAATGCGCTGCTCGTTCATCGCCTTATTCCCTTGCTGGATAAACCCCTCTGCGATGCTTTTGCCCTGCATCATTCCATTCCACATGTAGTGGAAAAGCCGTACGCTGTCATGGCAGTTTGTGGCTGCGATCTCGCAATCGCTAAAGGAGCTGCCCTCGTTGCACTTGTTCCAAACAATGCGCCCCGGCGCAAAGTGATAGTCGAAATAGTTGCAACCCCAAACGATATAGCGCTTTGCGACACGTTCCAACTCATCGAAATATTCACGTGTCGGAATATCCCACTTCGGCGATATGGGGTAGTCTCTGTGCACACCGATTTTGCTGACCTTGCAGCCATAATATCCGCGCCGCTCCGGCCCGCTGAAATATGGAGGGTCTACCACAGCCAGATCAAACGCCTTGTTCTGCAGCGTCCGCATATACTCCATGCAGTCCATGTTATAGGCTACGTTCACCGCTTTTCCTCCTTGCCGTTGGTAATGACGCTGACCACGCGGACGCGGCCCAGAGGCTCCAGCAGCATGGCCACCGCCTCCTTTGTGCCCTGCGTGTCCTCGCCGTAAATATCAACCACGATCCGCATCATTTCCCAGATCACCATCCAATTCCAGGTACGGCTGGAAGGAGCGCATTTTTTTACCGCACCTTGCGCACTTGTAGTTATACATGGCATCACAACTGCCTGCTCCATCGTAGCTGTAATCAACGCCGGTGCGTTTCCAGTCATGCTGCTCGCATGGGCAAAGCCGCTCTTCCAGCTCTGCCACACGATAACTCAGCCGGACTATTTCCGCTTTCAATCGCTTATTTCCAAATATTTTTCACTATCCCCTCCTGAATTTTGGGCAGGCGCGGACGCTGAAAGATTTCTCTACAAACTTCCCGCTGACCGTCCGTGTTGTGGGTATCGCATCCCATCCGGGGACCGGCTCAAACCGCGCCGACCACTCGCAGCCGCCGTATACATTAGCGCAGTCCCAACAAAGCTGCTGAGACTGGTACGTCACCTCCGGCGTCCTTGCCGCCTTCCATCTCCGGCATGGGCGCATCAGTTCGGCCAGCTTAAAATCTCCAGCCATCACACATACCCCCAAGCGTCCTCGCATTTGTTGCCGGGGCCTTTTGCGCCCTTACGGCCACCGCGATCTTGTTCTTTCGCCAGCCAGCGGGTAATGAATCCGCGCACTCCACGCACCGTTTTCCGCTTCGCCGGGTTATTCAGGCACCATTCCCGCATCTTCCGCAACTGCTGTATCACGTCGACAGCAGGGTACACGCCTGCCCATTCCTGGCATTGCCCCTGAGATACCGGATATTCAGTGCCATCATTGAGCGGAATGGAAACCACCGGCGGGGATGCCGCTTGCGGCTCGCCGCCTACTTCTTCTGGATTCTGGATTCTGGATTCTGGATTCTGGATTCTGGATTCTGGATTCTGGATTGGATTACGGGCGCATTTGCTTTCACCTGCTTGCAATTGATTGCAATTGATTTCAGATGTAATCAATCCGTCAGCAGGTGCCGGGAATTTGCTTACTTTGTTCCTCACCGTCTGGTGTTCGCTCCAGTTTGGAAAACATAGGTACGGTTCTCCGTCAACTTCATAGAGGATCACAGAGCCTATGGTCGCCAATTCTGCAAGCGTCTTACTGATCGTTCCCTCAGTCACACCTTTTCTGCGGGGGAATACAAAGCCTTTGAGCAATTCCGGGTCTGCGCTTCCGCGCCCATAATCATCAACGTAGGTAATCAGGTACGCCCACAATCGGAACTGGAAATCCGACATTGCGTTGATGCTTTTGCTCGTCCTGATGCTATCCTTAATGATCCTGTTCGGCATTCGCCCACCGCCTTAAATTAACGTTGAGGAAAAAATCTGCCCTCTCAAATCTCGAACAATATGGCCTTTCATAATCGCATTTGATAAATAGCCATTGCTTCTTCCTAAATATCGAGATGCACCTGCCATTGAATTAAATAAGAGGATTTCCCCATCTTCGCCAGAAAGCTGAACGCGTTTCTGAATATTTGAATAAAGCCCAATTTCAAAGCCTTTTCTAACGTTTTCACCCCTTGTCACCCACTCTAAATTAGTCGAAACATTATTTAAGAAATTCCCATCAATATGATTAACCGTCATATTTTCGCCGTATCCTTGGCACCATGCCATAGCAACAAGCCGGGCAACGAGAAAATCTTTACATTTCCCATCTTTCCAAAGGGACACTCGCAGATCCCCACGCCCTTCGGCTTTTGGCTTCAAAACACGAGTTTTCCATACCCGACGGGTATATTTTGCGTTTGACGTTACTTTATTGGGAGAACTTCTTATTCTCCCAATATTTGATGCCTGATAAATCCCCTCATATCCGGGGATATTTCTCCATTGCTCCATATACTTGCTCCTAAAACGGCAAAGATAATTCATCATCCTCGATCTCACTGAAACCGCCCTGCGGTTCGCTCTGCGCCGCGTCCCCGCCGTCCCGCTTGGAATCGCCAAAGTACACGCTGTCGGCCACGATCTCGGCGGTGCGGCGTTTGTTGCCGTCCTTGTCCGTCCAGTCACGGAGCTGCAGGCGACCCTCCACCACGGCCATACGGCCCTTAGAGAAGTACTTGCTTACAAATTCAGCGGTGTTGCGCCATGCCACCACGTCGATGAAATCCGTTTCCTTCTCGCCGGACTGGGTTTTGAAATCCCGATCGACCGCAACGGTGAAGGAGGTTACAGCGTTGCCGCTGTTGGTGCGGCGCAATTCAGGGTCTCTGGTCAACCGACCCATCACAATAATTTTGTTCAGCATATTCATTCCCCCAAATAATTTTTCTTGAAAACTTCCATGAATTTTTCATGGCCATACAGTTCCTCAAACCGCTGCTGGCACTCACGCTTCAAGCGCAGATCCAGCTCGTGGCCATTCTTGCCGTGAACGCCGTAGTCAGCCATGTTGTGCCAGTCGGCACGGAGATACACCCAGCAGCCCCATTTCTCGGATAGCTGCCGTCTGCCGCCGCCGTAGACGTGGTGCTTTGCCAACCGCTCTGTAAAGCTGGTCAGGTAGCACTCCCTGCGGTCTTGCATGATGCTCTTGCTCATCGGCCCCATTCCTCCATCATCCCCGCCAGCTTGTCCGGAGGCAGGGTCTCGATCTCTTGTTCCCTGCAGTCCTGCACGATCAGGTCAATGAGCCGGGACATCTGAGCGGTATCGTAGGTGCTGGAACCGTAGTACAGCACAACGTTTGTGCAGCCGGGGAGCTTGCTGGGCATGGTGTCCGTCTGCCAGCCAAGCCCGTTATGCTCCCAACCGCTCCGCAGCTTCTCTACGCCTTTATCCGGGATGCACACCGTCTCGTTGTTCCCGCCGATCTCCCGGATGTATCTCCGGTAGACCTCGGTTTTATGTATGTGCAGCTTCTCTGCCAGCCGGTCAATCAGCACCCATGCGTAGGCGTTGGAATCGAGGCTCCGCTTCTCCCGGTGTTCTTTAATCTCCACGTCATAGGATTTGCCCTCTTTCAGTCCATCCAGCACCTGTCGCGCCTTATTGGTCTGGACGCACAACCAATCACCGGCGGCATCCATCGTCCAGCGGAACGCCGTAGCGTTAACCCGCTCCATCGTTGGCCTTCTTGGCCTCGGCTACGCATTTCTCACACAGCGCATAGCCGTACAGCTGCTTCGCTCTCGCCGCCAGACGCGCCGCCTTCACCGTGGCTCTGCCATCAAAGTAGTCCATCACCTGACCGCCGCAGCGCTCACAAATCACGGTAGCGTCACCCTGCGGAGGTAATCTATATCCTGGCTTCTGCTGGGGCGGAATGGCCGCTTTCTGGGGCCACTGCTGGGGTTCTGCGCCGCGGTCATACTTGGTGCTGTCCTTATCCCAGTACACATCCGCGCCAAAGCCCAGTGCCTTGCAGGCCACGGAAATTGCGTCCGTGAGGGCCATCTTAAAGCATTCGTCCGAGGTATACAGCCCGTTCCGCTCGCTTGCTACAAAGGCGCTGCCGCCGGTGCCTGGGATAGCTTCCGACCACGCCCCGTCTACCTTGACAAACAGGTCGATGTCCAGAAATGCGGCAACCTCGTTGTTGGCCCCCTGCTCCAACCGCTTGTCCGTGATAACATACTTCCAGCCGATTCCGCAGGGGCCGAACTGCTCCGTCAGCACCTTGATGCGCCACATGGGGTTGATATCGGTCTTACCCTTCAACCGCCCCGCCTGAATGGCCCGCTTGGCGGCCTCCGGCACCTGCCGAACCCGCTCATAAATCCCCAGATTCTCCATGTTCATCCTCCAAATTCAGCGGGCAATACATCCCGCGCCCTTTTGAATCAAGCAGGTACTCGCCCGTTCTCCGGCATTGGAGCCGAGAATAGGTTTCCAGCAAAGGGCACAGCGCGCAGCACACATGCCCCTCCGGGAAATTGATATCCACGGTCGCCCGTGTGTAGAATAAACAGCTATTGCCCATTTGCCCTCCTGTAAACTTCATAGGCGATTGTCTCGCCGTCTTTGTTTTTCTTGATGACCGTTTCCTTTGTCAGCTCAACGCCAGCCTTCCGCAGGTCGGAGATCCGTGCCGTAAAGTTGGCGATGCGCAGTTTGCTCATACCCTCCATTGTGGTAATGCTTCCGTGCTCATCCAAGTAAGCCAGGATCTTTTCACACTGCGTCATATCAGTCCTCCGGGATATCAATAACCCCAATACCCATTGCTTCTGCAACCGCCTCCGGGTCTTTATCAAGCTCTTTCAGCAACCATTCCAGTTGCTCCTGCATATCATCCTTGAAGCATCGAGCGCAGTAGACTTCACGGTTGACCACGAATCCCGGAGCCACGTCCACATGCAATTTCGGATTTATAACGGTTGAACATTTTTCGCACACCGGGTAAACCTTTCTTTTCATTTCCACGCATCCCCTCTCTTCCACGCCTTCGTGGCGTTGGATTGCTGGGCGTATCCCGCTGTGATAGCGCCGCAGGTGGAACACCGTACATAGTGCTTAAACGGTGCGTCCGTGGACTGCACCCGCTCACCGCTGTCCATGCCGCACACCGGGCAAAGGGAAAGTGGAAAGCACTCATACCGGTTCTTTCTGTTCATCGCGCGCTCACCACCATATACGCAATGGTGATCAGCAGCAGGGCCAGAAAACTCATAAAGCCCATCCATGCGGAGGCGTCCGCCTTCCGCTGCTCTCTGCGCCGTTCATGCTTTCTCATGCGGGTTTCCTCCCTCGATGAAATCTACAACCTTGAATACCCAAGTGGCCGCATAGGCCACGCCGACGATCATAAAGAACAGATTCCAGTTCATTGCTTCACGTCCCCCTCTTTGGTGTAAACACCGTCAAACTCAAGGCCGTGCTCCCTCGACCAGATCTTGCCGAACTCCGTCATGATCTTCACCGGGTCAGGCGGAGACACCCAGATCACCCGGTATTCGATTTTTCGTTTCTTCGCCATTGCCTTTTCCTTTCCCCTGTGCTAAAATAGCCACAGGATACATATCTGAGCCTAAGATTTGTTCCGCCGCCCTGCCCGGTCTGCAACACCGGACGGGGCATTTTTTATGCGTTCTTGTTCCATCCTTAACATTTAGACCATTTCTTCGTGTTGCCCCTTCGGCATCCATGCGATAAAATGGAGTATTGAAGGGGGTGATCGTGTGAACGAAAAAGCCGATCGATACATTAAGCAATCTCGCGAAATGGAGCAACGCCGCGCGGAGATTGCCGAAGTCAAATACGAACAGTCCGCAGCGGGGCGGCATGAAAAACTCCTGAAAGAAATTGCTGTCGATACAAAGTCTCTGGAAGAACTTCACCGCATCGCCGATACTGCAGATCGCCGTGCTCAGTTGGCAGAGCAAGAAGCCGATTCTGCTAAAAGAGATTCTCGTTTTTCTAAGGTAGTATCAATCGTTTCCATTCTGATTGCGCTTGCTTCGCTCGCGTTTTCTGCGCTCGCGTTCTTCCTGCGCTGACGGCCCAAAGAATACCCAAATTGCGTTACACAGCGCAAAGCCAAGTGCGAAAGCAGAAAACGTGATGCTTACAATCTCCATCTTCTTCCTCCTGTTATTGCTCACTGCTGGATTCGAACAGTTCGTCCACCGTCACGCCGTACATCCTCGCCAGCTTCTTGTGGTACTTGCGTGCCGGTCGCCAGTCGCCCAGTTCCCAATGCGTCACACAGGACAAGTCCACATTCAGTTTCTTCGCTACCTGTGCACGGGTCAGGCTGGAACGTTCTCGCAGTTCTCTCAATGCCAAATCATGCATCCTCCTTTCAATACCCGCCGAAACCTCATGAATGTGAGAAATCACGCTTGACACGACCCGGAAAGCGTATTACAATGAAATCGCCAAAAGACATTGCAAAAGCCGCTTTTATGGGGGCTGGTTTTCGTGTACCCTTTTCCGGTGGGCTTAGGTATATGATACCTCACAAAATTTAACTTTGCAATAGCGATTCCTAAATTTTTTTAACTTTGGCGAATGTGACAAATCTGAGGTTTATTTATGGACATTGTGTTGGAGCGCATATTAAGCCTTATCCCCAAGGGTCCAGATGGGAAATATGTGCATGGCGCAAAAACGAAATTTGCAAAGAAGATTGGATACAACGATGGCGCAATCGTTGCTATGTGGGAGAACGGAAGCAGCATTTCATACAATAAAAAGCTGTACCAAATAGCCGAAGAATACAATGTGTCCGTTGAATGGCTCCAGGGCAAAACGGAAGATAAGAGCATAAAAGAAACCCCCGATCCGAAGATCGAGGGCGTAAGTGACGCAAAGAAAGCGTTGCTGGGTGCAATTGATAGCCTATCAGATGAGCAATGCAGAAAACTTTTGCCAATCGTACTAAGTGCAAAGCAGGTGCTATGATGAAGAAAGATTTATCCGGGATTCATATTGAAGTGCCAGAGATTGCAACGGGTGGAATCATTCCACCCGTTGTAGAAAGGTTTTCTAAACTGCAAGAGGAAAAGATTGCTGCGGAGAGAAAGGCCAGATTATACTTTTGGGGCGGTATCCTGACAAGCGTGCTTTGCATGATCGGCGGGTATCTGCTCGGAAAGTATTGCTAACTCGCGCAAAAACTTTTCCTCGATTTCGGATACGCGCTTGATAAAATGCCAAACCCAAAACCATTGTAAGGTCGTGCCAGCCACGGCAAACATCAGTAATCCGTATAAAACAGGTTTGTTCATGGTGCCTCCTTTTCAAGCAAAAGTGTCAACTGCCGCAGAACATATTCGGCCTGCTTATTTGTAAGCGTTGCGATTTCTGCCTTTAGTTGCTCTTTAATTGTACAACATTCAGCCTCATTGCACAATATGTAGGACCCATTATTGAGAGATTGGCGCAAAATTGCAGGTTCATCCATTTGTTCCTCCTTCCCACCGAATAGAACAATCGTTCGATTCAGTGGAACCAGTCTAACACGTTATCCTGTTCGTTTCAATGCGCATTTCCACAAAAATATAAGCGTGTATTTTAACTGTCCAATAATCAGGACACTAAGAGAATAAAAAAGCCCCCGCCGCCTCTGCAACAAACGGCGAGGGCCGGAAGGCAAGCCTTTGGGGGTGTCGGCTTGCCGTAATCAAAGCGTAGCAAAAACAGGGTTGGGTGGGCAAGTCCCAAAGCTTGGTTTTTGGCATTTTCAGCCGTTTAAAAGTTTGTGCCGCCTTTACCCATATTTTGATTTTGGGGGTAAGGAGGCACTTTTTATGACAATTCAGGAAGTTTGTAAGGCGAAACGTAACGCTTTGGGTATGACCATTCAGGACATAGCTGAAGCATCGGGGATTCCGCCGTCTACCGTCAACAATTTCTTTACCCATGCTTCCAAGGCCCCCTATATCTCCACGGTTGGGCCAATATGCGCCGTCCTTGGCGTGTCGCTGGATGCATTTTACGGCATCGGAGATCATCTGACGGCCAGTGAGGAAACGTTGCAAGCGGAAAAGGACGGACTAGAACACCGCCTTGAGAACAAACGGCAGACCATCGGCCTGATGGACACAGAACTGTGCAATCTTTGGCACTCCGTGAAGCTATACAGGTGGATCATACTCGGTTTGTCACTATTGATCATCGGGCTTTTTGCCTGGTGCGTTTGGGTTGACATCCATTGTGCCAACTATGGATTTTGGAGGGGATAACATGTGCCAAAAAATAGTGGTCACTCTACCAAATAATCTACGCATCCGTGTAGCACTGTACATCAGGGTATCGACCGAAGAACAGGCGAAGCACGGCCTGTCCCTGGCAGACCAGCGTGATGCCCTGATTGCATATGCCGCCGCACACGGCATGGAGGTGGTGGGTATTTACGAGGACGCCGGAATCAGCGCCAGAAAGCCGTATAAAAAGCGTCCGGCCTTGATGCGCCTGCTTGATGATTGCCGCGCCGGGAAAATCGACACCATCCTTTTTGTCAAGCTGGATAGGTGGTTTCGGAATGTGGCGGGGTACTACGCCGTGCAAGAGGTTCTCGACAAAAATCATGTGGATTGGCAGGCCATTAGAGAGGACTACGAAACGCGGACTGCATCAGGGCGATTGAAGGTCAATATTATGTTGTCGGTAGCGCAGGACGAAGCTGACCGCACATCGGAGCGCATTAAGGCCATCAACGAGGGCAAGAGGGCAAAGGGCCAGCCCACCAACGGGAAAACTCCTATCGGAATCTGCGTGAAGAACCGGCGCTACGACATTGATGAAAAAACCGCAGATGCGGCGCGAGATATGTTCCCAGCCTTTATACGGCTGCAAAGCATCCTTGCGCTAAGGCGGTATATGGCAACGGAGTGGGGGATCAAACGCTCGTACAACAAATACAAGGATGCGTTGAGAAGCCGCCTGTACTTAGGTGAGGCGTTCGGCGTGGAAAACGCATTGCCCGCGCTTGTCGATCGAGAAACTTTCGACCTTGCTGGGAAAATCTTGGAACGGCGAAGCCAGCGGAACGCCAGTGCGGATCGAATATATTTGTTTACCGGAATTCTCCGTTGCCGGGAGTGCGGTAGAAATATGCAGCCGGAGACTGTAAAGCAGGTGTACAAGTACTACCGATGCAGAACGCACACACTTGACCCAGCCGACTGCCCGCACATCCTCAGAATCCGAGAAGATGTGCTTGAGGATTACCTTCTGAGAGAATTTGAGGGGATCGCAAAAAAGTATTACTCCAAATCAAAAACCGCAGAAAAAAAGCCGCCCAAAACGGCGGAGCAAATCAAGCGGAAAATGCAAAAACTGAAAGACCTGTATCTGTCGGATTTGATTGAAATCGAAGAATACAAAAAAGACTATACGGAATTAAAACAGCAACTCGCGACAATAAACCCGGAGCCTATAAAAGAATTTGACCTTGAAACATTACGGCGGGAATTGAAGGAATATCCTGATTTAGACCGGCAGGCAAAAAAGGAATTTTGGGTACGCACAATCCAGCGCATCGACGCAGACAATGACGGTGCGTTTTTTGTAACGCCAAGTTAGTCTTATTTTCATGTCGCAACGCTAACGTTAAAATATAACTAACCCCCCGACATTTGCCGAGGGGTTAAGTTTAGCTTTCCAATTTCCGCATGACGCTATTGTAAACCCGCTCGTTTATCACCTGCAAGCTGTCCATCAGCTCGTCCATGACCTCCCACGCACGGGCTGGGTCAACGTTAGACACCGCCCGAAGGAAATCGCTGTCAGGCGCGGGAGCCGCAGAATACGCATCGATCATACGGCTTTCCCTCACCGGCTCTCGGTTCTGGTTTTGGATGGTATACAGCGCCGCCAGCTTTTCATAGTTTGCCCAGCTGGACTCCTCTGTTTCTAACCGCTTAATCCATAGCGCCACTTCTCGATCGTCAATCATTGGGGCCTACCCCCTTAATCCTCCATCATGTCCATTGCACGGCGCAGGGCGTCCTTGATGCGGTCATCGTCGGTCTCACGCATCATATCGTTGATCTGGCTACGCAGATGCTCGGTAGCGTCCGTGCGGCTGTAATGGCCACGGACATAATGTCTCCGGGCATAGGAGCTGCCACGGCTGTAACCGCGCAGATCATCGTCCAGATACCGCCCGGAATAGCCGCGCTCGTCCATTGCCTCGATCTTGTCGATGTTTTTGATGGTGTCCGTCAGCTTGTGGGCAATGTCCAGATCCCCGGCGCCCAGCTCGCCCTTGCGGGTGATTTCTTCCAGCTCCTTGCAGAGCATATCCCGCAGTTCATACATAGATTTCATTCCCATTGTGTTCTCCTTTCTCAGCAAACTCTGGTAATGATAAGGTTCGCGTTGCTCACGTCAATGGCCTCGCCACTAACGTTGCGGATGGACAGCGACGCGCAGCAACCCTTTGTAACGTCAACGTACTCGGATGCAGCCACGTTGAAAAACGCCCCCGCAACCGTGGGCGTCACCGTCGCAACGGAGGACGGGAGCGGCTCACCGTCAACCGCAATGGCAACGGAGATGGGACCGGGGGTCCCGCCGGTGCTTACGGCAATATTGCCGATAAAGTCCACCTTATAGCGGACGCGGCACTGGGAGCAGTTACCACGGAGGTTAAACAGGCCGGAGCCTGCGCGGTGCGTCACAAGGCCCTTAGTGCAGGGGATCGGTGCTTCCGTAAAAAGCACGTTCTGGTTTGCCGCTACGGTCTGTGCGGCAATGGCAGTGTATTCAGGCATAAAAATCTCCTTTCATAAAATCAGCGGCAGGGCTACTGCCCCGCCGCTTTGTCATCAGTATCGGCACGGGGCCGAACATTTTGTTGGCGTCAACAAAACATTGCCAACAAAAAGCTATGCTATGCAGTTGTCAGCAACCGCAACCGGCGAACTGGTTGCAGCAATAGGGGTTCTGCACCGTGTAAGCCGGAATGGGAGACGGCCGGAGCTGAGACACAAGATAGCTGTTCTGTGCCGCCTGAGATGCGGCCAGCTTCAAGCCCTGATTCTCGCTCTGGAGATCCTGCAGCTTGCTCTGGGTTAGGAAGTCCAAAATGGCGCGGCTGTTGCTGTTGGCATTGTCGATGATGTCCCGGGTGGCGTTCTGCACCGTGTTCCGGGTGTCGCAAGCCTGCGCCGCCATATCATAGCGCACGCCCTCGATGCTGCGCTGGGTGTTGCAGCAGCATTCAGCGGCCTGCATCTGCATGGCAGTCAACTGCTGCATGAGAGCCGCCTGCTGGTTACTGCGGGAAAGCTCAGCCTGCCCAAAGCCGTTTGCCATCGCCATGTTGGTGCCGTTGATAAGCTGCGCCTGCTGGTAAAATCCGTCGCAAAGGCCCTGATTTACACTGTCGATCTTGCGCTCGACATTGGCAAAATCAGAGGTCAGGACATAACCGTCCATCACGCCGTTGCCGCCGCCACCGAAACCAAAGCCGTTACCCCAGCCACCGAACGCAGCGAAAATGAGGAACAGCACGATCCACCATGCGCCATCGCCGCCCCAGCCGAAGCCGTTACCGTTTCCGGTGTTGGCAGGAGCCACAGGCATAGTCAGCATGGTGCCGTCAGAGGAAAGAGACATAGTATCACTCCTTTTGAAAAAATATTTATATCAAACCGTGGCCACGATTTTGATTACTTGAAAAGCCCCTGAAATTGGTTTGCCATTGACTGTATCTTGTTTAACTGATCTTGTGAGATTTTGCCGCTTTGCAGCATCTTCTCCACTTCCGCTTTTGGGTCGCCTTTAAAACTTGCCTTGAACTGCTTGAACTGCTGTAAAAGCTGAGGAAAGCCGCTCATCGACCCCGGCATCTGTCCGCCACCTAACGCATTGAAAAACGGATTGTTACTCATCGTCCTCTTCCTCCTCTACCTTGCGCTTCTTCTTGCCCTTCAATTCGCCCACAAGCGCCGCTAGTGCGTCGAATTCTTTTCTGGTGACAAACTCCACGCCCTTTTCCTGCGTGGCTGTACGGGGCGTTTCTGTGCGTTCTACGAGGTCATAAATCGTGAGGGACGGTTTACCGCTGGCATCTGCCTTTTTGAGGTACACCGTAGGCGCGGAGCTATCCCACAACGCCACAGCGGCGTTGGGCGCGATCATCCAGTTTCGGGCCTCCTGTTCCCCACTGACCCACTGGACGCCGCTCTGCGCCACCGGGTTTTGCGGGGCCTGCGGCATCTGGGGTGTCATAGGCTGCATCTGCTGTTGGCGCATCTGCATGAGGTTATCCGGCATAGGCGGTGCGTAATAGGGATTTTGCCATCCGTAAGGTGTGTAAGCCATTTTAGTCATCCTCCTTGACCCAGTAATACAAGATGTTCTCGTTGCTGCTGTCCCAGCTGTCCCAGATCATTCCGTCGCAGACGCAGACCACATGACCGGATAGAGCCAGAATATAGGTGCCTTTTGGGTGATCCTCCGCAAATTGCCCAACCGTGTAGCAGTCTGGGCAGGTGTCCGGTACGATATACCGCCGGTATCCAATGCTCCGCAGATACCGCCCCCAACAAGCGTTTGCCGACGGCATATCGCCGTCCAGATACCCTTGGATGCACAGCCGCAAATACACCTCGCCCCACTCCATCCCGGTTGCCTTAGAGATCGCCCGCACGGTGCAGTCTCCAACATTTTTTCCGCAGGGATTGGGGTTGAAATACTTATACATATTCCCGGCGGTCATCGTAGAGCAATTCGTTTGCTCTCACCAATTCAGCCAGCCCTTCTTCATCATCCTGTGCTGCGTATTTATAACAAATATCTGTGGCGCTGGATTCGCTCATTCCGCACGCCCGCAGACGGTCAATGTATTCTCTACCATTTGTAATCACGGAGAACCCCTCCCTTGCTCTGCTTTCATAGTAAGCCAAAAACCTCCATTCAAAGTGGCAAGAAAAGGTCAGAAAAGTGCGCAAAAAAGACGCGGTTCAAATTGAACCGCGTCTCTCAACGTGTAGTATAGATTTCGTCTTGCAATTTTCGGTAAGCAGAGCGCCGTAACCGCTTTACGGTGTCCACACTCACATGCAGCCGCTCCGCCGTTTGGAGGCAACTCTGGCCGTGGACATCCACTGCCAGCACCGCTGTTTCCTCATCAGGCGGAAGCCCTACCAGCCGGACGGCCTGCACCGCCCGGGCCGGGGCCATGGATGACAACAGCGCCCGGATCTCTCGGTTTGTTTTTTCCATGGGTTCTCCAGACTTGCAGAGCGCTAAAACGCGTGGATGTTGCCATCTTCTGGCCCTCCTTTCAGATGTTTAGCCCGTCCAGTCGGATTTCTTCTCCCGCACGTCGATGTGGGTAAAGCCCTTCTTGGCGTAGATGCCCACACCGCCCCAGTCTGGCATGATCGACCGGGTGAAGGCCGCCACCGTCTCCGGCTTCTGGCCGCTGACGGAAATATCCGCCGCCATGCCATAGCAGTGCTGACTGTGAGCCGCGCCGTTCACTTTGGCATTGTACTGCGGCGTCCGGTAGGCACTGTGAATCACCACCGGAGCGCCGAAGTGGGCGCGGATAGTTTCCAGCACCATCACCAGCCGGGGAGCCACCAAAACAGCGTCAGACCCGTCTCCACACGCGAACTCCCGCACCTTAAAATGGGCAGAGAGCTGCTTGCCCCCGGAGGCGGCTTTGCTGTAAGCGTGGATCTCAACCATGGTTATCCCCCCAGATCTGATACAGCGCCCGGACCATGTCGGCGCGGGTCACGGTCTCCCCGGCGTTGGCGTCCGTCAGCAGGCCGTGAGCTTTGCCCCATGCCAGCGCCGGTTTCTCCGGATTGACTGGGGCCGGGGTAGGAGCCGGGGTAGGAGCCGGGGTAGGGGCCGGGGTAGCCGCCTTCCACTCCCAAAACAGCAGCAGCGTGGGCACCTTCCGGGTGCTGTCCACCGTCCCGCCGGGGAAAATGCCCTGTGTAGACCCGCCGCCGTCCAGCATCAGGGCGTCCACCACGCCCAGCCCCAGCAGCTTGTTCTGAAGCTGCTCACGGGTCAGGCTGGCCTTGTCGCACCACAGCACCACCTTGCCGTTGGCCAGCCAGCCCACCGCCGTCCGGGCGGCAGACCGGGCCACGTCCGGCGTCAGCTCCCGGTACAGCTTGGATCCGCCCTTGAGGATCGGGACGCCGGAAAGAAAGGATCCCCACCGGTCCGTCAGCATCTTCGGCAGTCCGTCGGAGCCGATAGACACGCCCCAGTCCTGGTATTTGTCCCGGCTAATGACCTTGCCGTCGATCACCGTCCAGCCCACCGGCCGAAACTTGCCGTTGAACAGATAGCCGTTGATGATGTGGGTGCAGCCGGTCTTGGCCTTGATCTGCGCCGGGGTCAGCCTTCCGGTGTTGTGGTAGATCTGCGCTCTCGCGCAATTAAATGTATCAACCATGGACTCTCACTGCCTTCTCCGGGTGGCCGTAGACGTCCCACGTGACGTCATACACGCCCTCGGCACACTGGATGCGCAGGGTCTCCCCGGCCTTCTCGGTATCGTAGTGGACAATGTCATGGAGGTGCTTCACGTCCTCCGGCTCCTTCTCCGCAGGAGTGAAGCCCTCCCGCATTTCGTCCTTCGTCCAACCGGCCACGCCGCCGTCGGGATTCAGGTGGAAGGTAGCCCCGGCCGCTTTCAGTTCGGCGTTGATTTCCTCGATGGGCTTGCCGGTGGCCTTGCCCTCGTTGATGATGTTCTCGTAGATCTTGTTCATAATATGTCCCCTTTCAAATTTTCGATTGACTTTTCAACCGGTTTTAACTGTTTTTGTCCTCGGCCACTCGCTGGGTGCCGAAGTAAAACGCGATGACCGTGGTAAAGATGGTCAAAAACTCCGTCCCGGAAATGTCACCCCGCAGAGCCAGCACCGCGAAGATTACCGTCAGGGTGATGGTCACGAGGCTTTTCACCGCCAGCAAATTCCCCAGCCGTTTCTTGATGTTTTCCATAGTTTTACTCCTTTCTCAGCGGTAGGTCCTCCACCTCCGCCATGATCGTGCTGAGATGCCCGTTGCCCCCCAGCGCCTTGTACGCACGGTGCATCTCTCCCAAGGCTTCTTTGTCCGACAGGCTGATGGAGCCAGCCGCGATGTACGCCTGACCCAAATGCCGGACGCGATCCACCATGAGAACCTTCAAAGCCTCCACGATGGCATCGCTTTTGTCATCCTTAGTCCATTTCCGCTGTAAAATGGCGAGGATGATGGCGGTCACGCCGGAGCCGGTAGCGGCAGTTAATACGATCTGTAGAATTTCCATTCTACACCCCCTTAAAAAGTTGCAGTTTATAGGGTAATTCCGACTTGCTTTCGTGCAAGTCAAAAGTCCGACTTGGTTTCGTGCAGTTTAAAATTCTGGCCAGCGGCGCTCGCAAATTGGGCAAACCCACCGCCCCTCCGGCACAATGGCTCCGCATATCACGCAATAGTCCATGGTCAGTCGGTGGTCTTGGTGTATTTAAGCGTCACATCAACACCATTTGTGTATTCTTTGATTCGAGCTAAGGCGTTAGAGCCAAGCTCAAATTTTATAGCAGACGAATTTAACATATACTGAGCCGACCATGCAGTTGAATCAAAGTACGACCACGGGAGTATCCTGATCCAATCAGCTCTGCAATACACGCGTGCATCTACTAGGCGGTCCAGATGATCGATTCCATGGCTATACGATGGAAGCTGATTTTCAAAAGCGGATACTGGAATATTAAAGGTCTTTGTGTACACCGGCTTTCCGAGATACCGCTCCGTGGTTTTGTATTCCACACCAAGCAACATAGGCGGGTTTTGGTATTCCATCGCGGCCGCAAGCGTCTCCCCGCTCGGGAGCGTATCATCTGTGGAAATAAATGTCGGAGTAGTCAGTGTAATCGGATTGTTTCCACAATTGCAGAGTTGCAAGTTCCAATCATTTTTGCCCGTTCCCGATACGTAGAGGTCCAAAGCTAACGTGCTTCCGTCGACTTTTACAAGGCGAGCATTGGAAATATATGGCACACTATTGATTTTGCCAACGCTCCTCAAACATTGGAGCTTTCCATGCGTATCGGGGGCCGAAGATACGCCTAAGAGCAACTCGGACGCACCTCCGTTCGCCCATGCATGGGATACTGTGAGATACCCGCTTGTGTTGTAGATA
>ERZ772892.1540-NODE-1540-length-23775-cov-3.992369_pt1 | contig 23775 bp, 9 predicted proteins | sample MGYA00512126_ERZ772892 | MGnify/ENA primary metagenome ERZ772892 (study PRJEB29015, sample SAMEA2737697) | human gut metagenome | biome: human gut; feature: human-associated habitat; material: faeces | place: China | collected 2012 ... | reverse complement strand
AGCGGCTGCTTATGCAGCCGCTTTTTTGTTGCCGCTTTAGAGAAACAAGCTTGTTCAGCACGATTTAAGTATTTGTCGATGTGTTTTGAGAAAGAACACCGTTCAGATTCCTCTGAATCGCGTGAAAAATTTTTGAAAATTTTCTTCCGATACTTACCAACCAGCATATTGTTTTGCCCCAAAATATCTCTATACTTAAATTACGAATGCGCAAATATTTTAAGTTTGGGGGATGAGATCAGTGGAAAAGAAGCACAGAAGATTCCTTGCAGCGATACTGACGCTGTGTCTGCTGCTGGGGCTTTGCCCGCTCACTCCGTCCGCGCAGGCGGAGGAAACGACGACAACAACGGTGGCGGGCAGCACGACCATAGAGGATGCGCAGAGCGTTCCCGTCGGCGTGCCGGTGACGACCACGCTGAACACCGGGAAGAACTACTACGCAATTCCAGACGTGAAGGTTGGGCAGCAGATCGGTGTTGAACTGGATAAAAGGTATAACGGCGTGTCAACGTGGGTCTACAAAGCTAATGGGGACACGATGATTGGCGAGTCGTGGGTGGCAGATGCGAATGGGACGTATTATCTCAGCATTAGTGCGCAGACACAGACAACGGTGACCTTCACTATTACGTTGTACGACAATGATGAGCATGAGCCGAACGATACAATCGAAACGGCTACGCCGATCGAACCGGACAAGCAGGTGGATGCTGTGCTGTTCGGTGATGATATTGATTTCTTTGCGATTACGACAACAAAGGCGAATCAGTACATTGCTCTGGATATATCGGGTCAGCGTGGCGCTATCAATGCGCAGTTGTACGACAGGATGGGAGGCGTGCAGAAAGCATACAGCAATTACCCAGATTCCGAGACAACAGAATATGTATTCTGTACCGCCGAAGCGGGGACGTATTATCTGAAATTCTTCACTTATAGTTCTCGCGCGTTCTTTTCATTTACCGCTTCACTGCTGGATAACGACGCGAACGAGCTGAACGACACGAAGGAGCAGGCAACGCCCCTGCACAGCGGCGAGAGCAAGGAATTTACCCTTGCGGCGGGAGATGTTGATTACTTCAAGGTCACCACGACCAAGCCGGGGCAGGACATTGCCCTGACGGTTTCCGGCTACAACTATGCCAATCGGGGCGAGAAGTTTTCACTGTACTTTGACCCGGCGGGGGACTTGCAGTACAGAAATCCCTCCTGCGCGGCGTATGCGGAGATCGACGCGAACCGGACGCTCTATCTCCACGTCGCAGAGGCGGGCGAGCATTATATCGCCCTGAACCATAATGATAGATATGGCAACATCGTCTTCGACCCGCTCTGCCTGACGCGCACGCTGTCCGTGGAGATTCTGGACGGTGATCAGAACGAGCCGAACGACACGAGGGAGACGGCGACACGCCTGACCCTTGGCACGGACGAGACGTTCATGGTCGGCGGCTTTGGCGACGAGGACTGGTTCTCGTTCGAGGCCGTGCCGGACGGGGAGGGAAAAGCGCTCTACACGCTGAGCTTTTTGGATCTGAACACGGACTATTCCGACGAGTTTTTCTATGAGGTCTACGCGCCGGACGGCACGCCTGTGGTCAGGAGCACGCGGGTCAACATCCGCCACATCAATGCGATCGGCTGCGACCGGCAGGGACAGTACCTGGTGCGCGTCTATACCACGGCGGCGAAGGGGACGAATTACTTTGCATCGGTCGATGGAAGCTACAATGGCAGGGCGATGGACTACAAGCGCGCCGCGCTGCGCATCTGCGTGAGCGAGGGCGGCGACGACCCCTATGAGAGCAACGACACCTGGCTGACCGCGGCGAATGTCCCCGTCGGCAATATCCAGCACGTGCTTGCCAGTACCGCGGATGCGGACTGGTTCTGCTTCACCGTGCCCGAGAACGACATGACGCTGCATCTGACCTCCGCCAAGCGGACGAATGCGGCGCTCTACCGCGCCGAGGACCTGATGGAGCAGGGAGACGGCACATTCGCTCTATTTTCAAAGGATATCAACTACATCGGCCACTACAAGCTGACGGACGCGGGCGTTTACTATCTCAAGCTGACGGCGGACAGCGGCTATATCAGCCCAGACATCCGCACGACCGGCATCGAACTGCTCCCCGCGACGGACGAGGAAAACAACGACACGTGGAAGAGGGCGACGCCGCTCTACGAAGGGATGCTGCGCAGCTATACGCTTAGTGCATCCAACGATGCGGACTGGTTCAAGATCGTTGTGCCGGAGGATGGTACGCAGCTGTGTATTGAAGCGCAAGGAGATAATCTTGCACTCTACCGTGAGCAAGATTTCAAGGATATTGGTGATAATGCCGCGCCTACAGAGGCTTGGGGTAATTATTCAAGTGGAGTAACACCATATACGTTGAGTCTGGCCTCGGGGACTTATTATCTAAAAGCAACGGCAGCGGGACGGATGGAGAATTGCTTCATCATGTATAATATTCTGCCGACGAACACCAACAGTACATTGGAAACAGCAAAGACACTCAACATCGGAGAATGGGCGGAGTTTTACTACAACAGCAACAATAGTAAACATTACTTCTGCATCGGTGAATGCAAGGCAGGGGAAGTTGTGCGTATTAGCAGTGATACAGGCAATATCGGTGATTTATCCAGGGTTAGTATAGTGAATGCGAATGGGAAGGAATTTGCCAGCAATTCGGATGCAAACTATACATTTAAGATTCGGGAAGACGGCATCTATTATCTCGCCGCTCGGGCAAACATAACGCAGAATGAGGATGGAAAGTTGCAAGCCAACCGTTTGCGTTACGATATCGGTAGCAGCGATGAGCAGGCAACTTCTATTGAGTGCGCAGATTCCATCACATTGCTCGAGGGGGAGGCCGTGTTCCTTGACCTGCGTTGCAAACCTTATAATGTAAAGACAGGGGATACTTACAGCTATGACACATTTGACATTTCGACTTCCAATTATGATGTTCTGACGATCAGCAGCTACGGCTATCTGACGGCGGAAAGCGCCGGAACGGGCACGCTGACGGTCAGTCTGAACGGCGATTCCTCCGTTAAAAAAGATATCCCCGTCACGGTTCTGGCAAAGGACAGCCTGAAAGTAGAGAAACTGTCCATTGAGCGTGCGCCTGAGACACTCTCGCTCGGCACGAGCGCTGATCTGACGGCGAATTATACGCTGGCAGGCGGCGCAGTGCTGACGAACCCGCAGAAGGCCGTCACCTGGACAAGCTCTGACCCCAAGGTGCTCTATGTCTCACCGGGTGGTAAGGTCACGGCGGTCGGCGGCGGCACGGCAACGGTCACGGCGAGCGTTGGCGGCGTTTCGGAAGAGAGCGCTCCCATCACCGTGACGGCGGAAGAGCAGCCGACCGATACTGTGACCTCGCTCACGCTGGACAAGTATTCGCTGACGCTCTACATGAATGAAGAGGGCGAGCAGCTGACGGCGACCGTCCAGCCTGCAAGTTTTACAGGGAAGATCGTTTGGAAATCTAGCAACACGGATGTCGCATCGGTTTCCGGTGATGGCCTTGTCACGGCGGTTGGCCCCGGCACATGCATCATCAGTGCCACGGCGGGCGATCGCCATGTGAGCGCTACGGTCTCGGTGCTTGCCGCACGCGTGCGCGTGAGCGGCGTCTCGTTCGCCGAGAGCAAGCATGAGATCCCGATGGGAGGTACGGCCACGCTGACGCCAACTATCACGCCGGCGGATGCGACAGTTAAAACGCTTGTCTGGACGAGCGATGATCCGGGGATTGCATCGGTTTCCCGCACGGGCATTGTCACGGCAGTGAGCGTCGGCACGACTAAGATCCACGCCACGAGCGTGGACGGCAACCACTCCGCTGAGGTCACCGTCACCGTGACGGCGGCGCCGCAGCTTGGCGACGTGAACGGAGACGGCTACATCGATTCGGCGGACGCGATGCTCTGCCTGCGCTACTCGGTCGGCCTTGCGAAGGAGCTGACGGAGGAGCAGAAAAGGGCGGCGGACGTCAACAAAGACGGTTTCGTCGATGCGGGCGACGCGATCAAGATCCTTCGTTACGATGCAAAACTCATCGACAGCCTGAACTAACGGAGGGCTCGCGATGAAAAAGAACGTTTTATCCTGCCTGCTCGCAGTGCTGCTCCTGTTCGGAGCAGCCGCTGCGCCGCAGCAGGTGTTTGCGGCGGGCACGGTCGAGATCTCGACCGTGAGCGGCGCAAAAGGCGAGGTGGTCGATGTGACCGTCGGACTGAAAAGCGACGATGTTTACAGCGGAAACTTTACCATTCGCTATGACAGTAAAGTGCTGGAGCTTGTGTCGGCTAACTCGGAGGCAGCGCCTTCCATCTACTGCGTTGTCAATGGTGCCGACGAGGGCACAGTCCGCGTAACGTTCACCGGCGTGGCAGAACCGATTAAGGACACCGTACTCTGCAAACTGGTGTTCCGAATCACCGCCGACACGCCGACGGGCGGCAGCGCTGTTTCAGCCGAGCAGCTCAGGCTGTACAATGCAAATGGTGTGCCGGTGGATGCGAGCGCGATTGCGGGCAGCGTGGCGAAAAAGACGGCGCATCTCGGTCTGAGCAGCAGCGAAACGGCAGAGCATCAGGCCGTTGGCGTGACGGTTCGTCTGGACGGCGGCCTGCATGCGGCGGGCGGCAGTTTCACGTTTACATACGATCCGAAGTGCTTTCAAGTGCGTTCGGTGCAGGCGCTGGACAGCCTTAAGGGCGCGGTCATGACCTACAACGTGAAAAAAGATGGTGTGCTCAGTGTTGCGTTCAGCTCCACGAAGGAGATAGCAGACGGCAATCTGTGCACCATCGTGCTGCAAACCATCAGTAAAGAACAGGCGGACTCCGCCGTCCGGCTGACGGATGTGCGGCTGTACGATGAGAATTCACAGCCGCTGGACACCTCGGTCACGGACGGCACGATCAGCGTGACAGCCCCGTCCAGCCGTGACCCGAAGCTCTGGATCGTCGGCGGTGCATTGCAGGATGACGGCACAGCGACGGTCGCTGTGGTGCTGCAGGGCCGGGGCGTGACCTGCGGTGGAAACTTTGATCTGTGCTTTGATTCGTCGATGAAAGCAGAGGTGGAATCGAGCATCGCAGAATATCAAATCGAGAATGCAGACGGCACAATTCACGTTTCCTGGGCCTCGGCGCTGCCGTATACCGATGAACAGCAGCTGATGGTCATCAAATTCTCAAACGTGCAGGGTGAGCAGAAGATCGGGGTCGATGCGGTAAAGCTCTTCGGAGTGGGCGATACGCCTATTGATGTTGTCGACGTCCGCCCCGCCACGATTGAAAAACACGATAGCGTGACGGCGGTGGTCGACAAGAAGAAATGCTCGGTCGACGAGAGCGCGTCGGGCAAGCGGTACACCGTCGCGGTGGACGTTGCTGATCTGCAACACTTTTCGTCGGGTAACGCGGTTTCGACGGTTGAGCCGATGCTGGCGCTGTATCAGGGCGGACGGCTGGTCGGCCTGTCTGCTGCGGGAACGATGACGCTCACCGGAGGCGTGGGAGAGCTTTCCCTTTCTGCCGCGGCAAAGGAAGACGTCACCGAAATGCGCGTTTTCCTGATGGATGCTGGCGGTGATTATTCCCCGCTGTGCGCGGCGCTGCAAGCGATGCCAAATGCCTCGGCGGCAGGAAAATAAAATGAATACAACGGCAAAGGGTGTACACCCTTTCTGTTCTCCGGATGGAGAACAGAACAACATTGAAAACAGGGGAGGAAGAGAATGAAAAGACACAATTTCATCAGGCGCGGCCTGCTGCTGGTGCTGATGATCGCTATGCTCAGCCTGCCGGCCTATGCCGCCGGGACGAGCCTGAAGATCGACGCACCGGCCTCGCTGCCCGCGGTGGGTGAGACGTTCACGGTCAAGGTGGACATCTCCGGCAATCCGGGATTGTGCGCTGCGCAGTATACGCTTGCCTTCGACAAGACGGTCGTCACCTGCGTGAGCGCCTCGGTGGGCGATGTGCTCAAGGGCACGCTCTCGGCCGCCAATCCTGACGCGGCAGACGGCGCGATCGTCGCCGCGGCGGCGACCTCGCCGGCGAAGGGCGACGGCTCGATCGGCGTGTTTACCTTCAAGGTGCTCAAGTCGGGCGAAACCGGCTTTACGCTCAAGGACGCCGTGTTCAGCGATGCCAACGGCGCTTCGATCAGCACGAACGTCCCTGCGGCGGACTCGCCGCAGAAGCCCTCCGGCACGGAAAAGCCGGAGCAGCCGAAGGGCGATGAGCCGGCAGCGCCTTCCAATCCCGGCGAGAACGCTGGGCAGACCTTCCTCGATGTGCCGAAGTCCTTCTGGGGCTATGAGAGCATCGAGCGCGCCGTGCAGCTTGGCTACGTCAACGGCGTGGGCGGTGGAAAGTTCGAGCCGAACCGCCAGCTGACGCGCGCGGAGTTCGTCACCATGCTCTACCGCATGGCGGATAAGCCCGCGGCGAACACCGCGGCCGGTTTCACCGATGTTTCCCAGAACGCATGGTACCGCGATGCAGTGAACTGGGCGGCGGAAAAGGGCTATGTCAACGGCATGGGCGCGAACACGTTCAGCCCCGACGGCAAGATCACCCGTCAGGAGGTCGTGACCATCCTCTTCCGCTACAGCGGCTCGCAGAGCGGCGCGGAGACGATGTTCACCGCCGCATATGACAGCCAGTTTACCGACAGTGGCGCCATTGCCCCGTGGGCGAAGAGCGCGATGTACTGGGCCATCTACAACGGTGTGGTCAACGGCACGAGCCAGACCACTGTCAGCCCGACGGCGACGGCCACGCGCGCGGAGGTCGCGGCGATCTTTGTGCGTTACGCGAAGTGAGCAAAAAGTTGACATAGAAAAAGGAGGAACTGTATGAAGAGACTATTGCGGTCGCTTCTGCTGGGGGCGATCCTGTCGGCACTGCTGTGCGTGGGCGCGCTGGCGGCGGACAGCGAGCCCGTCAAAGGCGGCATCTACAATATTACCGGCAGTGTGACGCTGACACCGAAAGACGCAAGCGGGAGTTCAATTCCTGCTGGAACTGACACGAGCATTTCGGGCGATTATTACGCCAACGCGGTCAAGTTCGACGTGAAAGCTGAAAATCTGACGGAAAATCAGCAGTATCTGCTGCTGGTGCTCAAGGGCAATGCGGACGGCAGCGCGCCGGGCGTGCCGACGGCGGAGAATATCGCCTACATCGATCAGGCGGCGGCGCAGAACGGCAGCGTGAGCTTTGCAGCCTACCCCAAGGAGCTGACCAAGGGCACGTACCACGTCTACCTTGTGGGCGGCGGCACGGCATTTAATGCAGCAGAACCTGACGCCACATTCCAGTACGACAAGAAGTACACGCTGGGCGACGTGAACGACGATGGAAAAATCAATGCGATAGATGCAGTGTTGATCCTACGTGCAGCAATTGGCAAAACGGAGTTAACAGACATTCAGCAAAAAGCGGCTGATGTGAATGAGGATAAATCAGTCAATGCGCTCGATGCAGTGGTAGTTCTGCGTAAGGCGGTTGGTAAATCGAGCATCTTAGATTGAGAGGAAAGTAAAAAATGAAAAGGTACTTATCTTTACTGCTAACAGTTACGCTGTTGCTGTCATTGTTGGTCGTACCTACGAGAGCAGCAGCAAATTTGGAAATGAAGTTAGAGGCAGTGACGTTCACGCAGGGAAAAGGCGGTTTTGAAGAGGGAGCGCCAATTGGTGTATTGAAAGCTGGAGACGTTTTTGCAGTAAAAACCACATTTAACAATCATTCGGAAACGGATATTAGTGTTGGTGGTTATGCTTTTGAATTAGAATATGATAAAAACCTGTTTGACCCATATACTTTTGAATATGAAGACGATGGTGATACACTAACGGCTGGTCCAATTGTATTCACTGGGAAAATGAAGACTTTTACAAAAGAGACTAAGGTCGAGAATGGATTATGTGCTTGGACAGGAGGAATTGGTGACCCAGTTACTACCAAAGCAAACAACGTTTTTAAAATGGGATATGCGCTGTTCAAGGTTCGTGAAGGCGTAGAATCAACTACAGCTCAGTTTAAGTTCAGTGACAATACAGATAAAAATTTTGTAGCGTCGACTGATAAAGGCTCGGGAAAAGTCGATTACATTTCAAGCGTATCGTTTGGAACGACTGCATCTGTTACCATCAACGGTGTTACCCCCACGCTGAACACTGTTACATTGGATAAGGATTCCGTCACCGTCAACGGTACCAACGGTGCGACCGTCAATGCCAAGGCGACCTCCGCGCAGGGCACGAACCTGACCGACAAGGTCAACTGGACTGTGAATGCCCCCGAAGGTGCTGGTGAAAATGATGTGACGATTGCCGCCAACGGCACGATCACCGTCGGGGCCAAGGCCAAGGCGGGCGAGTATACCATCACCGCCACGGGCGATGACACCACGGCGACTGGCAGCGCAAATGCAACGCTCAAGGTCGCACGCGCCCCTGAGACCTACACGGTCACTGTCACATCTGCAAACTTGCAGTTGACCGTTCCGACGGAGACGGAGACCAGTTCTTCGCAGTTCTTCGCCGCAGTCAAAGACCAGTATGATGAGCGGAAGACTGATGCAACCGTCACGTGGAGCGTCGAGCCGTCCGATAAGGGCGTTTCCGTCGACCAGAATGGCCTTGTGACAGTTTCGGCTGATGCGAAAGGGTATGTCACGGGTGATGAGAGCCAGAGCTTTACCGTCAAGGCGGCCTATACAGATGCAATCTATGGTACAGAAACGCTGACCGTCGCCCGCGCGACCGCAAATGCCGCAAAGGTTGAAATCAGCGGCAAAACGACGGAACTGCTGGTTCCCGCAAACGGAGCCACTGTAGACGCGTCTGCAAGCTACACTGTTACGGTCACTGACCAGTACGACGCGACGATTGAAAGTCCTTCCGTTACGTGGAGCATTAGCCCCGAAGTCGAGGGCATTTCCATCAATGAGACAACTGGTGTTGTCACCGTGACGAACGCCGCCAAGAACACGATCACCAATACTGATGGTATGGTCTTCGTTGTCACCGCAAAGTGCGGTGAAGCGACCGACACGAAAGAGATTACCATCAAACGCGATAGTTCTAAGATTGCAGAAATTGAGGTCTCTGGAGTTGGTGAAATCATCGTTCCGGACAAGAGTGCGACCGAAGATGCGACCGCACAGTTCACTGTAGCGGCAAAGGATCAGTACGGCGCTGATATTAGTGATCCGAGCGTTACTTGGAGCATTATCAGAAATGGAATTACAGAACCGGTTACGGGCGTTTCGATTGATCAGAGCGGTAAGGTCACTGTAACGAAAGCCGCCAAAGATCATGTTGGCGTGAATGATAACAACAGCTTCTATGTTCGGGCTGCGAGCAGCGCAAATCCGGAAGTGTTCGGGGCTAAAGATGTTGATGTCAAGCGCGCTGTGTCTGTGGTGACGAGCATGACGGTTGCAGCAGCTGATACAACGAATAACTTTGTTGTCCCCGCAGGGACCGAAGCGATGGCGATCAATCTGACAATCAGCGAGATTAAGGATCAGTATGGCGATTCCATTAGATTGAGCGAAGCTGTTCAGTGGACTGCTATTGACGGGGTCGAGTTTACTCAGGCGAGCGAATCGAATGACTTTAGCAGCTATGTCGCAAATATCAACACTGCAAAGATGCTTGCGCGTTTCGGCAACGAGCAGCGCGATAAGGAGAGTGTTAAGATCACCTTTACCGCTAAGTATGACAATACTGAACAGTGCACAGATGTGACCTTTACTCTCGCAAGTGCCGAGCCGACCTCAATCGTCCTGACCAGCAATTCCACCGGCGATGATATTGTTATCCCGACCGGCGATACGCCGAACACCAAGACCTACTCCGCCGCGGTGAAGGACCAGTACGGCTTCCCGATGAGCGATAAGGCTGCGCTTTCCATGAATCCTGAAAGCGCTGCGGGAGTCAGCTTTGACGCGGAGACCGGCAAGGTGAGCGTCAGCAAGGACGCAACGGCGGATATGGTCTACACGGTCACCGCCACGTGCGGCACCGCCACGGCAAGCCATACCTTTACGGTCAAGAATAAGATCATGCACGCGGATGCGCTGAGCGTCATGCAGAGCGGCTTCGCCTACGGTGAAAGCGGCAAGCTCGCTCCCAGCGCAGCGCTCGATGGCGCTGCGGTCGAGGCAGCCTACAGCTACACCGACAGCAACAGTGCAGCGGTCGATACCCCGGTCAACGCCGGTACCTATACCGTGACCGCACGCTACGAAACGGCTACGGACATCTACACCGGCACGAAGACATTCACGATCGCGCCGAAGGCTCTGACGGCTGAAATGCTGACGCTTTCCGGCGAGTATACCTTCAATGGCAATGAGCAGACCGTGACCTATGAGGTCAAGGACGGCAAGCTGCTGACGCCGGACGACTATGCCGTTATCGGCATCAACGCCACGAATGCCGGTACCTACACCGTGACCGTCACCGGTCAGCGCAACTACAGCGGCGAGGTAAAGAAGAACTGGACCATCGCCCCTGCGGTGGTGAGCATCGAGGGCGCGGTTGCGATCAACCGCGACTACGCTAAGGACAACAAGAGCGTTGAGATCCTCGAAGTCACCTTTACGAACGCGGCGGATCCCAATGTGCTGCCCGGTAAGAACGATTACACCGCGACCGGCATGATGGATGACGCCAACGCGGGTACGAAGGATGTCACCGTCACCGTGACGCTGACGGGTCAGGCGGCCAAGAATTACACGCTGACGAACAACACCTGCCAGACCAAGGTTTCGATCGACAAGATCGACTGGGCGGGCAGCACGAAAGGCCGCATGGGCGCCAAGTACGGCAACACGGCCACACTTGACCTCAAGACGATCGGCCTGCCCGATGGCTATCAGTTCGGCAGCATCGACTATAGCAAAACTGACGGGTATAGCATCATTGACAGCGCTGCCCTTAACGGCGACATCCTGAGCGTCACGCTGGTAGACAATAGCGGATATATCGGCAAGAAGGCGCAGGTCATTGTTCGTGGCATCAACAGCACAAACTATAACGAATACGCGATCATTGTTGACGTCGAGATGATCGACAAGTCCGCGCAGACCATCGAGGCGGGCGATGTCATCATGACCTACGGCAACAGCGCGCAGGTCAGCGTGAAGAACGCAGGCGAGCTCCACGGCGCTGTGAGCTACAGCGTGACCAGCGGCAGCGATGTGATCCGCGTCGACAGCAATGGCAAGATCACGGCGCTCAAGTCCGGCACGGCAACGGTTGAGATCAGCGCCGCAGGCGACAGCGATTACGCCGCCGCCACGAAGAGCATCACCGTCACGGTCGCCGAGCGCACGCTGACCGTCAAGGCAGCGGACAAGACCGCCTACATCGGCGACAAGCTGCCTGAGCTGACCTATCAGGTCACCGGCCTTGTCACCGGCGACGAGCTGACGGTCAAGCCGGTGCTCGAGGTCAAGCACGCGGCGGACGTCGACCCGATGAAGAAGGTCGGCGAGTACGAGATCGGCTTTAAGGTCGCCCCCGCTGCGAGCGCGAACTATGAGCTGATGACCGCGACCGGCAAGCTGACTGTCAGCGTGCGCCCGGTCTATGTCGGCCCCACCGGCAGCCCGGTCGAGGTTGGCCGCAGCGATAATGGCACGGTCACGGTCTCTCCCGCCAACGCGGCGAAGGGCACCACGGTGACCATTACCGCGAATCCCGGCAAGGGTCAGGAGCTCAAGAGCCTCGAGGTCCTTGACCAGCACGGCAGCTCCCTGCCGCTGACGGATCTCGGCAACGGCAAGTTCAGCTTCGTGATGCCCGAGGGCAAGGTCACGATCAAGTCTGAATTCGGTGAAGCGAATGCGTTCGTCAATCCCTATGACGATGTGAAGCCGGGCGACTGGTATTACAGCGCCGTCGAGTATGTGACGGTGAACGGCCTGATGAACGGCACCGGCAAGGGCTTTGAGCCGAATCTTGCGACCTCCCGCGCGATGATCTGGACCATCCTCGCCCGCATGAGCGACGTGAACACCGCGTCCAGCGGCGAGTGGTATGCAGTGGCACAGCAGTGGGCCATCGCAAACGGCGTGTCCGACGGCACGATGCCGAACGGCACGATCACCCGCGAGCAGCTTGCGGCGATGCTGTACCGCTACGCTGTCAGCAAGGGTATGGTCAAGGGCCCTGCGACCGCTGATCTGAGCGTGTTTGCCGATGCGAACAGCGTCAGCAGCTACGCGGTCGAGGCGATGCAGTGGGCAGTGTCCACCGGCCTGATCGGCGGCATGGACGGCAAGCTGAATCCGCAGGGCAGCGCCACCCGCGCGCAGGTTGCCACGATGCTGATGCGCTTTGCGGAACTGGCAAAATAAAAGTTCCTCAAGAGGAGAACTGAGAGCCTTTCTCGCCTCGGAATGACGAACAGACCAGCATATTACGAGACAAAGTACCGCAGGGGATTGCCCCTGCGGTACCTTTTTATAAAGATAATGTGTGCCGAATGGCGCGAAACGAAATGCCGGTACTATGCAGCGAGCATATTGTTTTCTGCTTTTTCGCGGGATAAAGTAAAAATTGAATTGGTTTGAGCAGATGCTGTTTGAGCTTTCGAAATGAAAACGGGACGTGGGGTATGACAAAGAAAACGCGGACAAGCAATATATTTGAACAGGTCACAGAAATCTATCTGATCCTGATGGTCACGGTATTTTTGCTTTACCCTGGAAGACAAGGATTCGGCGGGATCGCGGAGGAAAAATACCGGGCGTTCTTGCTCCTCTGCGGCGGCTATGCGGCGATCATGCTGCTGTTGCTGGCGGAGACGGCAATTGTTGGCGGACTGCACAGAGATATACGTTCAGCGCTGAAGCGGACGAGCTGGACACAGCGTCTGCTGGCGATCTATCTGTTGCTAACGTGGATCTCCGCGCTGCTATCACCGTATTTTCCGGATACGGTCATTGGAGTTGGCCGCTATGAAGGAGCGCTGACGATCACGATCTATTGTGCCTGCTTTTTCTTCGTGCGCGCCTATGGAAAGGCTGACAAAGTACTGATTGCAGCAATGGCGCTATCCGTGAGCGGTTTCTGCGTGATCTGCATTATACAGCTGTATGGCGGGAATCCTTTTGGGCTTTATCCAGCCGGATATAACTACGCGGATGCCTATAAGGCTTATTCCGGAGCCTATCTTGGTACGATCGGAAATGTCGACCTTGTGGCGGCGTTTCTATGCATGATGATCCCTGCGTGCTGGGCGACAATTTTGAGGAGCGGAGATCGTCAGCGCTTTTATTTGCTTGCGCCGCTGACCTTAGCGCTGTTTGTGCTCATCAAGATGGATGTTCTGGCGGGATTTGTCGGCGTATTCGGCGGGGCAGCAGTCAGCGTCGCCGTCATTGCGCCGATGGAGAAAAGATTGCAGCGCACTTTGGCAATGGCACTTCTGGCTGTTGCATTGGCAATGCTTGCGGTGGTGTACTTTGCGGACCTGGGCGGTATGTTCCACGAACTGCATGCGATCCTGCACGGCAATGCGGAGGGCAGCTTTGGCTCAGGGCGGCTCCACATCTGGAAAAGTGTGCTGCAAAGAGTGCCGGAACATCTGCTTTTCGGCACGGGGCCTGACACGATGCTGTACAGCGATATCGAAGCGTTTTCGCGCTACGATGAAGTGCTGGGAGGCACAATTGTTGCGCGGATCGACATTGCGCACAATGAATATTTGAATATCCTGTACCATCAGGGCATTCTGGCGCTGGCAAGCTATCTTGGCGCATTGATCGCGGCGGCAAAAAAGTGGGTCTGCGGCAGCGGCCAGGATGCAGTCACCGCTGTTTTGGGAACGATGCTGTTTTGCTATTCGGTACAGGCGTTTTTTGGATTCAGTATGATCATGACGGCGCCGTATTTCTATCTGGCGCTGGCATTGCTTGATAAACGCGATACAAAAGAGGGGGAATGATAATATGTACAGTCGAAAAATACGGTTGCTCAGTCTGAATATGATCCTGGTGATGCTGTTCACGCTGATGCCTGCGCAGGCGAGGGATGAAGCGGAAATCGATAAGAATGAGAAAAAGATATACACGATTACACTTGATGGAAAAGACGGAACGTTGGGAAATGAAAATAGGATAACAGTCAACTATTCTGAGGACAACCCTCTTTCCTTGGGCAATTATAAGTTCACGAGAGCTGGATATACCCTTGTTGACTGGACAAAAGATGAGAACAATGACGAATGGGTGGCGGACAGAAACGGTATCATTACTGTGGATCTCGGTTATGAAACGCTTTACGCTATGTGGAAGGCTGACGATTATCTTGAGGACAATGTATCGCTGGTCATCGGCGGCGAGGACAAGAGTGATCTGCTGAATAGTACAACTGAATGCAGCGGCACGGGATGGACATATCGGAGTGTCGATGATACGACGAGCGAGCTGCATTTGAGCGATGGTTATAACGGTGGAAATATTGTCTGCAAACGGGATAATGTAAATATCGTTTTTGATGCTTCGGTCAGCACGAGCCAGATTGAAGTGAGCGGAGCATTGTCGCTTACGGCTAATAGTACCTCTGCTGCTGTTGTGTCGGAAGACAGCTGTGCGATTCGCGCTAAAAGTGTTGCCATAGCAAATACGGGTGGGATTTATAGGATCGTATCTAATACAAAGACTGCGATTGAGGCGGAGAGTTTATATCTTGCTTCCGGTAATGTGAGCATTGAGGGCAATCCTGCTGTTTCTAATAGTCTTCCAGTTACCTGCGAAGAGGGAATTGCCTATAGGAGCAATCAGAATGCCGATGGATTGATGTCGGGACTGTATAGCTATCGGAAAAACATGACGGTCACACTCAAGGGCAACGGCGGCACGCTGGATGGGATGACAGAGGAGAAAATAGTTGTCTATTCTGAGGAAGAACCGCTCAACCTGAGGAACTATCCGTTCACGCGGGATGGCTATGTCCTTGTCGGCTGGGTTTCGGATCTGAACAGTATGAAGTATGAGGCGGGTGCTGATGAAACGCTGGCGAAAACGGGCAGCTACGATACACTTTATGCCGTCTGGCTGCGGGTGCCGAAGGATGGCAACTATATCATCATTCAGGGCAGCCAATACAATGGTGCAAGCGCCAGTGTCAAGACCAGCGCTGGCACGTTCAGCAGTTTTGCCCTGCCGGAAGATGGAAAATTTACTCTGCCGGATCTGGCGAGCGTCAGCACAAAAAATGGAGCGGCAGTCTGGGCGGACCGGTTCACTGAAGAGGCTTACCTGAGCGGGGAAACCGCAACGCTGAAACCGGGGGCTTTCCTTTCCGGCTGGTGGCACAGCAGCGACGGTACGTATGTTATCTTTGACGGCAACGGCGGCACGATGACAAATACGGTAAACGGCGTTCAGCATACCGTGACCCGCCATCTGGTGGGGCTCAGAATCGGCGGAACATATTACAGGGAAACGCGGATTGCTAAACCTGGCTATATGGTGATCAGCTATAACACTAAGGCGGACGGCTCGGGCGAGTCCTATCCGGTCAGCAGTTTCACCGTGCCCGAAAGCATGAAGGAAGCGACGGTTCTCTACGCCCAGTGGGCGCTGCTTGATCAGTTGAAAGACGGCGTGCGCCTTATTATCGACGATGACGATATGACGGGGCTCCTCGGCAAAAATGGCTGGAGTTACGGCACCGGCTGGCGATTCAGAGATAACGGAGAGCACGGAACTGCTGACGGCCAGATCGAGATAAGGGACAGCACGCGCTACAGCGGCGGCAGAATCGCCTTTGATGGAAATCTGACGCTCGGATTTGTTGACGGTGTGAGCGTTGGACAGATCGAAGCGGCAGGCAGCCTGACACTTGTGAACAATGCGTCGGTAGGTGCACAGCTTTCAGTGAAGACAAATGGTGTGGCAGCAATCCGGGCAGAGAGTGTTACTATAAAAAATTCTGCTGCGGTATATCGTATCAGTGCGGAAAACGCCGTTGCTGTAGATGCGTCGTCACTTTACCTCAGCTCGCCAAATGTAATTATCGAGGGACGTCAGGCTGTGGCAAAGTATACGAAGATTACCTGCGCGAGCGGAATCGGATACAAAATGTCGAGCGATGGTTCAACGCTTATGACCTATTCCGATACGAAGCAGATTGCCCTCGAAGGCAACGGCGGAACCCTGCAGGGCCTGCCGATGACCATTGCAGAGTATCGCGCGGTTGAGGAGCTTGACCTGAACCGGTATCCATTTACGCAGGAGGACTATGCCCTTGTCGGCTGGGCGGCGGATCAGAAAGGTGAGAAACTTGTCACGGATGCGACCGGACATCTGAAGTCGACGGATTATGGAACGCTCTACGCCGTCTGGCTTAAAGTACCGGACGGCAACTATGTGATCCTTCAGGGCAGCTATGCCGGCGCATGTGCCACCAAGGCGGGCTTCAGCAGCATTGCCATGGCGGAGGATGGAACGGTGACGCTGCCAAAGCCGGTCCACCAAAATGGAATTGCGATCTGGAAGAGGAGAGATACCAACGAACCTTATCTCGCCGGTGAAAAGGCCTCGGTGCCAACGGGGACGCGCTTTGGATGTTCCTTATATTATAATTCGAATATGATTCTTATCTTCGACGGCAACGAAGGTACGACGACAAGTACCGTAAACGGCGTTCAGTGTACCGTGAGTCGGCAGATGGTGAATGCCGCGGTTGGCGGGACGTACCGCAGCCGGTCGCAGTTTGTCAAGGCGGGCTATACGATGACCGGCTACAAGGACGGCGACGGGAGATTCTATCCTGGCAGTGACATTTCCGTGACTGCAGATATGAAGAATCCGACAATCCTTTACGCCCAGTGGAAAAAGATCGATTCCAGCGAGGATGTCCTTTGGATTGACGGTTTTGCCTATACGGCGAGGGAAAATCATGTCGGCGACAGCTGGTATTATTATTACGAGACCGATACTGAATGCGGCCATTTATCGCTGAGCAGCTATCAGGGCGGGGACATCAAATCAGATATTGACCTGTCGGTGAGTGCAAGCGGCGGAGCATGCGTTGTGAACGGCAGCATCAGCAGTGAAAAGACACTGTGGATAGGGGGCGGTTCAGAGACGAGCAGCCTGACCGTCACGGCAAACGAGGGCAGCGCCCTGTACGCGAAAGAAGAAATGCGGTTGCTGCCTGCCTATAAGCTGACCGTTACTGGTAAAGGTGCTCCTGCAATCGTGGTGACGGGCACGCTTGAGGTTGGCATGAACCGCAACGGTGCTATCGAGGCGACGGGGAGTCCGTATGCGCTTTCATATAACACGCTGCTCAAGGATGGCTATCAGCGTTACCAAATCTGCGGCGGCGCGGACAAGGGAAGCGCTGAACCAGTCACGGATGACACCTATAACAATAAGCCCTACATCTCCTACGAGATGCGGGATCGTGTGCTGATGCTGCACGGCGTTGACGGCGTGACTGAAACCGGGGAGAACTTATATGTTGTGCGCTCGAAGAGCAATTCGCTCGACCTTGGTGCATACTCAAACGTGTTTACAAACGCTGGTAGATGCCTGCTTGGCTGGTCGAGGACAGAAAATCCTGCGACGATCGACTATGCGGCGGCGAGCAGTACGGCGTATTGCTTTGAGTATAACTACGAGTTTGAGGCGGACCTCTACGCTGTGTGGGAGAGCGACGGGCAGATCGGCGTAGTGCTGAAGGACTACGGCTGCTATGAAGAGAATGGCGGATATACATATTCTGAAATATGTACTGTGCCTGTCAGCGGCGGCACGTTTGAATTGCCGAAGTCTTATAAATCGGGCTATGTCTTCACGGGCTGGTTGGGCAGCGACGGGCAGACCTACACGGCCGGAACTCAGATCGAGGTTTCTGCCTCGGCAGAGTTTACTGCACAGTACGCGACCGGAACATTTGAGATAGATGGCAAAACCTATTCGACGGATCGCCCTCATGGCAGCCAAAGCCTTGGCTGGGCATATGATCCCCATACAGAGCGGAATTGGGGACAGGCGGAAATCGACATTTACAGCAATTACTCCGGAAAACCGATCAGCGTTTCAGGAAACATTGCGCTCCATCTTGATGGAATGATCACGGGTGCGGCAGGACAACCTGCAATTTCAGCGGATGGCAATGTAAGGATCTATGCCAATCGATATGGACATAGTGCGGCTGATAAACTGTCTGCGCAGGTGTATGGCGGCGCTGGGGCGCCGGCTGTAAAGGCAACGGGGAATATTTGGATCGACGGCTTAAACAGCTATACACAAACCCTCGTTTTCAAGGGCGACAACGGACGGCCTGCTTTCGAAGCGCAGCGAGTTTGCTTTTTCGAACCTTTGCTCGCCGGAGAATCTGAGACTGCTGCGGACTTTGTTGGAATCTATCAGGCTCAAAACTATGTTTGCGCAGAATATCCCATTACGATAGAGGCCAAAGAGGGAGACGTGCTTCCGGCATTCCCAGATACGGCGTTCAGAAAGTTTGTCGGCTGGCAGACGGAGCGCACGATGACGGGATGCCCTGACATTCAGTACCGTCCCGGCGATACATATACGGGTGAGCAGAGAATGCTGGTTGCGTACTATATGCCCTCTGCCTGTGGGGCAGTTGTTTTAGACGGCAACGGCGGTGTGACGACAAAAGATTCAAAGTACTATGTGATCGAATCTTCTGGCGCAGATCTGCGGGTGACGGCGGATACGCTTACAGACGCATTTCAGAGGGATGGATATCGCATTGACGCCTACAGTACGGATGATGCAGGAAAGCAGAATCGGACTGCGGCGGAAGATCTTGTGGAGCGTTTGACCGGAGATACGACCATTGTTGGTCAGATCTGGACGTATTTTGCTCAGTGGGAGCGCATCGGCGATAAGACGGAGGACAACTCCGCTTACTATACCAAAGCGGACGACGGCACGGTGAAGATCGAGTCAGTCGATCAAGCCGTGCTCGGAGAGCAGCTCAAAAAAAGCGGCACGTTACAGATCGATCTGTCCAAGCTGAAAGATGCTCCTCGCGACGTGATCCTGCCTGTCAGCGCTGTGAACGACGTCTTTGATTTGGAAGCAGAAGCGCTGTCAATCAAGACGGCGGACGCGGTGGTCACGCTGGACAAGACTGCGATGCAGTCGGTCATCGAGATGGCGAACGGCGCTGATATTCAGCTGCATGTCAGCACCGACGACGCACTGAGTGGCAATCAAGCCGCAATCATCGGCAGCACGGTGCAGAGCAAGGCGCTCGATGTGAGCCTGACAGCAAACGGAACGGAAATTCACAATTTTGACGGCAAGGTGACCATCTCCGTCCCGTTCACATGGACGAAGCAGGGCGTGCTGCAGGCATGGTATCTTGCCGACGGCAAAAAGGAGCCGGTCGAGGTGGGCTACCGCGACGGAAACGCTGTGCTGACGCTCAAACATTTCTCTACTTATGCCATCGTAGTGAAGGTGAATGACATTGATGAGACCATTGTGAGTGTGGCTGGCAATACGGTCACGGTCGATGCACCGATAGGGGCGGCATCCTGCGCCGCTGCGATTTACAGTGCAGACGGACGACAGATGGCTGTTGGCAAGAGCGTAGTTGCGGATGCCAAAGCGACAGTGACATGGAAGTCCGTCGACTGGACAAAGGTGCAAACGCTCAAGGTGTTCTTCCTTGATGCGGATGACGCTCCGATTGGGGCGGCAGCTGAGAGGCTGGTTAAAGGGGGCGCTGAATGACACGTGACCGCTGAAAATGCTCCGTGAATGGAGCGGCAAATATGAAAATGACAAAACAAAAAGAAAAGAGGAAGAAACGTATGAAAAAAGTGATTTCATTACTATTGAGCGTAGCAATGGTGCTTTCACTGACGGCGGTGGAAGTTATGGCGGATGATGTGGAGACCGTGACGGATGATACGGAAACTGTGGCGGACGATCTGAAAGTCATGACCGTTGATGCAGAAGACGCAGAGAAGAAAGAAAATGCTGTGACGCTGGACCTTTCTCAGGGCAGCATTGTCATTTCCACCACAGGCTATTCGCAGAACGGCGGCGAGGAGACGGCGTTTACAGGGGACTACACCATTAAGCAAACCGATCAAACCTATATCAACAAGACAATCAGCGTGACCGGCGGCTCGCACAAGATCACGATGGGCGGCGCAGTCGATATCGATGTGCATAACATTTCCGACGCATGTGCGTTTTCCATCTCATCAGGCGCATCGGTCGAGCTGGTGCTGGCGGGTTCTGTGACGCTCAAGAGCGGTTCCGGTAGGGCGGGACTCTCTGTCCCTACGGGCGCGGCGGTAACTATCTCGGCCGCGGATCGCTTTGGAGCGTTGAGTGCGGAAGGTGGTCCCAGTGGCGCGGGTATTGGTGGTTCTAACACCGTGGGCGGTAACATCACGATTTTGAGCGGTACGGTGGAAGCTGCTGGGGGAAGTAAGGCGGCAGGTATTGGTGGCGGCTACGATGCAGGGACTGGCATTGGTGAAACGATTCGTGTTTCCGGAGGCGAAGTTACAGCGACCGGTGGCTCCGATGCTGCCGGTATCGGCGGCGGTTCTGGACATAACGGCACTGGCAAAAACGGGCAAATTATTATTGACGGTGCAGCTACAGTTATTGCTTCATCCTTTGCTGGCGCAGGTATTGGCGGTGGCTCTGGATACAACGGTACCGGCGAGGGAGGCAGGATCGTTCTAGGCGGTTCTGCAAATGTGACGGCCGTATCTGAAATTGGCGCGGGAATCGGCTCTGGTGCGGCGACAAATTCAATTGTTTATCTCACCGGAACGGGTGGTGAAGTGCTGATTACTGACAATGCAACCGTACAGGCGCGTTCGGACACAGGCGCGGGTATTGGAGGCGGCAGACCTAAAAGCTCGAACTCTGGTGCTACCTACTACTCTTACGGTACTGGCGTTGATGGCAAGCTGACGATCAATGGCAATGCCAACGTCACTGCCACCAGTACCAGTGCTTCTGGAATAGGCGCTGGTTTCTATTCTAATTACTCTTCTCTTTCCTATTCTACCGCTACAAATGGCGTCATCTCCATTTCTGGCAACGCAGTTGTGAATGCGACCGGCGCACTTTATGGCATCGGTGCTTACGATTCAAACGATAACAACGGTTCGCTGAACATTTCTGGCGGCACGGTGACGGCTACGGCAACAGATACTGTGAGGTCAGCATACGCCTGTGGCATTGGCCACATCAAGCGCTTTGCTGTCAGCGGCGGTACGGTCAACGCCAGCGGTTATACCGGCATCTATAGTGCTGCGGTCAACGGTGGCGTTGTCACAGCAGAGAGCCTGAAAGCTGCTGACGGCTTTGGCACGCTGACATCCAATGGTAGCAGAGACGGCTGGGTCATCAGCAAGCCTGCACAGAGCAGCAACAATATGCGCTCCGGTGTGCTCTTCAGCGGCAGCGAGGGCACGGTCATCGGCAGATATTATAGACTACCCGCCGATAGAGAGATCCCTGACGGTGCGACCCTGACGGTGGACGCGGGACAGGAGCTGATCGTTCCGGCAGGCACTACCCTGACGGTGAACGGTAAGCTGGTGGTCGCGGGAACGCTCAACACCGCCGAAACCGGCGTAATCGCGGGAAGCGGCGAAACGGAAATCACCGGTACGGTGACCGGCAAGAAGCTGCCCATCGCCATTCAGGCGCAAAACATGAGCACGATGGAAAAGACCTTTGACGTGTCCACGCTCTTCACCATTCCGAAAACCGCCGGAGCGGCGGCCTATACGGTGACGAAAGACGGAGAAACTGTCACATTGGACGGCACAACGCTCTCCATCCCCGATGGCGGCGTATTCACGGTCACCGTTACTACGGAAGGGACTGTCAACTATCAGGCGGCGTCCGCCACAGCGACGCTCACCGCGACAGTGCATAACCATCAGCTGCGTGCAGTCGCCGCAAAAGCGCCGGATTGCCTGAATGCAGGCAATATCGCGTATTGGGTCTGCGAAAGCGGCTGCGGAAAGTATTTTAGTGACGAAAGCGGAGAGAACGTGATTACCGCTGCGGAAACAGTCTTGCCTGCAAAGGGGCATCAGTTCGAAAACGGCGTCTGCACCGCCTGCGGTGCGAAAGATCCGGCGTATGAGACGAGTCCTGTGATCGAAGTGGGCTCCTGCAACGCGTACCCCAGCGATACGATTACGATCCCGGTCTCGCTCAAGAACAACGACGGCATCGCCTCGATCATGTTCACTGTCTCCTATGACGCAAACTGCTTGGAGTATCAGGGGGCGTCCTTTACCGAGGCGCTTACGGGGTTGAGCAATACTGTCGCTGTCAACGACGAGACTACCGGAAAGGTTACCATGAGTTGGGTCAAAGGAGCGTCGGGGGAGTATACTGGGAGCGAGACCATTGCCAATCTGAAATTTGAGGTAATAGCGGTTTCGGAGAATACCTCCGCACAGGTTTCGCTTACTTATGACAAAGAAAATGTCTTTAATGAAAGCCTAAAGAATCAAAACTTCCTCGTTAAAAATGGAACGGTTCAAATCGGCAAGTACCGCCCCGGCGATATCAACGGGGACGGAAAGGTGAACGTCGACGATGCGCTGCTGCTGCTGAACTATGTCTGCGACCTTAGAAAAGATGAGGTCAAGGGCAACCCTGACGTCAATGGCGACGACGCGGTGAACAACAAGGACGTCGTGATTCTGCTGCGCTATATTGCAGAATATCCGGGCATTACGCTGTACTGAGAGGATTGGCGCGTATGAAAAAAACACTGGTGCTGCTGTGCGCGCTGCTGTTGGCGGCCGCGGCGGCGATCCTGCCCGCGCGGGCGGCGGACACCGCGATGCAGATCAAAATAGCGGATCAGCGCTGTGCGGCGGGAAGCTCGGTCGATGTCGCAGTCACGCTTGAGAACAATCCCGGCATCGCCTCGCTCAAGCTGATCGTCTTTTACGAGGAAGATTGCCTGACGTATGAAAGCGCGGCATTCTGCGGCGATTTTGCGAAAAAAGCGGGCGTGTCCCTTGCCCAAAAGACCACGGTGAAGGGGAAATCCTGCGTTATTTTGAACTGGGTCTGCACAAGCGAGGAAGTCGCGGACAGTGCATTTGCGACGCTCCGCTTCAAGGCCAAGGATCGCCTAACAAAGGAAGAGGCAACGCTGACGCTGCAAACAGATGCGGACAACGTTTTCGATGCGGAACTGAAAAATGTCCCGTATACGCTTTCCAACGGGAAGATCACCCTGATCAGCGCGGCGATCGGGGTCGAAACGGCGGAGCAAGCGGACGGGCTGCACTTTCAGATCAAGAATCTCGGCTTGCCTGAGGAGCAGAGAGTGCGGGTCGTGATCGCGTTTGCCGACGAAAAAGGCCGGCAGTGCGGATTTGCCGTTTCGGAGTCCGTTGCTGCAGAGAACTTAGACACGCTGCAGCTGATCGGCGCAAATCGGAAGGCTGATGATGCATGGAAGCTCTTTGTTCTCGATGCAGACTCACTTGCGCCTTTGTGTGAATCGATCAGCAGCTCGTGATCGGATTATAGCTAAAGCAATGTGAACGTAAGTATAAATCAATCCTAGTATAAAAGGCCGCCATCTCAAAAAGTAGTTGCTTACTGAGATGGCGGCCTTTTAATAAGCGTTCTTCCGTATGTCAGCCGCAGAAAAGCGTAAGCGGCAACAAAAACGACGCTGATTGTGGCTATTATGCACAACT
>ERZ772892.1536-NODE-1536-length-23806-cov-4.999200_pt1 | contig 23806 bp, 15 predicted proteins | sample MGYA00512126_ERZ772892 | MGnify/ENA primary metagenome ERZ772892 (study PRJEB29015, sample SAMEA2737697) | human gut metagenome | biome: human gut; feature: human-associated habitat; material: faeces | place: China | collected 2012 ... | reverse complement strand
ATCAGATTCATTAAGAAATGTCTCTTGAAGTGTCTTAAATTACGATACCATTATAATTTAATTCTATCCATATAACTAATATTACTTTTTAAATAGAATATACAATAATTATCATTAAAACTAATTTAAGATGACAGTAACCCTTATTAATAATGATAAGGGTTACTGTTTTAGTATATAAAAATATAAATATGATTGTGAGAAGATAATTTTACAATCAGTTCAATGTTACACATTATAATTAAGATATTCCGGCAATTTACCATCTATTTGATACTGTAAAAATAGATGGAATAGAATGGGTGATGCCATTATATCTGTATTTCTGTTTGAATAGCATTTCCAACAATTACTGCAATTCTCAATAACAATTCTTCCATCACTAATCATTTTATTGTAATCCACACTAACCGGAATTCGTTTTATGGTTAGTTTTTTTCTCCCACTAGGCATCTTTTTCATTTTTTCATGAATTTCTGGTTCAGCAAAGCAGTTTCTATCAATGGTAATTATCCCATCACATATATGTTCTTCATTGTAGTACGTTGCATCATTCAAATTATAACTACCATATTCATATATGACAGTTTCACTATCTTCCAAAACACCTATACCTCTACTCATATTGCACTCCTATTATGTAATTGTAAATAATTTATTAGCTATTCATTCAGAATACTATGTGCCATACAGAAAATTTAAATATATTTAAAGTATAAAGTAATATAAAAGTGTAGTCAAGAAATCATTTTATTCTATAATTTTTTATGTAATGTGTGATAAATTACTACTTAAAACAAAACTAATAATTGAAAATGTGAAATAAGTGTGCTATTATAAGTATGATAGTTAAAAAAGACTGAACAGGTAAATAATACTTTAAAATTTATATTAAGTATAGATAATAGAAGAAATTGTTAATGGTGAGAAAATGAATGCTAAAAATGAAATGATTATTATTAAAGGAGAAATTAAAACATCTGATGTGCAATCATGTAAGTATAATAATGCTACAAACAAGTGGGATGTAGAATTTAATAATGGAAAAGTATATTCATATGGTGAGCATAATGTTAAAATGTTGGATAATCCGGTAGAACTAAATCCCAACTTATATAAAATAGAAAAAGACGGTCGAGAATTTTATGATATAGATAAAATATACAAATTTAGTGATAAAAATACTTCGTACTATCATATTTGCTTTAAAAAAAGGGGCTTTAATGGAGATTATTGTGAGAGTGATTTGAAAATTACTGAGTCATGCTTCAATGATGAATCATCTGTAAATATTTTCAATTATCTAAAACAGATATCAAAGTTTTGTAAAATGGGATCAGAAGGAGATTTGCTATATAGCAGATATGAAAAAATAGAATATGTTGGCGATGATACTGCTTTAGCTAAATATTTAAATCCTACTAAATATAAAGATAGTCCGGTAAATAATGAGTTTAAACCTATATTTCCATTTGGATGTAATAATAGTCAATATAAAGCAGTTAAAAGAGCAATGGAAAACCAAATTAGTGTTATTCAAGGTCCTCCGGGAACAGGAAAAACACAGACAATACTTAATATTATTGCTAATATTTTGATGCAAGGTAAAACTGTACAAGTTGTATCTAATAACAACTCTGCAACTGATAATGTATATGATAAATTGGCTTCAGAAAAGTATAGTTTGGGTTTTATTGCTGCTAAGTTAGGTAACAGTACTAACAAAGAGAAATTTATAGAGAATCAGAAATTAGAATATCCTGATTTTTCAACATGGAAAAACGATAATTCTTCAGAACTAAGAGAAAATATTGCTTCTCAGTCTGCAAATATAAAAGATATTTTTGATAAGCAAGAAAAGTTGGCTGAATTACGACAGGAAATTTCTCAATTACAAATAGAACAGGAATATTTCAATAGACACGCTAAAGAATTAAATGTGAATATTGATAATATTAAGTTTAGAAAGAAGTTATCTTCTACACAATTGATGTCTTTATGGCAAGATGTTCAAATTATCTCTGATAAACAGAAACAAATTGGCTTTTGGTTTAAAATAAAAGCTCTCATAAAATATGGAATTACAGACTTTAAGTTGTATAAACAAGATATTCTAAATTTAATTATAATTATTCAGTCTATGTTTTATAAAGCTAAGTACTCAGAAATTCTTAATAATATAAAAGATATTGAAGAATTTCTAAAAAGTATTAGTGATAATAATATCAAAGAATTTACTGATAATTCAATGATTGTTTTTAAAGATTACTTAGCACAAAAATATGAAAATAACAGTAGAAAAAGATTTACTGATAAGGATTTGTGGTTAAAATCTAAGGAGTTTTTAATGGATTATCCGATTGTTTTAAGCACAACCTTTTCGTCAAGGAGTAGTCTTAATTCTAACACTGTTTATGATTATCTAATTATTGATGAAGCCTCACAAGTTGATATTGCAACAGGCTCATTAGCTATCTCTTGTGCGAAAAATGTCGTAATTGTTGGTGATACTAAACAATTAGCTAACATTGTACCACCTAAATTAAAACCTAAAGTTGAAGATGTGTTTAGGCAATATAATATTGATAACGGCTATAAGTTTACTAATAGTTTTCTTCAATCTATATTGGATGTATTACCAAATGTACCTCAAACAACATTAAGAGAACATTATAGATGCCATCCTAAAATTATAGAATTTTGTAACCAAAAGTTTTATAACGGTGAATTAATTATAATGACAAAGGATAATGATGAGAAGGATGTTTTACTTGTTAAGAAAACAGCTAAGGGAAATCATGTTCGTGATCACTATAGTCAACGACAAATAGACGTAATAAAACAAAATATTATTACCGAATATTCTCTTGATGCTGATGAAACAGGTATTATATCTCCTTATCGTAATCAAGTGAATGCGTTAAATAATGAGATAGGTCAATTTGAAATTGATACTGTACATAAATTTCAAGGCAGAGAAAAAGATAATATCATAATTTCAACTGTTGATGATGAAATTTCAGATTTTGTGGATGACCCGAATTTATTAAATGTTGCAATATCTAGAGCAAAAAAGAGATTGATGATTGTTGTAACAGGTAATCTACAGAAAAAAGAGCGTATTATAACTGAATTGATTGATTATATCAATTATAATAATTTCGAAGTTTCAGATAGTAATGTTTGTTCTGTATTTGATTACTTATATAGTCAATACAAAGATGAGAGAGATGAGTATCTGAAAAAGCACAAAAAAATATCTATGTATGATTCTGAAAACTTGATGTATTGCTTAATTAAGGATATTATTGCTGAAAACAAATTTTCAAGCCTAGGTGTAATTTGTTGCATTCCGTTGAGAATGTTAATACGAAATTTTGACTTACTTAGTGCTGAAGAATATAAATACGCAATGAATACTTCTACTCATTTAGACTTTTTGATATACAATAAAATTACCAAGAAACCTCTGTTAGCAATTGAGGTGGACGGCTATGAATACCATAAAGAAGGTACTGCCCAAGCTGAAAGAGATAAGTTGAAAAATAACATAATGAATACTTGTCATATCAAATTGTTGAGATTTAAAACTAATGGTAGTGGCGAAAAGGAGAAGATAATTTCAACTCTTGAGACATTACTTTGATTGATTAGATTTATTGTTATTTTAAGATATACGAGATAATGACAATATTTATAAGGCTAGATGTTATTAGATATATAAATTATATTGCACAATTGCACAAAATCAATTAATGATGTATAATATATTAAATTAATATTGTAAAATATTATTCACAATAAACAAAATTATGTATGATACATAAATATACAGGAGTGATTCCTAATGCAACCATACAAAGCGTGGCTATTTTCAGATGTAATCGAAAAGAATAAAAGAGTATTTAAGATACCTGTTTATCAACGAAACTATGATTGGACTAATATTCAATGTGAAAAGCTATTCCAAGATATAATGAAAGCAAATCAACGTGATCATAAACATTTTATGGGAACTATTGTATATATAGTAGGATTGGATGGTAGTACATTAAATGAGGTATTGATTATTGATGGTCAACAGAGATTAACTACTACTTACATTTTGCTAAAAGCTCTTTTTGATGCTTCAAAAGGTATTTCTGTAAGAATTGAAGAAGAAATTAAAGAAGTAATGTTTAATCGGAATTGTGATGAGAAGTACAAAGTTAAGTTGAAACCAATAAAATCTGACAATAATCAGCTACTGCTTTTGCTAAAAAATAAGTTTGATGATATGGACAGAAGTTCTAATATATATAAGAACTATGTTACATTCAAAAAGCTAATTTCAGATACTTTAGCTTCAGGTTTAGAATTAAGAGATATTCTTGACGGCGTTAAAAAATTGGAAGTTGTTGAAATAGTTTTAGATAAGGCTCAAGGTGACGAACCACAAAAGATATTTGAATCCATAAATTCAACCGGATTAGAATTAAGTTTAGCAGACCTAATTAGAAATTATCTTTTAATGGATGACAATAATCAAGAATTTTTATATGAGAATTATTGGTTAGAAATTGAAAAGAATGTTGGTTATCATAACCTAGGTGATTTTGTTATAAATCATTTAAATTCAAGAATTACTAAGTCTGTTAACTCAAAAAATGCTTATCGTTTATTTAAGGAGTATTGTGATCACAACCAATTAACTCACCAAGATGTATTAGAAGACCTTAGGCGAACATCGAAGTATTATGGTGCCTTTATTGGAGAGAATGAATACTATAATAAACGAATTACAAGTTATTTAACTGCATTCCATACCATTAAACAAACTACAGTTTTACCTTTGTTATTTAAAATATTTAATGATTATGAAGAAAAGAACATTGATGAGGATATTTTGTGTAATGTCCTTGAGTATTTATTAACTTATTTTATACGAATAACTGCTTGTGAAATCAACAAAAATTTATCACAGTTTATGAAATCAATGTATGAAAGAGTTATTGATAATAACTATGAAGATTACTATGAGAAGTTTGTGATATTTCTAAATGACTTTAAGACTAACAACCGTATGCCAACTGATGATGAATTTAGGAATGCTCTTAAATTTAAACAACTTTATAAGAAGCCAATTTGCAAATTTGTTCTTTCTGTTATAGAGAATTCTACTAAAGAACATATAGATGTTAGCACACTTACAATAGAGCATATATTGCCTCAAAAAGAAAATGCTGCTGTATGGAAAAAAGAAGTTGGCGAAGATTATAGTCATGTTTATGAAGTATATTTACATACATTAGGAAACTTAACTATAACCGGTCATAATAGTGAACTTGGAACTAAATCTTTTGCAGATAAAAAGGAAATCATTAGAGCTAATTCTAAAGCAAATATTCTAAATAAAGAAGTGCTATCTGCTAAAGCTTGGAATAAAGAAGCGATAGAACATAGAGCAGAAGTATTATCAAATATATTGATAAATAAATTCAAATATGTTGGTTTACATTCTAATAATAATGTTATAACTAATTTAGATTTTAGGGTTGATGATGGTATAAAAGTTACAAATACAAAGCCTGACAGTTTTGAGTTTGTTGGCGAGATTGTAAAGGTGAATAGTTGGGCAGAACTTCTAACTAAATTTATAGGCATAGCCTACGACTTGAACACGGAATTATTTGTTCGATTAGCTAAGAATGATTATTCTATACCTAATGCGAATAATATTTATATCAGTAATGATTCGAGAAAATTACGAAGATATAAGCAAATAGATAACAGTGGGATTTATTTTGAGAAAAATTTGTCTGCAAGCAGTATCTTGTCATTTATACGAGATTTGCTAATACAAATGAATCTAGATACAGATGATTTTAGTTTTTCACTTGCCGGAATATCACCCGATAAGAATGAAGAAAATTAATAATAAATTGAGTTGTTTATAAGAAAATTATTGAAAATCTGCAAGATACAGTATTTGTAATCTTGCAGATTATTTTTTATAAATATAATTTACGTAATTTGTACAATAGATACATAATAATTAAATAAAAATTAAAAAATATGTTGAAATGATATTAATGCTGTGTTATTATATTATTGTCGTTTTTTGTAAGAATTAAGCACTATTACGTACAATATATTAAATTTATGTAATTGTTTTGATAAGTCCCATTTTTGGGACAGTTAAAATGTTATTATAGGGTAAAGAGGTGTTAAAATTGAATAATTATTTAAGTGAGCTGAAATTAACCTTAACAATTCCTAACGAGCAAATGTTAACTTATGACAAAGGCTCATTGTTTCATGGAGTAATAATGGAAAATATAGATTCAGAATATGCAGAATTATTACATCAAAATTCAGTTAATCCATTTAGTCAGTTTGTTAGATGTGAAAATGGTATTAATATATGGCATATTAGAACATTAACAAATATTGCAAGAGAAAAAATAATTTCTCCCATACTTAAAACCGATTTTTCAAACATAACATTAAAACATGATAATTTAACACTTGAAATTAAAAATAAAGATTTGCAGGAAATTACAGTTAATTCATTGGTGGAAAACTTTTACGAAGAAGATTGTAGCAGATTAGTAGAGATTAATTTCCTATCACCAACGGCTTTCAAGAGAAATGGCAGATATTTTTTTATGCCTGATATGGAGCTTATATACGGTAGTTTAATGAAACGCTGGGATGCAGTTTCAAATACTGCAAAAATGTTTGACGAAGATACTTTTTTACAATTAGTAGAAAATACAGATATTGTTTCATACAATATTTTTAGTACGAATTTTCATTTAGAAAATGTTCGAATACCTGCCTTTATGGGCAAAATTACAATTAAAATCAGAGGTACTCAAACAATGACTAATTTTGCAAATATGTTATTGAAGTTTGGTAATTACTCTGGTGTTGGAATAAAAACTTCCATAGGTATGGGAGCAATATATGCAAATCAAAAGCAGAGAAGGAGGAAAATTGATGACAGAAAATGAGATTAAACTTGTTATAGGTTCTTTACTTCATGATGTAGGTAAAGTGATATACAGAACCGGCAACATAGAAAAGCATTCATTAAGTGGTGCAAAGTACTTGATGAATGAAGCAAAAGTTGAAGATAAATCAGTAATAGATTGTGTGAAATATCATCATAGTGATGCACTGAAAAATGCAAATCTAGATAGGAATTCATTAGCGTATATTACATATATTGCTGATAATATTGCATCAGCTAGTGATAGAAGAGACAATGATTCCGGTGACTATGGATTTACTGTTACAATGCCACTTGCACCAGTGCTTAATATTCTCAATAAAAACAATTCTGATTGTAGTTATGCACCAAGAATGTTAAATAGTAAGATTAATTATCCTACTAAAGATAAAATCCCTTTTGATAAGTCTTTTTATAGTGAGGTTAAAGACAGACTTAACGATACGCTAAAAGGGTTAGAATGGAATGAAAATTATCTAAATTCATTACTTTTAGCACTTGAGTCAACAATGTGTTTTGTTCCATCATCAACATCAAAGTCAGAACTTGCTGATATTTCACTATATGACCATGTGAAACTAACTTCTGCTTATAGCAGTTGTATTTATCAATATCTTTCAGAACAAGGAATAGTTGATTTCAAAGATGAACTTTTCAAGAATGCAAATTCTTTTTATGAGAAGAACGCATTTTTGCTATATGAAATGGATATATCAGGCATACAAGATTTTATCTATACTATCCATAGTAAGGATGCTTTAAGAACATTGCGTTCAAGATCTTTTTATCTTGAAATATTTATGCAACACATTGTGGATACTTTACTGTCAAAACTTTCACTATCAAGAGCAAATTTGATTTATTCCGGTGGTGGTCATTGTTATATGATTTTACCTAATACTAATGCAGTAAAGTCATATCTTGATGAATATGAAAGAGAAATCAATAGTTGGCTAATGAAAAATTTTGATATTTCTCTTTATGTTGCAACTGCCTATAAAGAGGCATCGGCAAACACCTTCAAAAACATTCCGAAAGAAAGTTACAAAACTCTATTTAGAAGCGTTAGTAATCAGCTAAGTGACAAAAAGCTAAATAGATATTCTTCAGCAGATATATTATACTTAAATCATAAAAGCAGAGAACTTTATGATAGAGAATGTAGAGTATGTAAGCGTTTAGGAAAAGTAAATGAAGATAATTTGTGTAGTTTCTGTTCAAGTATAAAGAAATTATCAAATTCAATTCTTTATAATGATTTCTTTGTTGTTGTAGATAAGTATGAAGAAAATGCAGTTCCTCTACCTGATGATAATTATTTGTTAGGTGAAAATGAAGGCGATTTGAGAGAAAGAATGAAGAACAATAACTACATTCGTGTATATTCTATCAACAAGCCTTTTACCGGTAAGAATATTGCTAATGTAATATGGTTAGCAAATTATACTAAAGGTCAAACCTTTGAAGAATTAGCAAAAGAGTCAGAAGGTATCAAGAGGATAGCAGTTCTAAGAGCTGATGTTGATAATTTGGGACAAGCATTTGTACAAGGTTTTTCTGAAAAATACAATACCTTATCCCGTACTGCTACTTTGTCAAGACAACTTTCAATTTTCTTTACTAAGTATCTAAAAGAAATTTTAGATAAAGATTATTCTTATTCTTTAAAGAAAGAAGCAAAAAAGAGAAATGCAACAGTAGTGTATTCCGGTGGTGATGATGTATTTATTGTAGGTGCATGGAACGAAGTAATTGAACTTGCAGTAGATATTAAGAATTCCTTTGAGAAATATACTGAAAACACTTTGACATTTTCAGCCGGAATCGGATTATATACCAGTAGCTATCCAATCAGCAGAATTGCATATGAAGTAGGTAGTTTAGAGGACAAGTCAAAGAAACTTCCAAACAAAAATGCAATAACTCTTTTTGATGATGGTTGTTCACATAAGGAACAAGATATAACAATTCTTGATGGTACATATCATTGGGAAGAATTTGTTAATGAAGTTGTAAGAGAGAAATTTGCTACACTGGACAAATTCTTTAGTTTACAAAATAAGAAAGACCAAGATACAGAAAGAGGTAATGCTTTCTTGTACAAGATTCTTGAACTTATTAGAGGTAGAGAAGAAAAAATCCATTTTGTAAGATTGGTATATTTACTTTCAAGATTAGAGCCAAAGTATGATTCTAAGGACAAAGAGAATTCTCTTAAAAAAATACAAGCCTATAAAGAATTTTCAAGTAAAGTTCTTAAATGGTACGATAACGAGAAAGATTCTCGTCAATTAAAAACAGCAATTAATATGTTCGTTTATTATAATAGAAATAGTGAGAGAAAGGAAAATGAGTAATGACAATTATTAATCAAGGTAATTATCATAAAAAAGCTGAAGATACAATTCGAAGATTAAAAAATGAACCGGTTAAAGATAAAAAAGGAAGACTAAAAAAGGTTAAGATGATTTCAACATCTCAACTAAGAAATATTCTTGCTATGTCAGCAGATATTTACAATCAGGTTGTAACTTTGGAAGGCGAATTAACAGATGAAATTAATTCAAGAATTGAATATCTTCGTATAAGATGTATTTACGAAATCGGAAGGGAAATTTCAAAAAATCCAGATGATGTCGCAAATCACTCTGTTAAGTATTTTATGGATTATTCGGATATACCTAAGATTTTACAGGAGATTAATGGTGAGAAGAAAAATTTCATTTTGTTTAACCATTACTTAGAGGCATTAGTTGCTTTTCGTAAGTATTATGGTGGAAAAGACGAATAATAGGAGGATAATACTATGTTTTCAAAGATTCAAATTACAGGTACAATAGAAGTAGTTACAGGTATGCACATTGGTGGTAGTGATGCTTTTGCAGCAATAGGTGCAATAGATTCACCGGTTATCATCGACCCATTAAGTCGTAAACCTATTATTCCCGGCAGTTCCCTAAAGGGTAAGATAAGAGCTTTACTTGCAAAGGTATATAATCCGACTGTTGTAAATCACAATGATGACAGTGAGAAAATAAGCAGACTTTTTGGTTCATCAGCTAACGATGATAAGCCAATTACAAGCAGATTGATTTTTTCAGATATGATTCTTGATAATTATGATGAACTTCGTTCAAAAGGTCTTGACAGTATTACAGAAGTTAAGTTCGAAAATACCATCAACAGAAAAACTTCTATTGCAACTCCAAGACAGATTGAACGTGTTATTCGTGGCTCAAAGTTTGAGTTAAATATCATCTATGATGTTCTTGAAGATTATCAAGATCAAGCATTAGACGATATTAAAATCCTTGTAGAAGGTATGAAACTTCTTCAGTACGATTACCTTGGAGGTGGTGGTACACGTGGTAACGGCAAAATTAAGTTTAGCAATGTTACTGCCGATACTGTTATCGGTGAGTTACCACAAGAACTTGAAGATATGATTAACGCTGAACTTGCAACAATCTAATGGAGGCAATATGAAATATCAAAGTTATAAAATGATATTTCCTGTTGGTATTCATTTGGGTAATAAACTTTCAGATGAAAGTATGTTTACTGTATTAGCAGATACTTTGTTTTCTGCTTTATGTCAAGAGGCAGTAAAGAGTGGTTCTTTGGATGAACTTGTATCAGCAGTAAAGGACAACAAATTGTTAATTTCTGATGCAATGCCTTTTATTGGTGATACTTATTATATTCCTAAGCCACTTGTAAAAATCCAAACTGAAAGCCAAGGAAATTCAAAACTTAAAAAAGCATTTAAAAAGCTGTCCTATATTCCTTCAGATAAACTTGAAGTGTATTTAAAAGGTCAACTTGATGCTGAAAAAGAAAATGAAAAATTTTCTAATCTAGGTGTTTCAACTGTAAGAACCTCAGTAGCTGTATCCAATCTTGATAAACCATCACCATATCGTGTAGGTGTGTTCAATTTTAATGAGGGCAACGGTTTGTATGTTATAGTTGGTTATGAAGATGATGATACTTTATATTTAGTTTCCGATTTATTAGAAAGTTTAAGTTTTAGTGGTCTAGGTGGTAGAAAATCATCCGGTTTAGGAAGATTTGAATTAAAGTTTGGTGAACTGGATGATGTAATGTCAAAAAGACTAAATGACAATAGTAAAGTGAAAACTTCTTTATCAGTAGCCTTACCAACAGAAGAGGAACTACCAACTGTTATTGAAGGTTCAAGATATAAAATGCTTAAAAGAAGTGGTTTTGTAGCATCAACTACCTATGCAGATGAGTATTTAAGAAAAAATGACCTTTATGTCTTTTCTGCAGGTTCTACTTTTACTAAAGACTTTTCCGGTGATGTGTATGATGTATCAAGTAATGGCAGACATTCAGTATATCGCTATGCAAAGCCAATGCTAATTGGGGTAGATTTATGAAAAATTTTTTGAAAAATTATGAGTTTACCCTAACAGTAAAAGGACCTGTACATATTGGTGATGGTAAAACCCTAACAAAGGTGGATTATTTCTTTTATAAAGACAGAATTTATTTTCCTAATTTGCACAAAATGTTTACATACATAAATCAAATGCATTTAACAAGTGATTATGAAAGCTTTATGTATTCAGCAAATAACAATCTTACATACTGGCTAAATGATAAGAGAATTATTTCTGCAGTAGCAGAGAAATGTACAGACTATAGCATTTCTTTAGTAGGTTCATCAGCATCAAAGCCAAGAAATCTAAGCACATTTGTGAAAGACCCTTATGGTAATCCATATATTCCGGGAAGTTCATTAAAAGGTTTAATCAGAACTTTGCTTTTAGCAAAGGAAATTGTAGATAATCCGGATAATTATGCTGAAATAGAAAGTGATATTCGTAGAGGTATTAGAAATCCAAGGGCTAATAGAAATAATATGCTTAATAGAGAAAGTTCTACTCTTGAAGAAATTGCTTTTCATAAACTGAATTGTTCTGATAAGAGAAAAAATGCAGTCAATGATGTTTTTAAAGGTCTGATTGTCAGCGATAGTCAGCCACTTTCAACAAATGACTTGATTGTAACAGAGAAGATAGATTATAATGTAGTAGGTAACGAAAAACCTTTGCCATTATATAGAGAATCACTTGTACCAAATACTCAAGTTAAGTTTAATGTTACTATTGACACAAGCATTTTTAACTATACGATAGATGACATATTACAAGCAGTTAAGTTATTTGCAGAGGATTATTATACATATTTCTCTTCTAATTTCAGAGGAATCAAAAAACCTTCTTCCAACACGGTATGGCTTGGTGGTGGAGCCGGTTATGTTAGTAAAACAATAATGTACAATCTGTTTGGTGATGATGCTTATAACATCGTTTCTTCTGTACTTAATGTTACTGCTAAACAACATCATCATGATAAAGATAAAAAGAAAGGTGTATCACCGGTTACTGTAAAATTGACAAAGTATAACAATACATTGTGTCATTATGGTGAATGTACCCTTTCAATAGCTGAAAAATAAGGCTTTTAAGCTGATATAGATATTTACTGGGTTTTTAGCATATTTTTTATGTTTCAAACTCAGTAAATATCCTCAAAAATATTTTCACCCGAAAACCTTGTTTTTAGATTAGTGTTTATGCTATCTACCAAGGACAGGATATAAAAAACAAAATCCCCTAATGGGGACGAAAACCCATTTTATCAAATTCTTTTGTACTCTCTTTTGACAATATAAAAAACAAAATCCCCTAATGGGGACGAAAACAAACTAATTATTCTGTCACCTTCACTAGCTTCTTCATATAAAAAGCAAAAGCCCCTAACGGGAACGAAAACAGTTTATAGATTGTTATTGCGTAAACTTTGTTTAAATATAAAAAACAAAATCCCCTAATGGGGACGAAAACAAATTAGCAATAGTGCCATCCATATCGAAAACTAACATATAAAAAACAAAATCCCCTAATGGGGACGAAAACCACATTCTTTTCCTTTCGTTAAAATAGTTTTCAGTTTTTATATAAAAAACAAAAGCCCCTAATGGGGACGAAAACACTAAATTCTCGGCAATTCCTAGCACCATACGGCTGATATAAAAAACAAAATCCCCAAACGGGGACGAAAACTCAATAGCCCCGCTTAATAAAGAAGCACCTAATGCTTTATATAAAAAACAAAAGCCCCTAATGGGGACGAAAACTCTTTCAAGAAATTTTCAGTTTTACTACAATCAATCATACTATATAAAAAACAAAATCCCCTAATGGGGACGAAAACTTCTTTTCTCACCCCATAACTACAAAAGTCATTTTATATAAAAAACAAATTCCCCCTAATGGGGACGAATTAAACATTAGAAAGTGAGATGATTTTTATTAGCTATTTATACATTGTGAATTTTGGCAAGGAAAATGAAATTTCAACAGATGATACAATAATTATTTAGAATAAACGAAGGTGATATTATGGGTAAAACAATTCTATATTCTGCAGTAGGTATGACTGACCCTATTAGCAATTTTCGTGATGGCAGTCTATTACATATTTGTCGTATTTATAAACCGGATAAGGTGTATATACTTATGTCAAGAGAAGTAGTAAAACATCACAATGAAGATAACAGATACATTTATTGTTTAGAAAAATTAAGCGAAAAAATAAATCATCCTTTTGAAATTGTAACTATCCAAAAAGATGATTTAGTTGAAGTACAAAACTATGATGTTGTATATCCTATTATTAAGGAAAATATTCAGTCTATTCTTGATTATATGGATGAAACGGATTCACTGATTGTTAATATCGGCTCAGGTACACCTGCCATGAAATATAGTTTGCAAATGCTATCTGCCTTAGCTGATTACAACTTTACACCAATCAATGTTAGCACACCTGAAAAGTCAAGTAACCCACATATGGAAAACCAAAACAAGTATGACCCTGCTGAAATGTGGGAATTAAATGAAGATAATGATGATTTTGTTGACAGATCATTCAAAACAACCAGTCCATTAATGCTAAAGGACTTTTATGATAATTCTTTAGAAAAGTTGATTAAGAACTATAACTATGCCGGTGCTTTAACCTTGGTTAGATCTCTGAATTTTTATTCTGACAAGTTAGAAAATCTATTAGTTGCTGCTAATAGCAGATTGCAACTGAATTTTGGTCAAGCTCAGAGAATATTGCAGTCTTTCAAATTTCAAATGCCTTTTACTGATGAGAAAAAGAAAATTTTTGAATATGCTCTTGCTTTAGGTGTCAAAATCAAGAACAAAAATTACGGTGATTATGTTCGTGCAATTACACCTTTATTATTTGAGCTTAATTTACTTGTCTTGAAAACTGAATGTGGTTTTAATCTTGATGATTATACTTATAGTGACCCTAGAGATAAGAATAAAATTTATTGGGATAAGGATAAATTATCAGGTACTGAATTTGATAAAGCCTTTACCGAAAACTATCAAAATTTTAGATATGAAATTGTTTTTAATGACAATTTAAGAACCTTAATAACATATTTTCTTTCAAAGAAAAATCCTCAACTTTATGAGGCTATTGACAAACTTAATAGGTTTGAAATCAAAATGCGTAACAAAGCTGCCCATACAATGATTTCAATTACCTCTGATTCTGTTAAGAAAGAAACAGGTCAAACTCCTGAAAAAACTTATGCAGAGCTAAAAAGGGTTTTTAATCTTATACATATCTCTACAAAAGATTGGGACTCATATGATAAGATGAATCAGTTTATCATTAATAATTTATAAAATTGAAAATAGCGATACAAAAATATCCCTACTTAACTGTAATTAGTTGAGTAGGGATATTTATTTAATAATATTTGATATTATCAATTCACAGTCCCATATTTGGTACAATAAATAATAAATTTATATTAATTTGTCAATATTTGTTGCATTATTAATAAAATTTATGTTATAATACACTATAAATACTAACACTGTAATAAAGTAATTGTAACCAAAGGGAGATTAATATGGCTGAAGTAGAAAACAGTAAAGATTTAGAAAGTGTATTATGGGGTGGAGCAAATATTTTGCGTTCAAAGATGGATGCAAATGAGTACAAGGACTACTTGCTGGGAATTGTATTCTATAAATATTTGTCAGATTCTTTTTTGATTAAGGCGTATGATTTGTGTTATGATGAAAAGCCTGAGTCATTAGAAATTGCTTTAGAAGCATATAAAGAGGCTATTGCTGACGGTGATGAAGATTTTATAACACAACTTAAAGATGCTTGTCATTATATTATTGAACCGGAATTAACCTATACTCATTTTGCAGATTTAGCAAGAAATAACAGTTTTAATCGTGAAGATTTGCAAAGGGCTTTCAATAATATTGAACAAAGTGGTGATGAGTTTGCAGATTTGTTTACCGATATTGATTTGTATTCTAATCGTCTTGGTATCAGCGACCAAAAGCAAAGTGATACAGTATCTGACTTAATCAAAGAAATTGATAAAGCAGATTTGCTTAATACAGATGCCGATGTTCTTGGTAATGCTTATGAAATTCTAATCGGTAAATTTGCTTCAGAAACAGGCAAAAAAGCCGGTGAATTCTATACACCACAAGCAGTATCAAAAATCCTAACAAAAATTGCAATCACAGGTCAAGAGGATAAAATGGGTTTGTCAGTATATGACCCATGTTGTGGTTCGGGTTCACTTTTGCTTAATGCAAAGAAGTATGCTAAGCATACAGAACATATCAAATATTATGGTCAAGAACTAATGGCATCAACATATAACCTTGCCAGAATGAATATGTTTTTGCATGGTGTTAATCCTGATAATCAAAAGCTTAGACATGGTGATACACTAGATGCTGACTGGCCTACTGATGAAGAAACAGACTTCAATATGGTTCTTATGAACCCTCCGTATTCAGCTAAGTGGTCAGCTGCCAAAGGCTTTTTACAAGATGAAAGATTTAGCGATTATGGTGTATTAGCACCAAAGTCAAAGGCTGATTATGCATTCCTATTACATGGTCTTTATCACCTTAAGAGTAATGGCACAATGGCTATTGTTCTTCCTCATGGTGTGCTTTTTAGAGGTGCTGCTGAGGGCAAAATTAGAGAAAAGCTACTTCGTTCAGGTAACATTTATGCAGTAATCGGATTACCGGCAAACCTATTCTACAATACTGCAATTCCAACTTGTATTATTGTTCTTAAAAAGCATAGGGACGGTAGAGATGTTCTCTTCATTGATGCCTCAAAGAAGTTTAAAAAAGGCAAAAAGCAAAATGAAATGGAAGATGAACATATTAATTCTATTCTAGAATTATACAACAAGAGAGAAACTGTTGATAAAGAGTCTTTCCTTGCAACATTTGAAGACATTGAGAAGAACGACTTTAACCTTAATATCCCTAGATATGTTGACAATTTTGAGAAAGAACCTGATGTTGACATTGATGCACTATTAGTTGATATGAAGAAAACAGATGAAGAGATAAAGCAAACAGAAACAGAGTTTCTATCACTTCTTAGTGAGCTTACTTCCGATGATGAAAATATCAGAAAATCTCTAAGCAATCTTATTGATAGCTTTAAGGGGTGATTATCGTGAAAAAACCAAAAATTAGATTCAAAGGATTCACCGAAACTTGGGAACAGCGTAAGTTTAATAATTTGTTTGTTGAACGCAGAGATAAGACTAAAGAAGAAAATGAAGATACATTGTTGTCATCTGCTATTGATGGTATGTATTTAAATTCGGAGTTATTTAGTCATTTCCGTGGTAGTTCAACTATAGGGTATCTGAAGGTTAAGAAAAACGATTTGATATTATCAGCTCAAAACTTACATTTAGGTAATGCTAATGTAAATTTAAGGTTTGAAAGTGGCATTATTTCCCCAGCTTACAAGGTTTTTAATTTAATTGATTGTGAACCTAATTATGTACAAGCTTGGGTAAAGAAAGATTCGACAAAAAACTTTTTCTTATCATGTACAACTGAAGGCGCTAGTGTATGTCGAAAAAACATAGATTGGAATGCTTTGGAAAATAACTTGTTATTTCTACCAAATCTTGATGAACAAAAGAAAATAGGATCATTTTTCTCTAAACTAGACCACCTCATCACTCTTCACCAGCGAAAGTGCGAAAATTTGAAAAAATTGAAGAAATTTATGCTTCAAAAATTATTTCCACAAAATGGTGAAAATGTACCAGAAGTTCGCTTTTCTAACTTTACTGATACTTGGGAACAGCGTAAGCTAGGTGATATAGTTGACAGGGTTACAAGGAAAAACACAGACTTAATTTCTAATATGCCACTAACTATTTCTGCTCAATATGGATTAATAGATCAAAGTCAATTTTTTGATAAGAGGGTTGCTAGTAAAGATATTAGTGGTTATTATTTGATAAATAATGGTGAATTTGCTTATAATAAAAGTACCTCTGTTGATGCTCCTTGGGGTGCAATAAAAAGACTTAACCGTTATGAAAATGGCGTATTATCAACACTTTATATTGTTTTTAAAATAAAAAATAATAATGATGTGAATTCTGATTTCCTAGTTTCATATTATGATACAAATATATGGCACAAAGGTATAAGTGGGATTGCAACAGAAGGTGCAAGAAATCATGGACTTTTAAACATATCTCCAAATGATTTTTTTCTTACAAGGCTATTTATTCCTCGTACTATTAATGAGCAAAAGCAAATAGGTTCTCTATTTTCAAAACTAGACCACCTCATCACTCTTCACCAGTGTAAGCATTTTACTATCTGTAATAAAAACCATTTCGCTTGGGAACAGCGTAAGGTTTGTAATATTACAACTTCATATTCAGGTGGGACACCTAAATCGGGTTCTACAGAGTACTATGATGGTGATATACCTTTCATTCGTTCAGGTGAAATTTACACTGACAAAACAGAACTTTTTATTACTGAATTAGGTATGAAAAATTCATCAGCAAAAATGGTTCATAAAGGGGATATTTTGTATGCATTGTATGGTGCTACAAGCGGAGAGGTAAGCCGTGCAAAGCTTGATGGTGCAATAAATCAAGCGATTTTAGCAATAATACCAAACGATGATATAAATGCAAATTTTTTAGTAGAATGGTTCAGAAAAGAGAAGGATAAAATCACAGATACATATCTTCAAGGTGGGCAAGGAAATTTATCTGCTCAGATAATAAAAGAGCTTGAAGTAACTATTCCATCCGATGATGAACAGAATAAGATAGGATTATATTTCGAGCAGTTAAATACCTTCATCACTCTTCACCAGCATAAGCTAAATATTTTAAAAGACATCAAAAAATACATGATTTTCGGAATGTTAAATATAGAAGGAGGCAAAAGTATGCCAGAATTAGAATCAATTATCGAGAAAAACCTTATTGACCAATTAGTGTTAGGCGACTCTCAATGGACTTATAGACCGGATTTAAAGTCTGAGAAAGATTTATGGGATAACTTTAGGTATATTCTCGAACAAAATAATAAAGATAGGCTAAACGGTCAGCCTCTTTCGGATAATGAATTTGAGCAAGTGAAGAACCAACTACAGTTTTCTTCTTTCTATAAAGCCGGTGAATGGCTTGTTGGCGAGAATGGAAAAGTAATGGTTCATGTTCAGCGTGATACTGAGAAACTCCACCTTGTTGTAATGAATCACGAACATATTGCCGGTGGTAGTAGTGTCTATGAAGTTATCAATCAGTATAGTACATTACAGTCTGATAAAGAAAACGGCAAGGACAACAACAGTCGTTTTGATGTTACTTTAATGATTAATGGCTTACCTATGATTCATATTGAATTAAAGAACAAAAGCCACCCTTATATGGAAGCATTCAACCAAATTAAAAGATATATTGGTGAAGGTAAATTTACCGGTATCTTTTCTGCTGTACAAATGTTTGTTGTCAGTAATGGGGTAGATACAAAGTATTTTTCAGCTGCAAGTGATACCGAACTTAACCCTAAGTTTATGAGTGGTTGGCTTGATGAAAAGAATAACCCTGTTACAGATTATATTGACTTTGCAAAAAGTGTACTTAGTATTCCTCAAGCACATGAAATGATTGCTAGATATACTGTACTTGATGAGGACTCCAAAAGACTTATTCTTCTTCGTCCATATCAAATTCATGCTATTGAAGCTATTAGAGAGTCCTCTAAACAAGGAAAGTCCGGTTATGTATGGCATACTACCGGTTCAGGTAAAACATTAACTTCGTATAAAGCAACAAGAAACTTGCTTATGGATATTCCTTCTATTGACAAAACAATATTCTTGATTGATAGAAAAGACCTTGATGCTCAAACAACTTTAGCTTTCCAAGCATATGCAAATAATGACCTTGTTGATGTTGATGAAACTGAGAATGTTAATGACCTAAAGAAAAAGCTAAAATCTGATGACAGACAAGTTATTGTTACTACTATTCAAAAATTACAAAGACTTGTTACTAAGAGATTAAAGGAAGATACTCCTGAATATAACAAGATTAGAAATCTTAAATTAGGTTTTATTGTTGATGAATGTCACAGAGCAGTAACACCGGCTACCAAAAGAGAATTAGAAAGATTTTTCAAAAACTCTCTATGGTTCGGTTTTACAGGTACACCGAGATTTGATGAAAATTCTTATCCACAAATGGGTGATCTACCACGCACAACTGAAGCTTTGTATGGCAAGTGTTTACATAAATATACAATTATGAATGCAATTCACGATAATGCAGTTTTAGGCTTTCAGGTTGAACATAATGGACCTAAAAATATTGACGATGAAACTGATAGTAAAGTATATGAGAATGAGAAACATATGCTCAAGGTGCTTAATGTGATTTTAAATAAATCTTATCACAAACTAGGATTCCAAAATGGTAAAGGTAAAACTTATGTAGGTTTGCTTACAACTAGTTCTATTCAACAGGCTCAGAAGTATTACGAACTACTAACAAAAGTTAAGAATGGTGAAACACCTCTTGTTATTGATGAAAATATAAAGCAGGTGCTACCTGATTTTCCTAAGTTTGCAATTACATATTCAGTTTCTGAGAATAAAGATAACTCAATGGTTAATCAAGATAAGATGAAAAAATCTATTGATGACTATAACAAAATGTTCGGTACAAAGTTTGATATTTCTCAAATTCAATCTTATAATGGTAATCTTAATAAAAGACTTGCCAGAAAAGATTCTAAGTATAAAAGCAGAAATGAACAACTTGACCTTGTTATTGTAGTTGATAGACTACTTACCGGTTTTGATGCTCCTTGTATGTCAACAATCTATATTGATAGACAACCAATGGGTCCTCATGATTTGATTCAAGCCTTTTCAAGAACAAACCGTATCTTTGATAAGAACAAAACTTTTGGTCAGATAGTAACATTCCAAGCACCTGTACTATTTAAGGAATGTGTTGACAATGCAGTAAAATTATATTCTGCCGGTGGTACAAAAGAATCTGTACTTGCTGAATGGAATGTTGTTGAACCGGCCTTTAAAAAGGCTCTTTCTGCACTTCGTGTATCTGCTGAAAAACCGGAAGATATTGCTTCTATGTCCGAAAAAGAAAAGAAAATCTTTGTAAAAATTTTTCAGGAATTTGACACACTATTTGCTCAACTTAAGTCATTTACAAATTATGATGATAGTATGCTTAAGGATTATGGTATTACCGAAGAAGAATACAACGACTATGTTGGTCATTACAAGAATGTGGTTGAAGAATTAAAAAAAGATCCACCTGATGGTTATGAAACAAATGATGAAATCGTTGATCAAGAATATGAGTTAATGGCCTATAGTAATACTAAAATTGATTATGAGTATATTATTTCATTAATTCAGAATATTGTTACACCTAGTGATGATGATGCAAACATTTCACCTGAAGAAAGACAAAAGAAGATTGATGAAATTAAATCTTTTGTTGAAGACTTAAGAAAAGACAATCCTAAAATTGCTGATATTATGTCAACATTGGTTTCAGAAATTGAAAATGATGAAGAAAAATATAAAGGTCAGTCAATTCTTAATGTTGTAGAAAATATGCGACAGGATTGCATTGATAGAGTGATTACAGATTTCTGCGATGAATGGAAAACCTCAAAAGAAGATGTTATGTATGTTGCAGAAAATTATAGAAATGGCACAATTATTAACGAAAGTGCTATTAAAGCAACAAGTAACTATTCTGAATATAAGGACTCTCAAGAAAAGGCCTTACCAAAATTTAAGTATTATTCTAAGATGATGACTGAACTGAGAAAGGTTTTAGAAGAAGAAATTAAACCTCTTAATCACAATTAATTGATTTATTTTAATAATGTACGATAATTGTTTATATCAGCGTAAGTAGCAAAATTGGAGGTAACTTATGCTAGAAGATGTAAACAATACAACTCTTTTTTGTGATTACTACAGACAATGGATTGATGTGTACAAGAAGGGTGCAATTCGAGATGCCACAATGTCAAAATATTTAATGACACAAAAGTGGGTTGTTCGACTTGCACCTAAATTAAAGGTTTCTGAACTTACAAGGACTGTTTACCAACAGCTTTTAAATGATTATGCTAAAGAACATGAAAGACAAACTACCCTTGACTTCCACCATCAGCTTAAAGGTGCAATTCTTGATGCAGTAGATGAAGGATTAATTGCAAGAGATCCAACTCGTAAGGCAATTATAAAGGGTAAACCACCAAGAGTGAAAAAGATTAAGTATCTTAATCAGTTTGAACTTCATACATTGATAGCTCATCTTGATATTAAAGATAAGCCTAATTGGGATTGGTTCATTTTGTTGGTTGCTAAAACAGGTATGAGATTTTCAGAGGCTCTTGCCATAACACCGGCTGATTTTGATTTTGCAAGGCAAACTCTTTCAATCAGCAAGACTTGGGACTATAAAGGTGATGGTGGCTTCTTGCCAACCAAAAACAAATCATCTGTAAGAAAAATTCAGATTGATTGGCAGATTGTTGTTAAGTTTTCTGAACTTATCAAGAATATGCCTGAAGATGAACCTATCTTTGTTGGTAAGGATAAGATTTATAATTCTACAGTTAATGATGTACTAACAAGACATTGCAAGGCCTGTGGAATTTCAGTAATCTCTATCCATGGTCTTCGTCATACTCATGCTTCTTTGTTGCTTTTTGCAGGTGTATCGATAGCAAGTGTGGCAAGACGCTTAGGCCATGCAAGTATGACTACTACCCAAAAAACATATTTGCATATTATTCAAGAACTTGAAAATAAGGATGTAGATCTGGTTATGCGAACATTGTCAGGTCTATAATTCTGTAATTAATATACTTACGCTGATAAGATTAAATGTAATTAAATGAATTAAGGAAGCTGGTGATTATAAATGTCAACAAAAAAGTTTAAAAATGAAGCTGTAACAAGCAAGAATAAGAATTGGGAAAAATTTGTATCAAGAGAGAATAGTTTATATTCTCGCAGTGATGATGTTAGAAGTCCTTTTGCAAGAGATTATACAAGAATACTTCATTCTATGGCTTATAGAAGATTAAAACATAAGACACAAGTATTCTTCAATATTGGCAATGATCACGTATGTACTCGAATGGAACATGTTAGTCATGTAGAGTCAGTTAGTTCTACAATTGCTAGAGCCTTAGGCTTGAATGATGAACTTACAAAAGCTATTTCTATTGGACATGATCTTGGTCATGCACCTTTTGGTCATCAAGGAGAAAAGGTTATTAATAAATTAACCGAAAAGTATTTACACAAAGCTTTTTGGCATGAGCAAAATGGTTTGAGGTTTGTTGATGAAATCGAATTACTTGAAGATAACTATAATGTTGCTAAAAATTTAGATCTAACATATGCAGTTAGAGATGGTATTATTTCACATTGCGGTGAAGTTGATGAAAATGGACTTTCTCCTCGTAAAGAGCTAATTGATCTTAATGATTTTAAAAAAGCGGGACAATATCCTCCTTCTACATGGGAAGGGTGTGTTGTTAAAATTGCAGATAAAATTGCTTATGTTGGCAGAGATATTGAAGATGCAATTAGTCTTGGCTTTTTAGAAGCAAAAGATATTAACAATCTCTTAAAATTAGCAAGGGCATACGATGAAAAGGTTATGAATACAACTGTAATTATGCATAATATGATTATTGATATATGTAAAAACAGTTCTCCTGAAAATGGTATTTCACTTAGTAATACTTTTTTAGAACAATTAAATGAGATTAAACTTTTTAATTACGATTATATTTATGGTAATAAAAGATTTGTTCCGTTTAAGCATTATTCTGAACTAGTAATAACTGAAATATTTAATATATTATTTGATTGCTATGATGACAAACATACTTTTTTAACTATTGAAGAAAAACTTAAATATTCAGAAAAACTAAAAGGTTCTTTTATCAAATGGTTATGTAAATATTGTGAAAATGACATTATTCCTGATAAGTACATAGATAATAGTAAGAGTTATGAGAATGTAAAAATATATGGTTGTCTTGAAACTAAAGAGTTGTATATACAAGCTATTATTGACTACATATCCGGTATGACTGATCATTTTGCTATTGAAATATTCAACGAATTAATTACCTATTGATCTTCTATAAGATCGGTTATGTTAAATTTACTTGACAATTACAATTAATTAGTTATAATGAGTGATAGTATTTAGCAGATACTAACATTAGTATCTGCTTTACTTAAAAGTGAAGGTTAGCGATAGCTAACTAACAAAATTCTTTTTTATCAAATATTATTTTAGCTAATTTAATATATATAACTACTAGTAAACCTTGAGAAAACTTCATT
>ERZ772892.1528-NODE-1528-length-23883-cov-17.680964_pt1 | contig 23883 bp, 19 predicted proteins | sample MGYA00512126_ERZ772892 | MGnify/ENA primary metagenome ERZ772892 (study PRJEB29015, sample SAMEA2737697) | human gut metagenome | biome: human gut; feature: human-associated habitat; material: faeces | place: China | collected 2012 ... | reverse complement strand
ACTCAATTCTATCACTATATCTTTCCGCATTTCACTTTTTTGTAGTAACTTTGCAGCCAAAACAAACCAATATATGCCCCATCCCACGGCCCGGCACAGCGCGGCCCGCGGGCAAAGGGGCCAAGAACCGGCATTCAGGATACAACTACACAAAAACATAACCAAGCCAAACCATCCGGCCTGCAGCCCACAGGCACGGGCTGCCCGCGCCACGCCGTCAAGGCCACGCGGCACCCGCGTCACCGCCGGGACGGATGTGGCAAACATAAAAATCATGAAAAAAGGACTCATAGCACTGGCCTTCGGCACCTTAGCCCTGGGCATGACGGAATTTGTAATGATGGGCATCCTGCCCGACATAGCGCGCGGACTGGGCATAACAATCATCCAGGCAGGCCACCTTATCTCGGCTTACGCCATCGGAGTGTGCTGCGGCGCCCCGCTGCTGACGGTGGCCCACAAGTACAGTCCGAAGCGCATACTGCTCGTATTGGCCGCCATGATGCTGCTGGGAGCGGTGCTCTGCGCCGTCTCGCCAACCTACGGGATGATGCTTGCCGCCCGTTTCATAGCCGGATTGCCCCACGGGGCCTACTTCGGCGTGGCCTCGATAGCGGCCATCAGGCTGGCCGACGAGCGCCACAAGACGGGCGCCGTGTCGATAATGGTGGCCGGGATGACCATTGCCAACCTGTTTGGCGTGCCGCTGAGCACGGCCCTGAGCGGCAACATATCGTGGCGGGTGCCGTTTGTGCTGGTGGCATTGCTCAGCCTGCTCGTGCTGTATTACATCTGGAAATGGGTGCCCCACATCGACCCTCTGCCCGACAACGGGTACAAGGGGCAGTTCCGCTTCCTGCGCAGCAGCGCCCCGTGGCTCATCCTCGCAGCCACGATGCTTGGCAACGGGGGCATATTCTGCTGGTACAGCTACGTCACTCCGCTAATGACAACCGAAGGCGGCTTCCCGCCGGAAACGATGTCGCTGCTGATGGTGGCTGCCGGTTTCGGCATGGTGGTGGGCAACCTGACGAGCGGACGGCTGTCTGACCGCTACTCGCCAGGGCGCGTGGCGGCGTGCACCCAGGCCGTGGTAGTGGCTGCCCTGCTGCTCATCTTCGCCCTGGCACAATACGGATGGCTCACGGCGGGGCTCATGGTGGTGTGCACGGCCGGGCTCTTCGCGGTGAGCAGCCCGCTGCAATTCCTCATACTGAAGCATGCCCCGGGAGGCGAGATGCTTGGCGGGGCGGCCATACAGGTGGCCTTCAACCTCGGCAATGCGCTCGGGGCATTCTGCGGCGGACTGCCCATGGACCACGGACTGCCCTACAGGTATGCCGCCCTGGTGGGCGCGCCGGTGGTGCTGCTGGGCTACATCGCGATGGCAATATTCATACATCGCCACGAAAACAGGCCGCAGGCGGCTGCCGCAAGCGCCAGCCAGGGGGCATGAGGGGCTACGGCCGGTGGCTCTCGGTGTACCTGAAATTGGCCATGCGCGTGCGCGACAGCGTTGTGCGGAAGCCAAACCAGCCCTCGCGCAACGGCTGCGGGTCGGCATAGTCTACCAGCAGTTGCCCGTCGATGTAATACCTGACGCGGCCGCCATGGGCCTCGAGCCTCACGTGATACCAGTGGTTGGGGCGCAGCAGGTGGGCCGTGTCGGTGTACTCTTTGAGTATGGCCGGACGGGCAGCCTTGTCGGTCACCCCTGCCTCGTTGCCGTCGTAACGGCGGAAGCGGGTAGTCCTGTTGTGGTTGCCGCCGTATCCCACGTAGTAGAGCTGCAGCGTATAGCACCGCGCAAAGATGCCTCTGCGCCACCCGGCACGCGCCGAGATGTCGGCGGGCTGCTTGGGGTCGGACGCCATCCAGAAGCAATTCAGGTCGCTGAGCCGGTCGGTTGCGCGCTCAACCACCACGCAGGCGTCATACTCAATGGTCACGTCGCCGCTCATCTTTGCCTTGCGCCACAACGTAAGGCCCTTTGGGGCGACAATCTCTATGGTGTCGCCGGAAAACGAAACCTTGCTGTCCGGCGACTCCGACTCTACCATCCAATACTTTTCAAACTCGCCGGGTGTAAGCCCGGACACGCTGTCTTGCCCGGCATGCAGCATGCAAGCCGGCAACAGCATCATCAGGATTGAAATCAGTCTCATGTTGTTTTAAGCATTAATCAGGGCATTCCGAAAAAACATGCAGGGCCAGGCGGCACCGTCATTTCAACTCAAAGCTAAGGTGAGGGGGCTGGTTGTAGCCCACATTCTGCCATGCCACAGACAGCCGGTACTGGCGGTCGGTCATGAGCGAAGGGCGCCGGCTGTAGGCAGGTATGGCCGTGCTGTATATGCGGAGCTCCTTTTGGTCGGCCGAGGGCCACACCACCTCCTCGCGCCAGTCGCCCAGTATATCGGCCGAAAGGCACGGATTGCCCTTCGACCCGTTTATCCATACACAACCGTCGGCCTCAAGCAGCGGGCGCACCCGCTCCTGCTGCCAGTCCCACTTGCTGATGGTGGTGCGGTCGAGCAGCTCAGACAGCGGGTCGGCATCCCAATAGACGATGAAGCTGCAAGGCCCCGGCTTGCTACGGCTGATGGCCTGTCCGGTGTCGCCGCGGCGCAAACCGCCCACCGAGCACCAGCATTCGGCACCGGGATAGCGCGGGTCTATGTCGGCTGCAACGCCACGGCCGGCGTCGAGTCCGGCCCCGTCTTGCCAGATAACCCGGCCCGTCGCCCCGTCGAACATGGCCACGGCGGGGGTCTGAAGATAAGCCACGCGCCTGCCTTCGTTCTCATGCACGCCAAACACCTGAAGCCCGCTGCGGCCTGCAACGAGCCTGCCAACATGCATGGCGTCGCCATGGCGCAGCCCCGTAGAGTAGAGACCGGTGCCGTCATTGTCGACCGTCATGGCCCCGACGCACACCTCATCGCAGCCGTCGCCGTCGAAGTCGGCCACCGACAGGTTGTGGTTGCCCATGCCGGAGAAGCGTTGCAGCCCCGGCACGGAGCTGTCGAACGTCCACAGGCTGCGCAGCGAGTCGCCATCGAAAGTCCATGCCGCCACCACCGTTCGCCCGTACCAGCCGCGCACCATCACCGGCGAGGGGCGCTTGCCGTCAAGGAACGCCACGCAGGCCGTGAACCTGTCGGAGCGCCCCCCGGTGCTGTCGTTGCCCCCGTTGCCGCCAATCCCGCCCCAGCCATCGAGCGGATAGCGCGTCGGTATGTATGCCGCTGTCGACAGCGCGCGCCCTGTGAGCCCCTCGAACACCGTGAGGTACTCAGGCCCTCGCACAATCTTGCCGTATGTCGGGCTGTGTTCGTCGTGCGTGCGCCAGTCGGCCAGCGGGTCGCCAATGGCCCTGCCGGTGCCGTCGACGGTGCCGTCGGCAGTCTTGCAGCACAGTTCGGCGCGCCCGTCGCCGTCGAAATCAAACACGAGGAAGTTGGTTGTGCACTCGCCCGAGCGTATGTTCACGCCGAGGTCTATGCGCCACAGCCGCCTGCCGTCGAGCTTGTAAGCGTCGAGGATGGTGTTTCCGGTGAATCCCCGCTGGGGCGGACGCTTTGAGTTTGAGGGGCTCCACTTCAGCACTATCTCATATTCGCCGTCGCCGTCAAGGTCGCCCACGCTGCAGTCGTTGGCCGTATAGGTGTAGCTCTCGCCTGCCACCGTTCCGCCCAGTGGCCTGGATATGGGCACACTGATGTAGGGCCGGGGCTGCTCGCCGGCGCCGACAGCCCACTCGGCCAGTGTACGTCCGCCGCTCACCAGGCGCCAGCGGGCAGGGCCGCATGCCCCTGCCGAAGAGTCGGCAAAACACGATGAGGCGACAATGGGCTCACTGTTGAGCCTCACCTCGCGCCCGCCGGCACTCCTGTATACGTCGAAAGCCATCGTGTCGGGGTCGGTGGGGAGCATGCGCCAGCTCAGGAACATGGCCGACCCCGACCATATACCAACCATGCCACGGCCGAGCCGTTCGCCAAGATACGGCTGCGCCACAGCCCGGACGGCAGCGGCAGCCATCAACAAAGCAATCATCAAAAGCCTCTTCATAGTCATACCATTTTGCGAGCCACAGGCCCTTGGCCTCCCGCCATCATGCAAGCAAGCGTACGCAAGGCAACAGCCGGCCAAACGTACGCTTGCCACAACATGCGCGGGCGAGCGCATCAGAATCACTTTATCTCCTCTCCGTTGACCTTGAGCCCATCGACCACGCAGTTCTCTATGAGCGTCTTGTCAAACGCCTTCTTCTGGTCGGTGATGTCACAGTCCTCAAACGTGAAGTCCTTCAGGCGGTACTTGTCTGACTTGCCCACGTCGAAGAAGTTCTTGCAATCCATCTTTATGTTCCTTATCGTGATGTTGTTGCATGTAGACAGGGGCATGTCGTCGCGCTTCTCGGGCTTGAAGAACTGTGTCCAGGGGCGCACAACGAGGAAGCTCGAGCAGTTTCCGGTCAGGTCTTCCACCGTCACATACTCGTAATGCTGGGGCGTATCGGGCCTCATCTTGAGCCACAGCACACGGTTGGCATCGGTAATCTTGCAGCGGCGGAGTATCACGTTGCGGTCGTGCAGCGACTCGCTTCCAAGCGTAAGGCAGCCATGCACCTTGCCGTAAGTGCAGTCTTCGATGATTATGTTCGAGCACGGGCCGTTGTCGGGGTCTTTATCTGCCCACGTGCCCTTGCCGCCCTTGAGCACCACCGCGTCGTCGTTTACGCTCATGTAGCAGCCGCGTATGAGCACGTTCTTGCACACATCGAGGTCGATGGCGTCGCTGCTCGGGGCCTTTATGCCGCTTGTCGGCGCATAGATGTGGCAGTCGAGATAGCGAATGTTCTCGCTTTTGTACAGGTGGTTGGTCCAGAACGGGCTGTTGATGAGGTGCACGTCCTGCACGGTGACGTTCTTCGCGTTTGATATGTAGACCAGCCTGGGGCGCATGGCCTCAAGGTTTGTGCACTGGCGGTTGTACTGCCGGCGAATCCAGAACTCCTCCCAGTAGTTCCGTCCGTTGCCGTTTATCGTGCCATGCCCGGCTATTGTAAACCCGTCGACACCGTCGGCATTGACCAATGCGGCAAAATAATTGAGCGTCTGCCCCTCCATCCGGGTCTTCACGAGCTTGAAGTTGCGTATGCGGTCGCTGCCTTTCAGGGTGGCGCCGGAGCGAAGATATAGGTGGGTTCCCTGCTTGAAGAAGAGCGAACCGCTCAGGAACGTGCCCTGCGGAATCACTATCACACCGCCACCCGAGGCGGCTGCCTTGTCGATGACGGCCTGTATCTGCTCTGTCTGGATGATGGTCGAATCGGGCTTCACCCCATAGTCGGTGATGACATACTGCTTTCCGAGCTTGGCCACGTCGACCTTGGTGGTGTCGCTGAACCATTCCGGTATCGGCGTACCGTCGGGAAAGAGCTGCACTGCCTTCTTCTTGGCGTTCGACGCAACGCACGCAAGCGCCAACGTCATTGTCATTGCGAGTCTGAATTTCATAACTGTTGTTTATTAGTTGTTGATTAGTTTCCTTGCACCGATGCCACTGCCACCCTGCCGGCGGCCCTCACCACGCAACCAGCCGGACTGTGGCTTATGCGCCACAAAGTTAATAATTAATCGCGACTTAAACAAAAAAAGAAGCGAACTTCACAGCCCGCTTCCTACTTTACCATAAAAAATTACTAACTAAAACTATATTATTAACTATTCTGAAAACATGATCAGTGTTGTTTTGTCGGTGCAAAGATACAACACTTTCTCCAATCTGCATACATATAACGGCAGAAAATCGCTAGATTTTGTACATTTATCAATTTTTTTAGGGATTTTCTATACATTTCGGCGAGGTTTAAACCACATTTCAATACGGCAGACACCACAAAGCACGGTCGAACGGGTTGCGCCCCGGCAAGGGCGGCACCAACGGCCGCGACAGCCCCGCCCCGGCGCCATCTCTCCACGGCAGCAGGCCTACGGATGTAAGAACTTATCGCCAAAGCTTCGGCAGCACGCAACCATCTGGGCCACAGCGCGTTGCAATACAGCCCGTTTTACATCGCAAAACGGGCCGTACGGGAGGATAAAACGGGCCGTCCTGAAGGGCAAGACGGGCCGTACTGGCAAACGAAACATGGCGGAATGGCGTGGGAAAGCCCCGGTGTAAACAAAAAATACCGGCCGCCACGTTCCGCCTGCCGCTGCCTGTGGCCGCGCCGACACATTGGCACGACAGGCCGGCCTACAAGTAACAAAAAACAGGAAACAGCATATTTTCATGCATTTATTACACGAAACGAAGGAAAATTTGCTATCTTTGCAAAAGTTATGCTGCTCAGACGCCAACCCACCCAACCGCCCCCGGGATAACTCTTGCGGGCGGGGAACGGACCTCAATGCACGCTATGATTTTCTAACGGTATAAAAACAACGATTGATTATGAAGGACTTTCTGAAGTACACCCTTGCCACTGTGACCGGCATAATAGCAGTCTCGGCTGTAATGATGTTCCTCGGCATCATATCGCTCATAGGCATGCTGGCCTCTGAGCAGAGCAAGCCGAAGGTAAAAGACAACTCCGTTTTCGTCTTGTCGCTCTCCGGCGCCATGCAGGAGCGCTCCGAAGACGACGTGTTCAGCCAGATAACGGGCAACGCCCCGGCTGTGGTGGGGCTGGAGGATGTGCTCAACTCCATACGCAAGGCCAAGGACGACGACAACATAAAGGGCATATACATCGAGGCAGGCATGTTCGTTCCCGACTCGCCGGCATCGACGCAAGCCATACGCAAGCAGCTGGCCGACTTCAAGGAAAGCGGCAAATGGATAGTGGCATACGCCGACGCATACACGCAGTCTACCTACTATATATGCTCGGTGGCCGACAAGGTGCTGCTCAACCCGCAGGGCGTGGTCGACTGGCGGGGCCTGGCCGCGCAGCCGATATTCCTCAAAGACCTCATGGCCAAGTTCGGGGTGAAGATGCAGCTGGCCAAGGTGGGCAAGTACAAAAGCGCCCCCGAGATGTTCACGGCCGACAAGATGAGCGGCCCCAACCGCGAGCAGGTGGCCGCATACATCAACGGCATCTGGGACACCATGCTCACCGACGTGGCCCAAAGCCGCAAGCTGAGCAAGCAACGGCTTGACGCCTATGCCGACAGCATGGTCACGCTGGCTGCCGCCGAGGAGCTGGTGAAGATGAAGATGGTTGACAAGCTGGTATACGCAAGCGACGTCAAGGGCGAGATAAAGCGCCTGCTCGGCATCGACGCCGACCGGAAGATAAACCAGCTGACGCTTGCCGACATGAAAAACCTGCCCGGAGCCGACAATGGCAAGGGCGGCGAAGTGGCCGTATACTATGCCTACGGCGATGTGGTGGACACCAACCCCGGGGGCATCAACACCGAGGCATGCATAGCAGGCGACAAGGTTTGCAGCGACCTGGAGGAGCTGGCCGACGACGATGACGTAAAGGCCGTGGTGCTGAGAGTAAACTCGGGTGGAGGCAGCGCGTACGCCTCGGAGCAAATATGGCACGCCGTGACGAAGCTAAGGGAACGCAAGCCCGTGGTGGTGTCGATGGGCGGCATGGCCGCTTCGGGTGGCTACTACCTCAGCTGCGCCGCCAACTACATATACGCCGAGCCCACCACGCTGACCGGCTCGATAGGCATCTTCGGCATGTTCCCCGACTTCAGCGGGCTGCTCACCGACAAGCTGGGCATCAAGTTCGACGAGGTAACGACCAATAAGCACAGTGCATTCGGCACCATGGCGCGCCCGTTCAATGCCGAGGAAATGGCTTACCTCAACGCATACATAGACCGCGGCTACCGGCTCTTCATCAAGCGAGTGGCCGAAGGCCGCAAGATGAGCACCGCCAACGTTGACAGCATAGCGCAGGGAAGGGTGTGGCTCGGTTCAGACGCCCTGAAGGTCAAGCTCGTCGACGGGCTCGGAGGGATTGACGACGCCGTGGCCAAAGCTGCCGAACTGGCCAAGCTGACCGACTACAACACTGCCGCCTACCCTGCACAACCCACATGGATGGAGCAGATAATGGCCGTTTCGTCGGCCAACGGCAACTATCTCGACGAGCAACTGCGCCAGACCCTGGGCGAATACTACGCCCCGTTCAAACTGATAAAAGACATCAACAGGCACAACGCGATACAGGCCCGGATGCCATACATGATAACAATAAAGTAAATGGAAGGCGACTTCATCAGGATAAACAAATGGCTGCTGCCGCTGAGCTGGCTCTACGGACTGGCCGTAAGGGTGCGCAACGCGCTCTTCGACCTGGGTGTGCTCAAGTCGGAAAGCTTCGACGTGCCAGTCATCTCGGTAGGCAACATAACCGTGGGAGGCACCGGCAAGACGCCACACGTGGAATACCTGATAGACCTGCTGCGCCATAAGTGCCGCGTGGCAGTGCTCAGCAGGGGCTACAAACGGAAGACAAGGGGCTATGTGGTGGCCGACAGCACGGCGACAGCACGCACCATCGGCGACGAGCCTTACCAGATGAAGCACAAGTTTCCCGACGTCACCGTGGCCGTAGACCGCGACCGGCGCCACGGCATACGCCGCCTTACAGAAGACAAGTCGGCCGACGGCATCGACGTGGTGCTGCTCGACGACGCCTTCCAGCACCGATATGTCAAGCCGGGCATCAACATCCTGCTCGTCGACTACCACCGCCTAATCATCTACGACAAGCTGTTGCCGGCCGGCAGGTTGCGCGAACAGCTGTCTGGCAAGAACAGGGCCGACATCGTGATCATCACGAAATGCCCGGCCGACCTGAAGCCGATGGAGTTCAGGGTGATAACAAAGGCCATGGACCTGTACCCATACCAGCACCTGTACTTCACCAGGCTCGACTACGGCGACCTGCACCCGCTGGCCGGAGGGCGCCCCTTGGGCATAGAGACATTGAGGAAACAGAAGCACATAGTGCTGCTGACGGGCATCGCATCGCCCAAGCAAATGATGCTCGACCTGGCGCCGCTGTGCCCCGACATACGCCCGCTGACGTTTGCCGACCACCACAACTTCACCGCCGAAGACGCCAACCGGATAAACCGCACATTCGAGGCCACACCCGCACCGAGGCTCATCGTAACGACGGAAAAGGACGCGGCAAGGCTGGCCGGGCTGAAAGAGCTGACCGACGAGGTGAGAAAGGCCATATATGTGCTGCCGGTTCACATCAGGTTCATGCTCGAACAAGAAGACAATTTCAACGAAAACATAATAGGATATGTACGCAAAAATTCAAGAAACAGCATCCTGGCTAAAGCAAAGGATGACAACAAGCCCAAAGACAGCGATAATACTGGGCACCGGACTGGGACAATTAGCTTCAGAAATAACTGACTCTTACGAGTTCAACTACAAGGACATACCCAACTTCCCCGTATCTACAGTAGAGGGACATGCCGGGAAACTCATCTTCGGAAAGCTCGGAGGGAAAGACATCATGGCCATGGAGGGGCGCTTCCATTACTACGAAGGCTACTCGATGAAGGAGGTTACGTTCCCCATCAGGGTGATGTATGAGCTCGGCATCAGCACGCTGTTCGTGAGCAACGCCTCGGGCGGCATGAACCCGGAGTTCAAGATAGGCGACCTGATGATAATCACCGACCACATAAACTTCTTCCCCGAGCACCCGCTCAGGGGCAAGAACTTCCCCACCGGGCCACGTTTCCCCGACATGCACGAGACATACGACAAGGCTCTCATAGCCGAAGCCGACGCCATTGCGGCCGAAAAGGGCATACGGGTGGTTCACGGAGTGTATGTTGGAGTGCAGGGCCCGACGTTCGAGACGCCCGCGGAGTATAAGATGTACCACCGGCTCGGCGGCGACGCCGTGGGCATGAGCACCGTGCCCGAGGTCATCGTTGCCCACCACTGCGGCATCCGTACCTTTGGCATAAGCATCATCACCGACCTCGGACTCGAAGACACGCCGGTAGAGGTGAGCCACGAAGAGGTGCAGGAAGCGGCCAACAAGGCTCAGCCGCTCATGACCGAGATTATGCGCGAGATGATAAACAGGGCTTGAGGGGAGGCACATAGGATGACCGAAATTGCCAAACTTGGTGAGTTTGGGCTTATCCGCCACCTCACCGAAGGCATCAAGCCGAAGAACGCATCGACACTGCGCGGCGTCGGCGACGACTGCGCGGTGATGCACTACCCCGACAAGGAGGTGCTCGTAACGACCGACCTGCTGATGGAGGGTGTGCATTTTGACCTCACATACACCGACCTGCGCCACCTGGGATACAAGGCCGCACAGGTGAACATCAGCGACGTGTTTGCCATGAACGGCACACCGAGGCAGCTCACGGTGAGCCTGGCGCTAAGCAAGAGGTTTACCGTGGAAGACATGGACGAGCTGTATGCCGGACTGAGAGCAGCCTGCGACCGCTGGAGAGTGGACATAGTGGGTGGCGACACCACGTCGTCGTTCACCGGACTGGCCATAAGCATAACGTGCATCGGCGAGGCCGACGCGGCCGACATCGTCTACCGCGACGGGGCAAGAGACACCGACCTGGTGTGCGTATCGGGCGACCTCGGGGCCGCGTACATGGGACTGCAACTGCTCGAACGCGAGAAATCGGTGTACTACCAGCAGGTGGACGAGGCCAAGAAGCTAGGCGACAAGCGGGCCCTGGAGCAGCTGGCACACTTCCAGCCCGACTTTTCCGGCCGCGAATACCTGCTGCAGCGGCAGCTCGAAGGCATGGCCCGAGGCGACATCATTGCCCGCCTGCGCGAGGCGGGGGTGCGCCCCACGGCCATGATGGACATAAGCGACGGGCTGTCGAGCGAGCTCACCCACATCTGCACACAGAGCCACGTGGGGTGCCGGATTTACGAGAAGAACCTGCCGATAGACTACCAGACGGCTGTGATGGCCGAGGAACTGAACATGAACGTGACCACATGCGCCCTGAACGGGGGCGAAGACTACGAACTGCTGTTCACCGTACCAATAGGCGACCACGAGAAGATTGAGGCCATGGACGACGTGAAGCTCATCGGCCACATCACGAAAGAGAGTCTCGGCAGGGTGCTCGTCTCACGCGACGGCAACGAGTTTGACCTGAAAGCGCAGGGCTGGAACCCACTCAAATGAACACCGGCCGGGCGGCAGTGCCATAAAGGCAGGCCGCCCGGCCCTTTCGTTTTCAAGCCGCCACAGCCTCGCACACGGTTGCCATATTTGCAATGTTTTTTCACCGCCAGGCGCCTGAATGGCAACCGCCTGAGTGGCAACATGTTGCAACATGGGCCGTTTGGCATGGCAAAACAACCCGTATCAGCAGTCAAAACGGGCCATGCCAGACTGCCAAACGGGCTATATGGCAATGCCGGACAAGGGCACACGGCCGGTTGCCCGGGCATTGTAAGAAAATGTTACCTGCCGTGACGTCAGCTCATCTTCAACCCGACAACCGACCCAATGAGGGTGACGATGAAGAAAATGCGCGCCGCCGAAACGGGCTCGTGAAGGAAGGCTATGCCGAGAACTACCGTACCGACCGCACCAATGCCTGTCCAAACGGGATAGGCCGTGCCGATGGGCAGCGTGTGGACAGCCTTGGCCAGAAGCAGCATGCTCATGACAAGGCTTACGATGAAGCCGGCTCCCCACATATAATACTCAATGCCCGCCTGCCCCTTCATCTTGCCGAGACAGAAGGCAAAGGCCGACTCAAAAAGACCGGCCACGATAAGAATAATCCAACTCATTTGTCTTGCTATTTTTTACCAATGCTTGTTTTCGGCTGCAAAGGTAATGAAAAATGCCGTCGCGACACTTTACATTTGATAAGAAGCTGCCTGCGGGGCATCCGGGCTACCTACCCTGCCTGCCACTATGCCATCTTGCTTTGCTACACCGCGCGCCATGCCACGCAAAAAACGGTCAGGCAGGCATTGGAAAAAGACAAAAGCCGGATGCTCATACAACAAGACCATGCTTCAGGGAAACGAGACTCAGACAAACGAAAACAGAGCCGACCACGCCTGCCCGGCACACACCACAGCTTAAACCTCACCAACGGCGGGCAGCAAGGGCGGCCGCAACACGCCGCAACCAGACAACACCGCAACCGAAGGAAACGACAAACGACAAACTGCGACAATGGACAAGAGCGACATAATAAACGCCATCCACCTGCTGCCTGCCGGCTCGATGGAGCGCATGGCGGCCTGCATGGAAGAAGTGGCATACGCCAAAGGCACGCGAATACTGCGCGCGGGCAAGACCGAGCGCAATGTGTTTTTCATCAAGAAGGGCATAGTGAGGGCCTTTGTGAGCACACATGGCCGCGAGATAACTTTCTGGCTCGGCGCCGAGGGCACACCGGTGGTGTCGATGAAAAGCTACGTCAGCGGGCTGCCGGGCTACGAGAGCGTTGAGTGCATCGAAGACACGGTGCTCTACGTGCTGCGCCATGCCACGCTGACATTCCTGTTTGCCGACGACGTCAACATTGCCAACTGGGGACGGCGGTTTGCCGAAAAGGAGATGCTGCGCACCGAAGAAAGACTCATTCCGCAACTGTTTACCACTGCGGCCGAGCGCTACCGCTCACTTATGGCCAACCACCCGGAACTGCTGCGCCGCGTTCCGCTGGAGCACCTGGCTTCTTATCTCGGCGTAACGCCGGTGAGCCTGAGCCGCATCAGGGCGTCACTGAAATGAAGCAGCTGCACCGTCACCACGCCCCCTTACCGCAAGCTTAGGCCCGTAAGCAAAAAGAGACAACCCCAATTTAAGCCAGGGCTTACGCCAACAAGCATGTGTGCAGCACGCATACGCACGTCAATGCGATGGAAAAGCATGGCCTGCGATGACCAAGAAGCCAATAAAAGCAATGCGCCATCGGCGACACCATGTCACCGATGGCAGCAGAGGCTGAACCTGCAACAAGACAATTGCCTTACAGGCCGGGTAGGCTCAGGGCAAACAACGTCCTATGCCATCTTATCGCAACGTTATCGAGAGATAGAGGGCATTCATGTTTCGTATGCCATCCGTACGGGAGTCTACATTGCGATAACCTATTGTGAAGTACGGAATGCGCTTATGGCGTTTATTATAAAAAAGGAAACCAGCGTCGTATAGGTTGTATTCAAGGTCGCATCGCCCACCCAAGCTGTGGGCATAGCGCACACGCAACTCAACGACAAAGTCTTTTTTGAATAAATACCTGTCGTGGTTGGCCTGGAACAGACGGTAACCCAAGCTGCCGCCAATGCCGTGGGAAGTAAGGTAGCGCTTCTCGCCTTCAGGATGGTACAATCCGAGGAAAAACACGTAAGACGCCCCAACAGTAAGCCGCCCTACGGGGTTTACAGTGATACCTGAAAAGAAAAACCACGGTGTAAGGTTGTGTTGGGGATAAGTGAACGATGCCTCTACCTCACTTTCCCACCTGTCATACACTCTATAATACCATTTAGTCAACTTGTCATAATGCACGGTTCCGGTCGAATCAACCATCGATGAATCTGGTGCCAACCCTTCGCCAAAGACAAAGACCGGCATACATAGCATCAAAAATAAAAATATCTGTTTCATGACTACATACTTATATCGTTATATTTCTATAAATAGACCTCTTAATAATATAGTAAACAAATAGGCAGTTTCACAAACATGGACAGCTGATATTCACCTTGCCTTTATCCAAAACCCCGACTTTGAATGTTAAATATATAACAGGCCGACTAACAGTGCGGCCGGCCTTATGCCATGCCACCTTTTCAACCATGGGCAATTCGGCGGTGAACAAAGTGGAACTACGGTTAAAGCCCCAACCGACCGAAGGCAACTTGCCACCCAAACTGCATGTTTGCCTTACAGAATCGGCATACGTCAAAACATCCGTGGCTTGGTTGCACGTAGGCGTAAAGCCAATGAAGCGATGGGAAATATACATTAAGCGGTTGCTCATAAACTAAACCTTTTGTTAAACATAGTTGGTGGCGTCGATGCAAAAATATATTATTGCCGCTACACCGGCGAAAAATCTTGTTCACAAAAAGTTCACTTTTGCCTTCAAACGTTCACATGCGGCTCAGCAATCTGTATAGTAACCTCATTTACAACGACTTAATCAAATCATCAAAATCAGAAGCGGTGCCGTCACGTCCGGTAAGTTTCTTAGACAATCGCTTGCGCGCCAGCGAAACAGCATTTGCCGCACGACAAATAAGTATACCTATTTCCTTGTTTGAAAACCCCATTTTTACCAGCAAGCAAATGCGGTATTCATGCTCACTGATGTTATGGGCACGGTATAAAGCCTCCTTAAACCCAACCAGTATACACCCGAGTTCTTCTTCTGCCTGCAACCATTCGGCTTGTGACAAAGGCTTTGACACTGCCACACGGCTCTTGGCCAAGGCAAACGCTTCGGAGCCGACAAGCCGGGAGTCGCGTACGTTTCTCATTACTGCCTCACTGCTACTTGCCGCCATTTACGCCTGCAATCTGCCTTTATGTTGGGCCACCTCTGCCTCAAGCTCTTCACGTATGCAAGCGGACTCGTGCAATTTCTGCATCAAAGGCCTAATTTCAGCTGAGGCTTCAATCATCTTATCACCGCTTTGAACAATGAAATCTGTTTCTTTGTTTTGCAATTTGGCAATTCCTAAGCCATGCTTTTGCCGCATGGCCCCGTATCTGGCATTGGCAAAAAAAAGAAACAACGTCACAACACCCAGCAACGAAGAAACACCAAGCAAAACCACACGACTGTCGTGAAGGTCGGCTTTCAGTAATGAAATCTCATCATCCACCACCCAACGCTCAGTTGTTGGCAATGCATCGGACATATCAAGACAGCTTTCAAGCATATCTACAGAATCGGAAGACAAGACATAAGAATCAATATATTTGGCGGCACTGCCATGTTGGTCGCTCATGCCTGAAATCTTGACCAAGGCATTTGCAGCATATCGGCGTGCGTAGGCAGAGTTGCTCTGCATCAACTGCTTGCATAAAACGCGGGCAGAGTCAATCCTGCCGGTATGCACGCAGATGTCCATGGCCGTTGCGCATACAGCATCGCGGTCGCCGTAATCAGCCAAACGCAAGGGGTATTGAACATAGTGCCAAGCCTGATTGTAATCACCACTATCACACAGCAACAGGCTCAGCCGATGGTAAGCATCATACCGCAAGCCCAATTTTGCTTTCTCACCCAAAGCCACAGCCCGATAAAGACAACTTACGCCATCATCAAACCTGCCTTCCCTCTGGTAAGCCATAGACATATACAGCAAAGAATGCACCATGGCCGTGGTGTCTCTCCGGGCCGAATCGGTTTGGTAAGACAAACAATAATACCGGACTGCCATATTGCAATCAGACTGAAGCATCATCAACCTTCCAATCTGAGAATACGCGTTGCTCTTCAGCCCAAAGTCTCTGTCATCGACTATCTGTTCGGCTGCCTTGCGATAAAATGCAACTGCACGCTTTATATCATCCATGTCCCGGCAAATGCTCCCGACATAGTAATACGCCCTGGAAAGCAGACTGTAAACACCCTTTCCGGCCATGTTGCAAATAAACCCACATACTCCAGCCGCCACCCCATGGCCAAGTTTAGACACGCCGGCATTCTTGCCAACCGACAATCCTTATAAAATGAACTCGGGAACTGAAGATACATGTAGCATGGCATGAACAGGACTAACATCAGAAGCCCCACCCCCGGGATAGCCTACGGTAAGAACGTAGCTCGTAACAGGCCCACGGGGAGACTTTCCCGAGACACACGATAGTGCCGAAAAAGCCAAACAAACCATATAAATATAATGCAAAAGATTGCTTCGGACATCTAACATAACTCATTCGTAAAAGTAACACAAAACAAACGATCCATCAAGAAAGATGGCAAGAAACATCCGCCCACCATTGCAATTACCCCCATATCAACCATTGCAGGTACAATTTTGCCCAATCAGCAATCATACTGCAAGATGCCTGTTTCTACATTTATATAGCCTACTCTGAGCTTATAAGCCGCCCGCAGGCATCCGTTCTGCAACATAGCCTCAAGCTAAGGCCGATACCAATCAGGCAATGCCGCTGTACAATCAGCCCAAAGAGAGTGTGGAACAGTTTTGGAATTAAACGACCGACAGAGGCAAAACGGGCTGCAAACATTTAAAAGAAGTTAACCGAATGAAATTCTTTTAGCAATTCTTGCGGGTCTCGGAAATTATGACTACCTTTGCACCCGCAAACGAAAAACAATGGTGCCATAGCTCAGTTGGTAGAGCAAAGGACTGAAAATCCTTGTGTCCCCGGTTCGATTCCTGGTGGTACCACTCCTCCTTTCATTAGCCCTGTTCGCGCAAGCGGCAGGGTTTTATTTTTTCATAGATGCCATTGAGCAGCATACAAACAGCACTAATAGAATTAACCCCCGCCGCAATCAGCACGTCATCGTAGCTGACGGGGGAAGCGACTGTGGCCGCGCCAATGGCAAATTCGCGCGTAACACCATGGCGGACGCTGTCCGCCACCCCTACAACGCATCGAGACATAAACGGCAGAAAGCAAAAAAAACGCCATCCACAAAGGCAACACAGCCCACAGGCTGCGGGCAATGGGCACCCCCGGACATGTAATGACAGAGAGACACAAACACCGGCGGACAGAGTCGGGCGCCCGTCAGAACTCAACTGTGAGGCCGATGGTTGGCAGCAGTGTGCCGCTCTCCTGCGGCAGATACTTCATGCGGTAGCGTTGCTCAGCTACCGGTGCACCTGGGTTTTCAACAATCCCCGTGCTCATAAGCACGTCGGGCTGGCGCAACACACTCTTGGTAACATTCTGCAAATCGACATATATGCCGAGCCGCCAACTGCGGAAGTAGTAGTTCTTGTCGACCCTGACGTCCAGCTGGCAGAACGCATCGAGGCGCCCGGTGTTGTAGCGCGAATAGTCAAGATAGGGCCTGCCTTGCGCATCCCAAGCCTCAACCAGCGAAGACTTATCGACATCATACGGCGTGAACGGGCCACCGCCAATGGCACTCAGCTTGGCACCAACGCTCCAGTTGCGCGGCAACTCGTAGGTACCGCTAACGTTGGCGATGAAACGGTTGTCCCATGCCGACGCCACATACGCCCCACCCTTGCTTCCATCACGAAACTCGCTGCGATACAGCGTGACAGAAGCCACCGACACAAATCGGCCCGGCTTCTGCCAGCGCAACGACGCCTCAAGCCCGAAAGCCCTGCCTTCGGCCGTAGACGTGAGCAGTTCGTTGCCAACAATGCCGTAATCGTTGCCTTTGCACGACAACGGAATGCCGTCGGCAACCGACAGCGGCAAGCGCGAATACTGCTTGTAAAACCCCTCAAGCGAAACCACCATGGCTTGTGAAACATTCCACTCTGCCCCGACGTTGGCATTGGCCACGCGCATATACCGCAACCCCTTGTTGGCATAGCTGCCGTCGGAGGCTTTGTAGCCGAGCGCAGTGTAAGGCGGCAACTGGTGGTATAGGCCCACTGCCGCATTGAGCGCCACCGACGGAACGAAACGCCACGACACCGACAGCGTGGGCGACACATTGTCCCAAACGCGGGCCATGGGCAACGAATAGCCACATCCGTCGAAACGCAAACCGGCCGAAGCCGTCAGCCGTTCGTCGCTGCTCTTGTAGCGGGCGGAGGCATACGCCCCCCAGCCGACCATTCCGATGGCAGCCGACTGGCTGCGGTCTGTCCGCCCGCCGGCGGCATAAAGCCGCTGAAAGGAATTGTCGTCATACCGCGCATAATAGACGTCGGCCCCCTCGGCCACAGTCCAACGTTCGCCGTACGTGCGGTTTTCGGCCCTGAGCGAAGCCTTCCGCTCGTGCGAAGAGATGTCGAGCGTAAGGTTGTCTGGCGAAGAGTCGTCGTTGTCACGATATTTAAGGTTGCTGTTATACAGATAGTTGTAGCCCAATGACACCGTGGTGACGTTGCGGCCCGAGTAATGCTTATACGCAGCCCCTACGGTAAACGTGTTCTGCTTGATGCGCGGCAGGTAGCTGAGCAGGTATTCCGCGTCCTCACCCTCTTCGTCGGTGTTCAGCTTCATGTCGTCTATGCCGGCCAGCCCGAGCACCGTCAGTTCGTCGTGCTCGGAAAACCGTGTCTTAACCTTGAACTGCCCGTCGATGAAATTGGGCAGAAACGGCAGGCCGATCATCTTGAACAGCAACTGCAGATACGACTGGCGGACGGAGAAGAGATAGGTGGTGCGCCGCCCCACATGCCCCGACGCGCTCAGCGACACCTCCGAAGCACCGAGGGTTGCCTTGAAATTGTTGCCCTCGGCATTGCCGTCGCGCAGCCTTATGTCGAGCACAGAGCTGAGCGCCCCGCCCTTGTCGGCAGGGAAAGCGCCGGTATAGAACTGCACTTCGCGTATGAAGTCGGCATTGAGTATGCACACCGGGCCTCCCGTGGCCCCCTGCGTGGCAAAGTGATTGATGTTGGGTATCTCGATGCCGTCGAGGAAAAAGCGGTTCTCCGACGGCGAACCGCCGCGCACGATGAGGTCGTTGCGATAGCCGATGGGCGAAAACGACACACCGGGGTAAGAGCGGACAATGCGCGATATGTCGCGGTTGCCGCCCGGACTCTTCTCTATCTCGCCCATGCCGATGAGATGAAGGCTCACAGGGCTTACCTTGTCTATGCGCAACGGCGTGGCACTGACGGTGACACCGGCCAGCACCGATGCGTCTTCCTCTAACTCAAGAACCACAGGCGGGAGGGTTGCAGAGACAAGAAACTCGTCGGACACCATGTCTTTATACCCCATGCAACTGGCAGAAAGGCGGTGCATGCCTGGCGTGACGCCACTGATGGCAAACACGCCAAGGCTGTCGGCCGAGGCACCATGGGCCGACTCGCCGTAGACCGAGACCACGGCGAACGGCACCGGCCTGCGCGAAAGCGCATCGACAACTCGGCCACGAACGGTGAATCCACCCTGCCGGGCAGTGCACGGCAAGGCGAAACATACAAGGAGCGCAACGACCGGAAGCATCGGCATCAAGCGTGCGACAAAGCCAGACCACACGCATTTGGCCTCATTTTCCCCAATACCCAAATCCATCTTCTTATAGTACATCACTTATTTCTTGCCGTCCCGACCTGTGAAACGCCCAAAAGCGCAAGGCACAATGGCCGGAACGGTGCAAAGGTAACAATTTTACAGTAGAATCGGGATAGTCAAACGAAGAATCAGCCCACGAGGCATCATTAAGCCCGAAGGGCACAACAAGGCGCCCACACAAAGGCCGCCACACACGAACCGAAGCGCATTCACTTTTATTAACCGGCCATGAGCAGGGCATTATACATGGAATTGGTAACTTTGCCCGAAACAAAACAAATGGACAGACAAGGAGAACAGCAAAATGGCAACGCCACGGCAATGCACACAAAAGAAACAGACAAGTCCGAACGCACCGACGAACTGACCGGCAAACTGCTTGACATCTGGGAGGCTTCGCTGCGAACCACCCACCACTTTCTGGCCGAGACAGACATAGAGCGCATTAGGCCGCAGGCAGAAACGGCACTGCGCACAATCGAGACGTTGGTTGTTGCGTATTGCGGAACCACGCCGGCAGGATTCATCGGCATACAGAATCGCAAGATTGAAGCGTTGTTTGTAGCCCCGCCGCACATAGGGAAAGGGCTCGGCAAGCAACTGATAAGCACTGCCACCGACAGGTATGGCGCCATCTACATTGACGTAAACGAACAAAACCGCACGGCCGAGGCCATTTACCGGCACCTCGGATTTGAAACATTCGGCCGCGATGAGACCGACGGCGAGGGCAACCCGTTTCCGATATTGCACATGAAACTGTGCGGCAACCTGCACAAATGAACCATCCTGCGCCACATGGCACCATCTGCGCCACGGCGCGCATTGATGCCGGCATGCGGTTTCCAGCCCAGGTAACGTCAACAGTCGAGCGCCCGGCCGTACATGCGTATCAGGCCATCGCTGCCGGTTTCCTTCACCCACCCAATGAATTTCCAGCCATAGCGCTCATAAAACGAGTAGTGCTCGGTGACAAGATAAAGCGCCGCAAAGCCCACCCGCTTCATATCGCGGCACACTCGCTCCAACAGCAACCCGGCCAAGCCACGGCGCCGCCATTGCCGCTCTACATAAAGGGCGCAGACATTCGGGGCGAGGTCTGTGCGCTCATGAAAGTCGTTTTCTATCACGCCAACGCCGCCAACGATGTCGCCTCCGGCCAACACCACATACCATTGAGGCACGCCAACAGACCCGCCAAGGCTCTCGTCGATGCTGTCAAGGTATTCGTCCTCGGGTATGTCCCATTTCCGATGAAACCATGCGGCGGCGGCCTTGCGCAACTCCGGCCGTTCGCTTATGCTGACAATACGGTAGTTTTCCATCTCGATTGCATTTTATAACATATAGTCCGACAACGCGCAACAACAACAACGCTGACTACACAGCCATGCCCGCACCTGGAATTACGGATGCAGGCATTGCCTTGTCGGCACAGCACAAAGTTAATGATTTTCCGCGACAGCCACATGCCTAACGCCATTTATTTACTCAAAACCGGCCGCCGGAGGCCAAGCAGACTTAGCCATGTTGCCGTGCAGACCGGCATACTACTCAGCATAAGGCGTGGCTGGCCACTCCGAGGCAAAGCTGCCGGCAAGACGCCGCGGTGTGGATGGGGGCGCTTGGCAAGCACGGCACGAACATCTAACCAAGCATAAGGCGGCCCGACAGCCTATTGCGCTTTGTTTATTTTCGGCAATGTGACATTACTTGCAAATATGCAACTAAAAACAGCGTAAGCCACACTGATTTACCGCATGCGCCATTTCGCGCCATAAAACAGCCCATTCCAGGCTGCAATACGGCTCGTTCGGCACCGCAAAACGGCACGTTTAGCAGCCTCATACAGCGCTTTTGGCAACTCACTGTATGCCAGTCTGTTATCAAGCCAAACCGCTGGCGCCGCATTTAAACATAAAATGTTAACGGCAATGGACGGATGACGGATGCCGAAGGGCGCTTTCACACCGTTGCACAACAGGCTGCCATGCGCCTTTGCCGAAAGCGCGGCGAGGCACACCAACGCAAAGCCGCGGCACGGGTGCTGGCCGGATGACGGAATCATCTGGCAAGCATCATTTTAACCAGTCAACACAATCGCGGCTAAACACCGGCCCCATGGTGGCGAAGCAAGTACAGGCAAACGCATGAAAAACCGAAACGCAACTCAATAAAGACAGCACAAGCCCACAAATAAGCCCAAACTCTTGGCCAACCGCAAATTTGTTGTTATATTTGCAACATTATAATATAACCCTACAACACCAAACTTATGGAACACCATTGCCCCAAATGCGGACGAGAGCAACCGCACGACCAATTGTGCTATTTCTGCTGCGAGCAAGAAAGACTGGCAAAAGCCATCGCCCTGACAGATATGGAAATGAAAGAAAAGGCGAACAACCTGAAAAGGCACGTGAAAAGGCTCGACGCCTTCGAGGAGCCCGAGACGTATGACTTTGCTTCGCTTTTCTATGTGCACGGCCGGACAGACGAAGAACTGCAAAGGGCAGCCCTGAAAGCAGAAGTATACGGCCATAATGAAATATACTACCATGCCCCGGCCGACGTTCGCGACGAACTGATACGCCGGCTCATGGCCTCGACCAACAGCAACGAGGCCGGCCAACTGTTGGCGTGCGTGGCAATGCAAGGCGACGACGTTTCGCTAAAAGCGCTTGTAGAACTGGAAAACAACCCGCGCCCATGGCGCAAGGGCCTCTGTGTTGACCCGTCGGTGTATGCCTGGGACGGAGGCTTCACGTTCGACAAGCAAGGAAACAGGCTGGAGGTGGCCCACCCGGAGTGCTTCGCCATAGAAACAGGCAACCCCGACGAAGACCACGCCATACGCCTGGGGCAACCCCACGAAGGCCGCTGCCGCCACTGCGGATGCCAGCTGATGGACATCATCACCATCGACGGGCACGACCCGCGGCTGGCATTCCTTGGCTTGGACGGCAAGACAAGCATAAGCTGTTGCCCCAACTGCGTGCAATTCGCCTACCCTGTGGCCTATGCCAAGGCTGTGCCAAACGGCGAGAGCCACCCGATATTCCCATACGAAGGTGTGGAAGACGACGCGGAGAACTACTGGACAGACGAGATGAACGACGCGGCCCGGGCCAACAGGCTTGTGCTCAGCAAAGAACGCAAGCCTCCTTTCTACGGGCTTTTCTTCGACGACGGCAATACCGTGGGCGGATTCGGCAACTGGATTCAAGACTGCGAAGTGCCTACATGCCCTGAGTGCGGCCAACCGATGAAACTGATTGCCCAGATTGGATGGAGCACACTGTGCAACGACTTCATGGAAGGCACGCTCTACATATCTTACTGCAACAATTGCCACATGGCAGCCTTGCAACACCAGCAGACCTGAACAGCCGACCACAGGCACCGGACAAAACCGACACAACATTCAATACACGACAAAACAAAATGCAAACCAACGCACAACAACTGACAACACAGAGGCTCATATTGCGCCCATGGAACGATGGCGACGCCGAAGCCCTGTACAAATATGCTTCCGACCCGGCCATCGGCCCCATCGCAGGATGGGAGCCGCATGCGTCGGTGGAACACAGCCTGGAGATTATACGCACTGTGTTCGCGGCCCCCGAAACCTATGCCATGGTGCTTCGCGAAACCGGCGAGCCTGTTGGCAGCGCCGGCATAATGACTGCCGACAGCCGGCACTCTGCGCCGGCGGCCGGCAGCGAAGCCGAAATAGGCTACTGGATAGGCAAGCCATACTGGGGCATGGGCCTCACACCCGAAGCCGTTAGTTGCCTCGTCAGCCGCTGCTTCACCACACTCGGGTGCGAAAGGGTGTGGTGCGTCCACTACGACGGCAACATGCAGTCGCGCAGGGTGATGGAGAAATGCGGCTTCCGCTTCCACCACTCCGAAACCGACAAGCCCACGCCGCTTGGCGACCGGCGCACCGAGCACATGTTCGTAATAACACGCAACGACTACAACAACCTTCACAAGGCGCAATGAAAGAGGTAGACCCGAAGCAGACCACCAGGGCCTTCGCATTTGAAATGTGGATGAAAGCGCCCATGCCAATGGTGACATTCATCAAGACGCTCGATGTGACAAGGCTCGTAAGGGCAAGCCGCAGGCACCACATGAAGTTCAACATGCTGATGTGCTGGTGCGTAGGCAAGGCGGCATCAGGCATCAGAGAGTTCTACATGCTGCCCGTAGGCGGCAGGCTCTACGCATACGACACCATAGCCGTAAACACCATTGTGGCCAACAGCGAGGGCGAAGTAAGCTCATGCGACATTCCTTTCACCGACGACCTGCAGCGCTTCGGCAGCGACTACACGCAACTGACTCAGCAAGTTGCCCGTACGTGCCAGAACCACGACTTGCAGGAAAGCATGGTGATTGGCACCTCGGCCCTCGCCCGATACGACATCGACGGGGCCGTGGGCATGTACAGCGGCGTTTTCAACAATCCGTTCATGATATGGGGCAGATACCGCAAACGCCTCTTCAAGACAAAGCTCACGGTGTCTTTCCAGTTTCACCACACACAAATGGACGGGGCGCACGCAGCGCGGTTTTTGGACAATCTGCAAAGAGAGATCGACCGTTTGCGGGTGGAATAAGTAGGTGTTCAAAATTAATTGCCATCAAATTGTGCGCTATTTCGGAGATGC
>ERZ772892.1526-NODE-1526-length-23920-cov-4.727216_pt1 | contig 23920 bp, 21 predicted proteins | sample MGYA00512126_ERZ772892 | MGnify/ENA primary metagenome ERZ772892 (study PRJEB29015, sample SAMEA2737697) | human gut metagenome | biome: human gut; feature: human-associated habitat; material: faeces | place: China | collected 2012 ... | reverse complement strand
TATTACCATTATCTGCAACAAGTCTCTTGTATGTAAGTAAAACCTGACCTTCGCCATCGTTTACCTTGAGTACCTTTGCCTGCATAGTATCTCCAACAGAAACTACTGTTGTAAGATCAACGCCTGGTGTAGATGTGTATTCATTACGTGTAATAATACCATCTGCCTTGTATCCGATGTTAAGAATGATCTGATCTTCCTTAACGTCGATAACAGTACCATCAACTACCTCTCCTGTATGTATTGTCTTAAATGTTTCATCTAACATCTCATCAAAACTAAGCTCTGACATTAGTGTAAACCTCCTCAATAATATTGTTTGGGGTCGATGCCCCTGCTGTAATACCTATGCAGTCTGCCATGCCCAAACTATTTAGGTCAAGGTCATTAAGCGTCTGAATGTAAAATGTAGCGTTACACTCATTCTTACAGATTTCATACAGTTTTCGCGTATTGGAACTGCTGCTGCCACCTATGACTATCATAGCGTCAACGCGCTGTGCTATCTGGCGTGCCTCTGTCTGTCGTTCTTCGGTAGCATTACAAATTGTATTACGAATATAAATATTGTAACCCTTTTTGGATATAATTTCAACTAATTCTTGAAATTTATTGTAGTTAAATGTCGTCTGTGCCACCAGACAGACTTTTTCTCCCTCTTTTAACGGTAATTTTTCAATATCTTCCTGACTTGTGACCGTATAGGCAGGCTGTCCTTCCACCCATCCGAGAATTCCTTCCACTTCCGGGTGATGTTCGTTTCCGGCAATCACAATCCGATACCCTTCTTTGCTGTACTTCTCCACAAGTCGGTGAATTTTCAGGACAAACGGACAGGTTGCATCCAGCACTTCAAATCCGCATGCCTTCATTGCTTCATGTTCTCTGCGGCTGATACCGTGTGAACGGATGATAATCTTTCCTTTTGGAAGATTCTCAAGTTCTTTGAGCTCCCTGACCACATGAACTCCACGCTGTTTAAGGTCCCTGACTACTTCTTCATTGTGAATGATCGGCCCATACGTATATACCGGAACTTTTGCCTCTTCTGCTTCCTGATATACCATATTTACTGCCCGTTTCACGCCGAAGCAATACCCGGCACTTTTTGCAATCGTCAGCTTCATTTTTGTCTATTCCGCCTTCTTGATTATTTTTTTCATTTCTTCAACAACGCCGTCAATATCCAGATCCGATGAATCTAAAAGGACAGCATCATCCGCCTGTTTTAACGGGGAAGTTTCCCGGTGCATATCCCGGTAATCGCGCTCAATAATATCTTTTTCTATCGCATCCATATCACAGGATACACCTTTTGCTGTCAGCTCATCAAAGCGGCGCTTTGCCCGCACTTTCGAGCTTGCAGTGAGATAAATTTTCACATTGGCATTCGGAAGGACAACCGTACCGATATCTCTTCCATCCATAATCACATTTTCCTTTGCAGCAAGCTGTCTCTGCAATTCTACCAGTTTTGTACGAACCACTGGATAAACACTGGTCGCGCTGGCCATGTTGCCGACTTCCTCTTTCCGGATAACGCCGTTTACGTTCTCTCCATTTAAGATCACCTGCTGTTCTCCGCCCATATACTGAATGGTCACGTCTACCTTCGGACAGGCAGCCGCAATCGCCTGCTCATCGGAAGCATCGATATGATTCTGTAAAAAATAATATGCCATCGCGCGGTACATTGCACCGGTATCCACATACACATACCCCAGATCCGCCGCAAGTTTTTTGGCGATTGTACTTTTTCCGGCTCCTGCCGGTCCATCAATTGCAATATTAAATGCCATTTTCTATTCTCCTTTGAAATAAATTATTTATCGTTGAAATTACAAAACGGATATTCCCGCCAGGTGTCCGGTGGACCAGGCAATCTGAAGATTATAGCCACCGGTAAGTGCATCCAGATCCAGCACCTCGCCGCAGAAATACAGCCCCTGCACAAGTTTTGACTCCATCGTGGAAGGATTGATATCTTTCACGGAAACACCGCCCTTTGTTATAATTGCCTCTTTAAAATCGCGAAGCCCTGTAATTGTAAGCGGCATATTTTTAAACAGATGTAACAGATTCTGTCTCTGTTCCCTGGATATTTCATTCACCTTTGTATCTGGATCAATGCCTGATAACGCAATCATAACAGGTATCATTTTTGCCGGGAGCAAATGCCCCAGAGAATTTTTAAACTGCTTATTTTTCATTTCATCAAATTCCCTTAAGATCCGGTGATCAAGCTGTTCCACATCCAGTGCCGGTTTCAGATCAATCGTCATGGAAAGCTCCTGGTCAAATGCTTTTGCCGGGATACATCCGCTTGCCGACAATACCAGCGGACCGCTGACGCCGAAATGCGTAAAAAGCATCTCTCCAAAATCCTCATACAGTTTTTTCTTTCCCCGGGTAACCGACATACGGACATTGCGCAGCGAAAGGCCCTGCAGATCCCTGACCCACGGTTCTTTCATTTCCATTGGAACCAGTGCCGGTGTCGGCGATACCATCTTATGTCCGCTCTCTTCTGCCATGCGGTAACCGTCCCCCGTTGCCCCTGTTGAAGGATAGGAAATTCCTCCAGTTGCAACAATCACTGCGTCCGCATGCATTTTTGTATGATCAGCCAGCTCAACACCGGTAACACGCTTTTCTTCATCCCTCTTTTCAAGCAGCAGACGATTTACCTTTGTATGCAGTAAAACTTCCACATGCTGCCCCCGCAATGCGGTGGATAACGCGGCAATCACATCGGAAGAATGATCCGACACAGGAAATACACGGTTCCCACGCTCTGTTTTTGTAGGCATTCCATGACTCTCAAAAAAAGAAATCACCTGCTCATTGTCATAGGAGTAAAAAGCACTGTATAAAAATTTACGGTTGCTGACTACATTGGCAAACAGCTGTTCCATATCACTGGCATTCGTCAGATTGCAGCGCCCTTTTCCCGTAATAAACAGCTTTTTTCCGAGTTTTTCATTCTGTTCTAAAAGCGTCACTGCATGTCCGCTCTCCGCTGCCGCATACGCAGCCATCATTCCCGCCGGTCCTCCACCGATCACGATTACTTTACTCATTATCGATATCCCCTAATTTTGCATAATGTACCTTAATCGAATCATCAATATAATTGATCTCATCGTTTTCATATACCTGATACTCATCCCAGATGTCTTCTAACATCGTCAGCGTTCCCGCCACTTCTTTCTGTTTCTTCATGCACAGAGCCACTACCAGCGCATTGATAACGGAAAGCGGTGCGACAAGGGAATCCACAATGGATGCCATATCACTGTCCGCAATGAGATTGCAGGAAGAATACAGATTCATGGGTGAATGTATGCTGTCAGTAATTGTAATTACTTTTGCACTCCGGTTATTTGCAAATTCCAATGCCTTTAATGTCCGCATGGAATATCGTGGGAAACTGATTCCGATAATAACGTCATTTTCCCCGATTCTTACCATCTGTTCAAACAGTTCACTCGAACTGTTTGTCGTAAGCAGACGCACATTATCAAACATCAGATTCAGATAAAATCCGAGAAAACTTGCAAGCGGCGCACAGCTTCTGATCCCGACAATATAAATATTTTTTGCCTCAAGGATTGTCGAGACGGCCACCTCAAACGCACTGTGATCAATTTTTTCCAGTGTCGTTTTGATCTTGTCCGCGTCTGCCGATAAAACTGTCTCTAAAATCTTCGACTGGCTGATTCTTCCGTAGGTTACCTCCATGCGCTGTACGGAGTTTAATTTATTGCGCACCAGTTCTTCTAAGGCACGCTGAAATTCCGGATATCCTTTATATCCAAGATATGTTGCGAAACGTACAACGGTCGACTCACTGACACCAACCGTTTCCCCCATTTTGGCGGCTGTTAAAAATACCGCTTTATCATAATTATCTGTAATGTAAGTTGCAAGCATTTTCTGTCCCTTGCTCATCGAACTGTAACAATTATTAATCCGGTTTAACAGATCATTGGTATTTGACATCATATTCTCCTCTTTATCCCATAAAAGCTGTGCCACAAACAGCACTTTTGATTGTATCACTTTAACCGGAAAATGCAAGATTTCATGCAAAAAGAATTTTTCCCATCAAAAAAGACGCACCAGATCTGATGCGCCTTTTTCGTAGAAACCGGATATGACTATACCGGATATGCTCCGTTCTTTGTATCAGCAGTCTTTGCGTCTACGCCAGTCTGCTGTGCCTCACGGTATTTGAAGAAATCAGTAGCAACCTGTGGGAACAATGCATAGGATAATACATCCTCATCCTGCTGCTTGTACTGTTTCATCTCAGCTTCAATCTTATCAAGCTCCGGCTCAAGAAGATCTGCCGGACGACAGGTGATTGCATTCTTTTTATCCTCTCCGAGAACCTTGTCAACAACTTCCGGATTGAATGGTTTAACGGTCTGGCCGTACTTACCAAGAAGAATATCCTTTGTCTCCTTTGTTGCGACTTTATAACGCTCTCCCATCAATACGTTAAATACAGCCTGTGTACCAACGATCTGGGAAGACGGAGTAACAAGCGGTGGCTCACCAAGGTCTTTACGCACACGCGGAACCTCTGCAAGCACTTCCTCGTACTTGTCCTCTTTTCCCTGCTCCTTGAGCTGGGAAATCAGGTTGGAAAGCATACCACCCGGTACCTGATAACGAAGAGTGTTGATGTTTACACCAAGTACCTTCGGGTTCATCAGACCGCTTGCAAGTGCCTCTTCACGTAACGGACGGAAGTAATCTGCGATCTCACTTAACAGATTCAGATCAAGACCGGTATCGTATGGTGTGTTCTTGAAAGCCTCTACCATAACCTCTGTTGCAGGCTGGCTGGTTCCAAGAGCAAATGGAGACATTGCAGTATCAATGATATCTACACCGGCCTCTACTGCCTTCATATATGTCATGGAAGCTACACCGGAAGTATAATGTGTATGAAGTTCTACCGGAAGAGAGGTAGAATCCTTCAGTGCCTGTACAAGTTCTGTAGCCTTAGCAGGAACTAAAAGACCTGCCATATCCTTGATACAGAGAGAATCAGCTCCCATATCCTCTACACGCTTTGCCATCTCCATCCAGTAATCCAGAGTATAAGCATCTCCAAGGGTGTAAGAAAGAGCTACCTGTGCATGACCTTTTTCCTTGTTACATGCAGTAACTGCTGTCTGCAGGTTACGGATATCATTTAAACAGTCAAAAATACGGATGATGTCAATTCCGTTTGCAATTGACTTCTGTACAAAATACTCTACCACATCATCTGCATACGGACGATATCCTAAGATATTCTGTCCACGGAACAGCATCTGCAGTTTTGTATTTTTAAATCCGTCTCTTAATTTACGAAGACGATCCCATGGGTCCTCTTTTAAGAATCTCAGGCAGGCATCGAATGTCGCACCACCCCAGCACTCTACAGCATTGAATCCAACCTTATCCATCTTTGGGATAATCGGAAGCATCTGCTCTGTTGTCATACGTGTAGCGATCAGTGACTGATGGGCATCACGCAAAACAGTTTCTGTTATTTTTAATGGTTTTTTTACCACTTCTGACATGACTTTTCCTCCTTATTAAATTCCAAATATAGCCATGAAACATCCCGCAGCTACCGCAGTACCGATAACACCGGCAACGTTTGGTCCCATTGCATGCATGAGCAGGAAGTTTGTAGGGTCCTCCTCTGCACCAACCTTCTGGGATACACGGGCTGCCATAGGCACGGCAGATACACCGGCAGAACCAATCAGAGGGTTAATCTTGCCCTTGGTAATCCAGCATAATAACTTACCAAATAAAACTCCGGCAGCAGTACCAACCATAAATGCAACAAGACCTAATACAACGATCTTTAAGGTGCTTGCATTTAAGAAAGCTTCTGCACTGGTAGTTGCACCAACAGAGGTACCCAGTAAGATAACGACAATGTACATAAGTGCGTTACTTGCAGTCTCCTGCAGCTGACGAACAACGCCAGACTCACGGAAGAGGTTTCCAAGCATCAGCATACCAACAAGTGGTGCTGTGGTAGGAAGCAGTACGCAGACAATAACGGTAACAACGATTGGAAAGAGGATCTTCTCCAGCTTGCTGACCGGACGAAGGTTCTGCATCTTGATCGCACGTTCCTTCTTTGTTGTAAATAACTTCATGATAGGTGGCTGAATGATCGGCACAAGTGCCATATAGGAATATGCAGCCACGGCGATCGGTCCCATCAGACCGGTCTGTCCCAACTTACCAGCCAGGAAAATGGAAGTAGGTCCATCTGCTCCACCGATGATAGATACGGCAGCGGCAGCCTTGTCATTAAATCCAAGTATAATTGCAAGGAAGTATGCGCTGAAGATACCAAACTGTGCGGCAGCTCCCATAAGGAAACTGATTGGGTTTGCAATCAGCGGACCAAAGTCTGTCATTGCACCTACACCCATAAAGATCAGGGATGGCAAAATAGACCACTCATCCAATGTGTAAAAATAATAAAGTAAACCGCCCACGCCGTTGCTGGTCTGTTCCGGGCTTGCGATGATATCCGGGTAAATATTTACCAGAAGCATACCAAATGCAATCGGAACTAACAGTAATGGCTCAAAACCTTTCTTAATCGCAAGATACAGGAAAATAAATGCCACTAAAATCATAACATAATTTCCCCAGGTCAGATTGAAAAAGGCTGTCTGATGCAGGAGGTTCGATAATGTTTCACCTACATAACTCACAGTGTTTTCCTCCTTGGATTAGTTTAATGTAGCGAGTAATGCACCAGATTCTACGGCATCACCAACTGCTACATCGATACTTGCAACAGTTCCGTCTTCCGGAGCAACGACTGGTGTCTCCATCTTCATGATCTCAAGAACCAGGACAGTGTCTCCCTTCTTTACAGCATCGCCGACTTTCTTCTCAATCTTGAATACCTTTCCGGCTGCTCCTGCTTCGATCTTAATGTTTCCGGCTCCTGCTGAAGCAGCTGGTGCTGCCGGTGCTGCAGCTGGCTTTGCAGCTGTACGTCTCGGTGTTGCTGCGCCGGATGTGCTTCCGGTCTCTTCTACTGTAACATCATAAACGTTACCATTTACGGTAATTGTATAATTCTTCATGAATATGTTCCTCCTAAATTTTCTTTCTATCCTATCTACGATTGATGGAACGAACTACGAAATCACTGGTAGAAGTTCCGGTGCTTGCAGCGATTGCCGCTGCAATAACTGCGATAAGTTCAGTGTCATCTGTCTGTGCTGCAACAGGGGCAGGTGCCGGTGCTGCGGCTGGTGTCTCTTCCTGCTGTGGAGCCTGTCCGGCTGCTTTGGCAGCTTTCTTTTTCTCCAGATAAGGGAAGATCTTAAAGCAGGAAATAAGAAGACTGATCAGAATCAATACAGCAAATACAACTGCCATAGAAATTACAGTATTCAGTCCTGCCTTTTCCATTTTCTCACCGAGTGTATAAATCGGATCTACCGAAATACCGGTAACATCCATGGAATAGTAATCATATACTACTTCGAAATTCACATCTTTCTTCGCGAACTTGATGGTCATATCTGTGGTAAGTGTCTTACCGGATTTGGTAACCTCAAAAGTATCGTCTTCGACCTTTTTCATTTCACCAAACTCATCCAAAGTATCCTGCCACTTTGCAGCTGCTTCAATCTGTGCCTCTGTGACACCGTAGCTTGAAGTAAGCTGATCCTTTACATCGTCCGGAAGAGTATCTGCTGTCAGTTTGTTTTCTTTGAACAACTGAGCCAGACTCTGTACCATGCCCGCATTGGTATCCATTTCAGACTGAAGATCTGAATAGGACTTTCCATTGTAATCCACGGTAGTCGGGTCTGTTCCACATGCACCAAGCATCAGAACCATCAGGATCATGCAAAGTGCAAAAGCAATTCTCTTTTTCATAAAACTTCACCTTTCTACTTGGTACCGTGTTTCTTTTCTGGCTCGCTTACATACTTTGTATAAAGCATTTCAAAAGCAGCTACAAGGTATTTTCTGGTATCTGCCGGATCAATCAGACGATCCACATATCCTCTTGCAGCAGCAGATGCGGCAGAATCCTGAAGTTTTTCATAATCAGCAGCTTTCTGCTTGATCTCATCTGCACCAGCTTCCGGATACATAATCTTTGCAGCCAGAGTAGAATCCATCGCACCGATCTTTGCTCCGCTCCATGCGTATACAAGATCTGCTCCGACAGACTTGGAATTCATAAATACATAAGCACTTCCGTAAGCCTCTCCTGTGATCAGGTTTACCTTTGCACAGGTTGCATTGGAAAATGCGTAAGTCATTCTCGCAAGTGCCTTTGCAAGTTTCTTCTCAGAGCACATGCAGTTTTTCAATCCATTTACATTAGTAATGGTAAGTACCGGGATTGAGAATGCATCACAGAACTGAACAAATTCAGCTGCCTTGTTGCATCCCTGCGCGGTCAGGGACTTGTCAAAACTCTCTGCTTTCTTGCCTTCTGCATCATATACTTCGCTGCAGTTTGCCACAGCACCGACTGTCATTCCGTTTAACTTGATCAGTCCGGTTACCATATTCCTGGCATAATCTGCCTTTGTCTCGAAGAATACGTTATTATCTGAAATCTGGGATAACAGATATCTCGGATCTCCCTTCATATTCTCCATACTCTCGCAGGCACGATTTAAATCATCTTCACAGTCATCTGTATAGACATCTCCCTCATTGTTGCTTGGAAGCATACATACCAGCTGACGGATCTGTTCCATGATCTCATCTTCTGAACCAACGAAATCTACACATCCGTTATTTTCACTCTGGAATGCTGCGCTGGCTGTATCACATTTTTCTGTGTTATTGCCTTCGATTGCATCCGGAGCATTTACAAACATGCGTCCTTTCTTCTCTTCAATGAACGCGAAATCGCAAAGTGCCGGGACAACGGAAAGGCCGCCGCCACAATTGCCAAATACACCACAAATCTGAGGTACAAGACCGGAAGCTGCTACTTCCTTCGCATAAATAGTTCCAAACCCATCCAATGCATCAACCGACTCCTGAAGACGAATACCGCCACAGTCAATCAGACCGATGACAGGAGCTCCCATCTTCATTGCCATGTCATACACAGACGCAATCTTCTTTGCGTGCATCTCTCCGATGGTACCGTTTAATACGGATGCATCCTGGCTGTAAATAAATACCAGATTGCCGTCGATCAGTCCATGACCGATTACAACGCCATCTGAAGGGGTCTTTGCAGCGGTAAGATTAAAATCTGTGCTACGTGCTGTTACGAGAGAACCGATTTCCATAAAACTGTTCTCATCGACCAACTTAGCAATACGCTGAATTGCCAAGTTTTCATTGTTACTACTCATTTTATGCCCTCCATCTATAAAAAATAAAAATTTCCGCTAGTTTGTATTGTATCTCATTTCCCACTTCTTTTCAACATAATTTGTTAATTTTTTCACTAATTCTTTGTGACTAATTTCCTATTTGTCCAACAGTGCCTCTTTCCACATAATTTGAAAAAACTTTTCAGGAGACCATTTTTTTACGGAAACCTCTGCTTTGATTTTTCCGGAGTAAATTTCCCTGCCGTTCATACAGTAGGAAACACGTCCAAGCGTCTGCCCTTTTTTGACCGGAAGGCTTATCGGATCAGACAATACTTTCTTTATTTCAGCGGTATCCCCGTCTTTTTTCAAAAACGTCAGTTTTGTGATATCCGTATCAACATAAACCGGCAGTTTGGCATGGGTAGCCCATTCCTCGAGTGTTTCTTTCCGACAGCCCTGCGCAATCTCTATATCCGGCAGCTCCATGGATGCTTCCGATCCCCGATACAGATGATAGGCATCCATTCCGTATTGAAACAGTGTCTTTGCATCGGACCACTTATAATTTTTGTGGTTCGGCCAGCCGCAGGCAAGAAGTGCGATTGCATAATGTCTCCCCCCTTCTTCAAGTGCAGCCACATAGCAATATCCGGCTTTGGACGTATATCCGGTTTTTCCGGTAATCACATGATCCATCATATCCAGCAGGGCATTTTTATTGGAAACAGCATATCCGGTTCCCTCCAGGCTCTGAAATGTATGTGACCGGGTCTGCGTCACTTCCAGAAACTGCTTGCTTACCGGAGACTTCCATGCGCAATAACTCATAATCCTGCACAGATCATATGCTGTGGTATGATGTTCCCCATGCTCATCCTTTGCATCCAGACCGTTCGGTGTTACAAAATGGCTGTCGGTGCACCCGATCTTCTTTGCTTTTTCATTCATAAGTGCTGCAAATTTTTCCGCAGATCCCGCCACATGTTCTGCGATTGCATATGCACAGTCATTATAGGATTCCAGCATCAGCCCATACCACAGATCCTGCATATAGAACTGTTCTCCTTTTTTCGCCCCGAGATGTACCTTCGGCTGTGATGCCGCTTTTGTGCTGAATGTGACCACTTCATCGGGCTTACATTGTTCCATCGCCACGATACAGGTCAGAATTTTTGTGGTACTTGCATTCGGCAGTGCTGTCTGTGCCTCTTTTCCATACAAAAGGCGCCCACTGTCACCATCCACCATGGCGCAGGATTTTGAATACAGTGTCTGCGCTTCGGGTTCTTTTTGCTTTTCTGCCAAAACCGGTTCGCTCATCAGACATCCGATTACCAGCAACAGACTTACTATTTTTGTGCAGATTCTTTTTTGAAACATAAAAAAATAACCATATACATTTTTATTCTATGTATATGATTATTCCTGCTTCTTTTATACATCCAGTTTCACATGCATCTCTTCTTCTGCTTCCTGCTTAAACTCTTCCACCTGTACCGGACTGAGTACCGGCAGATCATCGATTGAATGTACGCCGAAACTGCGTAAAAATTCTTCTGTTGTTCCGAAAAGTAACGGACGCCCCGGTGCATCAAGTCTTCCAAGTTCACACACCAGATGATATTCCACCAGTTTGTTTACCGCATGATCCGATGACACGCCACGTATTTTTTCTATTTCCATCTTTGTCACCGGCTGCTTATATGCAATAATGGAAAGCGTCTCCAAAAGAACATCGGTTAAAACCCGGCGTTTAGGCTGCTTTGCAATTTTAATCAGATATTCGTAAATTTCGGGTCTGGTGCACATCTGGTAGGCTCCATCCAGCTCCGTGATGGTAACGCCGCGTTTCTGTTCTTCCCACTCGTTTCTCATTTCATCGATCAGTTCCTTTGTTTTCTTCTGATCAAGTCCAAGAGCTCCTGCAATTTTTTCCAGTTCTACGGATTCTCCCATAGAAAACAGAATTCCTTCTATAATTGCCTTGTATTTTTTTTCTTCCATATTTTCCGTCCATCCTGCAATACATGATAATCTATGCTGCAACTTTCGAATCAATCTGGATATCATCAAAAATATGTTCCTGCGAAATCCGTATCGTTCCCATTTTCATCAGCTCCAGAATCGCAAGAAACGTAACGATCACTTCCACTTTCGATGACTGTGCCGTCAAAAGCCCCCGGAAACTGAAGTGCCTGTGTCCGGCCGCATATTTTTTCAGTTCCTCCATCTTGTCTTCCAGTGATACCTCTTCTTTTTCAATCTTTCCGAACTTTGACCGCAGAGGATCAATTTTATCCTGCTGTTTTTTCATAATGCTCTCAAAAATTTCATGCAGACGTGAAAGCGTAATGTCCGACATCAGTTCGTGGATGTCAACCGGCGGCTCATACGCACGCACTTCCTCCGGAATCGTCGGCTTCTTATACATAACACGACCGGCATCCATCTGCCGGTCTTTTAGTTCATACGCCATACATTTGTACATCTTGTATTCCAGAAGCTGCTGTACCAGTTCCGCACGCGGATCTTCTTCTTCCTCTTCGCTGTCCGGATTCGATGGGAGAAGCATGCGTGATTTGATATCGATCAGCGTTGCAGCCATAACCAGGAACTCACTGAGTATCTCCAGATCCTGTCGTTTCATTTCCCGGATATACTCCATATACTGTTCCGTGATCTCCACAATCGGAATATCATAGATATTCACTTTATTCTTTTCGAGCAGATACAAAAGCAGATCCAGCGGTCCCTCAAATACCTGGAGTTTAACGGTCAGTTCCATCCCTCTCGTCCTTTCTGTCATAATCTATATTTTATCTTTATGTTGTAGAAAATGCAAGGACAAATTACTATATTTAGTGTTTTACAGAAGGGGTGCAAATAATTTTAATGCCCCCATAAATGTACGCACAAGAAACGATTTCTTTTGAAATTCCTCCAGAGTCACTTCGTGGCTTTCCGCAAATGTTTTTAACGCATCTTCTTTTACCTGTAAAACTGCCCGGGTACGATACATCCAGACGCCACATTCAAAATGCAGACACAGACTGCGGTAATCCATATTTACCGTTCCCACGGTTGCCTGTACATCATCTGACACAAAACATTTTGCATGGATAAAACCTGGCGTATATGTGTATATTTTCACTCCGTTTTTGATCAGATACGGGAAATTCGACTGTGTCAGGAAATACACCAGTTTCTTATCCGGAATTCCCGGTACAACCAGACGCACATCCACTCCGGATTTTGCCGCATTTACAAGTGCCGTGCGCATCTCGGATCCGATGATCAGATACGGAGTAAAGATGTAAAGATATTTTTTTGCCCTGCTGATTATATTCAGATATACATTTTCGCCGACATCTTCGTGATCCAGTGGAGAATCGGTATACGGCTGGACGAATCCTTTTTCATCTGCATGGATTTTTTCCTGCAGCCTGTGTTTTTCCATGGAAGTTGCCCGATAAAATGTATAATCACTTTCTGTTTTCAAAATATAATCCCACAGTTCCAAGAACATGCTTGTAAAACTCCAGACACATTCTCCGGTCAGACGGATTGCCGCATCCTTCCAATACCCAAAACGCACTCTGGCATTGATATACTCATCCGCCAGGTTCATTCCCCCGGTATAGGCAACCTTTCCGTCAATCACCGTGATCTTCCGGTGATCCCGGTTATTCTGGATAATTGACATCAGTGGGCGAAATGGCTGGAAACAGGCACATTTGATTCCCTTTTCCTGCAGATAACAATAATATTTATTCGGCAGTGTCTGGATACATCCGATTCCATCGTACATAAATCGTACATCCACACCCTCTTTTACTTTCTGTGCCAGAATTTCAACAATTGCATCCAGCATCTTTCCAGGCTCTGCAATAAAATACTCCAGAAAGATATAAGATTTTGCTGTTTTTAAATCTTCCAGAAACTGCGGATACATCTCTTCTCCGCAGCAATAATACTGTGTATCCGCCTCCCTGTACACCGGATACCCCGCATAACGGGTAAGATACTGCGCCTGCTGTCCGACAGAATCATCCTCTGCCCTTAAGGCAGACATCACATCATCGGAAGGAGAACTGTATGCCCGTATCCTGCTGCTGACCACGTCCATCTTCATACGGGTCCGTTTTGTCAGTCCCGGACGGCCAAACAGATAGTATGCCGGAATTCCGAACAGAGGAAGTGCCAGTATCAGAAAAATCCAGGAAGTTTTATATGTGGAACGCATATCCCTGCTGGAGACAAACAATGCAAGCACAATGGATGCAATTTTAAACAATGCATCTACCATGGAACTGTATACGGTCGCACTGTACAACAGATAGACAAACCAGCTGAACTGCAATATAATAATCAATCCTCCAAGGACAAGTTTACTAAAGAGTTTATTTAATATTCGTTTCATCTGTCTCCTCCTTTGGTTCTCATAAAATGTCACCGACAGGCTTTTAGAGAGTATTTTATACCAATGCCAGCAAATTATCAACATCAAGAACGCCCCACGCCATGGACATTCCCGTTTCTTTCCGCGCCGATTCATATAATTTCAGTTTCAGTTCTTCCGGCCGCAGCTTTGGATTTTTCTGTAATGCAAGTGCCAGTGCCCCGCATACGACAGGGGTTGCCATAGAGGTACCACTTTTTCTGGAATATAGTGCTCCGTGATGATCCAGACTTACAATATTCGTCCCCGGTGCTAAAATTTCCGGCTTCATAATACAGCATCCGGTCGGACCACTGCCACTGTAGCCACCACGCCTTTCCCCCGGAGAACTCCGGTCATCACTTGCCCCCACCGTAATCACTTTTCTCGAAATACCGGGAGCCGTGACTCTCCCGGCTCCCGGGCCATTATTTCCGGCCGCTGTGACAACCGTCACGCCATCATCCCACAGCTGTTCTAAAAGTTCCATAATCTGCTTCTGCTCACGGTCGAGTGCCCCCGGAAGAAATCCTACAGAAAAATTCAGAATCCGGATTCCCAGTTCTTTATGATGTGCAAGCACCCATTGCAGGCCACGAATCACCCGCTCCGTCTGTCCTCCTCCATCCTTCCCGAGGACTTTCAGCGCAATCAGCTGTGCCTGCGGTGCCATTCCTTTCATTCTGCCATTCGCACACAAAATTCCGCCAACATGTGTTCCGTGTCCATTGTCATCATAACAGGCTCGTTTCATTGCCACAAAATCCAGAAATCCAACCACATTCTGCCGCAGATCCGGATGCAGATAAACGCCTGTGTCCAGTGTCACCACCCGGATATTTTTCCCCGTGTAACCCATACGATATACATTCTCTGCATGTACAAGCTGTTTGACACGATTCATATTTCAACTCCGAACTTTTCGAATCATCGCCTTTTTCTTTCATGGTATGAAAAAAGGGCCGCATGGTGCGGCCCCTGAAGTACATCTTTCATGGATCTTAATTCTGTATGGTATTTTATTTCTGATCTGCCGGAACGTCCTTAATGGAAAAACTGATTCTTCCCATCTTGTCCTTTCCAAGACAGACAACTTTCACAACATCTCCAAGTGTCAGTACATCCTCGACATGCTCAATGCGTTCCTTGGCAATCTTTGAAATGTGAACCATTCCTTCCTTGCCCGGCGCAAACTCGATAAAAGCACCAAACTCTTTGATACTTACAACTGTACCGGTAAAGATCTGCCCTTCCTTAAAATCGGTTGTGATGATTTTTATCATATCAATGGCCTTTGCGATTGCCTCCTTGTCTGTTCCACAGACAGAAACCGCACCATCATCTGTAATATCAATCTTGACACCTGTACGGGCAATGATCTCATTGATTGTCTTACCCTTCTGTCCCACAACATCTCCAATTTTATTCGGATCAATGGTGATCTGTTCAATCTTCGGTGCCCACTGATTTACTTCTTTTCGTGGCTCTGCAATTGCCTTGCTCATAACTTCATCCATAATGTAGACGCGTGCCTCACGGGTACGGGCAATGGCTTCTTCTACGATTGGACGGGTCAGGCCATGGATCTTGATATCCATCTGGATTGCAGTGATACCATCATGTGTACCGGTTACCTTGAAATCCATATCTCCGAAGAAATCTTCAAGTCCCTGGATATCTGTCAGTACCAGATAATCATCATCCGTCTCTCCGGTCACAAGACCACAGGAAATACCTGCAACCATCTTTTTAATCGGAACACCTGCAGCCATCAGTGACATACAGGACGCACAGGTAGATGCCATGGAAGTAGATCCATTGGATTCAAATGTCTCGGAAACTGCACGGATTGCATACGGGAACTCCTCCACAGAAGGAAGAACCGGAAGTAATGCACGCTCTGCAAGCGCACCGTGTCCGATCTCACGACGTCCCGGACCTCTGCTTGGCTTTGTCTCTCCAACAGAATAGGACGGGAAATTGTACTGATGCATATAACGCTTGGTTGTCACGTTCTCATCAAGTCCGTCAATCTTCTGTACTTCCGAAAGCGGTGCAAGTGTAACAACATCGCAGATCTGTGTCTGTCCACGGGTAAACATGGCAGAACCATGTACACGAGGGATCAGATCTACTTCTGCAGCCAGCGGACGGATCTGATCGATCGCACGTCCGTCTGGACGCTTATGATCCTTTAAGATCATCTTACGAACAGTCTTCTTCTGATACTGGTAAACGGCCTCGTCAAGAACAGCAAGCCACTCCTCGTTCTCTGCAAAAGCCTCTGCAAATTTATCTGTGATTTCACGGATATTCTCTTCTCTCTGCTGCTTTTCATCGGTAAATACCGCTTCTTCCATCTGCTCCGGAGTGACGATTTCCCGCATAGCTGCAAACATTTCTTCCGGAATCGCACAGCTTGTATACGCATGCTTCGGTTTGCCAACCTCTTCCCGGATCTTATTGATAAATGCAATGACTGTCTGGTTGACATCATGGCACTTATAAATAGCCTCAATCATCTTTGCTTCCGGAATCTCATTGGCACCGGCCTCAATCATGATGACCTTTGTTGCTGTAGATGCAACCGTAAGCTTTAAATCTCCCTCGTCCCAGTCTTTCTGGGATGGGTTTACAATAAATTCACCATTCTTCATTCCCATCTGGGTCATGGCACATGGACCGTCAAACGGAATATCGGAAATGGTAGTAGAAAGTGCTGCACCGATCATGGCAACCAGCTCCGGACGACACTCCGGATCTACAGACATAACCATATTATTTAAGGTTACATCATTGCGGTAATCTTTTGGAAACAGAGGTCTCATCGGACGGTCAATGACACGTGCGGTAAGAATAGAGTTCTCTGATGCTTTTCCTTCACGCTTGTTAAATCCGCCAGGAATTTTTCCAACCGAGTACATTTTTTCTTCAAATTCCACGCTCAGCGGGAAGAAATCAACGCCATCTCTCGGCTTGTCGGAAGCAGTAGCCGTAGATAATACGGTAGTCTCTCCATATTTTAATAATGCGGCACCATTTGCCTGTGCACATACTCTTCCGATATCAACGGTCAGTGTTCTGCCTGCCAGTTCCATTGAATAACTTTTGTACATGTATTCTCTCCTTCAAAATTTAATACGGTATGTCAAAACCCCGAAACTACTGAACAATACAAAACAGCGTTTTGTCCTCTTCAGTGGTCCCGGAAAAAAGTTCTGCCATACAACAAAAAGAAGAGCGGAATATAAAACTCCGCTCTTTGTTTACAATTATTTTCTGAGTCCTAAACGCTCAATTAAAGAACGATATCTTTCAATATCAATGCTCTTTAAGTATGATAATAATCCACGTCTCTGACCGATCATCTTAAGCATACCTCTTCTGGAATGATGATCCTTTGGATTCTGCTTTAAGTGCTCAGTAAGCTCCTGAATTCTTGCAGTAAGAACAGCTACCTGAACTTCTGGTGAACCAGTGTCGTTTGGTGTTCTTCCATACTCATTGATAATTGCCTGTTTCTTTTCTTTTGCGATCATTTTATGATCCTCCTTAAAATATTTTTGCACCCGATACTCAGCAAAAGGTCGGAGTGTCCATTCACCGAATATGGGTTAAACCATACTAATCTAATGTATCATAAATCCGTATCGTTGTAAACAGTTTTTTAATTTAAATACGATATGACACAGATTGGTGTCCGGTAATAAGCACTGGAAATTTTAATTCCGGTACGTGCATTGCTGGCATGCACAATCTGACCGTTTCCGATATAAATTCCCACATGGCTGATGCTGCTTCCGCTTCCATAGAAAAAGAGATCTCCCGGTTTTGCCTCAGATGCACTGATTCGATTTCCGTATGCCGGTTGACTTGCCGCATGATGCGGGAGGCCGACTCCGTATCTCGCATATACCTGCATCGTAAATCCGGAACAATCAATTCCATTTGTCAGGCTTGTTCCACCCCAGACATAACGGTTTCCTACAAACTGTAATGCAAACTGTACTAAAGAAACGCGGGAATCCGTGTATCCCTCTCCGTATTCCAGTTCTTTTACCGTCGATGCTGTCGGAAGTTTTTCTGTTACCTCTACATAATCTCCGGAAATATATCCCTTCTGATCATCCACTTCCACTTTATACCAGCCGTCTTTTGTATCTTCCACAACAAGATCCTCTCCCTCTCCAACCAGAGAAAGTATTGCAGAATCTTCAGAAGCCTTTTCTCTTACACGAAGGGTTGTGGTATTTACGGTAACAACTTTTGTAATTTCTTTCTTTGCTACATTTTTTGCCGCATCTCCTGTCAGAAGATACTCTGTCTTTACATAACCTTCCACCTTGCCGGAGGTGATCTTTGCCCAATCTCCCTTGACCGAGACAATCTCACAGGCATCTTTATCCGTCATTTTTCCAACAACTTTACTGTCTGTGGATGCCTTTTTTCGCACATTCAGGCTTCCCTGCACCTGCGCAATTCCAAGATTTTTATACCCACAGATGCTGGTATCCTCCGTGGTATTTTCCGAAACCGCTTCTTTTGTCTGCGTATCTTCGATTCCCTGTGCAACCATCTGCTTTTCATTCGCAGCCACCGCAACATCTGTTTTATCATACAGCTGACTGGTTACTCCTGCCGTCACATCCAGCGCCTCCACTTCGCTTGCATTCAAAGATGCGGAAACACCGGCTGTGAGCGATCCGGCCGCCTCTGTTTTATCTGTATTTCCCTGCTGTATCCCGATATAGGCTGCCGCACCGGTCAGTGTCAGAGAAAAAGCAAGTACCATTCCAACTCTCTTTTTTGTCATACGATTCATTTCACAGATTCCTCCCTCATGTCTCATGAAATCTCATAACAAAACGAGTATAACAACAAATAATTACAATGTCAACATATTTTTGTAATATTTATGTAATATATTTACATATCGCCGTTTATCGACATCATACGACTGCGGCTCGTTTCAATGTCTCTTTCCATCTGTTCTTTTAACATCTCTACAGACGAGAATCTCTGTTCCGGACGTATAAAAGAATAAAAGCTGACCTTTAGTTCATATCCGTACAGATCACCGGAAAAATCCAGTATATGCGTCTCCACATTTACTTTATTGGAATGATTGACGGTCGGTTTGCATCCGACATTTGTCACACCTGTGTAATATTTTCCACCAATCTCTACCGCAGTTGCATATACACCTTTCGGCGGAAGAAGTTTTTCGGCCACAAGTTCCATATTGATCGTCGGGATTCCGAGCGTTCTTCCAAGCTGCCTTCCATGAATCACTTCACTCTTTACAAAAAACGGATACCCAAGCAGATCATTTGCCTTTTCCATATTGCCTTTTATGATCTGTTCCCGCACAAACGTACTGCTGATGTCCCGTCCCTCATACTGGATCTTGTCTACCACCCTAAGGGTATAGCCATATGTCGCGGACAATTTTTCCAGCAGAATATGATCCCCTTTCCGGTTATGGCCAAACCGGAAATCCGATCCGACTACCATGCTCTTTACATGCAGACTTTTTACAATCCATGCAACAAAAGCCTCCGGCTCCATGCACATGACTTCTTTGGTAAACGGACATTCCAACAGGTAATCAATTCCACGCTCTTTCAGAATTTCCTGCTTTTCTTTATTGGTCGAAAGAACACGGTAATTATTATTCTCCGTAAGTTTTTTCGGTGGAATATCAAACGTAAAAACAACGGCCTTTAACCCTTCTTTCTTCTTTTCCAGAAGGTGTTCAATCAGTGCTTCGTGTCCACGGTGTACTCCGTCAAATTTTCCCAGCGACAATGCCGTTGGTTCTTCTATATGAAAATCTTCTATCTTATTCCAGCAAATCATATTTATGCACCAAACATTTTCCGGACTTTATAGTCCTTTGTTTCTCTCTCATACTGATATACAGCGTAAAAATGTCCCATCGGATCATAAACCAGTACCTGCTCACCATCCGCAATTTTTTCCGGAACATCCGTAAAATTTCCATCGTTTAAACGGTTTCCATTCTGAAGAAAACGAAACGCTTCCGGTACAACCGTCAGTTTCGTCTTTCCCTCAAACACGCGGTCCACCGGAAGAATCAGTTCTTCCAGCGTTCCTTCATCCCTTATCTTTTCAATTTCTGCCAACGTGTGTGCCTCTTCCAGAGGAAAAACACTCACTCTTGTCCGGACCAGGGATTCCATACACGCGCCTACGCCAAGCACCTCTCCGATATCCGCACACAGCGTACGGATATAAGTTCCCTTGGAACAGTGCACCTGCATCGTCACATAAGGAAGATTGATTTTTTCAATTTCTATGGAAAAAATTTTAACCGTGCGGGCTTTCCGTTCTACCTCAATTCCGGCGCGGGCCAGATCACATAACTTCTTTCCGTTGACTTTGAGTGCCGAGTACATTGGCGGAATCTGCTCATAATCTCCAACGAACTGCAAAATAGCCGCTTCCACGGTCTGTTCTTTCAGCAATGCAGCCTCTCTGGAACGATCTTCTTTCACCGTTCCGGTCATATCCTGTGTATCGGTTGTAATGCCAAGATGCATCACCGTACGATACACTTTATCCTTATCCGTCAGAAGTTCACATACCTTTGTTGCATTTCCGATGCATACGGGAAGTACTCCGGTCGCTTCCGGATCGAGCGTTCCGGTATGTCCAATTTTACGCTCATGTAAAATGCCGCGGAGCTTTGCTACCACGTCAAAGGAAGTAAAGCCCCGCTCTTTATAAACATTTATAATTCCGTTTATCATATTATAATCTCTTCTCAACCTCGGCAAGAATACGCTCAATTGCCTCTTCTGCCGGTCCTTCCACGGTACATCCGGCAGCCTTGACATGTCCGCCGCCGCCAAAATGCATCGCAAGCGATGCCGCATCAAACGCACCGTTTACACGAAAACTTACTTTAAACGTATGATCCTCATTCTCATAAAGGAATACTGCAAGTTCCACATCTTTGGTATTGCGCATCTGCTCCACGATTCCTTCCATATGTTTTGGAAGAACTTCCAGTGCATGCATCTCTTCGAGCGTCAGAAAAGAAGTCACTACTCTGCCACCCAGACGAAGTCTGCTGGAAAGCAGCGCCTGTCCCATGGCACGGTTCTGGTTGTATGTTTTCTGATTAAAAGCTTCATCCACAATTTTTGTGAAATCAATTCCTTTATCCATCAGCATGCCCGCCATATTCATCGTGGAGGAAGACGTGCAGGAATACTGAAACACTCCGGTATCGGTAACCATTCCGGTATACAGACATTCCGCGATTTCTTTTGTGATCTTCTCCGTATCTAACAGTTCACAGATCAGCTCACAAGTGGAACTTGCATCCGGGAAAATATAATTTTCCTCTGCAAAACTCTGGTTACTGACATGGTGGTCAATACAGGCTGTATGCTTTGCTTCCTGAAAATAACGTGCAGCATTCCCCAGACGTTTCTCATCCCCGCAGTCCATGGCGATAAACAAATCAAACACCACGGATTCCTCATAGTCACTGCGGATTTCCGATGAAAAATTCAGGAATTTAAAGATATTGGGAATCGGCTCAAGATACAATCGCACATCCACATCCGGATAATATTTCCGGATATAGTTGTAAACTCCGAGTGTGGAGCCCACACAATCCCCATCCGGACGTACATGTCCGGCAAGACCTACCGATTTTTTCCCTGCAAGAATCTCATCAAGCTTCTTCATCCGGTTTCTCCTTTATATCTTTGGTCACTTCATCAATCATTTTTGACATATGGATTCCATATTCAATGGACTGGTCCAATATGAACTTCAGCTCCGGCGTGTTGCGCAGGTTTACCCTTCTGGCAAGCTCCCTGCGCACGTACCCTTCTGCGCTCTTTAACCCCTGGATGGTTGACTTTCCCGCCTCCTCGTCCCCAAGAACGCTGATATACGCCTTGCAGTACTTGAGATCCGGAGTTACCTCCACGGAGACAACCGTTGTCATCGGATGAATCCGCGGATCTTTCAGCTCACGGCTGATGATGGAACTCAGCTCTCTCTGTACTTCACTGTTAATTCTTGTATTTTTAATGCTATTTTTACGCATGAATCCCTCTGCCTTTCTAGCGCGGAACCTCTACCATCGCATATGCTTCGATCATATCGTCTTCCTGCAGATCGTTGAACTTCTCAAATACAAGACCACACTCGTATCCGGAAGCAACTTCCTTCACGTCGTCCTTGAAACGCTTTAAGGATGCCAGCGGACCATCGAAGATCTGCTCGCCGTCACGGGTAATACGTGCCTTGCAGCCTCTCTGGAATTTACCATCCAGGACGTAGGAACCAGCGATAGTACCAACGCCGGAAGCCTTGAAGGTCTGACGTACAACGGCGTGACCGATTACCTGCTCCTCGTAAATCGGGTCAAGCATACCCTTCATCGCTGCCTCGACATCCTCGATTGCCTGATAGATGACGCGGTAGAGACGAACGTCTACTTTCTCACGCTCTGCGATGGACTTCGCGGTTGCGTCCGGGCGCACATTGAAACCAATAATGATCGCGTTGGATGCGGCTGCCAGACTGACGTCGGACTCGTTGATCGCACCAACACCGCCGTGGATGACCTTGACTACGACTTCCTCGTTGGACAGCTTCATCAGGCTCTGTTTTACTGCCTCGACAGAACCCTGTACGTCTGCCTTGACGATCAGTGGAAGTTCCTTTACATTTCCTGCCTTGATCTGGGAGAACAGATCGTCCAGGGAAAGCTTCATCTTTGTATCTTCAATTAACTTATTCTTGCTCTCAGAGATAAAGGTTTCTGCAAAGCTTCTTGCCTCTTTCTCGTTCTCCGGCTGTACAAATACCTCGCCGGCGTTCGGCACGTCATTAAGACCCAGAATCTCGACCGGAGTGGACGGACCAGCCTCTTTGACGCGGCGTCCCTTATCGTCCATCATCGCACGGACACGGCCGTAGCAGGCGCCTGCCGCGATCGGATCACCGACATGCAGGGTACCTTTCTGTACCAGGACGGTCGCAACCGGACCTTTACCCTTATCCAGCTCCGCCTCGATGACAAGACCTCTCGCATTACGGTTCGGGTTTGCCTTTAACTCTTTAACCTCTGCGGTCAGAAGGATCATCTCAAGCAGTTCCTTGATACCTTCCTTGGTATGTGCAGATACCGGAACGAAGATGGTGCTGCCGCCCCAGTCCTCCGGAACCAGTTCGTACTCGATAAGCTCCTGTTTTACCTTCTCGATATTGGCACTCGGCTTATCGATCTTGTTGATCGCTACGATGATCTCAACACCTGCTGCCTTCGCATGGTTGATCGCCTCGATGGTCTGCGGCATAACACCGTCATCTGCTGCAACAACGAGGATTGCAATATCAGTGGATTTTGCACCACGCATACGCATTGCGGTAAATGCCTCATGTCCCGGCGTATCGAGGAATGTGATCTTCTGTCCGTTGATCTCTACCATGTACGCACCGATGTGCTGGGTGATACCGCCTGCCTCTTTTGCAGTTACATTGGTCTGGCGGATTGCATCCAGAAGGGAGGTTTTACCATGATCGACATGACCCATAACGCATACAACCGGCGGACGGGTTACCATGTCCTTCTCATCCTCTTCTTCCTCTTTCAGAAGTTCCTCGATGACGTCAACCTTGACCTCTTTCTCACAGAGTACGTCAAACTCCATCGCGATCTCTTCTGCCTGCTCGTAATCTACTTCCTGATTGATGGTGACAACCTTGCCCTGTAAAAAGAGCTTCTTTACAATCACAGACGGCTGAAGTTTCATCTTGTCTGCGAGCTCCTTGATGGTGATTACCTCCGGGATCGTGATTGTCTTGATCTCCTCAACCTTTGCCTCCTTCTTCTGCGGCGGCTGAACAGCGCTCTTTACGTTCTTTCCGCCTCTTCCCTTGGAGTGCATCTCTTCCTCATGGTCGATCTTGCTATATTTATCGTTCTTGTAATTATTCTTATTCTGCTTGTTGTTCTGCGGTTTCTGTACAACCGGGCTGTCGAAGGATGGCTTCGGAATATTTAAACCGCCGCGTCCATCGCGTCCGCCTCTCTGACCATCACGGCCGCCCTGATAGCCGCCGCTTCTCTGGCCGTCACGGTTTCCCT
>ERZ772892.1517-NODE-1517-length-23987-cov-5.200526_pt1 | contig 23987 bp, 20 predicted proteins | sample MGYA00512126_ERZ772892 | MGnify/ENA primary metagenome ERZ772892 (study PRJEB29015, sample SAMEA2737697) | human gut metagenome | biome: human gut; feature: human-associated habitat; material: faeces | place: China | collected 2012 ... | reverse complement strand
GGTGAATGTTCACGCCTGCGCAGCCGTTCCTCACTCATGCCGAGGCTGCGGAGGAAGTTGTAGCAATAGCTGCGCCAGTAGTCGTACCATTCAAGTTCCGTGCCGGGTTCGCAGAAGAATTCAAGCTCCATCTGCTCAAATTCCCTTGTGCGGAAAATGAAGTTGCCCGGAGTGATTTCGTTGCGGAAAGATTTGCCAATCTGTGCAATTCCGAACGGGATTTTTTTGCGCATCGTGCGCTGAACATTTTGAAAGTTGACAAAAATGCCCTGCGCGGTTTCGGGGCGAAGATAAATCTCGTTTGCCGTGTTTTCGTTGACACCCTGGAAGGTTTTGAACATCATGTTGAATTTGCGGATGCCGGTGAAATCATGCTTTCCGCATTCGGGGCAGACAATGCCCTTTTCGTTGATGTATGCTTCCATCTGTTCGTTTGTCCAGCCGTCGGGGTGAACATCGGCAAGTCCGTTTGCTTCGGCATAATCTTCGATAAGCTTATCGGCGCGGAACCTTGCTTTGCAGGCTCTGCAATCCATGAGCGGATCATTAAAATTGACAACGTGCCCGCTTGCAACCCATACTTCGGGGTTCATCAGAATCGCGCAGTCAACGCCGACATTATAGGGGCTTTCCTGAACGAATTTGCGCCACCATGCGCCTTTGATGTTGTTAAGGAAAAGAACGCCGAGCGGACCGTAGTCCCAGCAATTCGCCAACCCGCCGTAAATTTCCGATCCTGAGAAAATGTAGCCCCGGTTTTTACACAGAGCTACAATCTTATCCATAGAAAATTCTGTTCTCATAGCGATACCGTTGAAAGCAGCAATCAGACGTTACGCTGAACCTTGCCGGAACGCAGGCAACGGGTGCATACATTCATCTTCTTAGGAGTACCATTGACGATGACGTTAACACGTTGTACGTTGGGAGCCCAGATACGCCTGGTCTTCCTGTTGGAATGGCTGACGAGATTACCGCTCATTGCGCCCTTACCGCATACTTCACAAAACTTACCCATTTCGTTACACCTCCTTGCCGAATCTGCCGTGTATGAGGTTGAATGCGATTGAAGGAAAAATCCGCAGAATGCGGAACATACCCTGCAAAACCGCATACGAATACACGGGACGAAAATCAAACATCGGTATTTTATCACCTTTTTAAGCAATATGCAAGCACTTTTGCGGCAATCGGGCATATATATTAGCAAAATTTCAAATAATGCTGATGGAAGCTGCACCTGAATGAGCAAAAGCGGCGGCAAATCCGAGCCGCCCGGAGTTTTCGGAATGCAGCTTCGAGTGCAAATAAAAAAGGTTGAAAGGAATCTTTTATGAAATCGAAAAAAATCAGCAAAACATTGGTGTACATCGTTTCTATTGCGGCTGCGCTTGCGGCGGGAGGAATATCTTCCGTCTTTGCAATGTCCGCCATGAAGGAGTACGGCGCGCTCAAACAGCCGCCGCTTGCACCGCCGCCGTGGCTTTTCCCGGTCGTGTGGACAATTTTGTTCGTTTTAATGGGGATATCGGCGGCAAGAATATATATTATCGGCAAGCAGGACCGCAGCGGAGGAACAGTTCGGTGCGGAGGCAATTCGGATATCGGCGGGCAGGCGGCGTGTGCGCTCCGCGTTTACCTCGTTCAGCTCATTTTGAATATGCTCTGGACGCCGCTTTTTTTCACGCTTAATCTTCGCCTTGCGGCGTTTGTTCTGCTTGTGATACTGCTCATCACCGTGATTGTAATGACATGCAGGTTTTTCAAACTTGATAAAGTTTCGGGTATTTTGATGCTGCCGTATATCGCGTGGCTGCTTTTTGCAGGTTACCTGAACCTCGGAACATATATTCTGAACGGCTGAATTCTGCCGAAACAATAGGACGAAGGCGGCAGAAATATTAGAAAATATTAGAAAAAATATATAGGCAAAAAACTCGGTTTCGCGGTTGAATAAGGCATGAATTAGCGTTATAATCAATCTAACGGGATTTTCTCGGGAAAAGGTTGAACATTATTGAATCAACCGCTGCCCGGCTTCCCAAAAACAAGCGAACTATTTTTTCTAAAGGAGTTTTTGCTATGAAATACGATCGTGTTTATAACTTCTCCGCAGGCCCCTCCATCCTCCCCGTTGAGGTTCTTGAGAGCGTGCGCGACAACCTTCTCAACTATGAAGGCAGCGGCATGTGCGTCATGGAGATGAGCCACAGGTCCAAGGTTTTCCAGCAGATCATCGACGAAGCCGAACAGGATCTGCGCGACCTTATGAACATTCCCGATAACTACAAGGTCATGTTCATTCAGGGCGGTGCAACGCTTCAGTTTGCAATGCTGCCCATGAACCTTATGAAAAACGGCGTTGCTGACTATATCGTAACCGGCAACTGGTCCAAAAAGGCATATAACGAAGCAAAGAAATACGGCAAGATCAACCTTGTTGCAACCAGCGAGGATCGCAATTACAGCTACATCCCCGATTGTTCCGATCTTCCCATCAGCGAGGATGCGGATTATGTTTACATCTGCGAAAACGAGACGATTCACGGAACCACATACCAGACTCTTCCCAACACCAAGGGCAAGATTCTTGTTTCCGACCAGAGCTCAATGTTCCTTTCAAAGCCCTGCAATGTTTCCGATTACGGCGTTATCTACGGCGGCGTACAGAAGAACATCGGCCCGGCAGGCATGGTAATCGTAATCATGCGTGAAGACCTCATCCGTGAGGATCTGCCCCAGTTCGTTCCCACCTACATGAGCTATGCCACCCATGCGAACAACGGCTCAATGTACAACACCCCCAACTGCTGGAGCATTTACGTCTGCGGTCAGGTATTCAAGTACCTCAAGAGGATCGGCGGCCTTGAAGTCATGGCAAAGATGAACGAAGAAAAGGCAAAGATCCTTTACGACTTCCTCGATGAGTCCAAGATGTTCCGCGGCACGGTTGAAAAGGAATTCCGTTCCCTCATGAACGTTCCCTTTGTAACCGCTTCTAAAGAAACAGATGCGGAAGTTGTTGCAGCAACCAAGGCAGCGGGCTTTGACAACCTCAAGGGCCACAAGAGCGTCGGCGGTCTGCGCGCCTCCATTTATAACGCAATGCCCAAGGAAGGCGTTGTTGCTCTTGTTGATTTCCTCCGCAAATACGAGCAGGAAAATTACAAGGGCTGAGCCTGAGTCAGTTTGCTGTCACTAAATAAAAATGCAGCCGACTGCTGCGGGCAGCGTTTCGCACCCTGCCCGCGACAGTTTTCACCCAATTGATAAATTATACATTATTAAGGAGATTATACTATGCGTATTCTTGCATCAGACGGTATGGAAAAGAATGCTGTTGCCGCACTGCGCGCACAGGGTCATGAAGTCGTTGAACAGTTCTATGAGCCGGCAGAGCTTGCAGAACAGGTAAAGAACTTTGATGTTCTCGTTGTTCGTTCCGCAACCAAAGTTCGCGTTCCCATCATTGATGCGGCATGCGAAACCGGCAAACTGAAGCTCATCATCCGCGGCGGCGTCGGCATCGACAATATCGACCACAAATATGCCGAAGAAAAGGGTATCAAGGTCATGAACACTCCCCGCGCTTCCAGCGATGCTGTTGCAGAGCTTGCAATGGCTCATATGCTTTCCTGCGCTCGCTTCATCAGCGTTGCGGGTCACACCATGCGCGAAGGCAAATGGGAAAAGAAGGCATACAAGGGCATTGAGATTCACGGCAAAACCCTCGGCATCGTCGGTTTCGGCAGAATCGGACAGGCTCTCGGCAGGATGGCTAAGGGCATGGGCATGAATGTTATCGCATTCGATATTTTCCATATTCCCGGCATCGAAGAGCAGACCGGCATCAACTATGTTGAAATGGACGAGCTGCTTGCAAAATCAGATTTCATCAGCGTTCATGCTCCCGCAGTTGACGGCGGCGCAATCATCAATGCTGCAAATATCGCAAAGATGAAGGACGGCGTTGTTATCATTAATACCAGCCGCGGCACCAATGTTGACGAAGCAGCTCTGCTTGATGCACTCAACAGCGGTAAGGTTTATGCAGCAGGTCTTGATGTTTGGGCAGAAGAACCCAGCAAGAACGAGGCTCTTTACAGCCATCCCCATGTCAGCTGCACCCCCCATATCGGTGCTTCCACCACCGAAGCTCAGAAGCGCATCGGTGCTGAAATCGTTGATATCATCGGCAAGTTCTTTGCATAACACAGAATTGCCGAATCGGCAAGTTCTTTGCGTAACTGCGTAACACAGAATTGCCGAATCGGCAGGTTCTTTGCGTAACTGCGTAACACGGAATTGCCGAACATGCAGGCTCTTTGCTCAGCACAGGGCTGACGAATAATGATTTTTTCTTCGCAGTCGAGGGAGAGCTTCGAATTGCGACAGAACCTGAAATTGCCGCAGCAGCTTTGTGATTTCCGTTTCGGAATCGGCACGGCTGCTGCGGTTTTGTTGTACCGTGAACAAACAATAATTGAAGGGGACTAACCTGAATATGAACGAAAACGATGAACTTAATCTGTTTGTTATCTACACCGCAAAACCCGGAATGCGGGAAGCGTTTCTGAACGATGTCAAATCGAGCGGGATCCTTCAGCTGATACTTGATGAAAAGGGCTGTCGGCGGTACGAGTATTTTGCCTCTGTTCAAAATCCCGACACACTGCTGCTTGCCGAAACATGGGAAAATGCGGAACTGCAAAAAATCCATATGACGCAGCCGCATATGACGGAATTGAAGGCGATTAAAGAAAGGTATATAGAGTCCACCGAAATCGGCAGGATGATTAAAAACTGACGGCTGAATCAGTGTTAGTGAACCCATGTTAACATGAAAGAACGGCGGTCGGCCGAAAAAACAGACAAAAACGAAAGAAGTGCAGACGGGCGAAATCGCTCTTCTGCACTTCGATTAAACATATTCGCTTTTTAAAATGAACGACAGTAAAGCCGATTCATTTTGAAAAAACGGTAAAGCAGGATGCAATTAATACTTGCGTTTCCTTGCAGCTTCAGCCTTCTTTTTGCGTTTTACGCTGGGCTTTTCGTAATGCTCACGCTTTCTTGCGTCAGCAAGGATACCTGAACGAGCACATTTACGCTTCCAACGTTTAATTGCGCTTTCCAAGGATTCATTTTCACCAACACGGATTTCCATTATCAGTTTCCCCCCTCTCTCTTGCGGGAAATGAATGATTCAACCCGACCGCGGCCGACTCGAATTACTGATACATTATACTCAATGTTCATCGTTTAGTCAACCTGAATAATGCAAATATATTGAAAAAACAGGAATATACTTATTTCGCCTTATGAGAAGCCGCTTTATCGCGCATTTGAAATGCGTCGGACAGCGGTTTGGTGCGGCAATTTTTTGCAGCGAAGTTGTGATATAATAAGTGAATACCGATTAAATTCGGATATGCGGCACGAAACTTACAAAACTGTAAGCACGGCTGAAAGCCTGTTGTAAGCATGGCATGCTATACTTTTGTTTGTTGAAAGGCGGATAACATCGGATGTTGTGCCTGCCTGCTTAAAAAGCATGAGTTAAATCGCAATGCATTACAGAGCCGGCAAAGATTGGTTTAAGCAGACACTGCTGCCGAGCGGAGTCGGCCGTTACACGGTCGGAAACTCAAGCAAAATCGAAAAAACGGAAAGGAATGAGCAAAATGAAAAAAGAGCTTTTCAAACTTGCGCTGCATGGGCTGAAAGGGAAAAAGCGCAGCAGCCTGCTTACGGTTATCATTCTGACAATTTCATTTGCCGCTGTGCTTGTTACGCTTTGCATAACGGGCAGCATTATAAAAACGAATGCGGAATACAGGCTGAACACCTACGGCGCATGGTACGGCGCAATACCGTACGGAATTGAGGGCGATGCGGAGTTTTTGAGCACGGTGAACGGCATCGGAGAGATCGGAGCGGCGACGGTGTACGGTCAGGCAGTATCAAAAAGCGGCGTCGCGGTCACATCCGTAGGTTCGGCGGACGGGAATTTGCTCAAAATCGGACGAATCGAATTGCAGGACGGAGAGTTCCCGCAGCATGACAGTGAAATAGCGTTGGAAGCTTCCGCTCTTTCGAAACTCGGAAAGAATTATACAATCGGACAGGAGATTTCCTTCACAGTTCTTTTTGATGCCGAATCCGAAGAATCCGTTGAAGAGAGAAAAATCCCGGTTGAATGCACCTTCACGCTGTGCGGCGTTTTGCGCGAATACTCGAGCCTTTGGCAATTGAGCGAGAACAAGCTTTCAAAGCCTGTTTGCGGTGCGCTTATCACAAATACGGCGGGAGAAAATTTGCGGACCAAAGCAATTGAAACAGCTGCGCAGATGAATGAGCAGTCCACAGCGGGGGCGGCGCATGTTTCGGTCGCGGCAGCAAACCGTCAATTCTTTTTTGAAGTTGATGAAGCGGAACGCGGACAGGCAGCGGAGAGTATCAATGCATACATGCAAAAAACACGTCGCGGAACAAATGCGGACAAAGCTGTTTGCATAAACACCGCCGCATTTTCGGATAAAGGTGAAGCGAATTATCATTCGTTTTATATTTGCCTGATTCTTGCCGTGACCGTTATTGCTGTGGTCTGCATATATGCTGTTCAGCTCCGCAAGCAGGTCAGAGGAATCGCTCTTTTTCGAAGTATAGGCATAACAAAACGGCAGCTGAGACTGTTGCTGACGTTTGAAACGCTTATTCTGTGCCTGCCTGCGCTTGGAGTGGGAACACTGCTCGGAACCATTATAACAAAGCTGATTTTGAAGCTGTTTGTGTATGCAAAATCCGCACCGGTGCAGGTGGACGTTCCGCTGTCGCAGCTTGCAGTCACGGCACTGTGCTGGATTGCAGGGATATTTGCGGCGCGAATGACTGTTTTCCGCATCGCACTTTCAGAGCCGCTGACGGGCAGGATGCATACAGCCCGCCGACGTGCGCATGCGTTTGATGTTTTTCGCCGCACTGCGGTCGTGCTGCTTGCCGCTGTATTCTGCGGTGCGGTTATATTCGGCATTCTGGAATCACTTTATCCGAGAGCCGATATGCATAAATGGCAAAATCAACCTGCATATGTTCTGAATGCGGAATCTTCGGAGGTTGCATTTATCAGGGATGGTCGAAATGCACAGCTTATTACTGCGGATATGCTGAAAACCTATCAGAGCATACCCGGCGTCACAAAGGCAGCTGCATTTAATTCGATGACGGTGGAGCTGACGTTCGACGGCGACAAAAACAGCAGCCTTTTCACCGCTTTGCGTGAATATGACCCTCAGTTTGAGGACGGTGCAGCCGTGTGCCTGTATGCCTTATCGGAGGAAAGCCTCGGCACATTGATTGACCCTTCCGCTGTTGATGCGGCGGCATGGCGAGCGTTTTCAAACGGAGAAGGCGTCATAATGTCCTTTCCTGTCGGAACGGACGGCGGAGTGTTTTTTAATCGTGAACACTTCGGCGCAGCCGATTTATCGGCCGGTGATGAGATTTCAGTCGGCTGCTACGGTTCAAAACTCATTTGGGAGGAAGATGCATACAGGTTAGGCGCTTACAGCAAGCTGCTCACAAAAAACGTAAGCATCGCTGCCGTGGCAGAATTCGATCACGAAAAAACCAATCTGATTCTCACAGGTGCTTATCAGCCGTACACAGTATTCTGTTCGGATGAATTCCTGAAAAACATCCTGACGGAATGCGAGCCGGGCAGCCTTTGCGGGAGCTTTGTTACCGGTGACAAAAACGCTGTTGAAGCCGAATACGGCTATAACACTGCGAATGTATATACCGACCTTAATGCCGGCTATGTTTCAACGGACAGTGTGCTTGCTGAAATAACTGCCAAACAAAGCATTTCAATGAACAACAACCGTGAACAGTATGCAGCGTATATACAGGAGGATCTGCAAAAGCTCATATTGATTTACTCGGGATGCGGCTGCATCGCACTTGTCATGCTGCTGCTTATCGGGAACATTCTGACGCTTGAAGCGGAGGGAGAAGAGCGCGAATTCGGCATTCTGCGTGCGCTCGGAATGTCCAAACGTCAGCTTCGGTGTCAGCTGAATTGCCGTGCCGCGCTGCGCGGCGCAGCAGCAGTATTGTGCGGCTGGCTCGTGTATGCGGCATATATGTTTGCTTCCGCAATTTCGCGTTATAACCATCGGCAGGAAGTGAATGCAGATATGAATGTGCTTGATTTCGTGCAATCCGGTCTTTCGGGACTTGCACAGGGGGGAGCGAACGCGCTGACGGTTGTGCTCATTACGGTTAGCTGCGCAGCGGTACTCATCCTGCTCTCCCGTGCAGCAAAGCATCGACTGACGCGAAACGATCTTGCGGCAATGCTTCGCGGACGCTGAACGGCCGTTTTGAACGAAAGATGAATCTTGGACGAAAATTTATTGTGAAATATAAGGAGAAAAATTATGTCAATTATTTTGCAGGCAGAAAAACTGTACAAAGAGTACAAAACATCATCCGGAGCGGTGAACGCATTGAACGGAGTCGATCTTTCGATTGAAAAGGGACTTTTCTATGCGATAATCGGAAGAAGCGGATCGGGAAAATCCACCCTGCTTCATGTTCTGAGCGGACTGGACAGGCCGACATCCGGAAAAGTGCTTATCGACGGCGTGGATATGTTCTCGTTCTCTGACGAAAAAATGGCAATCTTTCGCAGACGCAGCATGGGCTTTGTGTTTCAGCAGTTCAATCTGCTGGATGAGTACTCCGTGTTGAACAACATTTGTATGCCGCTGAGGCTGGACGGCAGGAAGCCGGACGAAACATTTCTTGCAGAGGTTACAAAGATGCTCGGAATCGAAGAAAAGCTGAAAAAGTACCCTTATGAGCTTTCCGGCGGTGAGCAGCAGCGTGTTGCAATAGCGCGCTCGATTCTTGCAAAGCCGCATATCATTTTTGCGGATGAGCCGACGGGCAATTTGGACAAAAAAGCGGGGGAGGACACGCTTAACCTGCTGAGCAGCTGTGCGGCGCGTTTCGGACAGACTCTGATAATCGTTACCCATGATCTCGAGATCGCAAAAAAAGCGGACAGAATAATTAAAATTGAGGATGGAAAGATTGTCTCAAATCAGCTATAATAAACAATGAATCCCGAACGGGAATGAGGATGTTGAGATGCTGGTTAAATGACTGAAAACAGGCAGGAGGTGCAGTGCCGTGAACAAACATATACTTGTCACTGAAGACGATAAAAACGTTGCCGATGGGCTGCGGGAAATTCTTGAAAGCGACGGCTATACCGTTTCGTGCGCGGACTGCGCCTCTGCCGCAATGCAGACAATGCGTGACGGCGGTGCGGATCTTGTTATTCTGGACGTACGTTTAGGGCAGGATGACGGTTACGAGCTTTGCCGCAGGATAAGAGAGTTTTCAAATGTGCCGATACTTTTTTTGACTGCATGCAGCAGTGAAATCGAACTTGTGCGCGGCTTCCGTGCCGGCGGGGACGATTATGTTGCAAAGCCGTTCAGGATGCATGAACTTCTTGTTCGCATTGAAGCTCTGCTGCGCCGCACATCAAAAAAGAGCAGCGGAGTCCTGAGAACGGGAGAACTCAGCTACGACAGCGCAAGCTGCCGCATCAGGCGAAAAGGGAACGTGCTTGAGCTGACCGCAACCGAAACAAAGCTTGCTGCGGCATTGATAACGCATTCGAAACAGACCGTGTCCCGTGAGGAGCTTCTGTATCTGGTTTGGGATAAGGATTCGGCATTTGTGGATGCAAACACCTTAAGCGTGAATATCAGTCGGCTGCGCGACAAACTCGGAAAGGTTAACGGTAAGCCCTACATTGAAACCGTGCGCGGCATAGGTTACCGCTGGACATTGCCCGTTACGGAGCAATAAGAGTTTTTACGGAAGAAAACGAACGGAGAAAACGCAATGCAATGGCTGATTTGGCTTGTCGTCCTGCTTGCAGCGGCGCTCGGCGGTGAATTGTTTCATATTTGCAGGCAAAGACGTGAGCTCGACAGGCTTTCAAAGTCGGTTGAGCATTTTTTGCTGTATCCGGAGGACGATATTGAAGAAACATTGAACGAAGGCGCCGTTGCGAATCTTCAAAACGCATTTTCCGAGCTTACGGCACAGTTTTCACTCATGCGTGCCGCTTCCGCGCATCGTGAAGAAGAAATGACGCATTTTGTTGAAAACATTGCACATCAAATCAAAAACGCTGCGACCGCATTGCAGATTCGACTGGATATTCTGCAAATGAAATTGAAGCTTCCGGATGAGGTTGAAGCTTTGAAGAAAAGTCAGCTTTGCATGAACCGCCTCACGGACGAGGTGGACAGGGTATTGAAATCAAGCCAGCTTGCATCAGGCAAAATAACGATGGTTCCGGAAAAAATCGATCTTTCAGAAGCAATCAAGGAATGCTGTGATGAACTGAGCCCTCTTGCCGAAGCCCGCAGCGTTGAACTGCTTTTTGAACCAAAGAATTCAATTTGCATTTCCGCGGATGCTTTTTGGCTGCCGCAGGCGATAAGCAACATAATTAAAAACGCCGTTGAGCATACCGCCCGCGGAACTGCCGTTAACGTCATAATCAAAGACTGCATACAGAACATTGAAGTTCGCATTGAGGATCACGGTGCGGGCATTCCGGAGGATGAACTTCCGCTCATGTTTGAACGATTTCATCGCGGAGCCGCCGCAAAAGCAGGCTACGGAATCGGCTTGTCAATGGCGAATGATATTGTAAGAGCGCACCACGGCAGCATCAGAGTCGTGAATATGCAGACAGGCGCGGCATTCACGATCACTTTGCCGGTGCTCGACGGCATAAAGCCGTATCTGGATGCGGAAGGGGATTAAATCCCGTGTTTTTACTGAAACTTTTTGGGCAAAATACAGCCGCAGATACAAATTCGCATTTAAAGCCAACACACAGGACGTCAAGCTCACGGCGGCAGACAGGCATAACCGTTAATTCTTTGTCAGAATCAATAAATATATTGCAATTTCTGCTCAAATTACTGTATAATTGATAGCATGGAAAAACAAAGAAATAAAAAAGGGTCATTGCCCATCGGTGTGCGCATCATCGGCATTATCATTGCCGTGCTTGCTGCCGCATACGGTTTATATGCCGGAATGGGTAATTCCACAGGAAATTTTGACGGCGAAATGCAGATATTCGCACTTGACGTCGGTCAGGGCGACTCATTCTTCATTATTTCGCCGAACGGCAAAACGATGCTGATTGATTCCGGCGAATCCTCAAACTCAAAGCAGATTGAGCAGTTTATCCGCGAAAAGGGTGTTCGGCAGCTTGATGTTGTTATCGGCTCGCACACCCATTCGGATCATGTCGGTTCAATGCCGTATCTGCTCGATGCCTTTGATGTCGGAAAATATGTAATGTCCGAAGCGGGACTTGAAACGAGGATTCAAAAACGAATCAACGCCGTGCTTGAAGAAAAAGACATTCCATGCAGTTATGTATGGGCGGGAGATGTTATTGATTGGGACAGCGACTGCAAGGTGACAGTTCTTTCGCCCGTACCGGAATTTGATGAGTACTCAAAGACGGATTGGAATGAATGGAGCCTTATCATACGCGCGGAATACGCAAATCACTCGATGATTTTCACCGGAGATGCAACCGTGCGTTCCGAACAGGCTGCAATGCTGAACAATGAGAAATATTTGTTCGATGCCGATGTTTTGAAAGTGCCGCATCACGGTTCAACGACAAGCTCCTCTCTCGGTTTTTTGGAGGCTGTCAGCCCGGAATACGCAATAATTTCCGTCGGAAAAGGCAACAGCTACGGACATCCCGACTACGATACAATTCAAAAACTGAAGCAGGTTAATGCTGAGATTTACCGTACGGACGAGCTTGGCACAATAAACATTGTTTTCAGTGCGAATGACATAAAAATTACATACTGAAGCCTGAAAAAATCTCGGGTAAATAAGGATTGGAGGAAAAAATGTATTGTCCTGATTGCAAAATTGAGGTTGAGTCCGGCGAGTACTGCCCGCTTTGCGGAAGAAAACTCGTGAGGGATTCACACAGCACGGGAACCGTTGTTGATGACAGCTTCAGCGGTGAAGCGGCTCAGGTTTCCGGAAAAAAACGCTGCAAATTCAATTTCAGCAAACCGCTTTGCGCTGTGTTTGCATTGCTGTTGATTTTGAGCCTTGCGATGCCGTGGTTTCATCTGAATGTGAAATATGTTTCGGCAAATGTTGTTGACGACAGGCTGACAATTCTTCAGCTTAAACCGCAGTTCTCATATTATTGCGGCATGGTGTCAAGACTTGCCGGAACTTTCGGCACGGATATGAATCAATACGCGGATTTGATCACGGCAGCGGAGGGTATTTTGCTTGCAGTTGAAAGCTATTTTATGCTCTGCGGAATTCATTTCCTGCTGTTCGGGATTATCGGTTTGTTTTCAAGGGGAAAACTGCGCTACTATTTTGCGCGTGTCGGCAGCACGATGTACATTATCGGATTGCTGGTGTTGATAATTGCGGTGCTTATCGGCAACGCAAAACTCGGCGCTGCCGTTGCAGCGTTCGGTGCACAGAATGAGCTGCAAATCTCCGCCTCTGTCAAGCTTACTGCGCACCCGTACATTGCGCTTGCGGCCGCACTCGTTTTCAGAATCTTCGGAATTCGCCTGCTTCGTTATTTGAACGGCGTAAGCTGCCTGAATCGCGGAATAACGGATACTGCAAAACGCGAGTTTTCATTGATTCACTGCGTGAAAAAAGTGCCGAAAACGTACTCAAAGCCCAAACATCGCGGCAGAACGAATTACACGTCCTACGGTGATACGGAAAGCTTCAACGATGGAATCGTAGACTGATATTTGATTTTGAATAACTGCTCAAAAAAGCTTTGCACGCTTGCGTGCAGGGCTTTTTTTGAATACCCGATGAATATATGCATTGGGAAGAATACCGATATGCTCTGCGGGAAAAATAAACCCGACAGAAGGGATGCATGGAGGAATTGTCATGACGATGAATGAAAAAGAACAGGGCATGAAATGCGGCAGAAAACATCGGAGCAGGAGAGTAATGCTTCCGATTCCGGCATTCATGCTTTTGTGCATGGTTTTTATTATGCTTGCGGGAACTGCGGCGGCGATAATGCCGTTCCCGTCATCGGAGCTGCTTCCGGTTGATGAGCTGCTGTCCGTGTTATATGCGGCAAATTCCTCGCATTCTGATGAAAGTTGCGAACAGCCGAACATCCCGGCTTTCGTGAGCGGAGAGCGCGGTGAAGAAGATTCAGCTCGCGTTGCGGAAGCATTGCAGAATTTTTTGAATACGGGCGAAACGGTCAATTTAGAAAAAATGCTGCACCCTGCTCACCTGTCTGCACTGCGGGAAGGCTGCGGCAAGCTTGTTCCGACGTCGGGCGTATCAAAACTCGGTGAATCAATTCGTTCGCTGCTGCTGCACAGAATTGTCGTTAAGCTTTGCGGTGACGGGGCGGCCGACTTTTATCCCGAGTACGTGGAATGCGCCGTGGTTTCGGTTGAAAAAACGGATGCAGAGGAAACGGAACGCATAATCGAAAGTGCACGGAGCAACGGCGCAGCTGATGCCTGCGGAGGAATGAATATACGACTGGCAGTAAGCTTTTTGAAAGATGAAAAATTGCTCTGTTTCGAGGAATGCTCTTTGATTGCATTTGAATCGGACTACGGCTGCTGCCTTCTGCCGGAGAGTCTTATAAACGTGATTGCGTGATTTAAGATGGATACATCAAACCCCCGAGAATTCCGTTGACGGGTTTCTCGGGGGTTTTTGTTCGAATATCGCTTAGCTTATTCAGCTCTTTTCGAAATACCTATCAGGCAATGCCGAGGAACTGCTTTGCATAAGTGTCGATATACTTGTCGTTCATGCGAATCTTTGTGTTGTTCTTCCACTCAGTGAAACATTCGGAGTAGTGATCCTGTTCCGTTTTTTCGGTGTAGAACTTCTTGGCGTTCCTGTAAGCTGCATCATCGTTCTCAGCTTTGATAACGGTATCGCCTGCATCAAGCCTTTCGTTGATGAAGATGAAGTGTACGCCGCCGCCGGAAGTCTTTGTGGTGACTTCTGCGATCTTCTGTCCGTCGGTGGTGGTGTATATCTTGATGCCGTACTTCTTGACGGGGTCGGTCTCGCCATCGGCGGGTTTATCGGTGGTGGGAGCATCGGTTGCGGGTGCATCCGTTGCGGGAGCATCGGTGGAAGCAACATCGGTGGTTGCGGGAGCGTCCGTTGAAGGAGCGTCGGTGGAAGCAACATCGGTGGTTGCGGGAGCATCGGTTGCAGGAACATCCGTTGCGGGAGCATCCGTTGCGGGAGCATCCGTGGTCTTGGGAGCATCGGTTGCATCGGGTGCGGGGGATGCGGACTCAACGGGAATCTTCCAATCATCGCCGTAGAAAAGCAGGCAGGCTGCTGCACCGAAACCGTCAAAGTATTTGCTGAGAAGGTTTTCGTTCATGATGTAGCCGTGCTCTTTGTAGCCGCCGGGGGAATCGGGATCGGCAGTGGGCTCGGGAGTTGCATCGGGGTTGGGAGTTGCCGAGGGGTCGGGAGTTGCGGACACGAATACGGTGTCGCTCTGGTAATCGCCGTTGGTGACATACTTGTCAACAAACTCGTCGAGGGAGATGCCGCTCTCAAGCGCTTTGCGGATTTCATCAAGCTTTTTGTTCTGTTCATCGGTGAAAACGCCTTCAACGGTATCGCTGACCTTGTCAGAGTTGTCATACTGAACGAGAAGGTGCTTGACGGTGAACATATCGTTGGGAGTGTAGAGGGGGATCATGCCGGAACCGCTGATGTAGGAGTTGTAAGCGGTCATGAACGCGGAAACGTCCTTGCCGTAGCTATCCCTCTGGGAGAGAGTGTTCTCGCTGATGTATTTTTCAAAAGCGGATGCGTCGAATTGAACTTCGGAATAGATTTTTTCCTGAAGCATTTCCATCATCATGGATTCAAGCTCGGACTGCTTGAGGGACTTCATGTATGCTTTGTAGGAAGTGCCCTGCTTTTTAAGCGCCGCCTTGAACTGTTCAAGCTTGTTTTCGCGGATGGCAGCCTCGTCGGTGATGCTTGCATCGACTTTGTAGCTTGCAATTGCCTGATCAAGCTTAGCATCAACGTTCTTCTGAAGCTCGTCCTGACTGATTTCTTTGTCAAGGCCGAGTTCATAGCACTTGTTAAGAGTCACGCCGTAGGTGATGAGCTGGTTTTTAATAAAACCGTTGAAATCATCCATGCTCTTTGCGTAATAACTGTACTGCTGATAAATCTGCTGGTACTGTGAAAGTTTAATTTTCACCTTGCCGATTTTGCCGATGGTGGGGTTGTTGTCGGTTGCGGAGCAGGCGCAGACACCGAGCAGCATTGCAGCCGCCATAAGCAGTGCAATAAGTTTTACAAATACTTTCTTGTTCATCATTAGTCTCCTTCCGGTTAGTTCGTTGGTCGAATCGAAACTTCAATACATTTTAATAGCAATTCAGGTTTTTGTCAATAGCGGTTGGCAATTATTTTCAGCGGTTCGGCACGGGAAGAGTCGAGCTGCCGGTGCCGTAATGCAGCTCGCCCTGCACAGCAACGTATTTGTCAGTGTAGAGCTTTTCAACATCGCCTGCCGGCTGACCGTCCGCACCGATAAGCTGCCTGTAAACTTCAACGATGTAGCCGTAACGGGGCGAAATGACCATTTTCGAATATCCTGTCGGCCAAAGCGGTTCGGCAATGCGTTTGGGTTCGGGAGGGTCGAGCTTTTCTATGGTATCCGACCAGATTTTGTAATGCGTGCCGTCGTCGGGCTGCGTGCCGTAAACAAAGGTGTAAACTGTTTTTGTCCGCATGTCCGCATAGGCAAAAAGGAACATGGGAGATTCCGCTGCATTGCTCCACACAAGGTCGGGTCCGTAATACGAAACGGTTGCGTCAAGTCCCATTGCAACATAGCTTCCGGGGATTGAGTGGTGGGAGCGGCTGACGATGCGAATATCGGGGCCGATAAGCAGCAATGAATTGTACAGTGTTGAGCTTACCTGACAGATTCCGCCGCCGGGAGTGTCGATATATTCTTTGCCGCCGGAAATCCCGTGCGCGGGAAGCCAGCCGAGTTCTTCGGTGCGCGGCCCAAGAAGCTCGTTGTAGCTGAGCTCTTCGCCCGGTTCGAGAATAACACAGTTAAGCAGCCCGGCCGCTTTTTGAACGTTGCGGGAACGGGACTCGTTGCTTGTTGCAAATTCGGTTGAGAAACGGGAGAGTTCACGCATTGAGTCAATGAGCGTGTTCACATCGCCTTCGGGTTCAACTTCTTCGAGAAGGAGCGAAAGAGACGCGTTATAATTCCCGGAATTGAACGCTTCGGAAATCTGCTTCAGCATATCTTCGCGGTTAAGACAGAAGCCGTTGCTGCCGGTATGAAAAAGGATCTCTCCGACAACTGTTCCGTCGGGAGCTTTGACCGTTTGAGTTTTGCAAACGGTTGAAATATCGCCGCCCGTGCCGTAACCCGGTTTGCCGCCGCCGACACGGTTCAAAAGCGTCACATAGGGCTCGACAGGGGGTTGATCCAGTTGAGCAGCTGCTTCGGATACGATTGCAGCAACGCTCTCCTCGTCCATCCGAAGGGTGTAGCTGCCGACTTCAAAACCATTTTCGGCAATTTCAACGCGCTTCAGATAATTCTGATAAGGGTCGGCATCGCTTCTGCCGAGTTTGAACGCAGAGCTGAGCAGCTCGTTGATGTTTGTCGTAATGCGAAAATCCGATGCGGTGAGAACAATGGTAACATTGTCCACCGTTACGGAAATGTTGATTTTCGAAAACTCCGCACTCAGCGCGTCAAGCATTGCATTGCGTGCGTTTTCGTAATCCATTCCGCCGACGGGAACACCGGAAATTGTGACGCCGGGAATAATACGGTTGTCCTCAATATATTGGTATGACGTGCCGCTGCTTTTCCCGGTAACGAGCGTGGTTCCGTCCGCCTGAACGGTGGTTTTGAGCCAATTGTTTTCTCTGTAGGTGCGTACGGCGCGTTCATGATCCGCTTTAAGTGAAAAATGAACGATAACAAGGGAAACGAGCGCAAAAACGAACACCGCCAGCGCACAGACGAGAATGCCGAAAGGTGAACGGAAATCTATGCCCAAAACACCCTTCCGATTGCGGGAACGGGTTTGGGACACTGTGGAACGATTATTGTTGTCCAAGGAGCAGCCTCCGTGAAAATTTAATCCTCAATGTGTTTTTTTGCCGATTGCGCTTGATTGAAGAGCAGCGTATCGGAAAAAAGCACATTATTCAACATCTATCATTATAGCCAAATTTGTGCCGAACTTCAACATTCGGGAATGATATAATTTTGCTGACGCATCGATTGGCAATTGAAACGGAGGCGGAAGACGTTCAGGCGAATACGATGAACAGGGAGCCGGAATATCAAATCGACAGGAAAATTAAAATATATAATAATTTTTAAAAAAAGGGGTTGCAATTGTCCGCGGAGTGAGTTATAATACAACACGTTCCGCAGGGAAGCAACGCTGGTGTAGCTCAGTAGGTAGAGCACGTCATTGGTAATGACGAGGTAGTCAGTTCGAATCTGATCACCAGCTCCATAAACCGCTCAAATTGCTTGAGCGGTTTTTTTGTGCCATATGTTCGGTGCGGAACCGCAGCGGCAAGTCTTTTGAAAACTCTCAAAAAGTTCACGATTTCAAAGGTTTATTAACCCGTAAAAATGAGGACTGCCGCGAAATTTGCGGCAGTCCTTCTCATCGTTTTTTGTCAGGCACTTATTGACCGTGCTGCTTATTCGGCGCAGGTCGGATCTGCTTCCGATACTTTATTGCCGTAACGGTTGTATGAATCGACAAGCCGCACAAAATCGGCCGCTGCAAGCTCTTCGGCTCGGACGGTCGGCAAAAGTCCGGCATCGGCAATCACTTCGTCAACATTGTTTTTCGGAATCAATTGCAGCATATTGTTTCGGAGCGTTTTTCGACGCATCGCAAATGCGGCACGAAGCACCTTTATAAAATTCGGCGGAAGCTCGCTGCCGTTTCGTTCGAATTTCAGCACACAGGAATGAACCGACGGCTCGGGGTAATATGCCGCGGGTGAGAGTTTCAGTTCGGTTGAAATGTCGAAAAGATACCGGGAAACAATCGAGAGCGGCCCGTAGTTCACATCACGCGGTGCCGCAAAGAACCGCTCTGCTGCTTCAACCTGCATCATCAGCACCATGCGCTTTACAGGGAGTCCGGATTCAATCAGTCGCATACAAATAGGTGATGTTATATAGTACGGAAGATTTGCAGCAACAGTAAAAGGCTCTCCGCCGAATGCATCGGAGATTTTTGCAGGCGGAACCTTCAGAAAATCGCCGCAAATGAGCTGCACGCTGCGTTTATCCGCGAGTTTATCCGCAAGAATTCCGACAAGTGTGCGGTCTATTTCAACAGCAAGCAGATTTTTCGCTTTTTCCGAAAGAGCGGATGTCAATGCACCGAGCCCGGGACCGATTTCAAGCACGTTTTCGCCTTGGCAGTCTGCAAGTGCTGCAATGCGGCTTATCGCTTCGGTATCGATAAGAAAATTCTGCCCCAGAGCCTTGTTCGGGGTCAAACCCAGTTTTTTTATCATTTCTTTTGAATCTGTCATGATTGAAATTTTAATGCAGATTTGCATATATGTCAACAGAATCCGAAAAATAATGCGCATATTGAGAGTTTTTATCCCCAAAAGCTGATTGTCAACGGAATACTGTCTCGCCGGTTAAAAAAAGACTGCCGCCGTGCGAATAACCATGTGCAGCGGCAGCTGATGTTAAACGCGCTTTCTTTAAAAAAAACAGAAAACAGCGAATCGAAACACGATATTGCTGCCGACGACATAAACCACGGGCAATGCGGCTTTACATATTCTCACTTCGGTAGTATAATTATAATGCATGATTATAGCTCGAAAGATTTGAAAACAAAAGAATTAAATCGGGGTATGAGTATCGAGGTATAAATATCGAGGTATAAATAGGAATGAAACTGACTTTCGGAACAAAAACAAAAAGATTTTTTTGCTTTATCCTTTCCTCTCTGATGCTGCTTTCTTTATGCTGCACGGCTTTTTTCGCCGCGGGATGCAGCCGGGAGACGGCGTCCGGGGACGAACAGGCGTTCACATTGTTCATGAATTCAATACGCAACGGACAGTTTACGGAAGCGTTCTCCTTCATCAGTGCTCATGTTGCGCCGGAGAATGCCGTTGACGACAGCATTGAAGCATATAAAAACACAATAACTCTCGCGCAGTTCGAAAAGCGTTACGAGAGCCTGTTTTCGCTGCTCGGCGTGAACGATATTGAATACAATATTGCTGAAGAGAACGTTTCCGGAAATTCAAAAAAAGTCATTAAATACACGATGACATATAAAACACAATCCGCGGGCGACCTGACAAACGAATACGAGATGACTCTTCTGAAAGAGAATAATCTTTGGCGGGTTGTATGGCAGCCGAGCCACATTTTTCCGGATATGGCCTGGGGCGACACGTTCGACAGGGCAACGCTTGCGGCAGAGCGCGGCGATATCGTTTCTCACGGAGCTGTTGTTGCAACCAATGTCCGCCTTGTGACTGTTTACGCGCTTTTAAGCGAAATTGCGCCGAAAAATGTGCTTACGGATGAAATAATGAAGGAAAATGCGGGCATGAGCGAGCAGGATGCGGAAAAAGAAGCGGACAGGCTTTATTCCGATGCGGAGTATCTGAATACACGCTTCTCGGCGGAATTCGATGCCGCTGCTGCCGAAATTGCCGCTGTGCTCGATTTGGACGCCGCAGAGCTGCGAACAAAATTCGGAAAGAATGCAAACGATTTCATCACCGTTTATCAGGCGATGCCCGATGAAGTTACCGTTGAACAGCAGGAACGGCTGAATGCCGTAAACGGAGTTCATGTTGACACCGAGCACTACGGTTCAAAGCGGTATTACCCTTACGGGAGCCTGCTTGCGCATACATTGGGCTATATTTCGTTCGCAACATGGGAGGAGATACAGACATATAACGAGGGACGCGATCCGAATGACGGATTATATACTACTGACAGCAAAGTCGGTAAAAGCGGCATAGAAAAGCTTTACGAAAGGGAGCTCCGCGGCAAGGACGGCTATTATTTCTTCATCCGCGGAACGGACGGAGCCGTTAAAAAGGTCATCTATCGCAAAGATAAAGTTGACGGCAGCGATGTGATGCTGACGATCGATTTCAAATTGCAGCAGCGCACAGAGGAACTGCTGGATCTTGTGCTTTTCGGTACGGACACGGCGGGTGCTGTCGTTGTTATGAACCCGAAAACGGGAGAAGTGAATGCAATTGCTTCCAATCCTTCCTATGATTTAAACAGGTTTATAAAGGGTATGAGCGGTGATGAATACAAAGCCCTTGAAGAACAGGAGAATGAGCCGCTCAGAAACCGCGCAGCAAGGGAACTTTACCCGCCGGGATCAACTTTCAAGGCGTTCACTGCCGCTGCTGCGCTTGATACGGGTACGGTGAATGAGAATTATGTTTTCACCGGCTATATCGATAATGATTACTGGAAGCCGACCGGTTACGGGGAATGGCCTTGGCCGCGCATAAAACGCACGCGCGTCTATCACCGCACGGAACCAATGAACATGACAAACTGTATGCTGCATTCCGACAATATTTACTTTGCGGATGTTGCACTGAAAATCGGCCAGGAGAAATTCATTGCATATTTTAATGAAAAACTCGGCATGGACAAGTCGCTGCCCTATGAATTGGGTGCTGCCCGCTCCCAGCTTTACAGCCGCGGCAGCGTGATGGACAACAAAATGCTTGCGGACTCCGGCTACGGACAGGGCCAGGTGCTCGTGACGCCGCTTCAGCTTGCGGCAATGTTCTCCGCATTTGCAAACAACGGCGATATGCCGACCCCGCGAATCACGGACGGATTATACATAACGGACGGCGTGGAATACAAATGCATTCGGAAAAGCGAATACTCCGTATGGATGGAGGACGCAATTTCGACAAATGCAATAAACAAAATAGTCCCGATGCTCCAAGGCGTTGTGGATCCGAACAAAAACGGAACGGGCCGTTCGCTGCGTGTCACGAATGTTGACGTTGCGGCAAAAACGGGTTCGGCCGAAATCGGCAAAGACAAAACCCGCATGTATTCATGGTTTGCCGGTTTTCGCCTTAACGTTGCGCAGGAGGATGAGCGTGTTGTGATCGTAATGCTCGATGTTCCCGATTCGGGCGCATACTCATCCCTGAAATTTCAGATAGCGCGCGAGCTTTTGAAGCTGGACGACACCCCCGATCCGAATGCTCCGCCGGCGGAATAAAACAAGCTTTGGATGAAATGCCTGCGGTCAGCGCCGACTGTCTGCGGGTTTGGAGGATGCGGTTATTTTGCGGATAAACAGCAGCATTGCGGCGAACATCATTGCCGAGGCTGCAAGCCGCATATAGAATCTGTATGCCGAAAAAAACGAAAGAGCATATAATCCCATGCCCGCAAAGAAGTACTTTGAAGCGTGTTTTTCCGTGCGGAGTTTCGATGCGGCGCGCTCAGCGCGGACCCTGACGGATACACGCTCGGCGGGAGGAAATGCAGCTTTGATTTCGGAATCGATTTCGGCATCGTCGGGCAGGAAGCGTTCGCGAATTTGCGGAATTGTTTCAAGCAGCCTAAACTCAACTGCGGCGGTGCCGACGGTGCGCACGGCGGATTCCGCTTCCGGTTCGGGTTTCGAAACTGAATATATCACGATGTGCGAAATGCCTTTTTCAAGAGCCTCGCGAATAATCGGAAGAATATCATCAAAAGTGATTGCTTTTTCAGTTCGGAGCAGATAAAACGAGCGAGTTGCACTCTGTTCGGAATACGCTTGATTCGGGTATTCCGAGGATGAACGGTGCAGGCTGCGGATTACTTCGTCCACTTCGGGCGAAACGAGTATCCTGCGCCGCAAAATCGACTCGGATGTTTCTCTGCGGAGTTTTTTGATGTGGGCATTAAACCGCAGGCTGCGCAAAAGGCTTGCAGTGAGCAGTATTGACGCGGAAATGAGCATTGCGGCAAACAAAGACGCGGCGCCGCGATGCAGCTTTCGCGAAACAAGCAAATAAAGTGCGGCGGTCAGCAGCAGTGCCGAAAACACGTTGTCGCATATGCGCGCAAAGCGGGATTTGCCGCCGTTGAAGCTCCGATTATAACTTTTCAACAATGTGTCATTCATAAAATCAGTATGGCACATAGATATGTTTTTCATTCACAAACGGTTCAGGATGTTGTATAATATGCATATGAAGATTGGAATTTACGGCGGAACATTTGACCCCGTTCACATGGGGCACATATTTGTTGCCCGTTCCGTGAAACAGGAGCTTGGGCTTGACAGGGTGGATTTTGTTGTTGCGGCAGATCCGCCGCATAAGCATTCCGCAGAGCGCACTTCGGCTGCATTAAGATTCGATATGGTCTGCGCCGCTTTGAAGCGCGAACGCGGAATGCGCGCTTCCGATATCGAAATTCGCCGCGGCGGAGTCAGCTACACTGTTGACACGCTGCGCGAAATGAAGCGGATAAACAAGAAAGCCGGGCTGTATTTCATTGTCGGAGCGGATATGCTTGAAGATTTCCCGAAATGGAAAAATCCAAAAGAAATACTGGAGCTTGCAACCCTTGTTGCCGTCAACAGACGCGGTCAGGAACGCGATATCGAAGCTCTTGCAGACGGGATAAGGGCTGAATTCGGCGGCAGAGTCGAGATTATTTCTGCGGAAGGGCCGGACATATCCTCAACGGAAATCAGAAGGCGTGTTCAAAACGCACAAACCGTTGAAAGGCTTGTGCCGCTTTCCGCCGAAATGCTGCTTTACGAAAAGCGCTTGTATCAGCCCAAAAGCATAGAGCAGCTTGCGGAACGTGTTTCGAACGTTTTGGATGAATACAGAATGCGTCACACAATGCTGACCGTGCGTGAAGCTGTCGGACTTGCTCAGTATCACGGGCTTTCAACAGAAAAAGCGCGGCTTGCGGCTCTTTTGCACGACTGCGCAAAGCTTGGGCGTGAAGAGACCGTTCGATATGCCGAAAAAATGGGTTATGCGCTGACAAATGAAGAACGTGAAAATCCGTTTTTGATTCATTCGCGCATAGGTGCACTGCTTGCAAGGGATCTGTACGGAGTGCAGGATACGGAAATATTGAACGCAATAGAACGGCACACCGTCGGATGTGCGGAAATGACCCCGTTTGATGAGGTGATTTTTCTTGCGGACAAGCTTGAACCGTCACGTGATTACAGAAGAATACGGGATTTGCGCGAGCTTGCTTTCAGAGACCTCGACAGGGCGACGATAGCGGTTCTTCGGAACACTATCGAATACACTGAAAATAAAGGAATGCGCATTCATCCGCAAACGGAAATTACCATTGCAGCACTCGAAAAACGGGTGAAAGCCCGCCTGCACGGCGGCGATTGAGAAAACACGACAAATCGGCAACGGCGGTGAGTTTTAAGCCGATTTTATCCCGGCTGAATTCGATACGGGCAATGTCGAATAAAAAGACGTACGATTAATAAAAATAATATCAATATAGATATAATCGGAGGAAGAATGGAAACTAATAACGAAAACAAAAACATCCTTTCGGAACCGGAACTCAGGTTTCGCGAGGAGCTTAAAAATTGCGTAAAGCGCATTGTGGATGCCGCCGATGCAAAAAGAGCAAACGATATTGTTGCGGTCCATGTGGGAGACAAAACAATCATTACCGATTGGTTCGTGTTCATGAGCGGCACATCGCCGATTCATGTAAAGGCGCTGAGTGATGAAATTGAAGATTGTGCCGCCGAAATGGGGCTTCCGATGCGCCGCAGGGAAGCGAGGGCAAGGTCAGCGTG
>ERZ772892.1510-NODE-1510-length-24093-cov-5.830810_pt1 | contig 24093 bp, 18 predicted proteins | sample MGYA00512126_ERZ772892 | MGnify/ENA primary metagenome ERZ772892 (study PRJEB29015, sample SAMEA2737697) | human gut metagenome | biome: human gut; feature: human-associated habitat; material: faeces | place: China | collected 2012 ... | reverse complement strand
ACCTTCCGAGAACAACAAAACTTGAGCAGGTCTGTTTGCCGTACACAAAAATCACACTTTCTGCATGAGCCGGCTTCGCTTGAACCGAAAAATGTAATGTCCGGCACTCCACGGATTGCCCTCCTTAAAAAAGAAAGGTGCTGCTGCAAATATGACTTGATTTTGCAACAGCACCTGAACTTTATCTCTCAAACACCAACCCGAACGTTTCTTTGATGAAAAACACCTGCGGTTCGTATTTGAGCTGTTTTGGTGCTAATTCGAACGCCCGATACAAATGCACCCTCCAAGAATGAGAGGGTGCATTTATTTATAGTTAACATGAAAAACTGAATTCATCTTTGAACTTATCTCGGAAGATCTTGAAGACGGCATCGAGTTCTTCCTGATCCTCAACGCCTACATACGTCTCTTCTTCCTCGTCGTCAGATTTTTCAAGTCTGAGAATCACTACCTCTCCAGGCTCATCTTCGGGAAGATCTGTCGGGAGTAACACAATGTATTCCTCTTTATTGTACTCGATTAGATCGAGAAACTCAAATGGCGTGTCACAACCGCACTCATCCTTCAGAGTGATGATGTTGTCTATATCTTCGATTGTATTCATTGGTTTTTACCTCCGTTTTAATTTGGTGGTTATATTATACGCTCAGGCCAAACCCAACACATCATTCAATCGGATAAAATCGTTTGTTGTAAAAAAGTGAACAGTAAAAACATCTCCATTATTAATTGTTGATTATGGCGCTAAGAATTGAGGCTATTTTTTCAAGCCTATTAAGCTTTCGAGCTTTTGAGTCAACTAGCTGGCCATTGCTGAAAACATGCCACGACTGAGAGTCTGCATCGGCTTTACACAGCATTACCAGCTCCAGCCAGTCGTTGATGCTTATGGCGCATCCCTCCGGATTGTTGTTGGAATCGTTAATATGCGATATCACGTTTGCCCTTGTTATCGGCTTTAGGTATGGATTGCTTCGGTTATATTTATCTCCGGGGAGAACCCAATTGATAAAATCATCATGGTGCTCAACATAGAAACAGATCAGCTTTCGCTCATCTGGACTATACCCGATCTGCTCTAAAATCGGATCGGCAATCTCAGCCGATTTTGCCGCATGCCCATAAAACACGAGCCGTCCCTGCTTCTCCATGGCAACCCGAGGTTTGCCAATATCATGGAAAAAAGCCGCTACACGCAGATTAGCCGAAGAACTCTTGTCAAGCGCATCGACGGTATGGAGAGAATGCATAAACAGATCATAGCAATGGTGGGGATTCCTCTGATCGAAAGCGACCATTGCAGAGGAATCCTCTCCAAGCAGCGACTTTATTTCATCATTTGATTTTCCGCTCCAATAAAGAAGCGGATTTGATAGGCTTTCCTCAAAGGCTTCGCGGGTTATCATCTATCGTCTATCTCCGTTCCTTTACCGATCTCCTGCAGTTCCTTTTCTCTTAACAATTCTTTCTGCTTTTTGAGTCGGCGAATTATCTCCTTATAGATAGATTGCTCATTATCCGTAAATCTGATTTCAGTACCGTATCCCATAAGCCGGATGACAAGCGCGATTTCATCGTCTGCAAGATAATAAACGGTCAGCTTGTACAGCCCGGTTTTTTCATCAAATACGCACCTTTTTTCCCAAGGAGCGAACTCCATCAGTATTCGATCGACAACATTGTGCATATTGTAGAATTCAATCTCAACGGAACGCTTGCGCTGCAGTCTGTACTCAGCGAGCGCTTGAATCCCGGAGGAATACTCAAACTTCCTATCTGTTGGCTCTATGCTTTCGATGCTGTCAAGATTGAAAGCAAATATGCCGTCATTTCGGCATGACTGGAAATAGCCTTGAAATCTGTTGTCGCGTTTAGAAAATTCAATAATAAGGGGCTTAAACTCACCTTTTTTGATCTTTCCGAGATTCGTTTTATAGCTTATCCTAAGCGTTGCACCGTCATGAATACTATCAAGAGTAACAGCAAAAGCTTTCGCTTCTATGTCTACAGCTTCCTCCGGATAATGGTATCTATCAAAGTAAACCACATGGCTCATATCGAACGGGGCAATAGCAGGATAAGCTGTGTCAAGAAGTTCTTCGATGCATTCTCTTTCGTTGCCGAAGAAATATCTCGCTTTATCATCCGCAAGAACGGTTTTCAACCAGCGTATTTCTACAACCGAAAGAGGAACGATATCCATGTAAAATTCTGTGTTCTCATCACAGCGATACCTTGATTGATAAATAGTCCTGCCGTTTTCTTTCGACTTAACTATGAGCCCGCAATCAAGAATAAGGTCTTTGATCCTTCCGGGAAGAAGCTGCTCCGTCTTTGCTCCGATCCTGTCGGAGTATTTATTAAGCGAATTCTTAATGAGATCCGTGATATCGCATTCAGTAAACGAGCGGGCTTTAGGGGCCGAGCTCAAAGCGGTAAACACATCCGATAGGACATAGTAGTACGTACTGAAAATCTCGTTGAACAGCAGATTGTGCGAGGCGGCTTTCGTTCCGCCGCCAATACGTTCAGCGACAGTCTGAGGAATACCCCAACTGACGGCCTCTCCCATCATATGGGATAGTGTTCGTTCGACGTCAGACTTAATGGAGAGTGGACGCCCGGTGAAACCATCGCATTCTACAATACGGGAATAAAAACTTCTAACCCAAGGAAGCATTTCTGTCTCGTCAGACACCTCTGTGGTAAAACCGATATAACCTTCTTGATCGGAGCTGACCTTCCCGTTCCTATGCTCTTTGAACAGCCTGTTTCTGATGTAGTATTCCTTTTTCTCATCATAGGCAATGCGCATAGAAACCTTATGAGGCTTTACTGGCTTAACCGCGTTGCCCACCTGTATCTTCGAAATAGCGACGCCCCATGCGTATCTTAGCGAGTCTTTTGCGTTTTTTATATCGGATTCGATAATGTCGCCAGAGCGTGAATATCCCAAGGATACCAAAGCTTCCTTAATTTCTTTATCCGAATAGACGGAGATTGAATCTATGAATTCAAGACGCAGAGCGGTTGCGCTGCGTTTAAACGGCTCATAGTAGATCAGGTATTCGCGGCCGTTTGCGTAACTGATGCGAAGCTCAATAGGATAGCACAGCAGCTCTGTCTTGAGACCTGTGACGCCGTGCCTATACGCTATTCTGCACCATTGCTTGTTCTTGATCGCATCAAGCAGATCTATGATGTTAAAATCATTTAACGATTGAGTGAAGTAGTCGTGCTTTACTCTGAAAGGACTTGAATATTCGGTTCCCATCCTGTCGAGGAGATACATGCCTATCTCTCCAAACAAATGATAACGTGAGTAAAAATCAACAAATGATTTAAAGCGCAGGCCGAAACCTTCTGATGCTTTTTCTCCGGCTTCAATGACGTTTTTCATAGTCAATGGAGCGGCAACCCAGCGATGATCGCCGCCGGCTTTGCGCCGATGAGTCTCAATTAATCCAAGCTCCTTGAGAGCCTTCAGCTTATTATTGGGCGTGCGGTTCTTATCGGTCAAGTAGTCGCTACTGAGCATCTGGGTATAGAGAAACGCTATATCGGATGTTTTTAGAGGCTTTCCTTCCAGAATACGCAAATATGCCTCTTCATCAATACTGTCCTCATTAAGATAGTCGTCGTCGACCATGTTCTTTCTGAACGTAAAGCCCTTGCTGAGGATGGCTATAGTGTGAAGAAAATAAACGGGGTCTGACGTCTTTGAGCATCCGCAGAACCTATAAACCCTGTGGAAAGGGTTAGTTTCCATAGACTGAGAGTCGACGGACGCATATGCCGTTTCGCGCCGATTGGAGGACCATGTAACATAATCCCGGATGATGTTGTTCAATCGGCTCCAGTCCTCCGCTAAAGTGCCGCCGCCGGGAATCGACTTGAACCCATATCCGTAATAATCCAAGAGTGCTCTCTTGAACTTCTCATTAAACGTGTTCGCTGTTGCTAATTCTTTGTGTGTAGACATAATCGTTGCTTTATTGTTATTCAATAATAAGGGTTGCCTCAAAATGAGGGTTCGCCTGATTTGGATCCCACTTCACAATCTTCACTTGTAAGTCTTGACCAACAAGATCTTCAGCATTAATGTCTGTAAGTTCCCGAGGTGGCAAGGTTACACGGTACTTTGTACCTAGTATTACTCCTGCCATATTTCTTCTTGGAAGGCGCAATACTGTTTCGGTCATAGTGACTTTTTCCCCATAATAATCATTGGGATTGTTCGGAGTTATTTCCATACGAAACTCTTGTTCCTCTATACCTTTAATTAGGTCTTCGCACAGAGTACCAAGGTGTTTTGCATTAGAAGCGTCGAGAACGCGGAAATTGTGATGAGCGTGAAGGTTTCTACAATTAGTCAAAAACGAGCTTTGTCGTGAAGCATCGTCCAAGTAGCAGTAGAAGCCAATCAACCCAAATTTACGTGCAATCTGATAGTAGTCACTAAAAGACAACACGTCCAATATGCTGCCGGTGATCCCTCTGGCTTCGCCGTTGTTTGCGGCAATCTGTCTTTGAAGCATTGTCAAGTATCTTCCCTTATCTGTTATAAAAGAATAATACTGCATTTCTGTTACCAAAGATACTTCCCATTTGTCACCAAAACGCTGTCCAAGTTGATTTCTAATAGCAGAACGCAGTCGACATTCTGCTGTATCCAGAAGCCATGCAAGCCTATATCGCTCACTTTCAAGGTGCCTATTTCTTATATGCTCAACGAGATATAGGCACAATGGCTCGTAGACCTCTTCGCTGTCATTATTGCATAATCCGGCCATGGATAAAAGACTTGCAAAGTGGAACGAATCCTCTGCTTGCTTGTCATCTTTATCGTACGTCAATGCAAAACCGCAATCGCGAAGATGATCCATATATGATTTATGCGTGCTCTCTTCAAAAGTTATAGGACCTATAAAGTTTTCCACGAACACATCAAAGCACCATATAGTTGAACCATATAAATCGGAGCGAATGCCCTGATCATATGAAAGACCATGTTTGCTTATTACGATGGGTTCTTCTTGCATAAGGGTAATCATGCGGTCGTAGCTGCTTGTTAGTTGTCCCATTTTCTTTTTAGCAGCCTTATGCACATCGATTATTCCATATTGATCAAAATAATCGCCTATTGCTTCCCTCATCGTTACTAGCAGTCCAGGGTTTCGACCACAATAGTAAATCACATCGCGTTTTGAATCATCATTTAAAACGCCGCACTCTAAATCTGCATAGGAGTCAAAATACCTTTGCATTTCGCTATTGTTAAAACCCTGCAGTAGGATATCCTCATATGCATCTGCAAGATGAGAGCCCTTTGCCATATCGTGCTCGATTGTCTTGACATGACGTCTGGAAACTAGGATCACAGAATGGTGCTGACCTTTCCCAGCTTTTTTTGAAAGGCCAAACAACTCAATAAAGAACTGGCCATCCCCCTTTTTGCACATTACATCGCACATGTCGAATTCATCGATAACAAGTATTATTTTGAATCCCATAAGACGGAGATTCGAGAATACACATTCATAAAGCCTTTTGGAAATGGCGCTTTGTTCAATCTCGCTAAGATCTCTCTCTGAAAACCATTTGAAGGCACTAAGAACCAGCTCACGTTCATTCTGTAAAGGATTTGGAGCCTTTTCCATGCATTCGCATGTAAAATCCTTCTGCATCTTAACAAAAAGATCTTGCCAAAAATCCCATCTGGATTCCTTGCCCGCGACAGTTGTATAGTAATAGTAAACACAAGGATGTTCAGTTTGATTGAATCTCTTGGCAAGTTTTTCAATCAATGTTGTTTTACCTGCATTGTTGACTCCATGCAAGGATCTGCAATCACCGTCAATATTAGCAGGTACTCCGAAGATAGTGTTCCAAAGCTTTTTTTCGTACCAATCTCGTTTTATATATAACCCTGCGTTTGTCATAAGTCAATTCCTCCCTATGCATTATTGTCTGTTTATGGCAATAAATTGGTTATTTTGTTGTTACATCCTTCTCTTCCGGATGTATTCGACGAAAAGTCGAGGCTTTATAGCTATGACCGAGTTTTTAAATGAGATAACACCACGTCTATCTAACAAATCTCGTACTTCTGAGCAATTGAAGCCGTCGCCATACTTTGTTCTAATTGCTAGATCCACATCATCGGCAGACGCACTACGTCTTCCTGCGTTAATCGCACATCGTGCAGCGCTTTCAAGGAATCGATAAGTATCTCGATCTTCTGGAATGCATGTGTCGTCGTTGTCTTCTGCAAGGAGTATATCAAATAAGCTGACTTCTAAATCGGACACCAATCTATCCGCAGCCGTCTCTACAAGTTTTTTTGTAATATGTCGATAACTACTATTTCTGAATTCCTCATAAACATAGCTGCAAAGGCGCATTAAGTACACAGGCTTGTTCCCAGTTAAGTCGCATATCTCTCGGATAGCATCCTTGCAAATCTCAAGGCTATAGGGATCATAGCCAAATATTCGCTTCATGGGCAAAACGATAAGCTCTTTTGCTTCATCATCCGCTAACTCTGCAAGCTTAATTCTTTCAGCGAACTCCGCTGTATGGTTCCATGTACCAAGTTCTCTTAACGAGCTGATCATAGACTCATGCCCAATGAAAATCTGAACGAAACCATATTCCTTTGAAAACACTCTTACAAATGAAGGTATCTCCTTCAACTGCTTTCGTGTAAACTCAATGGGATCCAATTCTTTGAGCTCTAATATTCTAACGGGTATTCTGGAGTACTCATCGGAGATAATAACGATGGCATGTTTCCCTTTATCCCATTCGCGGAATTGAGTGAAGAATGCTCTAAAGGCTCTAATGATTAGATCTTCGCTCATGAATATCAAATCATTTGTAGAGATATGCTTAATTCCTGCCTCCTCCATCTCGTCCCAGAGATGCGGGTGGTAGCGATTTACAGCACTTTCAAAAGCGGCAAGAATGCAATAATAATGCTGTGCAATGAAAGAGTTTAAGTCTTTTATTTCTCCTATCACTCTCGCTAAATCCGTGAAGCTGATGACTATTGCATTTTCGACGCGGACTAATTCATCAAGCAGAACATTAACAAGGCTCGTTTTTCCTGCTTTCCTTTCACCGTAAAGAATCACAGTTGATCCGGGAATAAAGCATTGTCTTCCTTGATCGTCTTTCGTCAATATCGTGTTCCTAATTCTGGCAAGAACATCCTTTCGACCAACAAACATTTCGTCTCCGGCATCAAGCGGATCACCTTGTGCAGGTTTCTGATATGGATTAGCTGCATCTTGATTCTTGCAGAATGATGAATCAGCGATCTGCACATCAAAGACATCTTCGTTTGTACCTTCTATAGTTCTTCTACCAGTATCATCAACAATATCATACGAATAACTTGCAATCCAATGAACAGAAATCTTGATATTCTGTATTGGCTTGCTTGAGGTAACAAGGTATAAAAGAGTTTCTGTTTCGATGCTCTCACCGCTGTCTAGAATATTGCTTTCGAGAGAACAATTCTCAATAGACACTCCTTCTGTTAGCGATTCCAATTCCACTCTAAGATCACGTGCAGGCTGACAGCTTTCGCGGTTGCGGTAATTGTTGCTAATGAATAACTGCAATGCTCTTTCAGTCACAGAAATCTCCTGCTCTATTGGAGTGACTTCAATAGAAGGCTTTGAAAACTGCAATAGGGCTCTAATCTGTTGTCTTGCTTCAGCAAGCAAGCAATCAAGAATACCCTTTCGAGTTCTATTGTCTGAAGGAGCAACAAACAACTCAAAACTATCATGGCAAGGGTGCGTCTTAATGGTTTCAGTCAGCGATAGCAAGTCTCGTTCGATGTCATTAAGTTCTCTGCTTTGCTGGCTGAAACCGGGAAGCATTCTGTACCTGCTGATCCTGTTGCACAAAGTCCTTAGTTTTTCAAATCTGTTTAAATCGGTTGCGCAAAGCATGAAGGAAAAAGACGGCTGCATTTCATTGAGCCAAAGTAGCAGTTTCTTTATGAAATCATTACCAGACGAGTTAACCAGTTCGTGTATGCGGCTAACAAATGCATAACGATAGCCTCTATATTTTTCCTGAAGCATATGAACCGCATCGAGATTACTGCCGGTAGTTAGTCCATGCTTTTCAATGTAGTTTTTAAGGCCGTTGCTTAGCTGCAGGTTCTTTTCAACAGCTATAGCTACATCATCTAGACTAGCATTGTCTAAAAGGAGCAATTGGGACACAAATTCCCGCATATGCTCGTCATCAACAATCTCTTTGCTAACCAACAACTCATCCCACGACTTTTCTCTGGGTAGCTTTCCATGGAGATTATAAACTTCAATTATTTCATCTCTTTCAAGAAAAGCCGAAGCAAAAAGCCTGTATAGACAGCCAGCCCAAGAATATCGTTTTCTTGAATCTACGTTATGCTCTTGATTTGAAATAAGAGCAGCTAACGCATAGTTTGACTCGCCAAATGAGAGGTTGATAATATCTGCGTCGGAAGCAATCTTTATAAACCAGTTGCGTATTATTTTGTTAATCCACTCGTCGCGATCGGGCAATCCAGGTATAGATATCTGGTCATACTTGAGCGCCAGAAAAGCCAGCGCCATGTTCAAAACCCTATTTGCACCGCTTCCTCTTCTTTCAAGGCATTGTTTGGATAGGATTTTGATAGCGGATTCGGCTTGACTAATATCTGCCGGCATGCCATCCTCATCAAGCGTAATTCTGCTATTCTCATTTAAAATATGAATGGATCGCAAGTCAAAAGAATCGTACCATAATCTGAAGACAGGATGTTCTCGTATTCCTCTTGCAACAAAAACATCTTCTTCGGGTTCGTCCGCCTGCACGGTTTCGCCCAAAGTACCTTTGATCACAGCTTTAATTTGAATGCCGTTTTCGTCTGTTATCCATTCAATGTTTTGAGTGCTGTTTTCATAATTGGAATCTGAAACGGCAATTCCGAAAACAGGATACTTGATAGTATCATTCCTGTGTCCGAAGAATTGATTTGCAGCGGCATTAAACCGAACCGTTGCAGTTTCATTCACGCATCGAACATCAATGGCGGAAATCACCAGCTCCGTTTCTTCACTTCCCTCATAGACAAAGGGATGCCTAACTTCCCTTGACAATACCTCACAGTCGGCAATCGTTCCATCTCTGAACATAGCGCTGACTAAGGGTTCAGTGCGAACAGAAATGCAGTGTATCGCTCCGCTACTAAGTGTAATCTCACGCTTTTCCTTATCGATAGCAGTAACAGAGCCCCTTGTCCATACGAAACCATCAATGACCGGATTATCGCGACCAACAACATTCGTAATCACTACTACCTCGGTAATTACACCATTCTCTAAGCAGTAAGAAACGTGAAGATGTACTGTTCGTTGGTTTTTAAGAACATTTAGGGATGCCTTGTCCAACAAATGCAAATCGAAGGAAGCAATGCCGTTAATTACTGCAGTTCCATCATCTTCTGCAAAATCGGTAATTATGCCAAAACGATGCGTTTTCAATATTGCAGTTTTTTGAACGCTCCCTGCATTTGCCAACTTCACGACATCATCACTTTGCCCTAAATAGGCATCGTAGACTCCTTTGCCGTCTTTGATTTCAAGGTAAACACTTTCCCCTTCAATCAGGTCTGCAATATTATGCGTCGAGGTTTGAGTATGGTTTGCCGTAACGTTTTTAATAGTTTTACACTTAATTGTGGTATTATCTACCGGCAAAGCATAAACATACTGTGCTTTGACAAGGGGTAGCAACACTTCGACTGGGTAAGCCGGGTTGAGATAGTAATGCTCGACTCCAGAAAGCTCGTCAACGATTGTTGTTTCTGAAGGAACATATCTTACACAGTAAGTGAATTTCGCTGTTTTAAACTTGGACGAAATCTCTCCGAGTATCATAGTATTGTTTGGATCAAAAGATGTGGGCAATGAATCGGGAAAAGAAAGATTAGCCTCTGATGCCTGGTGCTTATTTATAAACCCTTCATGAATGATAGCCCATCGTGTCGAAGCAACACTAATAAACCCTATCTTCCAAGGCGCTCCGTCAAACTTTTCTCCATTGACTGAAAGATAGTCGGTTAAGTCTATTTCACCGTCTTCCATCACAATAGGGCTAGGTGAAGGTTGAGGCTGTGGTTGTGGCGAAGGTTGGCCGGACCGTTCTTTTTTCCCAAGGAACCATACTTTTTTAGCAGGAGGCGTAGAAAATTTGCTATTCGGTCTGATTTCCTCGAGGGTGTAACATACTGAATAAGTATATGTGCGACTAAGTAATTCATCACGATCTGGCGGATTGACAAAAGAACGAGGAAAACAGATCACGTCACCATTCTCGGTTCGTTGCCCATTGCTGGAGCTTGACAACTGTCTCGAAGGTTTAATGAACCCAAACTCGCGCCGTTCGTCTCTTACAGCTCTTGCAACATATGAGTTTAAAGTGCCGAAATAACGTTTTTCCGTGGCAGCCCTAAAATCGACCCAAGTAATAATAGCAGAGTCTGAACCGCCAGCCTGCAATGTGTAATATAGAACGGGATAATCAAATGAGTCCGGGCGATTTATTCTACCAATATTGCTACGAGGAGTAATTAAGTAATCAATACCCTGATTCAAAGCAAATCCATCATACTTGTCCTTTGGGACGATAGTGATAGAATTGGTATTATAATTGATGCTTGTAACGACACCCGCCTTTAGTTTTGGCCGTCCTTCAATTGTCCTGATGCTGTTGCATTGATCGGTGCCGTTTTTTCGCTGCAAGGTAATGATGGCGTGATAGTCACGGACATCCAGATCGCTATATTGATTGAATGACAAAAACGGAATGCGATAAGTGTTCTTCAAAAAGTCAATATCGTTGCCATACCGTTCTTCATCGATAACTGAATAAAAGCCGTCGTCATATCCTACGATAAATACTTTCTTTCGCCCGGATGGAACAATTCTTATATCTGAACAATCTAGGTTGTTTCCCTTCCTTGTAATAGTAGACTTAAGTACGAATGAAAGCTGAACATCTCTTTGCAGTTCGCTGGCTTCAATAGCATATGCCATTCCATTTACATGAAAGAAGAAATAGCCGTCGATATATCCAGTACCATTTCTATAGTTGTATTGTGTAACTGTGCCAATAATCCGGATATCTTCTATTTCTGAATACCTTAAAGAAGTATCCGTTTTGCTTTCAATTCCATTAAGTATGGTAATTCCATCTTCGGTGTAGTTGCTGAGAGTACCGGAAACAATTGTGCCGTCAATACAGACAGCATCTACTTCCCTGTGATGATAGAGATCGATTTTTGATTGAAAAAGAGGGATTTTAGTAATAACACCATCCGGCGAAACCCTGATTTCCGCCAGCTTTGTCCACTCTGATGAGGGAATGGCATCAACCAGCCACATCGTCTTAACGGCCTTAATCCCTTCGGTATTTTCAGATTCCAATGTGTATTTTACAACTGCGCGTACATTGTTTTCAAGTTGAAAGTCAACTTGGTTGCGAGTGAATCGAACGTCACCGTTAACTCTGCCAATAGCAGGTGTAACATAATGATCGCTAATAAATCCAAAGGCACCATCCCAAGAAAAGTCAATATAAACAATGAGGCCATAGTACTCTTTAGGAGGAGTCGGATCTTCTTCTATTATTGTCCCCATCATAGTGCCATCTTCAGATGGAGTAATGATGGGGGCATTGGTAGTTGGATCATCCTCCGTGGTAGAAATAGTTTCGATTGCCTCCGGTTCGCTTATTTTAACATACTTTGCTATATGGCCCCTTAGATTGATACCGGAAATGAATGATACCCTTTGGTCGGGAATCAGAAGATTCACATCGTTAATATCGTTCAGATAGTAGGGGCATTTGCAAATATACTTCTCGTTGATGATCGCTCTTTTTCCTTTCCTGGATGAAACAACACCCGAGTGCCAAATCTGTCGGAAATCGTTTAGATTAATGGTAACACATTCATCTTTTTTGTTCTCGAACAGCTCAACAGCGTTGTGGTTGATAGCGTTTACGGTACCACGAAATATATTACCGTTTGCCATTTCAACAACCACTTCATCATCAATCTGCGGCAAAGCAGAAATGCTTTTTATATCGGTAATACCGATTTCATGTTCGTCGACCATTATGGTGTTTTCATCAAGAATGTTTAGAAAACCATGAACGCACTCTCCGTTGCCATAATAATAGAGACAATCAGTCTTTTGAAGGATGTCTGAATTTATCACATGGCGCTTCCTGACAATTCTAACATCCACGGCAGAAAGCTTGCCGGCTATTTCAATTAAATGGCAGGATACGTCGCAATCGAATTCTTGGAATAGGATACTCTCTATATCATCAGGGAGAGTAATGTTGCTGATTCCAAATTCCACCGAATCATCTATGACTCCAATCTGATTATTGATTGTGTGAAAATCAGTAACTCTACCGAGGAACTCTATGTCTTTTATTTCTTCTATACCAATAAACTCTCCTCCAACTTTGATCCAAGAGCTTTCCGCATTATACTCGTCAAAAACTCCAGTACTTTGAGAATCATTTACAAGTGTCACTTGAACCTTGCGATTACGGTAAATCAAAATATTCTGAATTTCCTTGGCAAACAGCATTATTATCCAACCTCCCTAATCTATGCACTTTGTTTGATGTACTGCATACATCAAACAAATACTCAAATCGAATCAAAGCCATTCAACTATCGATCGCAATTCTTCGAATATGCAAATCGCACCATTGGCAACTTTGAATCTATATTAAACGCCAAAATAATTATACCGCAAAACAGGACTAAACGCAAGTTTATGTATCGAGGAATGTGGCGATTTGTTACTATATATTAATGTTCTTCCGACAAGTTTTAAAGGCAACGATTTTTTCCGACCCAATGCTGAAACGCATTTTTCAACGTGATAATCTGTACTTATAGAATTTGAAGACAAGCTTCAAATTCTATGAGTACCTTGATAATGAAATATCAACCATTCAATCGACTTAAATTGGCGGCAGAGATTGGCTTCGGTCAAAACGAGACGCCGTCAATTACAGTCGCAAAGTCGCAGCTTGAGTCCATGTACGGTACAGACGACGCGACGACGATCATAAACAACTGCGACACCTACCTTTATATGGAAGGCATGGATATAAAGACGGCTCATCATATAAGCGTGCGTCTTAACGTGCCTATTGAGGACGTGCTTTATATGCCGCTGGGTCAGATCGTTATGTTCAGGAGGGGACAGCGACCGGTCATAACGCAGAGATACAACATCCTTGAGAACGAGCTTTATCAGCAGGTCACCAAGGAGTATGAGAGTACCATGGAGGACCAGTCAAGATAATAAAGTAAGAAACGAAAATAGTATATAATCATAGATAGAGCGGAAAATAACTTTCTTTTCCGGTGCGGCGGCGAAGTTTTGCCTCGTATTCTGTAGAATATGGTTGCAGGCGAGCGAAGGGTTCCTTCGATCGAAGCGAACCTTGACAACTACATACTAATTTCTGAAGGAAGGTAAAAGAACATGGAAAAGAGATACTATATCGCCTACGGTAGCAACCTCAATGTTCAGCAGATGAGGATGCGCTGTCCGAACGCATCGATCCTCGGCACGGCGGTGCTTAAGGACTGGGAGCTTTTGTTCAAAGGAAGCGGGACGGGTTTTTATTTGACCATAGAAAGATGTGAGAACAGTTCCGTTCCCGTGGCGATCTGGGAGATCGACGAAAAAGCTCTGGATCGATACGAAGGCTTCCCGTTTTTCTACTACAAGAAGGATATCATGGTCTGCTGCAGGAACGTCCGCACCGGGCTGTGTCAGACGCTGAACGCTTTTGCGTACATAATGCACGAGGAACGTCCGATAGGTATTCCAAGCGACCGCTATATGAGGACTTGTCTTGCTGGCTACGACTCCTTCAGCTTTGACAGAAGGGTGTTGCTGGACGCTTACGATAAATGCGTTGAATTATGCAGTCACGAGGAATAAAGAGTCCAGAAGAGAAGGCCGCCTGCTGTATCGCAAAAACCGGCGGCACAGCAGGAATCTGAATTAAACGATTCTTTCCGATAGCCGCGCTGACAGTTCTGCAATTGTTATGATATCCTGTACTCGTCGACAGGGCGAGCGCCCGGTCGACGAGTACCTTGACAAAAAAAGATTTAAGCAATTATTCAAGGAGGTTTCTATGAATCAGAAAAAACTTCGCAGCAAGCGTCTGAATGCGCTCAACCGCAAGAATGCCGCGAGTCTCAACGCTGTCGAGACTTTGGCTATGAGGTTAAGGGGACGCTTCGACGCAAAACGTGATCTGCCCAAGCTCACTGACGACGGCGCATGGGATTCTCCTCGAATCCGTATCGAACGCAGAAAGTACTCTGAGCTCACCTCTAAGCTCTGGGCGGGATTGTCCGTCGAGCATCAGGAACCCGCGACAAAACTTTACGAGCTCATGGCTTCGGCGGATATCTGTGGGAGCGACCTTGAATCCGCAAGGATGCTTTGGGAAGAAGCTCGTAAAGCTGCGCAGGCGGAGGTCCCCGTAAGGCATAAAGGCGAGGACAAGCTCACCGACAGTCAGCTTGCAGTACGTCGTTCGGCTGAGACTCGGAAGGCAAACGCCCCTCTGAAGGAGAAGCTGGAAAGACTCGAAGGCGAATACGCGGCATGCATAGCGGAGATTGCCAAAGCGCACAGCGAGATCGTAGAGGATATCCGGGTTACGTCCATGATATCCGGAAAGATAAAGGAGCATGCGCTTGCGCGTATCGCAGTGTACTGGGACGCCGCATTGAAAAAGCACGCTTCAAAAGGCAGTCTCCCGGTTGAACCGGCAGTCGAACTCTTTGATACTGCGGGCAAAGACTACGCGGCGCTTCGGAAGGAACTTCTCGAAGAAGCTGATAGAATGACGTTTGAGAAGGAGGAAGTTACCCATGAGTAAGAAGAACACTCTGTTTAACGACGTTGACGATTCGCGCTCGGTAGCGCACGATTTCCGCCTTAGATACTTCGATATCTTTGGCGGATACGGAACGCTCGACTATCGTGTATCTCCCGGACTCGAAGAGTCGGCTATGCTGGCCGTTCTGGAGGAGAGGATCAAAAAGCTCATCTCGTCCAAATGCATCGACTGCGGCAACGGAAACGTTCTTGACGACCTTATCCTATCCATAGGGGTGGAGGCCGAAGCGAAGCTCCGCAGGCAGGCTGTGAGCCATAGGGAGATAATAAGATGGCTCTCCGTCCGCCGGAAGGCTGACAAGGAGGACTTTGCGAGAATCGAGACAAAGCTTCGTTCCGAGATCGAATCGCTCGAAGCAGACTACGCCAATATCATGAACGCGATTGAACGCGAGAAGGGAGACAAACATGTCTAATCGTCTTTGGAAAAGGGAAAGCAACGGTGAGATCATGGACTGCACCGTAAACAACACCCTCAACGAAAAACACCGTCCCGACAATCCTCTCGACAGGAGCTTCGTGCCTTACCTCATAATGCTGTTCTGCATGGGAGTCGATCTGACGATCTTCCTGAGCCTGTTTAAGATGATCTCCTACTCTTCACCGGTTCTGCTTGCCGTTCAGGTCGGCGGCTTCATCCTGTGCTTCGATTTCGTGCCGGTATTCCTTGGGATCATGCTGCGCAGAAGCAAAGCGGGCCTATCGAGCAGCAAGCTCATGATGTATCTCGCGCTTGCTGTTTTCATCGGAGCGGCGGTCGTGAATCTCGTACTGAGGCTGCAGACGCTGGACCTTGTCGCTCCGGCTCCCACCACCGTCGTTGATACCGGTTCCCTTATGGTCGGTGAGGAGACTGCCACCGCCGCCTCGATCGGAAGCAAGGAGATCGCCCAGACCATATTCGCAATCGTCGTGCCCTTGCTCACAAGCGCAGGTTCGTTCTTCGTTTCCTACGTCACCTTTGACCCGCTTAAGGTAATGCAGAAGAGGTATGAGAAGCTGCTTGCGCTGAAGCGCGACGAGCTCCGCAGGGTGCAGGCTATACTTTCCGAGTACAACGCCGACTCCAACTATGAGGAGACCCTTCGCTCGGAGGAGAGAGTCAAGTACACTCAGACATCGCTCGAGCAGAGATCAAGACTCGCCAAGTATATGCTCTACACAAGGCAGAAGCTGATCGAAGCTCTTAACGATCCCGCGTCCACTTCCGCCCTCTCCGCAGATGATTACCAGACGCTTCTGGAGAAGGTGAACTCAACCTTGGACGCAGCGAAAGGGGGCGACGTCTCGATCGGATAACCGTTGTATCGGCGGTGAACCGCGCCGCCGACTCAGTTAAAAGGCTACGACTCGACGACGTTCGGAGGTGATAATAGGTTGTGTGAACGTTGTGCCGGCAGACAAGCCGTCTGCAGGTTAGTAAGGACAGTATTATAGGGCCAGGAGGTGAAAGGACTCGAAGACGACCGCAGATCGGCACTCGTCGGCTGCGAGATAGAACATCACAACTTTGACGAAGGATGTGATAAGTTACAGAAGATGGCTGAAAGAGGCAAAACCGGAGCAACTCAAGTTTTGCCTCGTATCTTACTCGATTTGACGAAAATAACTATTTTTTCTCATTACGGCGTTCCGGGATTTTAAGGACCTGTTGTATAACATTATCGTCGGGTGACGGAGTCCGTACGCTCGACAGCAACTCAATCGGGGCTTATGCCCAAATTAAAAAAGACAAGTGCAAGGAGGCACAATTATGAAAAAGATCATTACCGTCATCATCGTTCTCTTCCTCGTCATGTCCGTGGTTGGTTTTGTCGGATGTGTTGATCCCAAGCCCGACTGCAGCAAGAACGCCCTCTCCATAGTCGTTCAGGGAACCGGCAACGTTTCCGCTCCCGATTACTCCCTTATCGAAGGAGCGGTCTACACAGCTGTCCGCGGTTACGGTTACATCAGCGTCGTCAACGCCGACTCCTGTTCCGAGGTCGTATATCATAAGTCATACGATATAGACGAGCAGTACAAGTCCGCTTCGAGCGAGCGTCTTGACGCGGACGCAAAGGCAAACGCCGCGAACCTTATTACCGCGCTGAAGAACGGCGTCGTAGCCGACGATCCTGAACTCGATCTTCTGGACGCTCTCCGCTGTGCGTCCTTATCGCTGGCTTCCCTCTCAGGGTATGACAGCAAGACTATAGCCGTGTTCTCCAGCGGCCTGTCAACCTGCGGTCTTGACCTCAGAAAGAATCTTCTTTCCGTAGAGCCTCAGCTCGTCGTGGACATGCTCGTCGAGAGGCAGGAGATCCCGTCCTTCGAAGGTCTGCATGTGGTTTGGTTCCTCCTCGATCCCGCTTCTCCTCAGGAACCCGTCAGGGGTAAAATGAGGAACAGGCTCATCGACCTCTGGAAGGGCGTCGTCGAAGCCGGAGGCGGCACCTGGGAGCTTGTGGAGTCCCTTCCCATCGCTGCAGCAGACCACGACTACCCGGCGATCTCAACGGTCAGCATACCCTCCGAGCTGCCGATCGAGTTTACGGTCGACGTTCCTGTCGAGGTGGAAGACCCCGCAGAACCTCTTCCCGCCATCTCTATAACGGAGGAGAGCATCGGCTTTATGCCCAACAAGAGCGAGTTCCGCGATCCTGATCTCGCCATGCAGGTTCTTCAGCCGATAGCTTCGACGCTGATCAATAATCCAATGATCAATATTGTGCTTGCAGGCTGTACTGCGGGCGACAAGCAGACCGCATGGGACTTCGAGCTTAGCCTCGCTCGCGCGGAAGCGGTGAAGGCCGTCCTTTGCGAACAACTTGGAATAGATGGTGAAAGAATAATCTGCAAGGGTCTTGGGTGTGAGAACTACTGGCACATCCCTGACGTCGGGGTCGAAGGCCCGCTTGCCGCTCAGAACCGTCGAGTGGTTATTCTGGATTTCCGCGATGAAATGGCGATGGAGATTCTTGCCATTCAGCCCTGAAGGCTGTTCGCGGGAGCGGACGGTTTTTACCAGCCTGCCGCTCCCGCCTACCTTTTAGGCTTTGCTCATCTTTCTTGAAAGGAGAGAACGTACCGCTATGTATAATACGATCCTTCTTATTATTCTCGCGGCAGTGCTTATACCCTCGTTAAGCCACCTTATAAGATACCGCGCCATGCCATCTTCACGTCGATTGAGCGCGGGGCTTGGAGTTGCCGGTCTTCTGCTGGCACCTGCCGCAGCTTCTTACCTCTGCAGCCTCTTAGCTTCACTCTTCAGCATCGGGGTCTTCCTCCTTATAATCATTGTCGGAGTCGGGTTGATGCTTAAAGCTGTATTCATCAGATAGGAGGTTCCGTTTATGGATAAGCTTGAAATTCTCCGATACGGCGGCGTTGCCGTGCTTGTTGTTCTCCTCGTTATCTTCGAGCTGACCGACCGTAGTCCTGTAGGACGGAAAAAGGGCTCGAAAGGAGGCTACGAGTATTATACTCCGGACGGAAGCTGCGTATTGATACGTCATGTGCTCGGATCGCGCTTTAAGGTATATGTATACGGCGTATGTCCCATTGCTACCTGCCGCGATCGCTACGGGGAGTTCTTTAAGGTGAACGCCAGATCGGCTCATGAAGCAGAGCTTAAAGTCGATCAGGCTTACGGCTGTTAGAGGAGGTGAGGCATTCATATGCCAAACTATTTCGACAATCAAAAAAGAGGGTGGGAGTGGCATGTGACGGATAGCAAGGCGGAAGTCACGACCGATCACGGTACACATACTCATACACTCGATCTTTCAAATGTCACAATCGGAGAAATGAGTGAGAATACAGGTAAAACAATGGGCGAAGCTCATAGGAACACGACACATGATTATAAGACAACAGAGGAGACCAACGCACCTGATTCATCATCAAAAGGAGGCAAGAATATGGAAAGAAATTCATTCGTCGAGTCGTTAAAAGCGGACCAGGCGACTATCGATAACTGCACGGCGGTATCGCGGGAAGCGGCAAGGAATGCGCAGAACCAGTCAGGCAAGAAGAGCGGCGTCGATAATGGTGGGCATGAACGCGGGGACGACTCATCCGCTCCGGGACATACCGGCCGCGAGTCGGGCAACAAGTCCGGGACGCAGTCTAACTCTCACAGCACTACAGGAGATGGGCATGGGTCAAACGGGTCTTCGTCCGGTCACAGCTCCTCCGGACAGGGCGCAGGTGGACACGGCGCCGGAGGTCAGGGATCCGGCGGTATCGGAGCCGGAGGACATGGCGGAACAGGAGGGCATTGAACATGATCAAACATACTCTTGAGGGACTATCTATCCAGCCTTCTCCTCCGCGCCTTGACGGTACTCCTCGTGCTCCCGTCGTTCATCTGCAGGATGGATTAGTTCTTGACGATCGTGTGTTCGAGTGCCCGACTCTCCTTCTGGGTTCTGTAGGATCCGGAAAGAGCGCGCTCTTAAGCGAGATCATGACCCCTATTTTGAAGGAAGCGGAGAGATGCGGGGACAACATTATCATCTTCTGTGCTAAGGATGAGTATCTCAAAAAGTACAGACGTCCGCAGGATCCCGTTATTTCTGTGGATACGAGCGATCCCAAGTCCTGCTGGAATATCTTTAAAGAGTTGAAGAACAGTCGTAACCCTTCCCTTACCGCACGCGATATAGCAAAATCGCTGACAAAAGATCAGCGTTCCGAGCTTCAGCCTTTCTTTGAGAACGCCAGCAACGAGTTTCTCTATAACTCTATCATGTGCATGTATGACGACAGCGTGAGTAAAGGCGTCGAATACACAAACTGGCATTTGGTCGATTTTATCAATGGCACCACTATTCAAGGCGGCGGAGACAGGCCGTCTTGGAGTGAGCTCGCAAAACTAAGACCCCAATACTTTCGGAGTACTACTGATTATCTAGGGAATAATTTAGGACAAGGTTACGGAATTATATCTGAGCTGAGGACGTTTATCCACTCCTGCATGTGGGGCAGCTTCTGCTCGGATAAGGGAAAATTCTCAGCAATAGAGACTCTCAAGTCGGCCGGCAATCGCATTTTCCTCTATTACGATTACGCTAATGCCTCTGAGGCGAGCGTCAAGATATTCAGTACTATCCTGAATCTTCTTCTTAAACACTCCGTAGACCGCAGAGACGACGGTCGGCGCACTTGGTTCTTTATCGACGAAGGGTCTTTACTTCCAGCTACCGTTCTGGCCGACGCTATGTCCCTGGGACGCGGGCATGGATTTCGCGTATTCATGTGCCTCCAAACTGCGCAGCTCATGACAAGGCATTATAAGAAAGATGAAGCGCAAACCCTGCTCTCGCTCTTTCCGAACGTATTGTGCCTGAAAGTTCAGGACAGTATGTCTCGAAAGGTGCTATCCGACAGATACGGAGAGGCGCTCTGCTCTTACAGCTTCACCGGACCTGGGCAGAAGCTTGTTCAGCACTCCGAACATTGTCCGGTTGTTGCCGATTATGATTTCAGCGCCATGCTGCAGAAGAAGGGCGACGCGCTCTGCAGCTTTCCTAATCTGGCATCATCACCCTTCTTCTATCACGGATACAGAAAGGAGCTCGAATAATATGAGCCGTTATATAAATTCGGAAACACCCATACTCAGCGCACCCGTGACCTCCGCCAATCTCCGCAATGCTAGAAATCAGCCGGTAACTGAGCTTGGCTGCTGCACCCCCTTTCAGCTTATTTCAGCAGTCGATCTCCCTCAGAACGGCTCGGTCTGCGTTATTGGAGATCCCGTCAGGAGTCTTGGAATAGCCAAAGCTCTCATTCGCAGGAGCAGAAAGCCGTTTTTGTTTATCGGACCCGCTTCGGATAAAACCTCCGCCTTTTCCTCTCTTGGCCCTGAATGGATCAACAGCTCAGTTCAACAGAGTATTCCTTCCGGCAACGGGGCAATACTTCTCTCAAAGCCTTATTCGGTATACTACGAGCTTTGCGAGTACATTGAAGAATGGCAGGATCGTTTCATAGTGCTTCACCTTTCAGGAGGACTTCAGATTGGGGTGGAGCTTATGAATCTTCTTCCCGCATTTGGACAATGTCTTATTATCTGTGACTCCGTACCTCAAAGCATCAGAAACAGCGAAGCCAAAACGATCACTCCAAAGGAGTTAATGAAGCAAATGAGCTGTCTGCTGGTATTTCGCGCAGGAGCAGCGACAAAGGATCTTATAGAGATTCTCCCCACGTATGTATACGAAAAAATCACAGATACGTTCAGCATTAACAGCCATAGAGGAAGATCAGTTTTCCATCCGCTGCGCAGGCATAGGGGGCGCAGTTTCAGCATTGGGCAGCAAAGAACGATGGAATACAACAAAAACTTGTTTGAAAACGGCGATTTGCAGAAGATTTCTGAAGACGGTTTTATGCTCGTGTATAACGCAGGAGACAATAAAACTTATCTCGCCGAGTTGGCGTAAAACAAAAAGCAAAGGGCTTTTATTCAATGCTGAGCTGCCCTTTGCTTTCTTTTTCGTTTGTTAGTGCCCTCTTACGGTAAAGTAAAGAGTCTAGTCAACCCTTCTTTCGAGCTAAGCCGCTCTGTGTAACCGAAAATAGAGAACTCCTTATCAGCCTGTTTTTAGCTTATCTTGGCTAATCAATGAATAAGTAGTCAGAAGGCTTCCATTCTTTTGCGAAGAAGTCTGCCTTCTCCAACCAGAATCTGATTCGTGCTTTCGGATCATGAACATCAAAAGCAGAGCAAACTTCCTCACCCCAATACTCAATAAACAGCTTATCCTCAAGGGTATTAGCCGCATCTATCATGTAGTCTTCCAGATGGAGCAGTGCTCTGAGGATATAGATACCATCGAAATCTTTCCCTTCAAGACGATCCTCCATCTTTGTTTCCTTGATCCTTCCGTTACCGCCAACACCGGCGGCAGACCCGGCTGAAAACAGATCGCGTGCCTGATGACAGAGCACTCCGTGATATGTCAGCATAGAACAAAGGAAAAAAGCGCAGGATCGCAGGTTACGCGAGGGTATCGACCGACAGCGACGAGCAGCTGACCTCGTATGAGGCACAGGTCGATTACTACACTAACTATATCAGCAGGAACCCCGACTGGATGTTCGCTGGCGTCTATACCGACGAAGGCATCTCCGGCCTCAACACCCGGCACAGGGAGGGCTTCAACAGGATGATCGCCGACGCTCTTGCCGGGAATATCGATCTGATCGTGACAAAGAGCGTCAGCCGCTTCGCAAGAAACACGGTCGACAGTCTTACAACGATCCGCGACCTCAAGAGCCACGGCGTTGAGGTTTATTTTGAAAAAGAGAACATATGGACATTCGACGGCAAAGGTGAGCTTCTGATCTCGATAATGTCATCGCTTGCGCAGGAAGAGAGCCGCTCCATATCGGACAATGTGACGTGGGGACAACGGAAACGTTTCGCCGACGGCAAGGTCAATATGCCCTACGGACAGTTTCTCGGATACAGAAAAGGCCCAGATGGTCTGCCGGAGATCGACCCTGAAGAAGCGGAAACAGTCAGGTTCATTTACAGGCTGTTCATGGGCGGCAAAACCGTCAACGCCATTGCGAAGATACTGACCGAAGCCGGCGTTCCGACTCCGAGGAAAAAAGCAAGGTGGCAGGATAAAACCGTCGAGAGCATACTGACGAATGAAAAGTACAGCGGCGACGCTGTGCTCCAGAAGAGCTTCACGGTCGATTTCCTTTCCAAAAAAATGAAGAAAAACGATGGCGAGGTTCCTCAGTACATCGTCACGGACAGCCATCCGGGGATAATTGATAAAGCCGAATGGGAGCTGGTGCAGGCGGAAATGGCGAAAAGAAAAGCCAAGGGCAGAAACCAGAACAGTCTCAGCCCTTTTTCGATGAAAATCTGCTGCGGAGAGTGCGGGAGCTGGTACGGCTCGAAGATATGGCACTCGACCGACAAGTACCGCAGGGTGGTCTGGAGATGCAACGGAAAGTACGAGCGGCAGACCGGCTGCTAAACTCCGCATTTGAGCGAAGCCCAGATAAAAGCGCTGTTTATGTTTATGCAGGCGCTCTCCAAGCTGCACGAGCAGAGAGAAACGCTTATCGCCGACTGCGAGGCTTTGAAAGGCATGCTTTCCGATACCTCGGAGATAGACGGCGAAAGGGCGAGGATCGCAGCGGAGCAGTCGGAAACGGAGACCTTAGCCGCGGCGCTCATACAGCAGAACGCGATGACGGCGATGAACCAGAGCGAGTTCAACCGCAGATACGAGGAGTACGTCAAAAAGCACGACGCCCTTTCCGAAAGGCTCGACAAGCTCGACGGGAAGCTCGAAAAGCGGAAACAGGAAATCGTAGTCCTCAACAGGTTCATTTCCGACCTGACCGCAATGAAGGAGCTGCCGGTCGAGTTCAGCGGCGAGCTGTGGAACGCCTTCGTCGAGAAGCTCACGATCTACCCGGACGGAAGAGCTGAGTTTCTGTTCAAAAACGGCGCGGCTATAACGGAAAACATTTGAGAAAAGCATGGCTCGGAGCGCAGAACTCCGGGCTTTTTCTATGCCCGAAGCGATTGTGAAACGATAGTCCGAAAATGAAACGATAGCTTTTCTGAAAAGCTTCCGAAAAGAGCGAAAAAACCGATTTTGAAGCGATAGAAAACCTCCGAAACGAGAATGCAATGCACCCTTCGCTTCAAAAAATGTATAAGCGAAAAGAGAAAAAACAGAGCATAAAAAACGATAGGGTTCTTGATGGAAGAATATCAAGAACCCTATCAGATTTGGTGGAGTAGCCCCATCAAAATCCGAACTCAACGCCGACTCGATCTCTTCAAGCGAGATCGTCTGCGTCCCATGTTGATAGTTATAGGTCAAGACCAGTTTATCATCGAACACATACACTGCGTTCACAAACGTGTCAATCAGGCGTTTCTGAAACTCACGGTTTGTCGGATCACCATGACGGAACTGCTCAAACCATGCTGTCATCTGTTCACGGGTCAGCTTTGGCTTTTGCAGTTCGGCGGTCTGGATATTCACAAGGATTTCTTCTTTCCGTGCTTCCAGCTCATCAAGCCGCTGTTTGGTGGACGGCGTGAAAATGCCCTGCT
>ERZ772892.1509-NODE-1509-length-24096-cov-27.475937_pt1 | contig 24096 bp, 15 predicted proteins | sample MGYA00512126_ERZ772892 | MGnify/ENA primary metagenome ERZ772892 (study PRJEB29015, sample SAMEA2737697) | human gut metagenome | biome: human gut; feature: human-associated habitat; material: faeces | place: China | collected 2012 ... | reverse complement strand
CCCAGAGCAAGGACCTGCCCTACGGCGTGTATACCGTGCATCAGGTCTCCGGCTGGGAGGGCCGTGAGCTGATGAGCGACTTTGATGTGTTTATTGCTAAGAACGGCGAGACCTACCGCTACCTCATCAACAACGCCAACTTCGAGTCCTTCATTAAGGTCATCAAGGTGGACGCAGAAACCGGCAATGCCATTCCCTATGCGGGAGCAGGTTTCCAAATCTTTCGTCCGGATGGCTCCAAGGTGGAAATGACCTTTACCTATCCGGAGGTCACCACCATCGATACCTTCTACACCAATGACGCCGGCATGCTCATCACGCCGGAGAAGCTGGAGTTTGGCAAGGGCTACTCCCTCAAGGAGGTCTCCGCTCCTTACGGCTATGTGCTCAGTCATGAGGCGGTCAAGTTCGATGTGAGCGAAGAGAATTCCACCGAGGAAAGCGGCGTGACGGTCGTTGCGGTGAAGCTGGGCAACTACGCGCAGAAGGGCATCATCAAGATTTCCAAAACCGGTGAGGTGTTTGCCTCTGTTGCGGCGGCGGACGGGGTCTATCAGCCGGTCTATACGGTGCAGGGACTTGCGGGAGCAACCTATGAGATCAAGGCAACGGAGGACATCTACACTCCGGACGGTACGCTGCGCTGCAGCGCCGGCGAGGTGGTAGATACGATGACTACCGGCGCAGATGACACGGTGGAAAGCAAACCGCTGTATCTGGGCAAATATGAAATCACCGTGATGAAAGCTCCCGATGGCATGGTCATTAACAAGGACGCCCATACCGCAGAGCTTGTCTACGCCGACCAGGAAATCGAGATCACCGAAACTGCCGCCAGCTTCTGCAATGACAGACAGAAGGCGCGGATTTCTCTTTCCAAGGTGCTGGAGCAGAACAAGCAGTTCGGTATCGGTATGAATAACGAGCTTTCCGCTGTGACCTTCGGCGTCTATGCCGCCGAGGAGCTTACTGCAGCAGACGGCTCTGTCATTCCTGCGGACGGACTGATTGAGATTCTGTCCCTTGACGAAAACGGAAAGGCCACGCTCAAGAGCGATGTTCCCTTCGGCAGCTACTATGTCAAGGAAATCAGCACCGACAGCCACTACATCCTCTCCGATGAGAAGTATCCTGTGATCTTTGCCTATGCCGGTCAGGAAATCCCCGTTGTGGAGCTTGCCGTCAATGACGGAAAGAGCATTACCAACGAGATGATCTACGGGGAGATCCACGGCATGAAGAAGGATGAGGACGGCAAGGCGCTGGCCGGAGCTACCATCGGGCTGTTCCTTACAGACGGCACCGAGCCTATCCTGACCACCGTTTCCGCAGAGGGCGGCAGCTTCACCTTCGCGGACATCCCTTATGGCGAGTATGTGGTTCGTGAAATCGCTGTGCCGGAGGGCTATGTGATGGATGACACGCCTTATACCGTGAAGGTAGATCAGAACGGTGCTGTGGTCGAGATTGAGATCACCAATAAGCTCATTCGCGGCAGCGTTCAGCTGACCAAGGTGGATAAAAGCTATCCCGATCATCACCTGAGTAGCGCAGTCTTTGAGGTATACCGTGACGGAAAGCTCGTGGGCCAGATGGAGGAGCTGTCCGACGGCGTCTACAAGCTGGATGATTTGCCCTAAGGGTTTTCCTGCCCCTTTAATTTCAATCCATGCTCCCCGCACGGGGAGCGACTCTTGCAAGTCGGTAAACGTATGATGGAATTCGATTTCAATCCACGCTCCCCGCACGGGGAGCGACGGGAAGCGGCTGCCGCCCTGCGACGTGGTGCAGAATTTCAATCCACGCTCCCCGCACGGGGAGCGACTAGGCATTGCAACCCGGCAGATGCTCCCCAGCCGGAAATATTTCAACCCACGCTCCCCGCACGGGGAGCGACAGTTGGGGCGGACGTGCTTTTCCATCCAGCGTTCCGCATTTCAATCCACGCTCCCCGCACGGGGAGCGACACTGGGAGCGCGTCGGCATGGGCGCAGACCGCACAATTTCAATCCACGCTCCCCGCACGGGGAGCGACCCCCAGCGGTCAGCCGGAATACGCATCCCCGCAAATTTCAATCCACGCTCCCCGCACGGGGAGCGACCCGCGCTTCTTCGGTGGCGGCGGTGGCGGCGGGGATTTCAACCCACGCTCCCCGCACGGGGAGCGACGTACGCCGTGCCATCAACCATCACGCCAGCGCGCAATTTCAATCCACGCTCCCCGCACGGGGAGCGACGCAGCACCAGCACGGACACGGCGGCGAAAAGCCAATTTCAATCCACGCTCCCCGCACGGGGAGCGACCGGCAAAGAACGTCGCGGGCGGTGCACCGCAGGACATTTCAATCCACGCTCCCCGCACGGGGAGCGACCCCCAGCGGTCAGCCGGAATACGCATCCCCGCAAATTTCAATCCACTTCAATCCACGCTCCCCGCACGGGGAGCGACGACGAGGTTTCAGTGAACATTGGCGGGAAATCATTTCAATCCACGCTCCCCGCACGGGGAGCGACGTCTTCGACGAGGGTATGCGAATCGTTGGCGTGGAATTTCAATCCACGCTCCCCGCACGGGGAGCGACCTTACTGGTTCAAATAAATTAAGCTGTGCTATCGGCATTTCAATCCACGCTCCCTGCACGGGGAGCGACGGCGGCGGAAGCGTTGCGCAAAGATACGGGTGCATTTCAATCCACGCTCCCCGCACGGGGAGCGACCTTTCTTGTCCAGCGCCGAGGCGGACGGACTGCATTTCAATCCACGCTCCCCGCACGGGGAGCGACAGGGCTTGTGCAAATCACAAAGGCGTGATATAATTATTTCAATCCACGCTCCCCGCACGGGGAGCGACGACGGCATTCCTGCCGCGTCCGCTGACTTGATGTAATTTCAATCCACGCTCCCCGCACGGGGAGCGACGCGGCGTTTGAGCGCGGATTTGATGAATTTAACATTTCAATCCACGCTCCCCGCACGGGGAGCGACCTTGTACGTCGGCAGCCACTCCGCCGCGTACTCCGCATTTCAATCCACGCTCCCCGCACGGGGAGCGACACCTGCAAGCTGAATTTTTCGCGTGGCTGGAAAAATTTCAATCCACGCTCCCCGCACGGGGAGCGACGAAGTAGTGTACCACGTCAACCCGCCCGGCATCGATTTCAATCCACGCTCCCCGCACGGGGAGCGACTGTGATGTTCTTGCATGGTTAATTTTGAGATGCATTTCAATCCACGCTCCCCGCACGGGGAGCGACAAACCGCTTGATGGGCAGATGGGATTCTTGGAGGAGATTTCAATCCACGCTCCCCGCACGGGGAGCGACTGCCTACGACTACCACGCCATGCGCCGGGCGATATTTCAATCCACGCTCCCCGCACGGGGAGCGACATGAGCCAATACGACCATTTTGTTGTGCAACTCATTTCAATCCACGCTCCCCGCACGGGGAGCGACTACAGTGCCGGACGGCTGGAGGGCATACTCGACGGGATTTCAATCCACGCTCCCCGCACGGGGAGCGACGCGGTGGACGGTAAAAAATACGCGACTGGAGAAATTTCAATCCACGCTCCCCGCACGGGGAGCGACCCCGTACCCATTACCCGGCGCACCGATTTCCAGCCGATTTCAATCCACGCTCCCCGCACGGGGAGCGACCGCCTAAAACGCAGTAATTTCAACGAGTATAGAATTTCAATCCACGCTCCCCGCACGGGGAGCGACATTGCGGTGGACGGTAAAAAATACGCGACTGGAGAGATTTCAATCCACGCTCCCCGCACGGGGAGCGACGCGGGCGTGATGCGCCCACGCGCGCGGTAGTGATTTCAATCCACGCTCCCCGCACGGGGAGCGACTTCGCGGACTGTCAACAACCAAACGCGGTTGATTCATTTCAATCCACGCTCCCCGCACGGGGAGCGACAGTAGCTGTCACTGCCGACAGAGGTGCGCATGAGCATTTCAATCCACGCTCCCCGCACGGGGAGCGACCTTTTTGCTGTCCGCGTCCCGGCGGTTGCAGCCGTATTTCAATCCACGCTCCCCGCACGGGGAGCGACTATAATAAATAGTGTCAAGGGGAGGTACAAAAAATTTCAATCCACGCTCCCCGCACGGGGAGCGACGACGCGGTGGAGCGGTTTTATGCGCTGTCACCAGCATTTCAATCCACGCTCCCCGCACGGGGAGCGACTTCGGTGTTGGCGGGCATTTTGGTTTACCTCCTAATTTCAATCCACGCTCCCCGCACGGGGAGCGACAGACCGCGCAAAAATCAGCCGAAACAGCGCCCCATTTCAATCCACGCTCCCCGCACGGGGAGCGACGTGCATGGGCGGGTGTGTGTCGCGCGGTGACGCATTTCAATCCACGCTCCCCGCACGGGGAGCGACGCCACGGACGCGGCGACGCTGGGCGCGCTGCTGAATTTCAATCCACGCTCCCCGCACGGGGAGCGACACCGTGAGCATCTGGAAGCCCAAGACGCGCAAGAGATTTCAATCCACGCTCCCCGCACGGGGAGCGACAGCTGCGCCAGCGCGCCGATGCGCTCGGTCAGGATTTCAATCCACGCTCCCCGCACGGGGAGCGACGACGGCGACGCGGGACGGGAACGCGCCGAATTTGCGATTTCAATCCACGCTCCCCGCACGGGGAGCGACTCGCCGTCGCCGCGCTTATGATCGCTGTAAACGGTATTTCAATCCACGCTCCCCGCACGGGGAGCGACGCGTGTCGTACCCGAACAGCGCCAGCGCAATGTTATTTCAATCCACGCTCCCCGCACGGGGAGCGACACACCACCGCAGGCCGCGCATTCACGCGCCAGCGCATTTCAATCCACGCTCCCCGCACGGGGAGCGACACTGCAGGGGATTTTCTCCCGGCGCAGCTCCTCCACCATTTCAATCCACGCTCCCCGCACGGGGAGCGACGTGCGCCGTAGACCAGCCCCATGCAGGCGATGGAATTTCAATCCACGCTCCCCGCACGGGGAGCGACGCCGACCAAGTTGTGACGCGCACCAAAGTTGCGAAATTTCAATCCACGCTCCCCGCACGGGGAGCGACTGAAACTCCCGTCGAAACCGCCCTTTCATCCGCTATTTCAATCCACGCTCCCCGCACGGGGAGCGACTTTACCCGCCGCGCCCGTTCATCGAGATTGCAAAAATTTCAATCCACGCTCCCCGCACGGGGAGCGACTCGCGGACGATAAAAAAGTCCTGCAAAAACATTTTGATTTCAATCCACGCTCCCCGCACGGGGAGCGACTATCGCCATCCGTAGCGGTACACGCACGCATGGCATTTCAATCCACGCTCCCCGCACGGGGAGCGACGGTTTTCAGCGTGTGTATAATATAGTCAATCTTGCATTTCAATCCACGCTCCCCGCACGGGGAGCGACCATACCAGCAAACGGCAATCGAGAAAATCTATTCCATTTCAATCCACGCTCCCCGCACGGGGAGCGACGTCCTTTGCCTCGATGCGCTGTGCCGTCAATGCGTATTTCAATCCACGCTCCCCGCACGGGGAGCGACGGCAGCCTGACAATCCAGACTGCCCGCCCCGATGCGATTTCAATCCACGCTCCCCGCACGGGGAGCGACGCGTGCCGCTGCCGCGCGAACTGCGGCGCATATAAATTTCAATCCACGCTCCCCGCACGGGGAGCGACCCGGCAACATGGCGTTCCTAAGTCCTCATTGTCAATTTCAATCCACGCTCCCCGCACGGGGAGCGACGGCACATGGGCGGAAAACGTGCCGATGACTTTGCATTTCAATCCACGCTCCCCGCACGGGGAGCGACTGACGCGCTGACGTGTCAAAATTGGGCTATACCCATTTCAATCCACGCTCCCCGCACGGGGAGCGACTCGCGGACGATAAAAAAGTCCTGCAAAAACATTTTGATTTCAATCCACGCTCCCCGCATGGGGAGCGACTACGTGGATGAAAAAACTGGACAGCTTGCAACAATTTCAATCCACGCTCCCCGCACGGGGAGCGACAACGCTTCGGCTCATTTCCATCGTGGCGGATGGAATTTCAATCCACGCTCCCCGCACGGGGAGCGACATCCACGAGATGCGACACACTTACATCAGCATCATATTTCAATCCACGCTCCCCGCACGGGGAGCGACCCATCGTCACCCCTGCGGCAGCGGCGCAGTACCAATTTCAATCCACGCTCCCCGCACGGGGAGCGACCGCTTCTGACTACCAGTTTGACTACTTGGACGTAATTTCAATCCACGCTCCCCGCACGGGGAGCGACCGGCGCAAACGCGCATCAGGAGCGGGACTTGATATTTCAATCCACGCTCCCCGCACGGGGAGCGACCGTAGGAAACGCCGAAGAGGTCAGCGATTTTTCCATTTCAATCCACGCTCCCCGCACGGGGAGCGACGTACGGGCGCACCGTCGCGGCTTCGGCGGCGATATTTCAATCCACGCTCCCCGCACGGGGAGCGACTGAATAGAACGCACGTCATCGGATTTGATATAGATTTCAATCCACGCTCCCCGCACGGGGAGCGACCGGAGACACCAAGCGCATCACCAAGCGCCGCGACGATTTCAATCCACGCTCCCCGCACGGGGAGCGACTTTGGTGGTAACTCTTCGTAAAACCGTAGTTTCACATTTCAATCCACGCTCCCCGCACGGGGAGCGACGACTTGTGCCACGGAACGCTGGAATGGTCAAAAGATTTCAATCCACGCTCCCCGCACGGGGAGCGACTGCCGTCGTCGTACTCATAGACAACGGCCTTTCCGTATTTCAATCCACGCTCCCCGCACGGGGAGCGACATGTTTCCACGTGTACTGTGACACGTTGTTCCACGTGATTTCAATCCACGCTCCCCGCACGGGGAGCGACATCGCTAATTTCCTTCAGCCGTTTCAGGTCTTCCGGATTTCAATCCACGCTCCCCGCACGGGGAGCGACGTAAGTTTCTGGAATAAATACCGCTGATAGTACTGATTTCAATCCACGCTCCCCGCACGGGGAGCGACTCTGCATTAAGACGGTATATTACGAATTGTTGAATTTCAATCCACGCTCCCCGCACGGGGAGCGACAAATTATTATGCGGATTTACTATCAACTTCAGTTATTTCAATCCACGCTCCCCGCACGGGGAGCGACGGAACAGGTCGAAATCCGTGTGAAGGGGGGCGAAAAATTTCAATCCACGCTCCCCGCACGGGGAGCGACGGCTTGAAAGCGTCTACAATGACCATGTATACAAATTTCAATCCACGCTCCCCGCACGGGGAGCGACGTGCGTCTTCTTGATTTTGTTATTCATGTTTGTAAGATTTCAATCCACGCTCCCCGCACGGGGAGCGACACGCGGTGGAGCGGTTTTATGCGCTGTCACCAGCATTTCAATCCACGCTCCCCGCACGGGGAGCGACTTTCTCGGAGGAAGAGAAGCACGAGGACAGCGACATTTCAATCCACGCTCCCCGCACGGGGAGCGACCCAAACCCGTCGCAAACGCACTGGCGACCCTGCATTTCAATCCACGCTCCCCGCACGGGGAGCGACGCAAGGGCGAAAGCCGTCGCGATTACCTCCGCGATATTTCAATCCACGCTCCCCGCACGGGGAGCGACTGAGTACAGTTCGCACAGGTCGATGTTGCGCTTATTTCAATCCACGCTCCCCGCACGGGGAGCGACGATGTCCTGCCATTTGCCGGTTTTCGGATCGCGATTTCAATCCACGCTCCCCGCACGGGGAGCGACGTCGGTGATGGAGGCCATGCTGCCGCCGTCCATGCATTTCAATCCACGCTCCCCGCACGGGGAGCGACGATGTCCTGCCATTTGCCGGTTTTCGGATCGCGATTTCAATCCACGCTCCCCGCACGGGGAGCGACGTCGGTGATGGAGGCCATGCTGCCGCCGTCCATGCATTTCAATCCACGCTCCCCGCACGGGGAGCGACGTACTGCCCGCTGTCACGGTCAAAGTGCATCAGGGTTATTTCAATCCACGCTCCCCGCACGGGGAGCGACGCTATGGGCTGGAATATCGTTTCGAGGATGGCATAGTAATTTCAATCCACGCTCCCCGCACGGGGAGCGACGCGATAAAGAGTGGAGTTTTCGCGCCTTTACGAATTTCAATCCACGCTCCCCGCACGGGGAGCGACATCGCGATGCTTCCAATCACAAGAGGCGTCGTCAAATTTCAATCCACGCTCCCCGCACGGGGAGCGACGCTTTTTCTCCATTGCCGCACGTCGCTGTTCCCATTTCAATCCACGCTCCCCGCACGGGGAGCGACCGTCCGCGCGATGAAGAAGTATCGCGAAAAAGAAGATTTCAATCCACGCTCCCCGCACGGGGAGCGACCATGGCAGGACTGGCAGAACGAGCCGGACAAAGCATTTCAATCCACGCTCCCCGCACGGGGAGCGACTGCTATCTCCAACGCAGAACTCCCGGTCATCGTTGCATTTCAATCCACGCTCCCCGCACGGGGAGCGACACGCCCGCGCGATATTCTTGAGCTGTTTTTCACGCATTTCAATCCACGCTCCCCGCACGGGGAGCGACTGGCGCGGGAAACACAGTGGACGCGCGCAAAGCATTTCAATCCACGCTCCCCGCACGGGGAGCGACTGCCGAAAGTCATCCTGTCCACCGAGTATGTGGACATTTCAATCCACGCTCCCCGCACGGGGAGCGACCTCCGGCTGCATCGTTACCCCGGTTGCTCGTTGATTTCAATCCACGCTCCCCGCACGGGGAGCGACGTTTCCATCAGCAGGATTTTCATGTGCGTGTTGGTATTTCAATCCACGCTCCCCGCACGGGGAGCGACGGCAGTGGCAGATTGCAAGCGAAATCGGCGTTTGTATTTCAATCCACGCTCCCCGCACGGGGAGCGACGCGGTACACGTTGATTTCAACTGGCGCGTCCGACATTTCAATCCACGCTCCCCGCACGGGGAGCGACAGTCGATTGTTTTATACTTGTCAATAAGGTTGTCATTTCAATCCACGCTCCCCGCACGGGGAGCGACAGCCGGGGATATAGTGGAGGCTGCCGGGCTGCATCGATTTCAATCCACGCTCCCCGCACGGGGAGCGACATCCGTGTACCGAGCTGGTTGTTTCCCATCGTGGCATTTCAATCCACGCTCCCCGCACGGGGAGCGACCGCAGACCGTATTCTTTCCAACATGCGGCAAATTATTTCAATCCACGCTCCCCGCACGGGGAGCGACTGATTCTGGTAAACGAAATAAGGTTTGTCATAAATCATTTCAATCCACGCTCCCCGCACGGGGAGCGACTTCGCCCTGCCATTTTTATGCGTCAATCGAAAATATTTCAATCCACGCTCCCCGCACGGGGAGCGACGGCGGCGCGTTCCGGGATGTACCACGCGCCGCAGTGATTTCAATCCACGCTCCCCGCACGGGGAGCGACCGTCCGACGGGGTTGAGTGCATAAATTCCCCATCCATTTCAATCCACGCTCCCCGCACGGGGAGCGACGGTATACGAATTTATGTCCTCAACAGCAGGGTCAAATTTCAATCCACGCTCCCCGCACGGGGAGCGACGAGTGGCTGGCGGCGGCACTGGACGGGCAGAAGATATTTCAATCCACGCTCCCCGCACGGGGAGCGACCGAAGGTCACGGGCAAGGGGCAAGTCTACTTTGTATTTCAATCCACGCTCCCCGCACGGGGAGCGACGACATTTCCGTCCCTCCTCATTTTTCCCTCTGCGGGATTTCAATCCACGCTCCCCGCACGGGGAGCGACGTTGAAGTGAAATTCCCGGTTGAGTTCGTCGAAGATTTCAATCCACGCTCCCCGCACGGGGAGCGACTGTCTGCCAGTGCCATCATGTTAGTTTGATGCATATTTCAATCCACGCTCCCCGCACGGGGAGCGACCCTTGCCTGCAGAGTCGACACGTTGGAACAGAGCGATTTCAATCCACGCTCCCCGCACGGGGAGCGACAAAGCAGATTCCCCAGAAGTCCCACCGGCGGACGGATTTCAATCCACGCTCCCCGCACGGGGAGCGACGCGCCCAGCGTCGCCGCGTCCGTGGCGGTGGAATAGTCATTTCAATCCACGCTCCCCGCACGGGGAGCGACTTCAGCTTCCGCGCGCTCTGACGAATGGCGAAAATTTCAATCCACGCTCCCCGCACGGGGAGCGACCAAAATCTTTTTGTCGTTTTTGGCAAGGCAAAAAAATTTCAATCCACGCTCCCCGCACGGGGAGCGACATTTTTTCCCTCCATTTGCGGGAGGGTTGAAATATTTCAATCCACGCTCCCCGCACGGGGAGCGACCGAAAACAAGCGGAAAAGGCGAACGGCTGGAAAATTTCAATCCACGCTCCCCGCACGGGGAGCGACGACATCCCGGAAATCCACCTCCCAGACACAATCATTTCAATCCACGCTCCCCGCACGGGGAGCGACTAAAATAAAGTCCTGAAAAATCGCAAAAAAATGCATTTCAATCCACGCTCCCCGCACGGGGAGCGACGAGGTAATAAACAGAGAATGGAAAACAGAAAAGAATTTCAATCCACGCTCCCCGCACGGGGAGCGACGTGAGTTGGATATGGCACGATACCAAAAGGGACTGATTTCAATCCACGCTCCCCGCACGGGGAGCGACGCTTTGTGCGCGGCCGCCTGAAATTCGGAGACAGCCGATTTCAATCCACGCTCCCCGCACGGGGAGCGACTGTTTTGTGATGACGACCGTTTCCCCGATAGCGGATTTCAATCCACGCTCCCCGCACGGGGAGCGACTACGTCGGGCTGAACGACAAAGACACCCATTTGCAGATTTCAATCCACGCTCCCCGCACGGGGAGCGACGCGCGTGACTGCGTACCACTACGAGGACTACGAGGATTTCAATCCACGCTCCCCGCACGGGGAGCGACCCAGCCGTATATGTTTGGCCATCCATATACCAAATTTCAATCCACGCTCCCCGCACGGGGAGCGACGCTTTTGTTTTTGGCTGGACGATAACACACGAGATTTCAATCCACGCTCCCCGCACGGGGAGCGACCCAACTGCACCTTGACAACTGCAAATTGTAACGCATTTCAATCCACGCTCCCCGCACGGGGAGCGACCTGAGCGTCTCCGCTGGAGACGTTCGCGGGAGCCATTTCAATCCACGCTCCCCGCACGGGGAGCGACTGGACAGCTTCAAAAATCTGCTGCTTTTCCGCAACGATTTCAATCCACGCTCCCCGCACGGGGAGCGACCCCACGTCCGTGGCAATCGTGCCGTTCTCGGTGAAATTTCAATCCACGCTCCCCGCACGGGGAGCGACACCTGCGAGGACTGCTCCGGGTCGGGATTGTAGAATTTCAATCCACGCTCCCCGCACGGGGAGCGACCTGTGCAGCGCCGTTCACCGAGCAAACGCGATTCTGGATTTCAATCCACGCTCCCCGCACGGGGAGCGACCGCGGCGCAAGTGGATTTCCAAAGAGGCATTCGGTATTTCAATCCACGCTCCCCGCACGGGGAGCGACGGACAGCGTGCCGTCCGTGAACTTCATGTAGTCCTATTTCAATCCACGCTCCCCGCACGGGGAGCGACAGCACCCACCTTGGCAGAGGACGCGGTGAAATGATTTCAATCCACGCTCCCCGCACGGGGAGCGACTGCGCGGGCGTGATGCGCCCACGCGCGCGGTAGTGATTTCAATCCACGCTCCCCGCACGGGGAGCGACGCGGATGCGCGCCTGCCGGTCATCCAGCTGGACATTTCAATCCACGCTCCCCGCACGGGGAGCGACCTGATGGCTTCCTGCGTTTCCGCGTTTGCGACCGAATTTCAATCCACGCTCCCCGCACGGGGAGCGACCGAGGCGATGGACTACGTTGAGTACCTCACCGTATTTCAATCCACGCTCCCCGCACGGGGAGCGACAATACCATATGCTGACGCGCTGCGGAATATGACTAATTTCAATCCACGCTCCCCGCACGGGGAGCGACGCGTCCGGCGAGCCGTTTCTGGGGATGGCGACGTCATTTCAATCCACGCTCCCCGCACGGGGAGCGACACCTTGTGGCAGATTTTGCAGGCGGACACGCCGGAATTTCAATCCACGCTCCCCGCACGGGGAGCGACTGTGCTGCATCCAGCGTCCGTGAAGTTCGTCCGTATTTCAATCCACGCTCCCCGCACGGGGAGCGACCGCGGCGGGGGTGATGACGTTGGACGCGTAGCCGCTATTTCAATCCACGCTCCCCGCACGGGGAGCGACGCGGACTGCCCTGCGCGCACGCCCGCGGCCATGCCATTTCAATCCACGCTCCCCGCACGGGGAGCGACAATGTTTACGATACCATTTATAGCACTGACTTCTGATTTCAATCCACGCTCCCCGCACGGGGAGCGACGCCGCGGGCTGTTCATCGGGATGCGCACGCAGGACATTTCAATCCACGCTCCCCGCACGGGGAGCGACGCGCGCAACACCCTTGATCGTCTTATACATGGTATTTCAATCCACGCTCCCCGCACGGGGAGCGACAACGAGCATCCTGAAAACCAGCAGCCGCGACTTTATTTCAATCCACGCTCCCCGCACGGGGAGCGACGGTACCGCCGCGCGTGGCGGCGGCGGATTCAGGCGATTTCAATCCACGCTCCCCGCACGGGGAGCGACCTCGGCGGTATTCGCTGTTTCCGCCACCTTGCCATTTCAATCCACGCTCCCCGCACGGGGAGCGACGGCAGATCAGACAGGTCGCGCCGACGGTGTTCTTATTTCAATCCACGCTCCCCGCACGGGGAGCGACTTCGTGCCGCTTCCAAGGCGGCAGCGTCGCCGCATTTCAATCCACGCTCCCCGCACGGGGAGCGACATCTATACCCATGACGATGGGACTATTGTTGTGATTTCAATCCACGCTCCCCGCACGGGGAGCGACGTCGCCGCGCTTGCGGCTGACCTGAAAAAATTGTTATTTCAATCCACGCTCCCCGCACGGGGAGCGACGCGCGCCGTTGGGCGCTGGAAAAGGCAAGAACGCCATTTCAATCCACGCTCCCCGCACGGGGAGCGACTCAATCACAACAGCCGGTCGAGCTACGCCTGTCATATTTCAATCCACGCTCCCCGCACGGGGAGCGACGCGATTTCGGCAATACCTACAATCTGTATTACGCCATTTCAATCCACGCTCCCCGCACGGGGAGCGACGCGGCGGCCTTGTGATCGGATTTAAGGGACAGGACATTTCAATCCACGCTCCCCGCACGGGGAGCGACCAGTGAAAGCTACGAGACAAAGCACGAAACTCAGAAATTTCAATCCACGCTCCCCGCACGGGGAGCGACTTGTTTCCGCTGCGCTGCCGTTCGGGTCGCCCGATTTCAATCCACGCTCCCCGCACGGGGAGCGACCTTAGCCACGAGATTTTCACTGTACTCGTCGGGATTTCAATCCACGCTCCCCGCACGGGGAGCGACAATTATCACCCAAAAACCGCCGCGAAATCATTTTAGATTTCAATCCACGCTCCCCGCACGGGGAGCGACAAAAATCATGGCTGAATATACTGCGGCGGCGGCTCATTTCAATCCACGCTCCCCGCACGGGGAGCGACCGAATCCGAAAGCAAAGCGGAAGCAAACAAAAGCATTTCAATCCACGCTCCCCGCACGGGGAGCGACATATATGGAGCAGTTTATTACCGACGACATGGAAATTTCAATCCACGCTCCCCGCACGGGGAGCGACGGGTGCGCCCTTTTCGTTGCGCAAAAAGTTTGCATTTCAATCCACGCTCCCCGCACGGGGAGCGACACGGCGGCGGTGTGCTGCTTGTGTCGCTGGAGATATTTCAATCCACGCTCCCCGCACGGGGAGCGACTTGGTTTCGCGGATTGCGTCCTCCGCGTTCTTAAGAATTTCAATCCACGCTCCCCGCACGGGGAGCGACGTGGAAAACTACTCCAAGTCCAGAGGGAGGGCAATATTTCAATCCACGCTCCCCGCACGGGGAGCGACTGCGCAAAGTAACAATTCTGTCGATCAGAATCATAGACTTTGCACAAAAAGTATACCACAAAACAGTCCTTTTGAGAATCAGCTTAGCCGAAAATGCGGTAATTTTGCCGGAAAAACCGCGAAATCCGGTGCGAACCTCCCTGCAAAAGGCTGGAGGCTTGCGCTTCGCACGGGCGATTCGCGCGGCGCACCCTTACAGCATCAGCAGCCCTTCCGGGGCGTAGCTCGTCTTCACGCCAATGTGCTCAATCCGGCTTTCGTAGTGATTGCCGAGGTTGTAAAAGCGCAAACTGTCCTTTTCCGGGTCAATCAGCTGCCGAAGTTCCGCCTGAAGCAGCTTGTACTGTGCGGCATCCAAAGAGCACTCAAATACGGAATTCTGCACGCGCTGACCGTGGACGACGCAGCGCTTGGCGACTTGCCGCAAGCGGCGTTTGCCGTCCGCATCGACGGTGGAAACGTCGTAGGTGATTAGAACCAGCATCGGGAACGCCTCGCTTTCGGGTTATTTCCAGAGGAATGGGGGATAACCGTCTGTGTCGCCGCGGAGGGTGCGCGCAAGCAGCAGCGCCTGTACATAGGGAACAAGCCCCCACATGATTTTTTCTTTCAGGAACGGGTGGGTGATTTCTTCGCGTTTGCGGTTTTGCCACGCGGTCAAGAACTGCTTGCGCCCGGCATCGTTCAGGAAGACGGCGCCGCTCTCCTGCCGGTCGAAGTGCTTGTCCTGCAGCACACGGTTGTTCACCAGCGTGATGCAGAGGCGGTCTGCCATCGGGGCGCGCAGTTCTTCCATCAGGTCAAGGGCGAGCGACGTGCGCCCCGGACGGTCGCGGTGCATGAAGCCGACGTAGGCATCCAGCCCTACGCTTTCCAGCGTGGCAGCGCAGTCGTTGGCGAGCAGCACATAGGCGAAGGAGAGCAGGGCGTTCATGTTGTCCTGCGGCGGGCGGCGATTGCGGCCGTTCAGCAAGAAATCCGCCTTTTGAGTCAGTATCATTTCGTCGAATACCGAAAAATAATCGGCGGATGCGTCGCCTTCCAGCCCGCGCAGCACATCTAAATCAACCGCTGATTCAATTTGCGGCAGCTTGGCATCTAACGCAGCGGAAACATCCTTAAGTGCCTGCACATTCACGCGCAAGGCGTGGTCGCGGATGGTACGCTCCAGCACCCAGCGCTGATTGTATACCTTGCCGAAGATGAAATTCCGTGCAATCAGGCAGCTGGCGGATAGGCTGTCGGCGCGCCGATACTGCTCACGGCGCAGCAGAACATTGCCGCGCTCGCTGCCGCAGACGCGCGCTAAAAATCGCCCGCGCGGTGTCAGAAACGTCAGCCCAATACCGCGCTCTGCGCAAGCACCCATGAGTGCTGGACTTGCGCCCTTGTAGGAGAAAGTCAGAATGCCCTCCAGCATCAGCAGGGGATACTGCGCGCGCTTTTCCTCGCCCACATGGACGACGATATTCTCGTTTTCCAGCGACAAGTAGGCGTCTTCCGTCGTCACGAACAGCGTATTCAGCATCTTTCTCATGGCGAATCCTCCGCAATACGGGCGTGCATGTAGGCGCGGACGCTGCCGGTTCGGCTGAGCCGCGGAACGCATACATCCTTGAGCGAGCAGGCATTGCAGCCCTTGTGCGCCCGAACGGATGGCGTATGTCCGCGCGCCTGATTCTCCAGCAGTTCCGCCAGAAGCGACAACGTCCGCGCACGGAGGGATTCATCCAGCGCGACCCGCGTCCGTCGGCGGGACTCGCCATAAAACAAGCTGCCCTCCGGGATGGCGCAGCAGAGCATCTCCTCCAAGCAGAGCGCCTGTGCGCACAGCTGCACCTCGTCGGCATCCTGCGTTTTGTCTGACCCTTTTTTGTATTCTACCGGGTACGGCAGCCACAGCCCTTCGCGTCCGTGCAGCGCAACACCGTCGGGACTGCGGTGGAACTCCACCACGTCGCTGACGCCGTGCAGGTGCAGGCGGGCGGATTCCAGCCGCAGTCCGCGCAGAATCAGCGTATCGCCGCGCAATTCCGCTTCCGGGCCGTGATGCGCCGTTTGATGGAACACTTGCCCCTCCGCCGTGTGCGCATTTTCTGCCCACTGCTGCTCCAGAAAAATCAATCCCCATTGGCGGCGGCAGTAGGCGTAATGCTGCAAGGCGGAGAGGGTCGCGTCCTGCTGCGTCACCCCTTCACTTCGCAGGTGACGCCGTCCGGCAGATTCGCGTCATCCACCGTCCATTCGTAGTCCGTAAAGCTGCGCGGAACCGTCACGTCCGCCTTACGCGCTACACGCACGCGTTCAAACAGCTTCCACGCGGGGGCGTTGCCCAGTTCCTTCTCATGGCGGAAGATGATGAGCTTGCGCACTGCCATCATGCCGCGCGCGGCGGAGTGGTCGTTTTCAAACATGTTGAGGATGGCATCCCACAACAGGGCGAGGTCTTCTTCGCTGAATCCCGTGGTCTTGCGCGCCAGATTTGCGGATACGAACCCTTCCACGCGGTACAGCCCGTAGGGGACGATGTACTTGCGCCCCATTTCGGTGCCCTTCTTCTCCGCGTCCCTTTCCGTCGTGATGGCGACGCGGGTGATGGTGATTTCCTGCGGCACAATGGGGTCAACGCTGCGGGCAAAGCCCAGCTGCACCGGCCCGCGCACCTGACCGCAGTTCAGCGATGCCTTGACAAACGTCGTCATCACCGCGCCGAACGTCCGGATGTCGTAGTAGTGGCTGCACATATAATCGCGCAGCTTGCGGTCAATCTCCGGGTCATTCGACTTCAGTTTCTTTTTGAGGTCGTCCTCCTTGATGTCGCCGTAGCCGCAGGCCTCCAGCCCTTCACGGTCGCAGCGATTCAGCGGAACGCCATCCTGAATATAGATGCCGTAATGTGGGTCGCCCTCCTTGACGGTCGCCACATAGTCGCGAATCTTGCGCTTCAGGCACACGTCCGTCACCAGCCCCAGACCCGTTTCCGGGTCGGTGCGGGGCATGTTGCCGGCATCGGGGTCGCCGTTGGGATTGCCGTTCTGCACGTCGAACAGTACCACGAAATCATAGCGATTGCGAATCACATCAGACATTGCTGTTTTCCTCCTTTTTCGTGAAGAACTTCTGTTTCTGGTGATAGTAGCCCAGCTGGAAAATACCCTGATCCTGCAGGTTCAGGCGCGCGGGGTAGCTGTCAGTCAAGCGCCCGCACAGTTCCGTCATCTGCTTGTCGTAATAGATGAAATAGCCGGTATCAAGTTTCTTCAGGTGACTCTGCGCCAGCTTCAGCAGCGTCGGGAAAACGATGCTGGGCGTTGCGCAGGCAGCGTTGAAGTAGCGATCCATGATGGTAGCGTTGATGCCGGGATTTGCCTTCTGCTGGAGGCTTTCCAGCACCGCAAAGAGACGACCCAGCACATACGGTGCGTAATTCGTCTGTTCGTTAAGTTGCACGTCGATGACCTCCTTGTACTGTGGATTGCTGCCGTTTTTCAGCAGCCATGCTTTGAGAATTGCCGCCTTGCCGCGGCTGACATTGTGCTCCGCATGGATGCGCAGCTCTGTTTGCGTCAGCAGCGAAACAGGGTAAGGCGTATTGCCAAGAATGGCGCGGAGCAAATCGCCCACCAGATGCGACGGCGGCAGCTTGTCCCTGCTGTTGGAATTCGCTGTTTCCTTGAGCAGCGAATAGGCGGAAAGCGTTTCACGCGTGTCATAGGATGGGCGAATGATGTTCAAACGCTCCTGATGACGCGCCAAATTCGCGGCAAAATCGCCAAACGTCCCTTGCAGGAAGAAACGAACCGACAGACGGGACGCATTCGGCGACAGCCCCAGAATGTAGAAGGGTGTACGGGAATCCAGCGGAACATTCTCCCACTGAAGACCATGCCCAAGGCGGATGGCTTTCATGATGCCGTCCAGCGTATTCTGCGTCATGTCTTCGTTAGTCCCCAGCAGAGCGGCAAAGCAGTCGCTGTAAGCGGATTGCGCCGTTTCTGCCCAGTAAACGAGGGTGGCAGATCCCAGCAGACTGTGGTAATTCTTCTCGCGCAGCATGTAATTGAGGGCTTCGCCGTAGGCAAAGGCGGCGTGATTCCCGACGGGGGCGTTCAAGCCCTGCGCATCCTCTCGTCCGTAGGATTCGAAAGCATTTTTACCTTTGTTGAAGGAAACAAGTAATGCACCAGAAGACTGCGCGCCATCTACCCCTTTGATGGCAGGGTGCAAGCGAGCAATTGTATCCAATTCGCCCGTGACCAGACAGCGTCCTCGCGTGATATCATCCTCCACACTGCTGGAGGCAGCTTCATCCCAAGCCGCGTGAATCTCCGGCACATCCTGCGCCATTGTGGCTTCGCCAGATGCGTCCATCATGCAGAAAACGAGATTGCCGCCCTTGCACAGGTCGTCGAAATGCTCCAGCAGGGCAGGGGACTGTGCTGCCTTTTCAGGCTGCCAAGTGTCAAAAAAGCGGAGAATCGCCTGCGCCATCGGGCAGGATACGCCGTCCAGCAGCTCGCGATGCCGCTGGGCGCTGATGCGGAAGCAGGTGCCTGCATCCTTGATGGCTTTGCTGTCCGACGGCGTGTGTTCGCTGCTGCGCATTTCACTGGTGATGCCCAGCAGATACTTGGCGTTGTCGCAGAGGAAGCTGGCGGCCTTGCCGCTGGTGCGCTTGACAGGCGTGGGCAGGAACATCATGCGGGGAAGCAGCTTGCCCTTATCGTTTGCTGCGCCGAGCATTTCCACCGACGACACCTGCCCGTCGGCAGTCAGACGCAAGCCCCACTGCACCTTGACGGCGGACCAGCCGGGACGCTTCAACGTGCCCTGCGCGGCGAGCGAATCGTAGCACCGCACGAGCGATTGCAGAATCATTTCACCACCTCACAGTCTGTCAAGTCAATCACGCCATGCACCATCTGCGCCCGGAAGAACATCGGCTGGATGTTTTCCAAATCAGAATAGTCCATATCAAAAATCATATAGCCCAAATCCCGCGTTTCGTCGATGGTGGGGATGTCGCCGCCCTCCCAGAGCCGGAAATGCGCCGTACATTCTCGACAGCCAAGATACGGCTGCATGTACGCTTGACCGCTGCGAAGACGCCGCTTCACGATGTCCTGAAACTTGCCGGGATTGTCCGACGGATTGGCTTTGTCGGTCATCTCGAAGTGAGCTTCAATGACGTAGTGCACGTTTCGCAGCATGGTGGTAGCGCGCTGCTGAATATCGGCGTTTCGGTCGATGTAGGAGCGCTTCTTGCCGTTGGCTTCGGTCAGCACGTTGCTGGCGGAAATCTTAGATGCCACTTCGTTGCGGAGAATGTTCGTGAAGCGGATGGGCTTGCAGACGTAGATTTTATCCACATGCCATTTTAGGCCCGGATGATAGTATACACTTTCTACCATTCCGCGGGCGGCGCTGGGCGTTGGAACGTCATAGCTGACACGCTCAACCTTCATTTCAGGCCGGGTGAAGCAAGCGTACTCGCCCCACACCTCCATTTTGATGGACATTGGTTCACCTCCTCATTCTTACTTCTCAATCAACACTTGCCGATGTGGGCAAGTGACAGTTCGCAAGGGGACGAATGGGTGTATCGTCAGCAACTCACTTCCTTTCGGTTGACAAGAACAGTATAGCACGGCACAGCGTATATGTCAAGAAGAAAATTCACTAAAATAGAAAATAACTTTGAGATTGAACAGAACTATCAATCATGGTTTGACACGCCAGCGAAAAGATGATAAAATGCCAAAGTCGGATGGAAACGGCAGGCAATTCGCTGCTTCTATCTGTGGGTTGAAATACTAAGCTAGACAATCGTCTAACGGGGCGGGCGGTGAGCGCAATGCTTGCCGCCCGTTTCTTTACATCTATCAGGCGAACAGCCCCAGTCCGCTCGTGCAGCTGACCTGCAAGCCGCATTCCGGCGTGTACAATTTGATGTCGCTCAGAATGCCGCAGTGCGCATCAGCAATTTCCGTGACGCCGCCGATGCCGCATAACGCCTGATACTCGCGGCGGTAGATACTCACGCCGCAGCGCCCCAGGCGGCGGAAAAGCTCACGCGAATAGTGCCCATCACGCAGGGCTTTGATGTCCTCGCTGTTTTCAGGTGTCGGAATGTACACCGTTACCGTATCTGTGTCGATAAAGCGGAAATGCTCGGCGGTTTCGCGGAAAGCAAATCTTGCTTCGGATGACAGCGTTTTGCTGGTATCCAGTAAATCATTTTCGGACGAAACGGGTCGTGAACGCTGCTGATTTTCGCCGCGCTTGAAGAGCAAATCGCAAAAATACGCGTGGATGGCTTTGCGGCTGCCGATGTCCTCTGCATACAGGCGCAGCACTGTGCGGCAGCTTTCAATGTTTGGGCGCATGATGGGTGGAACCGCGTGTTCGGTCTGGTAGATGTGGACGATGCTGTCCTGCGCCGCTTCCTTTCCCTCGCGATTGCAGCGTCCGGCGGCTTGCAGAATACTGTCCAGTCCGGCTAATTCGCGGTATACGGTCGGAAAATCCACGTCAACGCCCGCTTCAATCAGGCTGGTGGAGATGACGCGGCAGCACTGCTTCTTGTCTAAGCGTTCGCGAATTGTGGCAATGGTGCGTTCACGGTCGATGGCGTTCATCAGCGTGGAAAGGTGGAAACGCCCCTCTTCCGGCAGGGCTTCGTACAGGCTGCGCGCCTGTTTGCGGGAATTGACGATGCACAGCACGGCATTTTCCTGACGAATCCGCGCGGCTAATTCCTCGTCCGAAAGCGTCCCGTCCTGCTGGAAGGTGACGCGGCGAAGGCTGCTGAACAGCGCATCCGGGTCGGGGACAAGCTCTTGAATGCGGTTGCCCGCGGTGAAGCCGCTGAAAATGGACAGCAATTCGGGCTGCGTCGCGGTACAGAGAACGGCGGTGACGCCGTAATGCTGAACCAGCTGGTCGATTACCGAGACGCAGGGACGCATCAGCGAAATCGGCAGGGTTTGCGCCTCGTCAAAAATCACCACGCTGTTGGCGACGTTGTGGAGCTTTCGGCAGCGGCCGGGTTTGGCGGCGTAGAAGGATTCAAAGAACTGCACGGCGGTCGTGACGATGACGGGGGCATCCCAGTTTTCGCAGGCAAGGCGCTTGCGGAGGGCATCGGGCGTTTCGGCATCCGTATCGGGCAAATCCACCTGACTGTGATGCTCCACCACGTTCTCATCGCCCAGAATATCCCGAAAGACCTTCGCATTTTGGTCGATAATGCTGGTGTAGGGGATGACGTAGATGATGCGCTTCATGTCATGCTTCACCGCGTGGCTGAGCGCAAAGGCAAGCGACGAAACCGTTTTGCCGCCGCCCGTGGGGACGGTCAGGCTGTACAAGCCCTGCGGATCTTCGCTGCCGCGCAGGCAGCGCCGCAGCACCTCGTTGCGCAGCACGCAGAGGTCGGACTTGGGCTCTTCCAGCCATTTGGCAACGTGCGCTTGCAGCTTTTCCAGCAGCGCGGGCATGGATTCGCCGATGCCGCGCGGCTTTTCTTCCTTGCTGAGCGCGCGCTCCGTGTCCAGAAAATCAGCATCCACCAGACAGGAGAACAGCATCCGGATGTACATGGCAGTCAGGCGCACATCATTCCGCGGAAGCCACGGCGGTGTGGGCTGAACGCCTGTTGGCAAAGAAATCTCACTGCGCCACGCGGAGGGATCGTCGCCGCCGGTCAGCTTTTTGTTCAGCCGTGCGCACAATGTGCCATCATCGAGGCTGAGACGGGTTCCCAAGTCGGGCAGACCGCCGTGATGCCCCGCAATGGCAAACGCCGCGTGCATATCGTCCAAATCTGCCGCCGCCTTCGCACCTGCCGTGCTGTGGTCCACCTTGGCGGTGTGTTCCGGGTCGCGCTGGCGGCGCTGGCCGTTGGGGCTGTACTTGCCGATATCATGCAGCAAGGCTGTTCTTTTGGCATGAGAACTCGATCCAAAAGAAGCAGCAAATTCCGCAGAAAGCTCTGCTGTGCCTTCCAAATGCTCCTTGAGCGGCTGATAGCTGCCGTCCTCGCGGAGGTGTGTGACGTATTCCATACAGAAAACCCTCCCGATATAATCAATTTGGGTGTATCAAATGTTAATAATAGTATAGCATCGTAATAATCTGTTGTCAAGAAGAATAAAACTATCGAGCACTTTTTGTCAAGCACTTCCGGGAAAAACAATGCGCAAAGCAGGAATATATTTGTGCGCTGCTGCCCTTGCAATGCCGCCGCCAAAATGGTATGATGGAAATGAATAAAAAAATACAGAAAAGGAGTCTCCCACATGGCAAAGAAAATGAAAACCCAGCCGAAAGCGCGTAAAACAATCAGCTCCAATAATCTCGCTGATTTATCAAAACTCGTCAAAGAGCTTGCACAAGACGATGAAAATCCGGAAAATCAGCAAAAGCTATCGGCGCTTGACAAAAAAATCATCTACAATGAGTTCCAGAATTCGACGTACACGCTGGTGTCGCCGATGGCATACCTTATTGGCATCGACAAAGAAAACTTTGGCGAAGAAAATGCGAGGCCATTTCTGCTGAAAAGCTACGAAGAGCTGGATGCGCACAAAGAGGCGCGCATTATCCGCAATCTGTGCCGCATTCGCACGGCGATGGAACGCAATTATCCAGCCATTGTGAATGAATTTCGCATGAGCTTCCGCAATATCGGCAGCGTGCCGAATCTCATTCCATCAGAAGCGGTGGCGCAGCTGGAACAGGACGGCGTCAGAATTTACAAAGCAAAGCCGGATATTGACGAATACATTATCAGCATCAACTGTGAAATCAGCAACCGAATCAATCAAGTGGCGCGCTTTTTCCCGGAATGGGTGAAGTGGGACTATGTGAAACCCATTTTCCTGATGCCGAACGGGACGAAGAAAGAGGGCATTAAAAAAGCAGGGGAATACTATAAAAGCGATACCCGCCGCTACCCGTTCCATTGCTGGATTAACTGGGATGCTGTTGCCACAAGCCCGGAGAGCAAGGGCAATATCCTCTATAATGATGAAAAATTCGTAACGATTCTCTATGAACGCCACGAAGACCGCTTTGAAAACCTGTCGCTGGTGCGTGATGCGGGCAACCACACGATGCGCAATCTGGGCAGGCTGCTGGAGCAATGCAAAAAATGCCTGATTGCGGTGGACTGCGAAAATTCGGATGCCGTGAAGCTCGCGGCGGCGCTGAGCAGCCTCCCGACCGAGCAGCTGGGCAAAATATCCAAGGTGATCCTGTTTGACAGCGAGTATACAACGGCACAATGGAAAACGCTGGTTGACCGCACGCTCTCTACGGCGGTGGATGAAAAAGCGAACCTTGAGCTGGAACATATTAAGGTCGAGCGGCTGAACCAGAACAAATCGCAGTGCGATATGGCGCTGGCGGTGCGGACAAGCCGCGAAGTGTATACCTCCGGCGTGGATGCGGTCATCCTTGTTTCATCGGACAGCGACTACTGGGCGATGATTCGCCAGCTGGACAGCGTCCGCTTCCTTGTTATGCTGGAGAAGGGCAAAACGGGCATGGCCATCATGGACACCTTGGCGCGGCATGAAATCCCGTTCTGCTTCATTGACGACTTCTGTACGGCGGCGTCGTACAACATCAAAACCAGTACGCTGATCAATGCAATTCAGGAGCAAATCAATCAGCAGCTGGCGGGAGAAAGCGCGAAACCATTCAACGTTCGCGAGATGATGGAGACGGCGCTGCAAAACTCGTGGATTATGATGACGGACAAGGAGAAGGAAGCGTTTTACAAGCGATACTTGCTGTGCATGAAATTGAGTGTTAGCCCGGATGGCGCGGTCAGCATCACGCTGGGATAAAGGACAGCGCCTCTGAACGGTGGAGCGAAGGAAGGCTTTGCTTGATGACTTGCCATTTCTGAACCTGCATGCGCCCTTTTAAACAGCATCGGCACAGCGCCAAGTTTTCATTTGGCGCTGTGCCGATGATTGTACGCCCGCCATGGGCAATAGCTTGGTGGTGAAAGTCCACTACACGCTTGGT
>ERZ772892.1492-NODE-1492-length-24242-cov-34.922438_pt1 | contig 24242 bp, 29 predicted proteins | sample MGYA00512126_ERZ772892 | MGnify/ENA primary metagenome ERZ772892 (study PRJEB29015, sample SAMEA2737697) | human gut metagenome | biome: human gut; feature: human-associated habitat; material: faeces | place: China | collected 2012 ... | reverse complement strand
GAACAAGATTGGTAAATCCATGTTCTTTTGCATATTGTTCCAGCAGTTTCTTCTGGTTTGAAATACTGTTGGATTCCCCGTTTAATTCATCATCACGACTAAGACGTTCATACAACGCTGTCATGAATCCCTGTTTCTCTGTCATAGTCAGATGTCCTCCTTCCTTTGTTTATTAATTGCCTGTTCTCATCCCATATCCGTTCCTGTACCGGGTTCTGATGTTTCCGGGACGTATTAACCAAAAAAGACACGCTGAATGCCTATTCAGTTCTGGTATCACTACGGGCAGGCTGTTTCGTTTTCAAGGTTCGTGTAAGAAGTAAAAAAGATTCTTACACTAAACGAAATGCTCAGAGGTCTTTTTACAGCCCCCTTACTGCATCTTTTTTGATTTCGTGTCATCTTTTTAAAGTTCCTTACACAATCTCTGTACTGACGAAACAAAATACGGACATGTTTTGAAATTGTTTTTTACAAAATACAATTTTGTTCTTTAAGGTAAAAAAATAAGCCTCAAGAGACTTTTTAATCATTTTGGAGCTCCAACTCTTTAAATTTGATTGATTAAGAAGTCTCTTCAAACTTACTACACCGGCAACAGCCATAAGTGTATCTATCATTATGGTAAGTGTTGCTCCCGATATGGCATCCCTTACCTTTCCTGCATCATTAAATCGTGAAATTATCTCTCCGACCTTCCTTGTTCCGAAAAAGTTCATCGGAAGTTCCATTACATGCCTGTAATATCCCAATAATAACGCAATATCCAGTTTCTGACTAAGATACAAAAGTAAATGTGACCTGAATGCATTAAGGATTACCCTGAAAAGATTGAGAAGTATCACTCCTATTGATAAAGTCATGAGCGTTTTCTTTAATCCATCCGGAAGAACACTGTCTATTAATATCTGAAAATAGAATGCTGCCAATATTCCAAGCACGGTATATATAAGAGATGCTAAAAAGATCTGAAATATAAGTTTCTTCTGTGGCATGAGCAGATGAAAAAATCTGGAGAAAATTCCTTTTGTCTCATCCTTTTTCTCAAATGTCTCATTCTTAACAAGAAGGATAAGGATACCGCTCCACTGATATTTCGGAGGTTTTCCCTCATCATGCACTTCTCCAAAAAACTCCTCCGGGGTAAGTTTTACAATACCTTCTCCCGGATCTGCAATCACAACCGTCTTTTTCGTTATTTTATGAATAACAACATAATGCAGTAATGCTCCATCTACGATAACATGTGCTATACATGGTAATGGAAACTCCGAGAAAAATGCTTCTTTATCTCCCTTTACTCCTTTGGCGCTAAATCCAAGCTGCTCGGCTGCTTTTATAACACCGTATGCATTTGTTCCCTGCTTGTCCGTACCGGCAACTTCACGTATTTTGCTGATACCTATTTTATATCCATTCTGTCTGCAGATTGTTGCAAGGCATGCAGCTCCACAGTCGGTTATATCGTGCTGTTTTATACAATAGTATTTCATCCTTTTATTGTTCCTCTGTTTCTGCCTTTTTCGTAACTAATACCAATAGTAACTTTTCTAGAATGACTGTAGTTCATACATATTGAGCTGCAGTCAGATATGATATTTTACACAAGTAGAATGATATGTTTGAATTCATAACGTCAAACTATTAATTTGACATCTAATACTTTCTATTCTGCAATGTTTTTTTTTGAAATACAGAAAGAGCTATCAATGAACACGTAAGAATAACTATTGCTGAAGCAACTTCTCTTATATCTTACACTACAATGACTAACGATAAAATTTCCAAAGTAATACTGATGCAGCATGCAGTTCTAATGATTTTTGCGTTTTCATTTTTTATTTTATCATATGATAATTTCCCCACCCATACAAATAGGACACAGAACAGAACAGCATCTAAATAATGTCCCTTTTTCACAATATTAAAGAAATGTAATATTCCCATCAAAAATGCAAAAAATCCAATAATTTGCATAGATAATGTATATTTTTTATGTTCTTCGAAATAACTATTTTGAAACAATATAGGCACAATAATTATCCATACACCACAAAATAACAATAGTCTTTCCATATTTTACCTCGTCTTATTTTATAAAATTATCTTGTTGCTAAATACCCTAAGCCTGCTCCTGCCACTGCTCCAAGCCCAACAATCCAACCAGCTGGTGTTACAGAGAATATCGCTCCAACCGCCAAAACTGTTCCTGCTCCTGTTCCTGCTCCACCGATAACAGCTCCTGCTGTACAGATTTTGCATCCACCGTCAAGCATTTCCATATCTATTATATTTAAAGGTTCAAATCCTACTGTTAATTCCATAATATTTCCTCCTAATGTGTTGATGCTTCAATAAGTGATAAACCTAATCCTCCATAACTAGCAGCTGCTACCGCTCCCGCAATTGGTCCTCCAGCAATTCCTGCTAATACCCCCACAAATGGTGTTGTAGCAACCACAAGCGTACCGGAAAGTGCTTGCCCAAATCTTGTTGCACCTGATTTTCCTCCTTCAATCATTTCCAGAAAGTTCTGCAAATCCATTATTTAAAACCTTTTGCATTCTTTAAATCTCCTTTTCTTTTCCTTTTCTTGCTTAATTTTTCTTTACACTAATCCAAAAAAGTAATATACTCAGCCTAGGTACTTTTCTTAAAAGTGCTTACTTGTTTGGAACTCTGATGGTTTTCGCGAATTTTATCAGAGTTCTTTTTATATAAAACAGACTGTCTTAGACATATCCGATTTATATCTTCTTAAATATCATGTTTTACTAAATCACACTCAAAATTCCCATACTTGACACAGCCATGATCACCCCCGCCAACAGAACTCCACAGAAGCATGCTCCAATGCTTTCTTTGAAATCCAGCTCCAATATACTTGCTGCCAAAATTCCAGTCCATGCTCCTGTTCCCGGAACAGGAATTCCAACAAAAAGAACCAACGCAAGAAACATACCTCTTCCAGCCTTTTTCTGAAGCTTTTTCCCTGCTTGTTTACCCTTTTCCAGACAGAATGTAAAAAAACTTCCAATGTATTTTTTATCTTTTCCCCAACTCAATATTTTTTGAGAAAAATAAAACACAAATGGTAATGGTAATATATTACCTATCAAACTGATAATATACGTTTGTATAATCGGTACATTCATAGTCAGTCCTGTTGGAATAGCAATTCTAAGTTCTGCTAAAGGTAACATAGCTATAAAAAAAATAATAAGATAACGCATTTCTTATATTTCCTTTATTCTTCCTCCTAATAAATAGTGCCATGTTTTAATTCCAAAGTGTAATGCCATTTTAGATGTACTCGATGATGTATAGCCACAATAAGTACACTTATATTTTTTCCCTCCATCGACTTCAAACAATTCCATATTACATAATTCTTTCATATATTTTATTATTCCTTCCTATATTTCATATGCTTTAAAAAACAGCTTACGAAGTTTTTCAATTAATATTTTAACCGGAACAATTGCAGGACTTGTAACAGCTCCACCATTTACTTCCATTAAACTAGCATTGCTAATTTTTTCTAATTTTTCTGTCGTTTTCATTTTACCGTTTCCTTTCGTTTATTATCTTCTTGAGTTCATTAGCTCTAGCCACTTTCTTAATGCTTCAACAGTCAATTGATATGGTGTCTTTCCACCATCGCATTGCATTAGTTTTTCATCAGTTAATTCAATAAGCATCTTTATTCTCCTTTCAAAATCCAAGCTATCACTAATACTATGTTTTATCAATAGACATGTGCTATTTGGTAGAGTTTCGGTGCTATTTGACATATTTTTTTATAAACTGACTATTTACCTCTTTATTTATTATTAGATTTAGATATAATTATGATATCGGAGGTGAATTATGAATACTAACATCACAAACTTTCTAGATTTTTTATTTCAACTATGTAATGCTTTTTTACTGTTTCGTATAGCAGAGAGTATACTTTGCAAAAATATTGCCTTTTATATCAAAGCAATATATATTATTCTTTGTGGTATTTTCTCACTTTCTAATATTTTTTCTCATATCACTGTAATATCATATACTATACCTATCGCATTTCTTGTCATCACTTTTAAAAATTCAATTAAGTTGATGTTCAAATGTTTATTTACATATATTGCTATTCTATTATTTTTGTTCTTACCTATTGCAACTATACAGACTATACTCTTAAATGACATTCAACTTGCTTTAAATTCAAACGAATATTTAAGTTACAAGACCATTACCGTATCTTTTTTGATTTTTATAATCTATGTTCTCTATTGTAATACTTATAAAAAGAAAGTATCTGCAAACTTTTATTCATACGTATTTTCCGCTGTTGTTTTAGGGCTCGGTCTTTTACTTAGCTATACCACATTATATATTTTCCGTAATCAACTGGATTCGTATCAGCTTCCAATTATTTTTTCAATCATATTTTTACTAATTATTATGTGTGTATCTTCATATGATAAATTTCTATCCATCATTGACGAAAATACTAAATACAAAATCCAGCTCGAACTCGACAAAATGCAGGAGGAATACTTTGCACAGCTTGACGAGAAATTAAACGAGCTCCACTCCCTGCGCCATGATATGAAAAATCACCTTATCGTCATTGATGGCTATGCCAAGCAGGAAAATTACACCAAAATACATGACTATATTTCAGTTCTTACTAACAACCTCTCCACCACTGATCCAATGGATACCGGTTCGTCGGTTTTATCCTCACTACTCCATCAGAAGAAACAGCAAGCCGGCAGACTTGGAATTTCCTGCGATATTGATACCCAGATATCCCATGTGGCTATTGATGATTTTTCCATAACCACCATTATCGGAAATCTATTCGATAATGCTATTACTGCTGCTCAAAAATGCAGTTCTCCATGGGTGTGTGCCTCACTGTCACAGTCCGGCTCATATTTGGAATTTACAATTGATAACTGTCATTGTGAGAAAATAAAAGAGAAAAATGGCGAGTTTTCAACTACCAAGAAAGACAAAAATCTGCTCCACGGCATAGGCATAAAAAATGTCCGCAAGGTCGTTTCTGACCTCAACGGACAAATTGATATTTGCTATACTGATGATACTTTTCATGTAAATATATTGCTTCCTAATTATGAATGATTTTGACTATGATTTTTTTCGTCTCTCAGCCTGTATATTTTATCCATATGCATTGCTTTTACTGGTTCATAATACTTCCTGCTTATCGGTATTTCCACTCCACACCCGAAGCATACCGCATTTCTCTTTACTTCCTTTATATGATGGAAACTCGCTATAAACCCTTGATGTGTATATATGAAACTGTCATGGTCGAGTCTCTCATATATCTTACTAAGTGTCTCATAGCATATGTATTCTCCATCTTCAAGATGAAATACGCACTGGTTTCTGCGTTTTTCGATATAGACTACTTTCTCCAGATCGATTGTCACATTGTTGCGGCTTGTTTTTATATCCAGATAACGCTTCTTTGCTTTTTGGGCATCTCTGCGATAGTTTATAGAAATCTTTGCCCTGTCTATTGCTCTTTTTACTTCTGTATATTTTATAGGTTTCATAATATATCCGACTGCATCGACCTGATATGAATTCAGTGCGTATGCCCCGTGACTTGTGACAAAACAGATTTCCGCTGTTTCTTCCATTTCACGAAGCGACATCGCAGCTTCCATTCCGTCCAGCCCCGGCATCTCTATATCTGTAAAAAGAATATCATAGTTTTTTCCGCTGTCATGTATCTCTTTTATCATCTGTGAGGCACTTTCATAAGTGTCTATCTCTGTTTTTGTATCACTTTCATTTCCATATACACTGACGAATTTTTCCATCTCACTTCGGAATAATTCTTCGTCATCACATATTGCTATCTTTATCATTTTTTCTTCTCTACTATTAACTTCCACCTTTTAAACCACCTGTTTCTATGGATTAATATGTTTATTTACTGCTACCAATATTCCCCCATATTCCCTCTATAGCTCCTATAAGATACACTATAAATTATGTTACTTTCGTAACTGTTCAGAATAATTCAAAAAACCAAGGCTAATATAATGATGACCAGCACTATCGCCACCAGACCCAATATTACCCTATATGTTCTTGATGACATATTTAAGTGCATCTCTTCTTTTTCAAAAGTATCAAAATTATCATTCTGTTTTTCATGCATATCATTTACATTCATAATATCACAATTAAACTTATCCATCATATTCATAGATTATTCTCCTCGTACAATTCCAACAATTTGTTGCTGTTATTTCTGTGCAATATGACAATTGCCACAATAAGCATTATGATAATAATAGGAATCTGCCTTACAAGAAAATTATATGATCCGCTGTATCGATATCTTTCTATAGCCATCATATAATTACAATATTCCGAAAAATCCCATGCAAAATGCAGTAATATTACACTCCATAAACTCTTAGTTCTTAAATATATTACAGACCACACAAATCCTATTATACAGCCAAATATGATTGTAGACCATATGGTTACCGGATTCATATCTTCACCCCAAATAAGGTTTTCAAGATGTGCCAGCCCAAACAGTAGTCCTGAATATAAGCACCCCAATACTATTGTTTTATTTTTTCCAAAAATACAATCAAGCACCACACCTCTAAAAATCAGCTCTTCCTCAATACCAACCGTAAGATATAGCAATAGATTAACAACCAGTTTTTCAACCAGTTTATGACCATATAGTCCTGCATGACCATTAAAAATCCAATAAATTGCCTGTACTGAATAAAATACTGAGAACGCAGTTATGGGTAATCCATATACGCAAATTCCTTTAGCACAGCCTTTCATGCCACCTTTGCTCACTTTCGTCTTGAAAATGAGCAATAAAATAATAATAGTTATTATATCTATAACGTTTGCAATAAGATTTGCGATATCGTAATGTTCTCTCATAATTGGTATTCCGCTCATAAGGAGCGACAATACCAATATCTTGTAGATTACAAAAATGAATACAATTATTATACCAGTAATGTATTTTCTTTTACACATATTTTATCACCATACCATTAAATTTACATAAGAAAAATAACCATACGACATTGATTTCATAATACAAGTTCAATATATATTTTTTTGAGTAATTATTATGTGAACAGCTCTATTATTCAATAAACATAATATTTGAAATTTTATCTATATACATTTCTCTTGATATTGTCGTCAATTCCAATTCAAACGGCTTTCTAACTTGAATATTTTTTTCATCAATGCCGCATATTATAACATATTCATAATATTTATGTCCCAATTTATTCACATATGAAATTATTGGCAGCTTAATATTATCTATTGACATATTATCATTTATCTCATAAATATTTATATTTTTATTATATATATTTAATACTCTGAGCATCTCATCCGGTTGAATTCCAAAATCGGTACTATTAACTTTATCAACTAACTCAGTATAACCAACATCTAATTTTTTCATTTTAATGTATTCTTGCAATACCCAGATTCCACTATCTATCACTTTCTCAAAATAACTTCTTCTTAATACTATCTTTAAAACCTTATTATATTCTTTTAAATTTCTTAGCTTTAATTTATGTTCAAATTTTAATGCTAAAAGTATAAGACCTTTTCGAAATGTACATAACTCCTTATTTACGCTATTAAGATTTCCAGCGACTAAATATGAAATAATTGAACACTCGCCTCCACATATATTAGCTGCCCAACATTCTTTACATAAGGAATTACTCTCATTATTTATTTTTGAAAAAAATAACTGCCGTCCCTCATCAATTCCAGTATATATGTTCCCCACTTTAAAATCATCATTGCCATTTGCCACATTGCAAGCATATAAATTACCTTTTGCATCAACAGATAATATACATTTTCCAATTCCACAACGCCTTTTATTCAATGTACCTTTTGAAAATACTCTACACAAATATATTCCTAATGTATCAGTTCCTATTAGTAATTTTTCAATATATTTATAATTGTCTTCTAAAATATTTTCATATATTTTATCCAATAATCTATCATAGTGTAGCAACAAGTTATCTATATCAATATCATAAAACGAAGTTTCACTATTTACATCATAATCTCTAACAACATTCATCGAAATCGCATCAGCATTTTCAAATCTATTATATATATAATCATAAAGCTCATCAACATTCTCATTAAGATGAGTAATAGTTGCAGCCAATCCAACTGTTCTATTTTTTAAGAAATCAATTCCTCTAGTCGTGCATGTAAACGCACTCTGTTCACTTCTATTTATTCTATTTCCATTTTGCTGCATATTACCATCAATACTTACTCCCATTAAAATATTATGATTATTTTCTAAATAATTTACGTTTTCTTTCGAAACTAATGCAGCATTTGAAGGAAACATTATCTTTATATCCTTAGATTTTTCTTTCCTTTTACATTCGCAATACTCATCTATTTTTTTAATAAACTCTAATTTTAATAACGGTTCTCCTGAACCAGATAAATCTACAACATATCGCTTTCCATCTTTTCCCCAATCATTTAACATAAAGTCTATAGCTTGTTTTGCAGTATCTATACTAATTTCTTTATCTTGTAAATAATCCGCTTTTCCTGCATAGCAATATTTACACTTATAATTACATTTTCTTACAGGATGAAAACATATTGTATACAAACTTGGTTTAGAGGCTGAAACACTTTTTACATTATCATAACTTTTCAAGATATTTTTTATTCTATTGTACTCGTTTTCAGACTCTTTTAATGCTATTTCTAACAATTCTTCTCTTGTAATTTTACCTACATTACTATTAACATTCGTATGCGTTATAATATAGTTGTTTATTTCCTTTATATATATAATGCTATATTTTCTATATTCGATTATTTTTACTGTAAACACGTTAATTCTCCCACATATTATTATATGATACATGCCCAGTTCAAAACCGAGCATGTCATATAATATTCAATAATTACTTTTTACCAATATACCCAGCCACATTTTCCAGGTAATTTAAAGTGAATTCCTTCTGTTATGCTACCTCCACCTCCGCAGCCACCATCTGTTGCAATTAGACATTTTTCATCTAATACAACAAATTCATCATCAATAACTAATTGTTTTAAATCAACTGTATTCATTTTTTCTCCTTCTTACTGTACAATATTTTTCTCTTATGCGCATTATGAGAATTATATATAAAGCAATTTCTTGCTTCATACCATATTAATAAACTCCAATATTATTCAAAAATCAATAGACATGTGCTATTTGGTAGAGTTTAGGTGCTATTTGACAAAAAATCACCCTCACGGCATAGGCATAAAAAATGTCCGCAAGGTCGTTTCTGATCTCAACGGACAAATTGATATTTCATATACTGATAATACTCATATACGTTTACTGCTACCCCATAATCGTAACATTATAAACTGTAATTTTCAATGAACATGTGCTATTTTGCATGATTTTTTGGGTTTCGATATTTTGCACCACAGTTGCAAAAAATACCTGCCGGCGTATACCCTCGCTTAATGCAAAACGGAAATCCTGCACGCTTTTATCTCGGAAATCAGAAAAGCTTTCATCCTGATCTGGATTTACACCATTTCCATTTACAGTGGTAGCATGCTCTCCACCGATTGAATTACTGTAGGTGAGGTCATATGCCGGTGACAATTTCCAACAACATTCATCTTCATCATACAGATAAGTAAAATTCTTCGAATGGTCATCCCTGTTATGCGCATACACATTAAAACTCATTAGTCTATACAGCTTTTCACATTCTTCCATTGATTTGGTGAGCTTAAGTGTGAGCTGCATCAGAATATCATAATCGAGATTTGGTATTCTGTGTGAGGTTTCTAAAAGCCCAGATGCTGATACCATGTGAATTTTTCTGCTTTTGGAGTCATTATTACAGTCAAATCTTTTCGTTCCAAAATATCCCTTTGTGCACTCAGAAGGAAATAATCTTACGTTTTCCATTTCTATTCCACATTCTTTGGCACACATTGCATAATCATATTCCTGTCTGCCCATATCTTTGCTATCATAAGGTGACTGGAATTTGATGATCCAATCCTCTCCATCTACCTTTGTAAGCATCTTAGGTCTGGCTCCACCAGAAGAGCCTCCCTTAGAAAACAGAAAATCCCTCAAACGGATCTATCTTTGGTATAAAAACTTCCAGCTTATTTAGTCTGTTCATTAATTACCTCCTCGATAGATGCAAATGGCACATTATCAAATAAACCCTCAAGTTCGTTCTCCATGTCGAGAGCTATTGCAATTATTTTCAAAGACTGCAGGGATATTTCTCCGCTCTGCTCAAATCTTTTAAGTGAACCAAGACTTACACCTGACCTTGCAGCTAATTGCTTTTGAGTGATTTTCTTTCTTTTTCGCAACCGTACTATCTTTTGTGCAATGTCATTATTTATTTCTGTCCATGTTTTTTGAGGTTATATTTATTTCCTGACATATTCTCATATCTCCATCATATTTTTTTTACAGTCCTACTTACATTTTCTAACCCAATACCATGATTCAGCTTATCCTCTTTTGTAGTAATAAACTTTTGTTTTTGATTTATAATACTCTCCATATCATAACTATTACTAACCGAGATAAATATTTGTGAATTATAACCGGCTATCTCAAACTCAATTATTCTTTTGTCCTCTTGTATTTTTTCGCATGCCTCTATGGTATTATTTAAGAGATTCGATATTATTGTGCACCGTTTCTTTATCCCAACAGCCACCGGCGAAGCTCGTATATATCCCTTACAATGTCATATATTTATGTAATTGTCGCGGTCTACCTCTATCACGGTATAGTAATTCTTTCCAAGCTTTTTCCTGACATTTTCCTGTATTGCATTGCATATATCATCATCTGAGGTGATATAGCCAAATGGAACTGCAATGTCAAAAACCAGATTCGTATGTGTATCACCTCTGATAATACGGAAATCGTGCATATTTATATGCGAATCAAGCCCTTTAATTACAGAGAGCACCTCGGCCTTCAGTACGGCTACCTCCTCATCCTCTATCGCTACCGGGTCCATGTGGATGGTCACTATACACCCCAGCTCCCTTCGTATCCTGCGCTCCAGATTATCGATTATATCGTGCAGCTCGACCATATCTCCGTCCTCCGGCACCTCTGCATGAAACGATACTATCCTGTGTCCCGGTCCATAATCATGCACCATAAGGTCATGCATACCGAGTATGTTTTTGTCAAAGTCCAGTACCATCTCCTTAAGTCTGTCGACAAACTCCGGCTCCGGCTTTGCTCCAAGCAGCGGGTCTATTGCCTCTCTGGCTGATGATATTCCTGAATAGAATATAAAAAATGACACAAATACACCGCCTATTCCATCCAGATTGAGTCCCAAAAAGTGCGCTATGAGTGTGGCTGCAAGTACTACAGATGTAGCGATACAGTCTGACAGACTGTCCCTGCCTGTCGCTTCGAGTGTTGATGAATCAAGCTTTTTTGAAAAATAGAAATTGTATACCGCCATGACGCATTTTACGGCTATTGATGCCAGTAGTATCGCTACTATAAGCCATGAAAACTCTATGTCCTGCGGCTTTATGATTTTGCCAAAGGAATCCCTGAACAGCTCAAAGCCCATGATTAGTATGATTGCTGCAACTGCCAGTGTAGCCACATACTCCATCCTCGCATGTCCGTATGGATGCTCCTCATCAGCTCTCTGCGCCGCCATCTTGAAGCCCGCTATCGTGATGATTGATGAGCCTGCATCTGACAGGTTGTTGAATGCGTCCGCAGTGATTGAGATAGCACCGCTTAGCATTCCTGCAAAGAGCTTGCCGGCAAAGAGCGTGAGGTTTAAAAATATACCGACTATACCGCACAGCATGCCATATTTATTTCGTTTTTCAATGTCTGTTTCTGTCTTTGGCATTTACTTTACCTCTATTTTTATTTTATATCCTGATTTACAGCTTATTTCACCGCTCCAAATCTGTCGAACGGGTAATATCTGAATATCGCTTTTGCAAGTATATCGTCCTTGGACACATATGTGTGCTCCCAGACTCTTGCGTCTGATGAGCCATTTCTGTTGTCACCGAGCAGCAGATATGAGTCCTGTGGCACCTTAAACTCGTAAGGTCCCGCATTTACTGTCCACGGATCCTCACCGCTCTGGTTTGACTTGAGATAATCCTCCTCAAGCGCCTCACCGTCTATATACACCTGGCCGTCCTCTATGGTGACTGTCTCTCCCGGCAGACCTATTACACGCTTGATGTATTTCTCAGAAGGCGAATCCGGTGCATTGAATATGACTATATCCCCTCGCTTTGGGTCTGAAAATGTATATGCGAGCCTGAAGCCAAATATGTCATCTCCAATCTGTATGGTGTTCTCCATCGAGCCTGATGGGATATTTGCATTTATAATGACATAGTTCTTTATGAGTATTGCCGCTACAATGGCGATTGCGATTGTTACCACCCAGCTTAGGATTTCCCTGACAGGTGATGATTTTTCCTCCGGCTTTTTTGGCTCCATCTCATCGGTTGTTTTTGTGTCTTCTTCGTTGTTTAAGTCTAATATCTCCATTTTCATGTTCTCCTTATTCATGCCTCAATAAGTGTTTGATAATATATGTCATGGCGGTACAGCCTATGGTGCCATCCACCACTTTATAAAGTCCTTCCTTGTAAAATAAAGACTTGTAAGCCCGTAATCTGCGATTTCCTTATCTGTAAAGGTCTTTGCTATATACGCATTGATTTCATCCGGGAAATCTCTCTCGAGGCACCACTGTGCCTGCAGGCTCATTGGCTTTTCCAGCTCATATTGGTGCACGAGCTCGCCTCCAAAATCTATGATACTGTTCCATCTGGATGCATTGCCCAGTATCCTCTGCTTGATATTTTCTATGATCACAGCTCTTGCAATCCTTACCTTTTTGTACTTTTCGGCGCGCTGCAAAAGCATTGCATTGCGGTTGTGGGTATTTATCACCAGCTCCATCGGGTCTGTCAGCTCATTTGACACCAGGCAAAATACAGGGTCCAGATCATAATACTCCGGTCTTAGCACGTAGTCGTTTCGAAACGATGCTGCTGTCTTTGCCACGGTTAGGTCTGCCGATACATCAGTGTATATGATGCCCGGCATATCTCCCATAACATACTCCATTGATGTGATGTACGGTGTCATAAACTGCCAGAAGGCTCTGATATTCTGCTCAAATACTATGATATCGTACTTGTCAATAAACTGACCATAATCATAAGGGTAATTCTCCCTATAGTGTGCAAAAAGAGCCCTCTGCATGAACGCTATCTTTATTTTCCGCCCGATAAAGCCGTTTATTACTGTCCTCACCGGAACCTCTACCTCGCGCTCCTTTATATATACAAGCACCTGTACAGCTCTGCTTACCAGCTCGTTTTCCGCCTCGTATTCACATACCAGCCGTTTTCTGCCATCTGACAGATACTGGCCAAGTGTAAGCGGGCTCTGCCCAAAGGCATCTATGATAATCTGTCCTATATACTGGCGGAGTTCTATAAGCTTTTCATCGAAGGCTGCTCCGTCTCTTGATATGCTTATATTTAAAAACCTCTTTTTGATATTGAGCTGATACGAGAAATTATCTATCCATGATGGTGCAAGCCCCAGTATGTCTGTAGCATCTGACACAAGGACTCCCTGCTGGTACAGCGTGGACTTATGAAAATACCCCTTGTGCTTTGGATGATATATGGCAACATAGCCCTCAAGCAGGCTGTTATCCACTCGTATGATATTCATGCCAACAAGCTCATTCATCGGATAGTTCCACTTTGCCTTTGGCTGTGACAGGCATACCTCCCTCGTATCACACCTGATATTTACAGGTATAGGGAGTGTAAGCATATAGTGCTTTATGGTTTCTACTATAAAGTCCAGATCTATATACGGCGCATATGATGGTTTTACGGGGATAGAGATGCGTGTGCCCGGTGTCTTTTTCTGCGATATGACATACTCTATCTGGCCGCTCTCCCCAAACCACTTTGCCATGACCGGTGCGGTATCCTGCGGATTGCTTATGTTCCAGGCAGTGTTTATGACCTTATCCTTTTTCGACTCGATGAGCACAGCCTTTGAGACTGTAAAGCACGAGCACAGCCCAATGCCATAGTGGGAATACGGCTCATACTTCAGCTGCTGATTGAAAAAATCTGTGCTTGTATAATAGCTTGCCCCTATCTGTGCTATAAAGTGCTCCAGGTCATATTCATTTATGCCTATTCCATTATCCTCTATCGTAAACAGTCTTGTATCACTGCTGTATGTAATGTCTATGCGAGGCTCGTAAATGGCCCTGACATCGCGCATCTGGCTTGCCTGCTCCATCTCAAGGAATTCTGTGCCCCAGCTCCACTCAAGCGCCTGCCGCACATTGCAGGCATCCATGGCATTGAGCAAAAGCTCCCTGATAAAAACCTTCCACGAAGCATAGAACTGCTGGCTTGCAATAAGCGGCAGCATATTTGATTTTCCTAACTCTACATCGATGCTTTTCATGCTTTATCCGACCGCCCGTAATAGCTGCCGTAGTAATTGCCATAGTACCCACTGACATGGCTGTTTTTCTTGTTATTTACCTTGTTGAGCACAGCGCCCAGTATCCTCACTCCCGATGCCTCGAGCTGTTTCTTCACACTCTGTATCATCCTGGCGCTCGCCATGCCCTGTCCTATCACTATTATAGCTCCGTCACAATACTTTGCTACAACTGCCGCATCTATGGCAGCTCCTATCGGTGCACAGTCTATAATTATGTAGTTAAAGTGCTCCTTGCCGAAATTAAGAAGCTCCTGAAAGTATTTTTTCTCAAGAATCTCTGTCGGATTCGGCACAGACGGCCCTGCAAATATCATAAAAAGGCCCGGTATTTCCGTGCCATACATCACTTCCTCAAGACGTCTCTGACCGGAAAGATAGTGTGACAATCCGCATATCTCCCCTCCACTTGCCGCTGTGGCACGCAGACGCCCTGCAAGGACTGATTTACGCATATCAGTATCTATGAAAAGCACTCTATTTCCTGACTCTGTAAGCGACCGCGCCAGATCAAGTGCCACGGTGCTTTTGCCTTCATTTGGTACAGAGCTTGTCACAAGAAGCGTGCGTATATCATCCCCGCAAAACTGTATATTTGTCTTCAAGGCTCGAAGCGATTCCTTCATCGTATAGCTTTGTTCTTTTAGCTTGCCAAATTTTACTAATTCCATCTGCCCATCTCCTGATACAGGCTTCCTTATGCTGAAGCCGATTTCTTTTTTCTTTTCTTTCTGTGGCTGCCTCTGCCATGCTTTCTGCCATTTCCATGCTCGCCATCATCCTCCGCCTCATCAAGCGGAAGTGTACCAAGCACGTTCATGCCAAGCTTCTTCTCCACATCCTCTGTATCTATGATTGTATCATTGAACAGATAAGAAACCACTATAACCGCAATCGACAGAAATGCTCCCGCAAAGGCTCCTATCACTGTGTTTTTGCCGATATTAGGGCTTACCGCGCCTCCATCATCATATCCGCTTTGGATGATGGTCGGCGGATCCTGCTTCATCTTTTCCGCTATATATGCTGATGCGACCTTTGCTATCTCATCTGCTATGGTCTTTGCCATCTGCGGATCGGGATCCGTTACTGTGATATTGAGTACTCGCGAGTTGGACGGATTATCAAGCGTCACCCTGCCGCCAAGTGTCTTGTAGCTCTCATTCAGATTCAGATTTTCTATGACCTGATCCAGCACCGGACGTCCCTTTACTACAACTATGTAATCATTTGTCAGGCTGGTGCCTGTCTGGATATCCGCAAGGCTTGTGATTGATGTGCTCTTTGAAAGTACATAGAGCTCAGATGTAGATTCATACATAGGTGTAATCATAAATCTGCTTATCGCAAATGCCACTGCACCTGTTGCTATCGTAACAAGAATTATCCACTGCCAATATGAAATTATCTCAAGAAACAGATCCTTTAAGTCTATCTCTATCTCGTTGTCAAAATCCTGTTCTCTCTCCATTATTTATCCCCGCATTTACACTGATTATCTTCCGTTTATTATATTTTCCGGTGTGGTCTGCATGATTTCCTGCGCGTAGTCATCACCGAACTTCTTTGCCACGTACTCATAGCATTTTTTCATATTGCAGACGCGCTCCTTTGTGCCATGGCTGTCGCTTGCTATTACATCAACAAGCCCTGCCTTCAAAAGCTTCTTTGTATATCTCTTGAAGTGTCTGCCATCTATGCCGAGCACTGAGTCTGCATTGACCTGTATGAGCGCTCCAAGCTCCTGCAAATCCTCTATACGGCTTATATCACTGAGACATTCATATCTTTCCACATGTGCTATCACCGGTATATATCCTGCAAATATAGCTTCGCGCGTCATCTTGTATACAAATGAGTATTCGCTGGAATGTGAATACTCTGTGAGTATATACTGTGTATCTGCCAGTGTATGGCACAGCCCACCATGAAAGGTATCTATCATATCGGTTGCCACATGATACTCTGTGCCGAGCTTTAATTCTATTCCAAGCTTATTTGCATATGGCATCAGCTTTTTATAGTGTCGCTCTATCTTTTCAAGCGGATGCTTAAACATTCCATGGCGCAGGTGCGGTGTGAGGATTATACCTGTGATGCCCTGCTTTTTGGCTATCTTGAGCATCTCTACCGATTCCTCGAGCGACTTTGAGCCGTCATCCACTCCGTATAATAAATGGCAATGTATATCTATCAAAATTCATGGTCCTCCGTTTCGTTTTCCTGAACTATCATTATACTATATACAGATTTTTCGTGCAATTGCTGAGATATTAAATTTTTCTTCTTTTTTGTGGGGAGGGCGTGTCCATTTTTGAAAATTCCGATTCATTGCGATTTCAAGTTTAACGCTTTATATACCTTTGATTCTTGCTATTAGGCTTATCCGGAATAGTACGTTCCACCGCCCCAATATTTAATGCAGGATCCATATAATTCTTTCTAAATGTCTCACGTGATTTAAGCCCTAGCTGTTCCATCAAAGAAACAGCTGTATATGGCACATCGAATTCCATTATCTCAAGCAAACGTTTTACATATTCTGATTCATCATTAGTGGATTTACGAACTTGTTCATTCACTTCATCAAGAATATCATCTATACGCTCCAACATAAATTCAATAAAAACATTCGAGTTTCCATTTACGTGACACTCTGAAATTGCATTGTAATAATCATTTTGAAATTTTTCTATCTGGCTTTCTAATGGTATATAGGCAAATACTGGATTCCATTCATTTAATAACATGGTATGCCATAGTCTTGCAGTTCTTCCATTGCCATCTGAAAACGGATGAATAAATACAAATTCATAATGAAAAACAGCTCCCATTATCAATGGATGTACCTCTTTTCTATTTGTACTCATCCAACCGAATAAATCTTGCATTAGTGAAGGTACAAACTGCGGTGGCGGAGCCATAAAAATACAGGTATCACCATTAAAAACACCTTCATCACCATCGCGAAACCTTCCTGCGTCATCTTTTAATAGGTATTCCATAATTCCTTGAACTTTTTTCAGATCATCTAAACTATATGGATTGACCTTTCCAATCATTTCATACGCTTTGTACGCATTTTTAACCTCTTGAATCTCCTGCTCTGGTCCAAGAACCATACGACCATTTATGACATCTTTTGTTTGTCCTATAGTCAACGAATTGGCTTCAATTTTCAATGATGAATGCACCGATTTAATTCGATTATTTCTCCTTAAATGTGGCTTATTATCCAGATTGTGGTATATCTCTATTCTACCTAGCTTAGTCGAAATAGATGAAACCAGATTAAGCATTTTTTCTGTTATAGTATATGGTGGTTTATATTCTTCCATAGAATCGCCTCATCTTGCTTATTATCTTGCTTATTATCTTACCATAATTATATATCTTTATACAATATCCATCTACAAATATCCACAATTTTAATACCTTCATACTGATAATTTTTATTACCATTTTTTGAAAATAATTCTTTTTTTGGTAATAGATTCTTTTTCCCAAAGAATCCTAAAAAGGTGGACTGCCACACATAGCAATCCACCCTCTGCCTTATTACAATTAATTTGTAACTATCCGATTTGTCTGACGAGATTTATCATTTCGATTGCACCGAGTGCACAGTCATATCCTTTGTTTCCGGCTTTTGTTCCGGCTCTTTCTATTGCCTGCTCGATGTTTTCGGTGGTGACTACTCCAAACATTACCGGGATTTCTGACTCGAGTGATACTGATGCGATTCCCTTTGATACCTCGTTGCACACATAATCATAGTGGCTTGTTGCGCCTCTGATTACTGCTCCGAGGCAGATGATTGCATCGTATTTTCCACTTTTTGCCATCTTCTTTGCGATGAGTGGTATCTCGAATGCTCCCGGCACCCATGCTACGTCTATGTTTTCCTCCGGCACGTCATGTCTTACGAGTCCATCCTTTGCTCCTCCTAAAAGCTTTGATGTGATAAATTCATTGAATCTTGCTACTACGATTCCTACCTTGATTCCATCCTGTGTCATTTTTCCTTCGATTACGTTCATTTTTTGTTCTCCTTATGTTTTTTATTTTTACTCAGATGAGTTTATCTGCAATTATTAACTATTTAGAATTTGTTACTATTCAGAAACCCCGCACACATTGCAAAAACGCTCGATGCGGTGTACTAATATGAGAGTATATGTCCCATGCGGTTCTGCTTGGTTTTCAGATAAAACAGGTCATGTGCTGTGGCGCTCATCTGGATTGGCACGCGCTCGCTTATTTCCATACCAAATTCTGAGAGCTGGTATACCTTGTCAGGGTTATTTGTGAGAAGGCGCAGACTGTGTACGCCGAGTTCTCTTAATATCTGGGCTCCGATATAGTACTCGCGCTCATCTCCGGCAAAGCCGAGTGCCAGATTTGCTTCGAGTGTGTCCATTCCCTGTTCCTGAAGTTCATAGGCCTTCAGCTTATTTATCAGGCCGATGCCTCTGCCCTCCTGACGCATGTAGAGCAGTATTCCTCTACCCTCCTCGTCTATCTGTCTCATGGCTGCCTCAAGCTGCTGACCGCAGTCGCAGCGCTGTGAGCCGAATACATCTCCTGTGAGACACTCTGAATGTACTCGGCAGAGCACATCACTTCCATCTGCGATTTCGCCCTTTACAAGTGCCACATGATGCTCTCCGTTTAATCTGTTGACGAAGCCATATGCCTTGAAGTCGCCGTATTTGGTCGGCAGCTTTACCTCTGTGACACGGTCAACGAGCTTTTCATGTATCTTTCTGTATTCCTGAAGTGCCGCTATTGTGATGAACTTGATGTCCCATTTTTTTGCAAGCTCCATGAGCTCTGTTGTGCGCATCATGGTACCGTCCTCACGCATTATCTCACAGCACAGCCCACATTCCTTTAGTCCTGCAAGCCTGCATAAATCGACTGTTGCCTCTGTGTGTCCGTTTCTCTCCAGTACGCCGTTTTTCTTTGCAAGAAGCGGAAACATGTGGCCCGGACGTCTGAAATCCTCAGGCTTTGCGTCATCAGAGACACATTTCATTGCTGTGATTGAGCGCTCTGCTGCTGAAATGCCTGTGGTCGTTGAGACATGATCTATTGATACTGTAAATGCTGTCTCATGATTGTCTGTATTTTCCTGCACCATCTGCGGAAAACGAAGCTTCTTTACATATTCCTGCGACATCGGCATGCATATCAGACCCTTGCCGTGCATCGCCATAAAGTTGATGTTTTCTGTTGTGGCAAATTCTGCCGCACAGATGAAATCGCCCTCATTCTCTCTGTCCTCATCATCTGTGACAAGTATTATTTTTCCTGCACGAAGCTCATCAAGTGCTTCTTCTACTGTGTTGAATTTCATATTTTATGTCCTTTCTCTTATGATTTTGAAGCTGTTCAATTACATAATTTTTTAAACATTCAGCCCACGCACATTTGCAAAACCGCATGATACCCGTGCTTTTATGTTAAAAGCCGTATTTTGCCAGGAAATCTCTTGTTATTCCATCCGGTTTATTTTCGCCGGATTTATGCAGTGCATTTTCCTTAATTGTCTGTGCTCCTGTCATTTCTTCTGTTATTCCTTCCGACTGCCCTTTACACAACAGCTTCTCAACATATTTTCCTATGATATCTGTTTCCAGATTTACGACAGCTCCCACTTTTCTGTCCTTTAGAACAGTCTGGCTTACTGTGTGCGGTATCGCTGATATCGAGAAATTATCCTCTGCCACCTTTGCGACTGTGAGGCTTATTCCATCGATTGTGATGGAGCCCTTCTCGACTATATAGCGCATGAGCTGTGGTGTGGCCTGTATTGTATACCAGATGGCATTGTCATCCTTTTTGACCTCCACAATCCTGCCTGTTCCGTCAACATGTCCCGACACGATGTGCCCGCCGAATCTGCCATCTGCCGCCATCGCACGCTCCAAATTGACATGTGCTCCTCTCATCGCATTTGCAAGCGATGAACGGTTTAGCGTCTCGTGCATGACATCCGCTGTAAACGCATGTGGCATGAGCCTTGTGACCGTGAGGCAGATACCGTTTACTGCTATGCTGTCTCCGACCTTTGTTCCATCGAGCACTTTTTCAGCTCTGATTGTAAGCACTGCTGAGTTTGCTCCACGCGAAATTGTATCTATTGTTCCAACTTCTTCAACTATTCCTGTGAACATTTTGTATTGCCTTTCTTTTTAAGTATTCACAACATCACTCTCGATTAGGAAATCATCACCAAGCTTTGTTACCTTACTGTTTCCAAGCATCACGGCATGTGCCGGTGAGTCGGTTCCCATTCCCTCTATCGGTGTTTTTGCATTCGCTCCGCCAAAAAGCTTTGGTGCAATGTAGGCGTACACCTTATTCACAATCCCGCTCTCTAAGGCTGACCAGTTGAGTATTCCGCCTCCCTCAAGCAAAATGCTGTCTATGCTTCTTTCGCCGAGCTTTTGCATGAGGTCATTTAAATCAATGTGACCATTTTTTTCAGCTACATACAGAATTTCTATTCCGTTTTCTTCATATTTACCGATTTTTTCTTCTATACTTACTTTTTCAGTTTCAGGCAAGGCTTCTGACTGTGCAGTTTCACGATATCTCTCACTGACTGCAACTATCGTTGGCACTTCCTTTGCTGTCTTTACTATCTGCGATTCCAGTGGAAGCTTAAGGTGCGTATCACATATTATGCGGATTGGATTTACTCCGCCCTCGATTCTGCATGTAAGCAGTGGATTGTCTGCAAGCACTGTTCCTATTCCTGCCATTATGGCTTTATATCTGTGGCGCAGGTTTTGCACATGTTCCCTCGCTTTTTCTCCTGTTATCCACTTTGAAAGCCCTGAATATGTGGCTATCTTTCCGTCCATCGTCATAGCATATTTCATAGCGACATATGGACGTCCGGTCTGTATAAAGTAAAAGAATACTTCATTCAGCCTGTCGCACTCTTCTTTGAGCACATTCGTGACAACCTCTATCCCATGCTCTTTAAGGATTTTGATACCGCCCCCGGCGACAAGCGGATTCGGGTCATCCGAGCCCACATATACTCTTTTTATACCGGCTTCTATCACTGCCTCCACACATGGTGGCTGCTTGCCATGATGACAGCAGGGCTCGAGAGTCACATACATATCCGCTCCCTGTGGCGATTCCTTGCAATGCTTTAACGCATTTCTTTCTGCGTGCAGCTCTCCGTATCTCTCATGCCAGCCCTCTCCGATTATCCTTCCGTCCTTTACTATCACAGCTCCGACCATCGGGTTTGGCGAGGTATATCCCATGCCGCGCTTTGCAAGCTCAATCGCCCTTCTCATATATTGTTCATCAGTCATTGGGTCTCCTTTCTGCATATTCTTTATATGCCACAACATACATCTCGAATTCGCTTCTTTCTCCACTAAAAAAGCCCCAAACTATTAATGTTCAGGGCCCAATAATTTCAAATATCATGATTTCAAATACCATATTCTCAATTAAATATATGCTAGCTGCATTTTATGATATGAGTGTCAAAAGGTATTTTGAAATAAAAAACTCCGGAATGTATCGAAACACTCCAGAGTAGATATCTGTTATAACTATGTATTCACATCTTCTTTCATCCAGACTTTACTGTCGGCCTCGGAATCTCACCGAATCATGCCTTGCGGCTCGTGGGCTATACCACCGGTAGGGAATTGCACCCTGCCCTGAAGAATAATTATTTAATTAGCTTACGCTAACTATAGTAACCCTTCGTGGCTTGTATGTCAAGTGATTTTCATTATCAATATGATATATATGCTTATTTCCACCTACCTTATAACTACCTTTTTATGATATAATCTAAAAATCTTAAAATTTTTTGTAACAAAACAATCCTTTCTACGTCTAACCTATGAACAAAGGAGGTGACAGTTCTGGATTATGAGAAATTGTACAATTCCTATTACTTGCAAGTATACTCATATGTAATGACAATTGTAAAAAATCAACATCAGGCTGAGGAAATTACCCAGAATACTTTTTATAAGGCCATGACCGCAAAGAAGGCATATGCCGGCAAATCAAGTGAGCTTACCTGGCTTTGCAGCATAGCAAGAAATCTGGCAATGGACGAATGCCGAAAAAGCACAAAATTTACAGAGCTTGACGAAGAGCAGCTCGAACAACCCGATAATATGGTAAAAAGCCTGGAAAATAAAGATACCGCTCTTCAGATTCATCTTATACTGCACGAGCTTGATGAGCCCTACAAGGAGGTCTTTCAGCTTAGAATATTTGGTGAATTGCCATTCTCCCAAATAGGCATGATATTTGGAAAAACAGAGAACTGGGCACGGGTAACTTACCATAGAGCCAGACTGAAAATCAAAGAAAGGATGGATAGAAATGAATAATCCAATTACACAATCAACCGATGAAACCTGCAATATAGTTCAGGATTTACTCCCACTATACTATGACGATGTATGCAGTCCCTCAAGCAAAAGGCTTGTTGAAAAACACCTTAAGACTTGTGAAAAATGTCAAAATACATACAATGAGCTAAAAAACGATTCTATTGATTCAATGATAAAAAAAGAGGCCGACAGTGTTTTAAAGCAGCATGAGAAAAAGGAAAAATCTGCTGCCTACAAGACCGGAGTCATAATAGCCGGACTACTGCTTATCCCAATACTCATCACATTCATAGTGTGCCTGTCAAATGGCGATGGTTTAAATACCTTTGCGGTGGTAACAGCATCTATGCTTCTTGTAGCTGCAATGACAGTTGTTCCACTTATGGCACAGCAGAAAAAACTGACCAAATGCATAATCTGCGGTGTTTTTGCTCTGCTTTTGATATTCTTTTTTGTTGACAGAATGTATAGTTCAAATGAATTTATGCTTTGGTCTGTTCCAACTATATTTGGATTATCAATTGTTCTCTTTCCGTTTGTCATCAGAGGAATTGAGCTTCCACCTGTTTTATCAGACAAAAAAGCTCTTATCACTATGCTGTGGGATACCTTATGGCTTTTCCTCACAATCATTGAGGTGTGTGGCCATACAAACGATGTTGCCGGAATGAAGGCAGGCTGCATTATAGCATTTGTCTTTGTACTTGCAGCCTGGCTCATATTCTTTGATGCACGATATTTAAACGCAAACGGATTTATAAAATCCGCAATTATAGTTTTGATAGCTTCGGTTTGGACGGCTTTTGCCGATGACGTATGCGAGTTTTTAATTTTTGGCACCAGACAAATCACTATAAAGTCCGTGAATTTTTCTGACTGGACTTCCAATATCTGCGTGAATGCCAATGTTTACGCTATTGTGCTTGTGTCCGGCGTTATTATCGCCTCTATACTTTTCGTAGCAGGCGGTATTAAAGCATTTGCTAATAAAAAAATAAATTAGTTTTTCTTTGAAATATTAATTACAAAACCCCTCACACAGACTTCTATCTGTGGGAGGGGTTTTTATAGTCATTATTCAATAAGTGCCTACAGATTAGCAAACACCCTGTGCAAGCATAGCGTCAACTACTTTCTCAAAGCCTGCGATATTTGCACCTGCAACATAGTCAGTCTTTCCACCAACTGTTGCATTGTATCTCTTAGCAGCATCA
>ERZ772892.1482-NODE-1482-length-24327-cov-3.651450_pt1 | contig 24327 bp, 18 predicted proteins | sample MGYA00512126_ERZ772892 | MGnify/ENA primary metagenome ERZ772892 (study PRJEB29015, sample SAMEA2737697) | human gut metagenome | biome: human gut; feature: human-associated habitat; material: faeces | place: China | collected 2012 ... | reverse complement strand
ATCACCCAGCTGTACGGCGAAAAGACCTACTGGGTCAACGGCGTGGGCTGCTCTCTGGCTTGGGCCGGTGCATTCCCGTCCCTGCCCTATACCAAGAACAAGGAGGGCCGTGGCCCTGCCTTCTACGGTACCCTGTTCGAGGATCAGGCCGAGAACGGTCTGGGCGTGGTGCTGGCCACCAAGCAGCGCCGGGCCTACGTCAAGCAGGTGGCTCAGCAGCTGCTGCCGCTGGTCCCCGGAACGGAGCTGGAGACGGCCATCAACGCTTGGCTGTCCTCCTTCGACGATCTGGATGCCAACGATGCCGATGCCCGCAAGCTGACGGCGGCCCTGGAGTCCGCCTCCCTCACCGGTGAGGCTGCCGAGCTGGCCGAGAAGCTGCTGAAGAACAAGGATCAGCTGGGCAAGAAGGTGGTATGGCTCTTCGGCGGCGACGGCTGGGCCTACGACATCGGCTACGGTGGTCTGGATCACGTCATGGCCTCCGGCGAGGACATCAACGTCTTTGTGGTGGATACCGAGGTGTACTCCAACACCGGCGGACAGTCCTCCAAGGCCACGCCTGTGGGTGCCTCCGCTAAGTTTGCTGACGGCGGCAAAAAGACTGCCAAGAAGGATCTGGGCCGTCTGATGATGACCTATCCCAACGTGTATGTGGCCTCCGTAGCTATGGGCGCCAATCCCGCTCAGCTGATGAAGGCCGTCACCGAGGCTGTGGCCCACAAGGGTCCCTCCATCGTCATTGCCTACGCCCCCTGCATCAACCACGGCATCAAGGCCGGCATGAACAACGTGCAGGCCGAGATGAAGAAGGCTGTGGACTGCGGCCTGTGGCCCCTGTACCGCTACGATCCCAACAAGACCGAAAAGCCCTTCTCTCTGGACTATAAGAAGCCCTCTGTGCCTGTGGAGGAGTTCTTCAACGGCGAGGTCCGCTATGCCGGCCTGAAGATCAAGTATCCGGAGACGGCGGCCAAGCTCTTTGCCGAGGCTCAGGTGGAGGCAGATGCCCGCTATGAGACCTATGTGGCGCTGGCGCACAGCTACAACAAGGACTAAAATACAGATAGAAAAAATTACAGCGTGACCCACCGGGACAGACGGCGCAAGCCGTCTGTCCCGGCTGTGTGTGTACGCAGCCCCCTGTGGGCGGGAAGGAATCCGGTATGATCGAATCATTTCTCTCGGTAGGCACACAGGTGCTGATCCTGTTCCTCATGATCGGCACGGGCTTCGTGCTGGGGAAGCTGCACCTCATCACCCACAAGGGTGCGGTGTCCATGTCCAATCTGCTGATGTATGTGGTGTCCCCCTGTATCCTCATCGTGGTGTTCCAGCGGCCACTGGAAACGGAGACCTTCCACAATTTTTGGGTAGCGCTGCTGGCGGCGCTGGTGATCCACGGCATCAATATTCTGGTCAGTGAGCTGGTCATCCGGGACCGGGATCCCATGCGAAAGAGCTTCTTCCGGTTTTCCGCCATTTTCTCCAACTGCGGCTTCATGGCAGTGCCGCTGCAGACGGCTATCCTGGGTTCGCTGGGTGTGTTCTACGGCTCGGCCTATCTGCTGGTGTTCACCGTCCTGACCTGGACGCTGGGCATCCAGCTGGTGAAGGGCGGCAAGATGGCGTTCTCATGGCGCACGCTGCTGATGAATCCCGGTGTGATCGGCGTGGCTATCGCCATGGTGCTGGTTGCCGAACACTATCACACCTGGTGGGTCACGCTACCGGCGGCGACCATGATTGCCCGTGAGATCATTATCTCCGCGCTGCGTGAGTGGATGGCGGAGCTGGGGAAACGCAGCAGCGTGGCGGTCTCGTGGATTGGCAAAGTGAAAACGACCGCCCAGATGACCGCCCTGGTATGGATGCTGTGGCGTCCTTATCCGTGGGTGGAGTGGGCCGGGATCGCGCTTTTCCTCGTGGCGGCGGTGCTGACGCTGTGGTCGATGCTGCAGTATTTGAACGCGGCGCGCGGCGATTTGCTTGATCAGTGATCGTTTCGCCGTTATTTTCAGCAAACGATACAAAGTTGCGAAAAATACCGTTGACTCACCGCGAGAGATAAGTAGAATGCAACGCATCGAACGGCGGCACAGTAAGCCGGACGATAATGAAATCAAGTGCTTAGCAAGTCGTTAAATAGTTACTTGATAACATGCGGGAATAGCTCAGTTGGTAGAGCACGACCTTGCCAAGGTCGGGGTCGCGAGTTCGAGTCTCGTTTCCCGCTCCAGATTAACAGCATCGGCAGTTGCGGGTGCTTCAGTATTAAAGGCGCGTTAGCAAAGCGGTTATGTAGCGGATTGCAAATCCGTCTAGTCCGGTTCGACTCCGGAACGCGCCTCCACTTTCTTCCCTGGCCGGATGGTGGAATCGGTAGACACAAGGGATTTAAAATCCCTCGGCGTTCGCGCTGTGCGGGTTCAAGTCCCGCTCCGGGTACCATTGGGAAATACAGAATAATCAAAGCAATAAGCAGTGTCGTGAAACCACCTACGGGTGGTTTTTTTGTTTCTGTACTTTCGCTTTCTGATACCTTTCCCGCCAGCCTGACGCCACGGTGTTTTTCGGTTAACTCTTGCCTTACAGTCAATTTCTCATTTGTCCCAGGACAAAACGATCGCGCCTTGCTACTATCAAACGGACTCTCAGCCCAGCCTGCCGGAGGCAGCATGTTCAGTGGACTTTGCGCATTTCCTTTGACACCTTTGCATCAGCAAGATTTTGATGAAAAAGCGTTTATTCGTATTCTCGCCCGTCTTACCGATGCCGGAGTCGACTCTCTGGGCATCTTAGGTTCAACCGGTAGCTACGCTTATCTCAGCCGTGAGCAGCGCAGACGAGTGGTGCAGGTGGCGAAGGCGCATGCGGGGTCGATCCCGATGATGGTCGGCGTCGGCGCCATTGCGACTAACGAGGTGCTACGCCTGGTGGAGGATGCTCAGGAGGCAGGGGCGGATGCGTTATTACTGCCGATGATGTCCTATCAGCCGCTTTCCGCGGAGGAGATCTTTGCCTTTTACGAAGAAGTTTGCCGGCATGTCTCGGTGCCGGTTTGCCTGTATGACAATCCCCGCACTACCCACGTAATGCTGGCGGATGAGCTGCAGGGGCGCATCGCCGCCTTGCCGGCCATTGCCTCGATTAAAATTCCCGGCCTGCCCGCGCCACAGGCGAGCGAACGTGTAGCGGCCCTGCGTCAGCATCTTCCCTCTCGCGTTACGCTTGGCGTTAGCGGCGATGCGTGGGCCACTGCCGGGTTGCAGGCCGGCTGCGAAGCTTGGTATTCGGTCTGCGGCGGACTCTTTCCCCGCTTCTCACTGGCGCTGGTAAGAGCGATACGTAGCGGCGATGTGGCGCAGACTGCGGCACTGAATGAGCAGCTGGCCCCCTTATGGCGATGCTTTGATCGCTATGGTGGTAGCCTGCGAGTGATAGCCAGCGCCGCAGCGATGCTCGGACTCTGCGATCCAGACTCGCTTCCCCGTCCTTTGCTTTCGTTAGGGGAGGAGGCCTGTCGTGAGGTGGCGTCGGCGCTGCGCGGCCTGGCCTGATCGCTTACCGTTGATACCGGCGCAATAGGTATCGCCGGGTGGCTTTCTGTCGGCAATTCGGCTACTGTAGGCCCGATTTTTACCATGCGAGCCTGTGAATGAATACCGGACCTTTGAACGAAAACGAACTGGAATGGCTGGATGACACTCTGGCGAAATACGCCGCCGAAGGCGCCATTCTGGATGTCTCTGAACTGGATGGCCTGTTGACGGCGATCCTCTCTGCGCCGACCGACATCGAACCCGCTCAGTGGCTGCTGGCGATTTGGGGCGGGGCGGATAATGTCCCGCGCTGGGCCAACGATCGCGAGCGCGATCGCTTTGTCAATCTGACGCTGCAGCATATGAGCGATATCGCCGAACGGCTGGAGTCTTATCCCGATCAGTTCGAACCGCTGTTCGGCACCCGCGAAGCGGAAGGTCAGGAGCTGACCATAGTTGAGGAGTGGTGCTTTGGCTATCTGCGCGGCGTGGCGCTGAGCGACTGGTCGACGTTGCCCGCTGAACTCCAGCCGGAGCTGGACGCTATCGCGCTCCACGGCAGCGAAGAACAGTTTAGCGCGCTGGATAATCTGACGGCGGATGAATTTATCGCCAGCATCGAGCGTATCACGCCGGCGGCGCTGGCGCTTTACCAGTACTGGATAGCGAATCCGCAGCCGGTGGAGGCCCCGCAGCCAATAAGAAATGAAGCGAAAGTCGGACGCAACGATCCCTGCCCATGCGGCAGCGGTAAAAAGTATAAGCAGTGTTGCTTAGCGAAATGAACAAGGGGCCAGCAGGCCCCTTTTTTATCCCACCGCGGGCAACAACCCGGCAGCGATGCTGAACTGAATAGCCACGATGCCGATCCCGCACAGCAGAACCAGCCATAGCGTCGGTGCGCCGCCGGCGACCCGCCAGGTAGCCTGCGGATGCTCTCGGCGACTCTTCATGACCAGCAGGGCCGGCATTATCAGCGCCAGCACGGCTAATGCCACCCCGGCGTAGCCGAGGGCCATGACGAAACCGCGGGGATAGAACAGGGCGAACGCCAGCGGCGGCAGGAAGGTGATTATCCCGCTCTGCAGACGCCCGCCGACGCTGTTTTTACGCTGAAACATATCCGCCAGATAATCAAACAGGCCGAGCGAGACGCCGAGGAATGACGTCGCCAGCGCAAGGTCGGCAAACAGGTGAACGGCCAGCTCCACATGCGGTGACGCCACCACTTCGCGGATCGCCTCCAGCAGGCCGTTCAGACCAGCGTTATTTGCCAGCATGGCGGTAAAGGCCGGGGCGTCGATACTGCCCAGCGTCGCCAGCTGCCAGAAAATATAGGCCACCAGCGGAATAAAGCTGCCGATGATAAATACCCGGCGCAATTTGCGAATATCCCCCCCCAGATAGCTGACGATGCTCGGGACGCTGCCGTGAAAACCAAAGGAGGTGAAAATCACCGGAATGGCCGAGAGGGCCAGGCCTTGCTCAACCGGCAGCGTCAGCAGGTTCACCTGATGAATGTGCGGCATCAGCAGGGCCAGCATAATCACCAGGAAGACGATTTTGGCGCTAAACAGGAAGCGATTGAACAGATCCACCAGCGCGGTGCCAATGCACACTACCGCCCCGCCGAGGAGGGTGAAGATCAGTACGCCTGCGGCCGGCGGTAGCTGCCAGTCCAGCCACTGGTTGAGGCTGGAAGCGAGTAATTCACCGGCGCCACTGATATAGGCTGCCGTGAGGGCGTACAGCAGAAACAGCATGCAGAATCCGGTAACCCACTGCCCATAACGGCCCAGATAGCGCGCCGCCAGAGAACCGAGCCCCATATCGGCAGGGACATGCTGGTAGACTTCCAGCAGCAAAAGGGCGGTATAGCACATCAATGCCCATAGGGTGAAAAGTAAACCCAACGTGACGGTAAAGCCGACGCCTGCGGCGGCCAATGGCATTGCCAACATTCCTGCACCGATGGTGGTGCCAGCTACGATTAAAATACTGCCCAGAGTGCGGTTTTTCACGCTTTTCGCTATCCCTACAGCAAGTAACAATAAATTATGCCGCGCAGAGTAGGGGATATTACGGCTTTCGTCAAATCGGGATTACAAGTTGTGTAATGAAATGTTTACATAATAAGAGGGCGAAAGCCTGCGCTGGCGCAAGGCGCGGGTTGACGGTCTGGCCTAAGCTGGCGGTTTTTGCAGGAGGGGTTATGTCTTCTATTCATGGTCATGAAGTTTTACAGATGATGCTCGCCTCGGGTGAGTCCTGGACGGTCGCCTCGCTGGAGGCCGCCATTCGCCGCCGCTTTGGCGAAGAGGCGCGGTTTCACACCTGTTCAGCAGAGAATCTAAGCGCCGCACAGCTGGTGGCGTTTTTAGAGAAAAAAGGCAAATTTATTGCCAGAGAGGAAGGTTTTACTACCGCAGAAAATAAGATCTGCCGACATTAAGGGGGACGCGACACGGACTGTCGCGGCGCGGGGGATTAATTCTGCGCGTCGAGGGTAGCCAGCTCTTTATCGATAAAGTACAGACCTTCGCCGCTTTTTCCAGCGAGGGTCAGTTTATCGATCACCGATTTAAATAATTTCTCTTCTTCATGCTGTTCAGCAACATACCACTGCAGGAAATTAAAGGTCGGGTAATCCTGGCTGGTCATGGCCGCGTGCGCCAGTTCATTTATTTTTTGCGTGATCAGCTGCTCATGCTCGTAGGTCTGGCGGAACAGCTCGTCGAGTGAGGCATATTCGGCAAACGGGGAGGCGATAGCGTTGATCCGCGGCAGGCTGCCGGTGTCGGTTAGATAGTCGAACAGGCGCTGCATATGGGTCATCTCTTCCTGAGCATGGCGACGCAGGAAGGCCGCGGCGCCTTCAAAACTGTGGTAACTGCACCAGGCGCTCATCTGCTGATAAAGAAGAGAAGAATAGAGTTCAAGATTCATCTGTTCATTCAGTTTGTCAATCATGTCCGTTTTCAGCATCGTTGCACTCCTGGAATTAAATAATAGATGTTATTGGCTGCCACTATAATTTGTTATTTAATTATTTGCAAAAAGTAAATTTAAAAATGTTTTATTTAAAATGCTAATGGGAATAACACGCATTGGCAGTTTAATAATAAATGAGAATGCTTTTAATTTATTATTCATTATTGCCTGGGCGGTCAGGACTTTGTCGCCGGCGGGTGGTAAGGGAGGACGAAGCGGATTCGCCAGCATGCAGAGGGCTGAGGTCAACAGACAGGGGGAGCCTGCGAAAGTGTGAAGCACTGCGTAAATTTTAAAACAACTTTTCATAAAATTTGAAAGTTTGTTTTCAAGGTAGTAAAGTGCAGTCAACGTCAATGACATTCTGCGGGCAGGCCCGCACAGCATTCAGGAGAATAACCATGAAGATTGCACTGATGATGGAGAACAGCCAGGCGAACAAAAACGCCATCATCCTCAAGGAGCTTAACGCGGTTGCCGACGAAAAAGGATTCCCGGTCTATAACGTCGGCATGAGCGATGAGAACGATCATCATCTGACCTACATCCATCTTGGGATCATGGCCAGTATTCTGCTGAATTCGAAAGCAGTTGACTTCGTGGTCACCGGCTGCGGTACCGGTCAGGGGGCGCTGATGTCGCTGAACATCCATCCGGGCGTGGTCTGCGGCTACTGTATCGATCCGGCGGATGCGTTCCTGTTTGCCCAGATCAACAACGGTAATGCGCTGTCGCTGCCGTTTGCCAAAGGCTTCGGCTGGGGCGCCGAACTGAATGTGCGGTTTATCTTTGAAAAAGCCTTTACCGGCCGCAACGGCGAAGGCTATCCGCCGGAGCGCAAAGAACCGCAGGTGCGCAATGCCGGGATCCTCAACCAGGTCAAAGCGGCAGTAGTAAAAGAGAACTACCTCGATACCCTGCGCGCCATCGATCCGCAGCTGGTGAAAACCGCAGTCTCCGGCCCACGCTTCCAGCAGTGCTTCTTCGAAAACTGCCAGGATAAAGCAATCGAAGACTTTGTTCGCCAGATCGTCGCTTAACCGTCATCAGGGCCAGCGCCGCTGGCCCTTCCGTCGTTTATTTTTTCTTCTATTTCTTCTTCTCCGACACGCTGCTGCCGGCCGTTTTGGCCAGATGCAGGCTGTCGATCATCCCTACCAGACATATCAAGGCGATAAACACAAACGACAGGCGGAAGCTGATCCCCGGTAGTTCAGTAAGATGCAGCCAGTCGCCGACCTGCTCGCCCAGGCGAATGCCAATCGCCCCGAGCGTGATCCCCAGCCCTACCGCCAGCTGCGACGCGGTACTGAACAGCGTATTAGCATCACTCATCTGCGCGGCGGGGACATCGGCGAAGGCCAGCGTGCTTACACCGGTAAACTGGATTGAGCGAAACACACCGCCGAGATAAAGGATCAGCATGATGGCCCAGACCGGCGTCTGCGGCGTAAGCAGCGCGCAAGCCAGCAGCGAACAGACGTTCAACGCGCCATTGATCAGCAGTAGCCGACGAAAGCCCAGCCAGCGAATGAGCGGTGTGGTGGCGGGTTTAATGGTTAAATTACCGACAAACACCGCCAGCACCAGCAGGCCGGAATGAAAAGGATCCATACCGAATCCCACCTGGAACAGCAGGGGGAGCAGAAAAGGCACCGCGCTGATGGAGGCCCGGAACAACGAGCCGCCGTACATTGTCACCCGGAACGTCGGCACCTGCAGGGCGTCGAGACGAACCATAGGCGCCGCCGCCCGGCGGAAATGACGAATGGAATATAACAGACAGCCGAAGCCAAGCGCGGCGAGAGCCAGCGTCGGCCAGATCTGCGGCTGGCGATCGCCGAGCCGCTCCATCGCGGTTACCAGACTGACCATCGCGACCGAGGTAGTGATAAATCCGCTGAGATCGAAGGAGCGCCGTTCCGTTTCGCGAATATCAGGGATAATGCGCAGCGAAAGGATGATGGCGGCAAGGCCCAGCGGGACATTGATAAAGAAGATCCAGTGCCAGCTGGCGTAGCGGGTTATAAAGCCGCCCAAAGGCGGGCCGATAATGGGGGCCACCAGCGCTGGCCAGGTCAAGGTGGCGATGGCCTTGATCAGCTGGTGTTTCGGCGTGGTGCGTAGCACCGCCAGGCGACCAACGGGGACCATCAGCGCGCCGCCGACTCCCTGAAGGATACGCATGGCGACAAAGATATGCACCTCGGTGGAGAGGCCGCAGAAGACCGAGGCAAGGGTAAAGATCGCCAGGGCGAGAGTAAAAATAGCCCGGGCGCCGAAGCGATCGGCGATCCAGCCGCTGGCCGGGATCAGGACCGCAAGGGTAATCAGATAGGCGCTGATGCCGATATTCAGTTCGACCGCGGTGACGCCAAAATCCCTCGCCATATCGGGCAGGGCGGTGGCGATCACCGTCCCGTCGAGAAACTCCATAAAAAAGGCACCTGCCACCAGCAGCGCCGGCGCTGAAAAAGCACGTTCATCGCGGGAAGAGATCGCGGTATTCATGTTGTCACTGCCATCAAGAGTGTGATCCTGTGCAAAGCGGCAGGAGACGACCCGCCAGCCAGTAGGGTAGATAAAAAAACCTGCGACGGCAGGTTTTATTATCGTTAACGATTTAGGGTACTATTACGCTCCTGAAAAAAGGAGTAATTAATGTCTCAACATCTTACCGAACACGACGAGCTGGTTTCCGATGTGGTTGCCTGCCAGCTGGTTATCAAACAGATCCTCGATGTCATTGACGTCATTGCGCCGGTGGAAGTGCGTGAAAAAATGACCACTCAGCTGAAAGCTATCGACTTCGCCAGCCATCCGGCCTCTGCCGATCCGGTGACCCTTCGCGCGGTGCAAAAAGCGATCGCGTTGATTGAGCTGAAGTTTACTCCACAGGAAGAAACGCATTAATACCAGGCCTCGCCGGATACCGGCGGGGCCTTCTTCTTTAATGGGAAACGACGGTCTGCGCAGGCGCAGGGGCAGCATCTTTGAACAATTTGCTGTTGCCCCAGCACTCTTCGTAGCGATGGCCGACCAGATCCTCCACGATAACCCGCACGTCCGGCGCAATATCGCTAATTTTGCCGCCCGCTTTTATCCGCGCGACTTCCTGCAGCACCACCAGATGGGCCTTCCGGTCCAGCTTCATCTGCTTGCTGAAGACGATGGCGGCCAGGGCTAATGCGATCACCCCGACGCAGAATACCACTGCGATAGCGGTCACCGCGCTTTCCGGTTGGCTGTGCGCTTTTGACTGGAAACCGTAGAAGCTCAGGATCGCCCCCATCGAGAACACCACAATCGAGCGCAGAATTTTTCCTGAGAAGGTCATGGCGCCGGCATAGATCCCTTCCCGCCGGCGTCCGGTGTAGATCTCATCGACATCGGCCAGGAAGGTGTAAACGGTCCAGGGTATATAGTAAACCCCGCCGGTACCCAGGCCGAACAGCACGGTAATGCCGAACATCAGCACTGTCGCCAGGCCGGACGGTAGATGGAAAAACCACAGCGAGGTATACAGCAGAACCGCGAAAATCACGATCCCCAGCGCCAGGATATAGGGTTTGCTGAAGCCCTTTTTCACGCACAGGCCGATAAACAGCGCCGTAGAGATCAGCTGCAGAATCGAGTTCAGGCTGTTCAGCCCGGCCACCATCGCTGGATCGTGTTGTAGAACGAAGATCACGAAATAGGTGAAGATGGAGGCAAACAGCCATTCCGCGCCAAAGCCGCACAGGTACATACCAAGATGTTTGCGGAATACGCGTAGATAAAAAGTCGAACGCATATCTTTCGCCAGCGACAGCAGGGTGCTCAGCAGTCCTTTTTTCGCGCTGGTTTCCACCTCTTCCCCGCGCTCACGCTCCCAGCTGCACAACCACAGGCAGGAAATAGCGACGATCAGGATCGCGCCATAGGTCAGACCGGTGAGGAAGAAAGGGGTGGCAGAATCTTTGCCATACAGCAGAATGAACTGGCCGGGAATAAACGCCGCGAGGAAGTTGGCCAGCTTACCAAAGATAGCTTTATAGCCGGTCAGTTTTGAACGCAGTGAGAAATCATCGGTCATCTCTGTCGCCAGCGTTTCATAAGGCACCATGATAGAGGTGTAGATGATCTCAAACACCACATAGGTGCTAAGGTAGTACCAGAAACTCAGGCCTTCCACCCACAGCAGCGGGTAGAACATCATCAGCGGAATACCGATTAGCAGAAAGAAACGCCGGCGGCCGAAGCGCTTGCCCAAACGCGTTTTGCCAAAATTATCCGTCAGATAGCCCATCAGCGGGTTGCTGATAGCGTCAATGATGCTGGCGACGGAGAAGATAAATGAGGCCTCGATCAGCGTCAGGCCGCAAAAGGTCGTATAAAAATAGAGTAGCCATGCGCCGCTTATCGCCAGTGCGCCGCTCCCTAACAGATTTCCGCCGCCGTAGGCTAACTGATGGCGTAACAAGATCGGTCTTCCCTGCAGCCCTTCAGAGGCTGAAGCCGTGTATCTAGCCATAAAAAATAAACCTCGTGTTTTATATTTTTGAAACACTGTTTTTATATTTATTTATGGTTCGTCAAAAAGTGACCGCGCTCACTAATCCCCCTTATGGGGTAACGGTGATGAGGGAATGGGATCGAGTTAAAACTTTTTTATTCTTGAAAGGAATAATAGGGGAGAAAAAATAGACGTAATGGATTAATAAACCGGGCGGGGCAGCGCAGACGCGCTCCCCCTGGCAGAGCGATAAAGGCTTGATTAATGCGCTTTCTGCGCTTCTCCAACGATAGCCATCAGACGCCGATCGGTCTGCTCCATCCCGAGACCGGCTTTATCGGCATTACGAATTTCCTCAAGCACGCTTTGCAATAGCAGGCCATCCTGCTGCTGCTCTTCCGCCAACAGCGTGAGAAACCGCCAGGTACTGTCATCGCTTTGCGCTTTGGCTTCCTGAGCGAGACCGCTCAGCAGACGACTGCGCTGTTGGTAATCGCTCAGGGTTTGGGTAAACAGATCTTCCAGCGAGGTGCACTCAGGGTTACAGGCGTGGTCGGGATTGACGATCGGCCAGCTGCCGGCTTTTTTCAGGTAGTCAAATACGCGCATGGTGAGGGTGATGCTGCTTTGCGCGCGGGTGCGCAGAAACGTCGCGGCGCCGTCGAAGCGATGCCGGGCGCACCACTCACTTAAGTTTAGGTAAACGTTAGAGGCGTGAAACTCAAGATTCATTTGGGTGTTTAGCTTTTGTGCCATTCCTGGAACTGCCATAAAAAATATCCTTATTAACCGGGAAGGGGTTACTGGTGCGCGTCAGCGGATCCTGCGGATAACTACAAGATAAAATAGTGACACGCGGCACTGTTGCAGAATAATAAAACTCTACACATTCCGTATGAGTCGGGTATTTTTTCCATTTGCCGACAATTTAAGAATACTCGCTCAACGAAATTAAGAAAACTCTCAAGCGCGGTAATTTACGTTTTGTTACACCATTATTTGTGCAAACTACCAGGGCTGAGATTGTGCGCCGTTGGCAGGGGCTCGCTGGTTTCAGATTGGTTATAAGATATAAGTATTTGACTACGAGATTCGTCGTAGAAGAGAACGGAATAAGTTATTTCATTAGTAATGTTTCAGGTTGATGATCATTATTTTTATTTTTTGTTGCAGGTGCTTTTATCAAGAGGAATATATTTTTTCTATTCGGAATAAATTACGCCAAAGATCCGTTTTTTCGCGATATTAAGCGGGCCATGTGGCTCAGCGGTGCGAGGTGGGTTGCCATTTGAGTGGCGCACAGGCGATCGCCCGTAGCAGCGCCGTCAATCGCTGATGATAACAGTGCTGTAACCCTCCGTTAAACATCCTCTGACAACACAAGGATAAGCCTGCTGATGGTATAGATGATCCTGCTATGCCCCGGTAAAATTGTATGACAATTGTGTCATTTTTTATGTCATTTTTTGCTAAATGTATGTACGCAATTACTGTAATTCCGCGATGTGATAATGCTCTCGTATGGAGAAATAATTTCCGGGTATTACTACTCTAACAACGGCAGTGGGGAATGCGATTTTTCTAATGCCTTGTTTTGATGCCGATTAAATTGTTAATTCCGATTTTTCCCTACATGAAAGCGAATTAAAGCTGGAGTTTACCATGCACAAATTTACTAAAGCGCTGGCGGCCATTGGTCTCGCTGCGGTTATGTCACAATCAGCTATGGCGGAAAATCTTAAACTAGGTTTTCTGGTGAAACAGCCGGAAGAGCCATGGTTTCAGACTGAGTGGAAATTTGCTGATAAAGCAGGAAAAGATTTAGGCTTTGACGTTATTAAAATTGCGGTTCCGGATGGGGAGAAAACTCTGAATGCCATTGACAGCCTGGCGGCCAGCGGCGCGAAGGGCTTTGTCATTTGTACCCCCGATCCCAAGCTCGGGTCGGCGATTGTCGCCAAAGCGCGTGGCTATGACATGAAGGTGATTACCGTCGATGACCAGTTCGTCAATGCGAAGGGCAAACCGATGGAGAGCGTACCGCTGGTGATGATGGCGGCGAGCGAAATTGGCGCCCGTCAGGGGCAGGAACTCTATAAAGAGATGCAAAAGCGCGGCTGGGATGTCAAAGACACCGCCGTAATGGCGATCACCGCCGATGAGCTGGATACCGCGCGCCGTCGCACCACCGGCTCCATCGATGCCCTGAAGGCGGCCGGCTTCCCGGACGCGCAAATCTACCGCGTGCCGACAAAATCCAACGATATCCCGGGAGCGTTCGACGCCGGTAACTCGATGCTGGTCCAACATCCGCAGGTTAAACACTGGCTGATCGTCGGGATGAACGACAACACCGTCCTCGGCGGCGTGCGCGCGACCGAAGGTCAGGGCTTTAAAGCTCCCGATGTGATTGGCATCGGCATCAACGGCGTGGATGCCGTCAACGAACTGTCGAAGGCGCAGCCGACCGGCTTCTATGGTTCTCTGCTGCCAAGCCCGGATATCCACGGCTACAAAACCAGCGAAATGCTCTACAACTGGGTCACCAAGGGCGTCGAGCCGCCGAAGTTCACGGCGGTGACCGATGTGGTGTTGATTACCCGCGATAACTTCAAAGAAGAGCTGGCGAAAAAAGGGCTGTAACAGCCTGATTAAACTGGCCCCCGCCGCGGCGCGGGGGCTGAGTGCAGAAGAGCGGAGTCGTTATGCAACAGTCTACCCCTTATCTCTCATTTCGCGGCATCACCATGACGTTCCCTGGCGTAAAGGCCTTGTCCGATATCAGTTTTGACTGCTACCCAGGACAGATCCACGCGCTGATGGGCGAAAATGGCGCAGGCAAATCGACGCTGTTGAAAATTCTCAGCGGCAACTATATCCCGACCGCGGGCCATCTGCAGATCGGCGGCCAGCAGATGGCATTCGCCAATACCATGGAGGCGCTGAACGCCGGCGTGGCAATTATCTACCAGGAGCTGCATCTGATCCCGGAGATGACCGTCGCCGAAAATATCTATCTCGGTCAGCTGCCGCACAGAGGCGGCATCGTCAATCGCTCGCTGCTCAACTATGAGGCCCGCCTGCAGCTGGAGCATCTGGGTCTGGATATCGACCCGGAGACGCCGCTGAAATATCTCTCCATTGGTCAATGGCAGATGGTGGAGATTGCCAAAGCGCTGGCGCGTAACGCCAAGATTATCGCGTTCGATGAGCCGACCAGCTCGCTCTCCGCCAGAGAGATCGACAACCTGTTTCGCGTCATCCGCGAGTTGCGTGAGGAGGGAAGGGTCATCATCTATGTTTCACACCGGATGGAAGAGATTTTTGCCCTCAGCGATGCCATCACCGTCTTTAAAGATGGCCGCTACGTTTGCACCTTTGACGATATGCCGAGCGTCAGCCACGACGCCCTGGTCCAGGCGATGGTAGGCCGCAATCTGGGCGATATTTATGGCTGGAAGCCTCGCCCCTATGGCGAGGAGCGGCTGCGTCTGGATGAGGTCAAAGCGCCGGGCGTGCGCACGCCGGTTAGTCTCTCGGTGCGCAGCGGTGAAATTGTCGGTTTGTTCGGACTGGTGGGTGCCGGGCGCAGCGAACTAATGAAAGGCCTGTTTGGCGGCACGCAGATAACCGGCGGTCAGGTGTATATCGATGGCCAGCCCGTCTCCATTCGCAAACCGGCCCAGGCCATCCAGGCCGGGATGATGCTGTGCCCGGAGGATCGTAAAGCGGAGGGGATTATTCCGGTGCATTCCGTGCGCGATAACATCAATATCAGCGCCCGGCGCAAGCATATTCACGCTGGCTGCCTGATCAACAACGCCTGGGAGGCGGACAACGCCGATCAACATATCCAGTCGCTGAATATTAAAACGCCGGGCCCGGAACAGCTGATTATGAACCTGTCGGGCGGCAACCAGCAGAAAGCGATCCTTGGCCGCTGGCTGTCGGAAGAGATGAAGGTGATCCTGCTTGATGAGCCAACCCGCGGCATCGACGTCGGCGCCAAACATGAAATTTACAATGTGATCTATGGCCTCGCCGCCTCCGGTGTCGCCGTGGTGTTTGCCTCCAGCGACCTGCCGGAAGTGCTGGGCGTCGCTGACCGCATCGTGGTGATGCGCGAAGGACAAATCGCCGGCGAACTGCTGCATGAAGAAGCCAATGAACAGCAGGCGTTAAGCCTTGCGATGCCAACAGTGAGCCAGGCTGTCGCCTGAGTAAGGAGTAAATGATGTCATCAGTGACTACGTCCGGGGCTACCCGCTCAACCTTTAGCTTTGCCCGCATCTGGGATCAGTTTGGCATGCTGGTGGTGTTTGCGGTGCTGTTTATCGGCTGTGTGATTTTTGTGCCCAACTTTGCTTCATTCGTCAATATGAAAGGGCTGGGGCTGGCGATCTCGATGTCCGGGATGGTGGCCTGCGGCATGCTGTTTTGCCTGGCCTCCGGCGATTTTGACCTGTCGGTGGCGTCGGTTATCGCCTGCGCCGGGGTCACCACCGCGGTGGTGATTAATCTCAGCGAAAGCCTGTGGCTGGGGATCGCCGCAGGCCTGTTGCTGGGGGCGCTTAGTGGCCTGGTTAACGGCTTTGTCATTGCGCGCCTTAAGATCAACGCGCTGATCACCACGCTGGCCACCATGCAGATTGTCCGCGGCCTGGCCTATATTATCTCCGACGGCAAAGCGGTGGGGATCGAAGATGAACGTTTCTTCACCCTCGGCTATGCCAATTGGTTTGGTTTGCCGGCGCCGATCTGGCTGACCGTCGCCTGCCTGGTGGTTTTCGGATTATTACTAAACAAAACCACCTTTGGCCGTAATACGCTGGCTATTGGCGGCAATGAAGAGGCGGCGCGCCTGGCCGGCGTCCCGGTGGTGCGCACCAAGATTATTATCTTTGTGCTCTCCGGTCTGGTATCGGCCGCAGCGGGGATCATTCTGGCGTCGCGCATGACCAGCGGCCAGCCGATGACCTCGATTGGCTATGAGCTGATTGTTATTTCGGCCTGCGTGCTGGGCGGGGTGTCGCTGAAGGGCGGGATCGGCAAGATCTCCTACGTGGTGGCCGGGATCCTGATCCTCGGAACCGTGGAAAATGCGATGAACCTGCTGAATATCTCGCCATTCTCACAATACGTCGTGCGCGGGGTGATCCTGCTGGCGGCGGTGATCTTCGACCGCTACAAACAAAAAGCCAAACGTGCGGCCTGAATTTTAACCCAACTTTTTAGTTTACAGAGTAATTGCCGCCAGCGCCCGTTTCGCTGGCGGTAACTATCAAAAATGGCGAGGTTGGTCACACTGTCTATACTTACATGGCTCACATATAATTAACAACCAGCTTCGGCTGGCCATGATAAGGAGGAAACAGGGTGGATAACCAGATATCTGTACCGCCTGCGCTAACCGGAAACTACGCTTTTTTCTTTGACCTCGACGGTACTCTTGCCGATATCCAGCCGCACCCCGATCAGGTGGTGATACCCGACAGCACGCTGCAGGCGCTCAATGCGCTGGCCCAGCAGCAGGGGGGCGCGGTGGCATTGATTTCAGGGCGCTCAATGGCTGAACTTGACGCGCTAACCCATCCCTGGCGGCTACCGCTGGCCGGCGTTCACGGGGCCGAGCGCCGTGATATCAATGGTAAAACCTACATCGTCTCTCTGCCGACAGCGCTGCGCGATGAGATCGCGGCTGAGCTGACGTCGGCGCTGGAAGCGCTCCCGGGATGTGAGCTGGAGAGTAAAGAGATGGCTTTCGCGCTCCACTATCGCCAGGCCCCGCAGCAGCAGAGCGCCGTGCTGGAGCTGGCGCAGCGGATTGTTCAGCGCTATCCGCTGCTGGCGTTACAGCTTGGCAAGTGCGTGGTGGAGATTAAACCCCGCGGCGTCAACAAAGGGGAGGCGATTACCGCGTTCATGCAGGAGGCGCCATTCGCCGGCCGCGAACCGGTTTTTGTCGGCGATGATTTGACCGACGAGGCGGGATTCAGCGTCGTTAATCAACTGCAGGGAATGTCGGTAAAAGTTGGCGCCGGGGAAACTCAGGCGCATTGGCGGTTGGCGGATGCCGCCGCTGTAAGGACGTGGTTGCAACATCTGGCGTATGACGCGCAAACCGAAAGGAGGGATGACCATGAGTCGTTTAGTCGTAGTCTCTAACCGTATCGCCTTACCGGACGATAAAAAATCGAGCGCTGGCGGTCTGGCCGTCGGCATCCTGGGGGCACTGAGAGCGGCGGGGGGTCTGTGGTTTGGCTGGAGCGGCGAGATTGGCGATGACCAGCAGCCGCTCAAGCAGGTCTCCCGCGGGAATATTTCATGGGCGTCGTTCAACCTTAATGAACGGGACCATGATGAATACTACAACCAGTTCTCTAACGCCGTGCTGTGGCCGGCTTTCCACTATCGCCTTGATCTGGTCAGCTTTCAGCGCGAAGCCTGGGAGGGATATCTGCGGGTTAACGCCATGCTGGCGGACAAGCTTCTGCCGCTGATTGAGCCAGACGATACGCTGTGGATCCATGATTACCATCTTCTGCCCTTCGCCAGCGAGCTGCGCAAGCGCGGGGTGAACAATCGCATCGGGTTTTTCTTACATATTCCGTTCCCGACGCCGGAGATTTTTAACGCTCTGCCGCCGCACGCTGAGCTGCTGGAGCAACTGTGCGATTACGATCTGCTGGGCTTCCAGACCGAAAGCGACAGAACCGCTTTTCTCGACAGCATTGCTATGCAGACTCGCCTATCCGACCTCGGCGATAAACGCTATCAGGCATGGGGTAAGGCGTTCAGTACCGAGGTTTATCCGATAGGGATCGATCCGGACGAAATTACGCGCAACGCTAAAGGTCCGCTGCCGCCGAAGCTGGCCCAGCTGAAGAACGAGCTGAAAAATGTGAAGAATATCTTCTCCGTGGAGCGTCTTGACTATTCGAAAGGGTTGCCGGAGCGATTCCTCGCCTACGAGACGCTGCTCGAGAAGTACCCTCAGCACCACGGCAAAATCCGTTATACCCAGATCGCGCCGACCTCCCGCGGCGATGTGCAGGCCTATCAGGATATCCGCCACCAGCTGGAAACCGCAGCCGGACGCATCAACGGACAGTTTGGTCAGCTTGGCTGGACACCGCTCTACTATCTGAACCAGCATTTTGATCGTAAGCTGCTGATGAAGGTCTTCCGCTACTCTGACGTCGGGCTGGTGACTCCGCTACGCGATGGTATGAACCTTGTGGCGAAGGAGTACGTCGCGGCGCAGGATCCGGATAACCCTGGCGTACTGGTCCTGTCGCAGTTTGCCGGGGCGGCGCAGGAGCTGACCAGCGCCCTGATCGTCAATCCTTACGATCGCGACGAGGTTGCCGCCGCGCTGGATCGCGCGCTCAGCATGCCGCTGGCGGAACGTATCGCCCGTCATTCAGCGATGCTGGACGTGATCAGAGAAAATGATATTCATAACTGGCAGGCGCGCTTTGTCGAGGATCTGCAGCATATTTCACCGCGCAGCGAGGAGAGCCGTCTGCGGGGGAAGATAGCCACCTTCCCTAAACTGGCCTAGTTCAGGAAAAGGGCTAACCGGCGTTAGCCCTTTTCAAGGGAAACCAACAGGACATCAACGCCGCAGCTGCCGACGATACTTTTCGCCGAGCAGGTGGCGCGTGAGAAGAGGGAATGGTTGTGATTGCCGCAGATCACCAGATCAACACGGTGCGAGCGGCAGAAGTCCTTAATATGATGGCCTAGCTCGCCGCAGGCGATGGTCATTCTTTCTATTGGGTAGTCCGCGTGGCGAGCCAGCTCATTGAGAAACTCCCGCGTCTCTTCCTGCATCACTTCGCGCAGATTTTCCATCATCGGTGCGGCGAACTGGTTATACAGCTCCGGATCCGTAGCGAGAGTGATTAAGCTCACTTTCGCGTTAACGGGGCGGGCTATCGACACCGCTTTTTTAATTAATACCTGACTCTCCGGCGTTGGTGCGACGGCAACCAGCAGATGGGTATAAGGCATCTGGCCTCCTTGAGATACGCGGAATAACCCTTTCTTCCATTCTTTACTCCTGTTTCCCCGACTGCGCAAGGGCCGATCCCGGGATTTGCGAGCCTGTTCGTTAGTCGGCGACCTTCCAACCAGATCACATCAATGAACCTGTCTTTTGATTAAAAAGAAATGCTGTTTTATAAATGAGTGAAGTGGGGACGTCATCTCTTTGTCATTTTGCCACCGGCGACTGTTCCGTGGCAAAAGTACAAAGGTAACCTCCTTTCACAGCTTTTAGTGTAGCCAGGTACCCACTCCCTTCCGGTGGCAAATCCGGAACGATTGTCGGCGTTCTTTTAAAAAAAGACACAGGATCACGGCGATGAAAACACGAAAAATTGGACTGGCTAACTATCTGGCCTACGGCGCGGGCGATTTTCTCGGCGCCGGCACGACGGCGTTAACCGCCGCATGGCTGCTCTACTTTTACACGACCTTTTGCGGACTGACCCCGATTGAGGCCACGCTTATTTTTGCTGCCGCCCGCGTGCTGGACGCGGTGGTAAGCCCGCTGATGGGCTTTCTCACCGATAACTTTGGCACCACCTGGCTTGGTAAGCGCTTCGGCCGCAGAAAATTCTTTATTCTGCTCGGCATCCCCTGCGTATTCAGCTATTCAGCGATGTGGGTCGGCGAGATGGGCTTCTGGTACTACCTGGCGACCTATCTGCTGTTTGATATGGTCTATACCATGATTCTGGTGCCCTATGAGACGCTGGTGCCGGAGATGACCGATGACTTTAAACAGAAAACCAAATTCTCCGGCGCGCGCATTTCGATGGCGCAGATGTCGGCGATTTTAGCCTCCTTCCTGCCGGGGATCCTTCTCTCCTGGCTCGGCAAAGATAATGCCAGCTCGTTCTTCTATGCCAGTCTGGTGTTCTCGGTGCTGTGCGCGGTGATGCTGACTCTGGTCTGGTGTTTCACCTGGGAACGACCGCGGGAGGCGTGGTCGGAAGCGGCCCTGCGGGCGGAAGCGGAAAAACAAAACTTAACCCTTGCTCAGAGCCTCAATCGCCTGGTGATTGAGCTGAGTTCTACGCTGCGGATAAAAATTTTCCGCCAGCACCTCGGCATGTATCTGGGGGGCTATATCGCCCAGGACGTCTTCAATGCCGTGTTTACCTATTACGTGGTCTTTGTTCTGATGCAGGAAGCCGCCGTCGCCTCGAACCTGCTGGGGACGATGGCCATCTTCCAGTTTATTGCGGTAATCGCCATGATCCCGCTGTGCATTCGTTTTGGCCCCGCGCCGTCGTACCGCATGGTGGTGGTCTTGTTTGGCCTGAGCTCACTCTCCTACGCGCTGCTCTATTACGCCGGACTGAGCGACGTCTATTCCTTATTGCTGCTCATCTCTGCTGTCGCCGGACTGGGACGCGGCGGGATAAATTACGTACCGTGGAATACCTACACCTATATTGCCGACGTCGACGAAGCGATCACCGGCCAGCGCCGGGAGGGGATTTTTGCCGGCATCATGACCCTGACCCGCAAAGCCTCGCAGGCGGGGGCGGTGATGCTGGTGGGGATCATTATGCAGTTGTCGGGGTTTGTTTCCGGGCAAAAAATACAGCCTGAAGGGGTCAGCCATACCATTCTGCTGATCCTCAGCGTCGGCACTCTGGTGGTGTTAGCCTGCGGCTTCCTCGTCTCGCTGCGCTTCAAGCTCAACCTGCACACCCACAGCGTCCTGCGCAGCGAGACCCTCAGAATGCGCGAGCTCGGCTACGCTCAGTCGGAACAGACCAGTGCGGAACACCGCGCGGTGGTCGAGCTGCTGGCGGGGATGCCTTACGACTGTCTGTGGGGCAATAACAATATTGGCTATCTGAATCGTCATAAACCTGCTGCCCCGGCGCTCATTAAGGGCGGCGCTTTGAATTCGACATATACCCGAGGTTAACAACATGAAAGTTTGGCCGGTCAAACATAGCCCATTACTGCGTCAGCCTGAGCGTTTTATCGCCCGCAGCGAACTGCAGGCGCTGATCCGCAACGTGACACAAAACCTGGTGAATATTAAGGATGAGAGCGGGCAATTTTTACTACGCCTGGATGACGGGCGCGTGATCGATACCAAAGGCTGGGCCGGCTGGGAGTGGACCCACGGCGTTGGGCTGTACGGCATCTATCAGTATTACCAGCAAACCGGCGATATCGAGATGCGTGATATCATCGATCGCTGGTTTGCCGACCGCTTCGCCGAGGGAGCAACGACCAAAAACGTCAATACTATGGCCCCGTTTCTGACCCTGGCTTACCGCTTTGAAGAGACCGGCCGTATGGCGTATCTGCCGTGGCTGGAGAGCTGGGCGGAGTGGGCGATGCACGAGATGCCGCGCACCGAGCAGGGCGGTATGCAGCACATGACTCTGGCGGAGGAGAACCATCAGCAAATGTGGGATGACACGCTGATGATGACCGTGTTGCCGTTAGCCAAAATTGGCAAGCTGCTTAACCGCCCCCAGTATGTGGAGGAGGCAACCTACCAGTTCCTGCTCCATGTGCAGAACCTGATGGACCGGGAGACCGGGCTGTGGTTTCACGGCTGGAACTATGAGGGGCGGCATAACTTTGCCCGGGCGCGTTGGGCGCGGGGCAACAGCTGGCTCACCATGGTGATCCCGGATTTTCTGGAACTGGTGGATCTCCCCGAGGGGAATGCGGTACGGCGCTATCTGATTACAGTCCTCGACGCACAGATTGCCGCCTTAGCAGAATGCCAGGACGACAGCGGCCTGTGGCATACCTTGCTGGACGACCCGCACTCTTATCTTGAGGCCTCGGCGACCGCCGGCTTTGCCTACGGCATTCTCAAAGCGGTGCGCAAGCGTTACGTCGGGCAGCACTACGCCGGGGTGGCTGAAAAAGCGATTCGCGGGATTGTGCAGAATATTTCGCCGCAGGGGGAGCTGCTGCAGACCTCATTTGGCACCGGGATGGGGTCAGACCTCGACTTTTATCGCCAGATCCCGCTTACCTCGATGCCCTACGGTCAGGCGATGGCGATCCTTTGTCTGACGGAGTATCTACGCAAGTACTTCTGAGCAGGGCGCCCCGCTGGCGAGGCGCCGAATAAAACTAACCCGGCTTTCGCCGGGTTGCTTGTTACATACGCTCGACGGTTTCGATACCGAGGGTATCGAGACCCAGCTTGAGGGTTTTCGCCGTGAGCAGCGCCAGCTTCAGACGGCTGTTGCGGGTCTCTTCGCTTTCCGCGCTGAGGATCGGGCAGTGCTCGTAGAAGCCGGAGAACAGGCCCGCCAGATCGTAGAGGTAGGCGCACATCACGTGCGGCGTCCCTTCGCGAGCGACCACGGAGAGGGTCTCTTCAAACTGCAGCAGGCGCGCGGCCAGCTGAGCTTCGCGATCTTCGGCGATGACCACCGGCGCGTCGATCATCGCGTTTTCGTCGATGCCGGCTCTGCGGAACACGGAGAGCACGCGGGTATAGGCATACTGCATATACGGCGCGGTGTTGCCTTCGAACGCCAGCATATTATCCCAGTCGAAGACGTAGTCGGTGGTGCGGTTTTTCGACAGGTCGGCATATTTAACCGCGCCGATACCCACCACTTTCGCCAGATTTTCCAGCTCGTCAGCCGACATATCCGGGTTCTTCTCGGCCACCAGGCGACGGGCGCGCTCCAGCGCTTCGTCCAGCAGATCCGCCAGCTTCACGGTACCGCCGGCGCGGGTTTTAAACGGCTTGCCGTCTTTCCCAAGCATCATACCGAACATATGGTGCTCCAGCGGCACGGAGTCCGGCACGTAGCCTGCCTTGCGCACGATGGTCCACGCCTGCATCAGGTGCTGGTGCTGACGAGAGTCGATGTAGTAGAGCACGCGGTCGGCGTGCAGCGTTTCATAGCGATACTTCGCACAGGCGATATCGGTGGTGGTATAGAGATAGCCGCCATCCTTTTTCTGGATGATGACGCCCATCGGTTCGCCTTCCTTGTTTTTGTACTCATCAAGGAAGACCACGGTAGCGCCTTCGCTCTCAACCGCCAGCCCTTTGGCTTTCAGATCGGCGACGATCCCCGGCAGCATCGGGTTGTACAGGCTCTCACCCATCACGTCATCGCGGGTCAGGGTCACATTCAGGCGATCGTAGGTGATCTGGTTTTGCGACATGGTGATGTCGACCAGCTTACGCCACATCTGCAGGAAGTACTCATCACCACCCTGCAGCTTAACCACGTAGCTGCGCGCGCGCTCGGCGAAGGCTTCGTCTTCGTCATAGTGCTTTTTCGCTTCGCGATAGAAACCTTCGAGGTCGGCCAGGGCCATTTCGCCGGCGTTTTCCTGCTGCTGTTTTTCCAGATACGCGATCAGCATCCCGAACTGGGTGCCCCAGTCGCCCAAATGATTGATACCCACCGTCTTGTAGCCCAGATGCTCATAAATACGCTTGAGGCTGTGACCCAGCATGGTGGTGGACAGGTGCCCAATGTGGAAGCGCTTGGCAATATTGATGGAGGAGTAGTCCAGACAGATGGTCTTGCCCGCACCCATGTCGCTGGAGCCGTACTTTTCCCCGCTGGCCAGCACGTTTTCCAGCGTACCCTTGGCGAAATTCACCCGGTTCAGAAAGAAATTCAGATAGCCGTTCACCGCCTCCACACGGGCAGTCTCAGGCGCGTCAAAGGCAGCGGCGACCGCCTCGGCGATCTTCGGCGGAGCCATGCGCAGCACCTTGGCAAAGCGGAAGCAGGGAAAGGCATAATCGCCCAGATTGGGATCCGGCGGCACAGCCAGCTGACCGCGGATGTCTGCGGCCTCGGGCAGTCCCTCCGCCTCGGGCCAAGTCTTGTGCAGCGTATCCGCCAGCAGCTGCGCGATGCGGGTCTTCATATCCATATGGAAATACACTCCTTATATCACAATTCGCAACGGTAATTGTATCACACATGCCATGACGGAAACAAGGGGGACACGCGAAAGAACCGTTGAAATAAAACATTTTCCGCGGTTTGACTGCAACAAATGGACAAAACTGTCCTCCCAAAAGTTCTACCAATTCTCTCAGATCCATAGGATATGGCAAGCGAAGCAAGGAGGGACTTCCATGGAAAAGAGCAATATTGGCGAGAAGATCAAACTTTTGACGGGAAGCGGCATGTGGCACACGCAGGAGGTGGAGGGCTTGCCCTCCGTCCATCTGTCCGACGGCCCCCACGGCCTGCGCAAGCAGGAGGAAAAGGAGCGCCAGAACAACGTCAGTCTGGTGTCCACCTGCTATCCCAC
>ERZ772892.1474-NODE-1474-length-24494-cov-5.645444_pt1 | contig 24494 bp, 23 predicted proteins | sample MGYA00512126_ERZ772892 | MGnify/ENA primary metagenome ERZ772892 (study PRJEB29015, sample SAMEA2737697) | human gut metagenome | biome: human gut; feature: human-associated habitat; material: faeces | place: China | collected 2012 ... | reverse complement strand
CCTATTTATCTATATAAAATAAATCTTAGTTGTTATTTTAGGATAACTATAAGTCGTATAAAATAATTAATATACATAAGAAAGTATAAAGTAATATAAAAGTGTAGTCAAGAAATTACTATATTCTCTAACTTATTCATTATACAAGTCCCAATTATAGGACTTTTTATATATAATTGTAGAAATTTGTGTAAAATACACATAAATATTATATTGCAATTAAGTTAAAATAGCTTATAATATAATGTAGAATACTTTAAAATAATTTTCATACAAAGTAGAAACATTATTATATGTATTTGAAAATATTTGAGAAATTTCAAATTTAATTTGGTATTTCGTCATACGTATGACGAAGATATATGATATGATATAGATATAAAGAAAGGAGATAGAAATGTTTAAAATTACAAGATTATTATTTTTATTTTCTAAGTTGATTAATGGCGAAAAAGTAAATAAAACAGTATTCTGTTTTGAACATGACTGTTCTCCTAGAACTTTTGATAGAGATATACAAGAAATTCGATTGTTTTTGAGTGAATCATTTAGTCCTTTCGAATTGAAATATAATCATAGCACAAATACATATTTCATGGATGGTTCTAAACGGGAATTACTTGAGCCAATGGAATACTTGCTTATTGAACGCATACTAAAAGATTCAAAGATTCTTAGAAAAGATGAATTTGAAATTTTGTTAGACCATTTATTACATAACACAGATAAAATGAATACATTAGATGTTAGACAAAAGGAACTATGTAATAAATATCAATCACCATTTCATAATAAAGCCCTATTAAAAATGCATGGTGTTTGGTAAAAGTTATTAGAAGCAAACAGCGTATTAACATCTACTATTCTAAAAGTAATGGAGAAGATGTCAGGTACAAAATAATCCCTTGTGATATAAAATTTGATTTGGGTTATTTGTATTTAATTGCGTATCAAGCAGAAAACAATAAGGAGTATCCTGCTTATTATCGTTTAGATAGAATTGATTCATTTGAAATTTTAGATAAGCAAAATATAAAGGAGCAGTCATATGTAGAAAAGTACCTAAATAATTACTCTAATTGTATAATTCAAATGTATGGCGGCGATTTTGTAGAGATAAGATTGAAATGTAGCAATAGTTTCTACCCATATGTATATGACAAATTCAAAAATTCCAAGATTATTTCACAAGATGAATCTAATACAGTGGTTAAGATAAAAACATTTGAAGATGGATTTATTAAGTGGCTTGTATATCAATCACCGGAATTGATAACTGTACTTTATCCGAAAAATACAATTAACAAAATAGTACAAGTAACAAAGAGTATATTAAATAAATATATAGGGGTCGATAATAATGAAAAAACTAAGATTTCCGTTGAAAATGGCTAATGACGTTGAAGTTAGAAGTATGGATGAACTTAGAGCAAATTTTTCTATATCAAGAGTTATGGACTATTTGCTTAACGGTAAATTAGCATTGTGGCTACGAGATAGAAATATTAAAGATATTGTAGAAGAAATTGAAAAATTAGATATTCAAGATGAGAAATTACCGAAAAAGTTATTTGATATTTTTAACGTTCCTTATGATGAAGTTTCAGTTGAAAAAATGAAGAAAGTTTCTTTGAGAAAGAAAAGAATACATAAATTAAGACATTATACAGATAACCAACAGTATGAAAGTGTTATTGATAATGTTGCTTTTACTCAAGATGAATTGTATAACCTTGTAAATACCGGAGTTGATACAATATACCTATGTGGTGATAAATTTTGTATTCCATTATCTAATTTAGATATTTCTTACATTGGAATTAACAGACCTGAATTATTCATTGATTCAAAAGAAAAGGTTGATTTGAAAAAGAGGAAGATTTCAGTTGAAAATGTTGAAATTAATAAGAAATATCTTGGTATATTTAATTCAGTTGGTTCTTATAGTGGCGATAGTTATATCAATTTTATGCTATCTGCTAAGGAGAAAAAACAAGCAGAAACTTTGTTTGAATTAGCAAAGCCTGCAATTGAAGAACTTAATTATAATATTGATGACGATATTAATAAATTAAGAGAAATTGCTATTAAAAGTAAACTTATCAATTTAGCAAGTGATTTCCTAAAAAAATTGTAAATTATATTGAAAGAATCGAAAAAGAAAGGACAATTATTATGAATGAATTAAGATTGGTGAAATTTCAAACTTTAATAGAGGATATTAGTAAAACTTTTACGAAAAATTTTGGGAGTTGGTATAGTAATGAAAAACAGCATCCTAATTTAGCATTAAGATTAATCTTTGATTATGATGAATGTAATGAATATTCAAGGATAATCATAGATAAATCCTTGCTATATTTTAATCGAGTAGTTAGTGTGGTTTTTTTCGATGATTTGAATATATTTGCATCATTGTGTGATAACAAATGTGATACAAAAACTAGGATCTCTGTATCAAAAGAATTTGTTAAAATATGCAGAGAAGATTATTATGTTCCTAGTCCTAGGGCTAGCTATAGATTTATTTTTTGGGCATTATTGGTGCTTACAGTTGATAAAAACAAAGCTCAAGAATATCTATCATTAATTTGTGATTTTGCAAAGATGTTGAAAATTACTAATGATGAATTTGAAGATATTATCCATGTTATAAAATGCGTATATAATGTTGAAGATAAAAATTATGCATTTAAGACAGGGACAATACCAAATATTTTTGATGGTGTTTTGAATTTATACAGTGATTGATTTTTTGTCTTTTTAAAGGAGGACATGCTATGGAGAACAATACCTTAAAGTCAAAATTGGTACGATATATAGATGCCGGTTTCCCAATTTTATATATTAATACTTTTGAAGAAGATAAAGTAGATTCAATTATATCAAAAATAGCTTCTCAAAAAGAGGTATATGAATGGAACGAAAGCTTTGGATATATTAATTTTGAAACAAAAGCTCCACTAGTTGAAGATTTCAAATTCGAACAGTTCCTAGACATTTTGAAAACTGAGGAAATGTTAGAAAATAAAATAATTATTCTAAAGGATATAGTTCCTTATTTAGATGATCCTAAAATAGTTTCAAAAATCAAAGGTATTGCTAAAATGATTAATCAAGGAGTGGATGCTACACTTATTATTGTTTCATCCACCTTAGTGATTCCAAAAGATTTGGAGAAATATATAACCATATTAGAAATGGATTATCTTAATACTGATGAAATTAAGGATATTATTAAAAATTTCATTAGTGAGTACTTAGAAAATCAAAATGTTAATGAAGATTTAATAAATGAATTCGCTATTGCATTCAAAGGTTTAACTGAATTTGAAATAATTAATTTGTTGGCTTTGTCTTATTCAGATGATGGTGAATTTACTAAAGAAGATTTGCGTTTGATATTTGAGCAAAAGCAACAAATGATTAAAAAAGCCGGTATATTGGAAATGATACCGTTAAAAGAAACTATTAATGATATTGGAGGATTAGAAAATCTAAAGGAATGGTTTGTTAGAAAGGCTAAAGTATATAAGAACATTGATAGTGCAATGAATTATGGTGTCGATATGCCAAAAGGTGTTTTGATTGCCGGTGTTCCCGGTTGTGGTAAGTCTTTAAGTGCTAAGGCTGCTGCTAGTTTATTTCAAGTTCCTTTACTAAGATTAGATATGGGCCGATTAATGGGAACATATGTAGGTGAATCAGAGGGCAATCTAAGAAAAGCCATTTCATTAGCTGAAGCAATTTCTCCTTGTGTATTATGGGTAGATGAACTTGAAAAAGCATTTGCAGGAATTGGTGGTTCAGGTGGTGGTGCTGAAGTTACAACTCGTCTTTTCGGTAACTTTTTAACTTGGATGCAAGAAAAGGACAGTCCAACATTTGTTGTTGCTACAGCAAACGACATAACACAGTTACCTCCTGAACTATTGCGTAAGGGTAGATTTGATGAGATTTTCTATGTAGGATTACCTAATTCCTCAGAAAGAGAAAAAATCTTTAATATTCATATCAATAAACGCCGTTCTCAAGATTTAAAAAATATAAACATTCAGGACTTAGTTAATAAAACTGATGGTTTTAGTGGTGCAGATATTGAGGGTGTAGTAAAAGATGCTGTAGAATCAGCTTTTGCAGATGACAAATCTTCTATAGAAACATCTGATATTTTAGAAGCAATAAAGAATACTCAATCATTGTCAGAAATAATGAGAGAAGCTATTGATAAGATATCTAAAGAATATAAAAAGCGTAAGTTTAAGAATGCATCAAGATAGGAGAAATTACTTATGACAGAAAAGTTTGATAATACGAAAAGTGGACAGGAATATTTAACAGAAAAAGAAGCAAAAGCTGTCAAAGAATTGTTCCAAAAATGTTTGAAGTCGTATGAAGAAAAGTCTGCTGATATCAGTGATAAAGAATGGCTTGCACAACTTTTAAGAAATGAACTTCCAAATATGTCAGATGATGAAATAGAAAGTGATGCAGATGAAATAATGAAATCAATCAATACGTTTGATGAAAATCTTGCATCATGTAATCAAGCTGCTCAGTATGGTATTTCAAAAGAAAAGTGGCTCACTAATAAAATAGAAGAATCCTCTGTGGGAATGTCTGTTGTTGAATACGGTAATAAATTGCAACAATATGATGAATTTCTGTACATAAAAAATGTAGAAATATCCGATGCGCTTTCAAGAAGTTCTGATGGTCATATTATGATGAGTCCAAACTTAGATGGAAACATTGCTGAAAATATGATTTCAAAAACAACTGAGTTAAGTGCTTTGTCACAAGGTAAAAATATATCGGTACATGTTTTAGACTCTCACGCTGCTAATTCTGTTGATGTAAGAGCGATTAACCATAATACCGGTCAGTATCAAAATTATCAACTTAAATTTGGCAAGGATGCAAAGGCAACAATACAATTACTTGAAAGAGGTAATTATAATAACCAAAGAATTATTGTTCCAAAAGAACAAGTTGAGGAAGTTCAAGCTTATTTTAAGAATAAAGGTTCTTCAAAAACTATTACAGACCATATTGATGCATGGGGTGCTAAGGGGAAATCATTTACTAAAGATGAAATGAAAGCACTCCAAGAAAAGGCTCAAAGTCAAGGTGTAACACCGGAACTTGATTATAGTCATTATCAAACAAAAGATTTAGCAATTAGTATTGGCAAAAATGCCGGAGCATTAGCTTTACAATCTGCTGCTGTTACAACCGGACTAAATGTTGCGTCAAAAATATTCAAGGGAGAAAAAATAGATAAAGATGAATTAGTAGAGATTGCAATCAAAACCGGTGCAGACACATCAATAAAGACTGTGACTGCAGGTACATTGCAAGTTGCAGTTCGAAAAGGAATTATCAAATTCATTCCTAAAGCAACACCGGCTGGAACAATAGCAAATATTGCATGCGTTGGTATAGAGAATGTAAAAATTTTAGCTAAGATAGCATCAGGAGATTTGTCTGTAACCAAAGGACTAGATCAAATGGGAAGGGTATCCACTTCTATGGTTGGTGGTCTTTTGGGAATGGCAAAAGGTGCTGCTATTGCAGCTGAACTAACTTGTCTGATACCTGTTGTTGGTCCCGGACTTGCCGTTGTTACAGGTTTTGTTGGAGGAATGGTAGGATATTTTGCAGGTTCAAAAATAGGTGAAACAGTATATAATGCCGGAAAAAAAGTCGCGAGTGCCGCAAAAACAGTTGGAAAAGCTGTATGGAATGGAATAAAATCAACCGGTCGAGCAGTCGGCAATAAGATTAAGTCTGTTGGTCGCGCAGTTGCACGCGTCTTTGGATTTTAATAAATAAGTTTTAATATAATCACCGGTGGATTTAGTAGTTAAAGCAATTGATTTTTCATGAACAGAATTTGATAGTATATCTGATTGCATATCTGATTGCATAGCTTTTGATCGTGAATTAATAATATCCAATGATGCTATTTGTAACATACTAAGAGGAATATTTGTTAGTGATCTTAAATTTATTTTTCCTAAAACTAAAGTATTAACTGTTAATGGCGATCTTAATTTACGCTTTAGAAGAATTAACGAATTACCTGAAGGTATTACTATTGTTGGTGATCTTGATTTAGGGTGTACAAAAATCGCCAAATTACCGGAAGGTCTAATTGTTAATGGAACCTTGATTTAGATAATTCACCAATCACTAAATTGCCTAAAGGGTTGACTGTCGGCGGTGACCTTGATTTAAGGTGGACACCAATCACCAAATTGCCGGAAGGCTTAACTGTTGGTGGCAACCTTAATTTAAGTGGTACAAAAATCACCGAATTACCGGAAGACTTAACTGTTGGTGGCAGCCTTGATTTAAGTGGTACAAAAATCACCGAATTACCGGAAGGCTTAACTGTTGGTGGCAGCCTAGATTTAAGTGAGTCAAATATTACCGAATTACCAAAAAAAATTAACTGTTGGTGGCAACCTTGATTTAAGTTATACACCAATCACCAAATTGCCGGAAGGTTTAACTGTTGGTGGCAAGATAAAACGTTTTTGATAAAAAGGAAAAAGAGTTTATTGATAAAATTGACTCTGCTTTAAGCGATGAAATTAAGGCTTTAATTGCTAATCCTGATAGTGCGATTGAATCCTATATTTAATTATTTTGCATTAAATGTTAAATATACTAAAGAGGCAAACGCTTCTGTGAAAATTATAATAATAGAATCCCTCCTAATGTTATACATTGTGAGGGATTTTTTGAGTTTTATTATATAAGTCCCAAGTTCGAGGCTTCAATTATAATTTTTTCAGGATTCCATTCCTTAATTTCACTAAGCATTGTGTGCATGGTAGGGTAAAATTGAGCTCCGGTATTGTAGTAATCGATCAATTGATTTTGAGCATATTTGACAACCTCTGTGTATTCTAGTTGCTCCTTATCTACTAAATTTGAATTTTTAGAATTCGGTTTACAACAAACACCATCGCTTTTTGTAAAATCATACTTAACATCTTTCGGATTATATGTTAGATCATTATTATTTATGTCTAAATAAGCAGAAGAAGATGCCTCGTCTAAAAAGCAAGAAATTGACTTAGCTGCTAATGAGTAAGTCATATATAGGTTTTGTTTAGCTCTGGTAACTGCAACATAAAATAATTTTCGTTCATCTTCCAAACTACTTTGATATTTTGTTTTGTTTTTCTTGAATACACCACCGAGTACATGATAATATCTTTTGCCAAGAAAACCTAAAGTAGGAAATTCTCTTTCGTTAAGTCTTGGGATAAATACCGTATTGAATTCCAAACCCTTTGCTTTATGGATAGTCATGATTTGAACATTATCTGCATTTGGATCTTTAGGCTTGAAATTGTAGTATTTGTATTCATTTATAGCGTCTGTACCAAGAAACTTAAGTACACCATTAATTCGGGCAGATAGTTGCCAGTCTCCGTATATTTCATCATAATCATCAAGTATTTTTGAAATACCATCAAGATCAATATGTCTTGTTTCAATATCGTTGGCTGTTTCATCTAGAAAAGCTATTTTATCACAAAAGTCTCGAATAATTTTGCTTAATGGAAGATTACCTCCTCTTGCACAACTTCGTAAAAATTTAAATCCTATATTAAAATTTGTTCTTTCAGCAACATCTTTCCAACATTCATATAGTTTTGCTTTATCAATATCAGTTAGGATTTGTAATGTTATGACAAATCTATTAAAGTAATTTCCAGAAAAGAAATGTTCAGTGCTATCTGTTTCATATGGAATATTTGCATCATCAAGTATATTAGCTATCGAATTAATAAATTTTCCTTTTCGAACAAGAATAGCGATTTCTTTATAATGAATACCTGAGTTGTGTAATTCAATAATTTTTTTAGCAATTCTATTGAATTCATCTATTTCATCAAAACATCTTTCTGCTTTAATATTTCCATTAGATTCATTAACTGTGGAAATCATTTTCTTGCTTATTCGATGCTTATTATTTTTAATTACATTGTTTGCTACATCAACTATTCCTTTAGCACAACGAAAGTTTTTATCGAGATGAACTTGATGAACATCAGCATATCGTTCAGAGAAAGAAATCATATTGTTTGCGTTGCTTCCACGAAATTGATAAATAGTTTGATCATCATCCCCAACAACACATATATTAGTTCCATAATTTGCTATGTGAGAAATAAGCTTTTCTTGTAAATCGTTCACATCTTGATATTCATCAACCACTAAGTATTTAAGCGTTGACAAATATTTACCAACTTCGGGATTAGACTCAATCTGTTTCACTGTTTCAAAAATAATTAAGCTAAAATCTATGTAGTTGTTACTGTATAAGAAATTTGTGTATTTATTAAGTACATCACGCTGTTCCTGTGACCAATTATCTGAATTCTCATAGTCATCTATCATTTTTTCAATACATTGCAAAAATAAATTAATATTAAAAGAGTATGGCTCAAGATTAAGATCGCTCATTCCACATTCTTTAAAGTTCCTCTTCACAAATAAATGACTTTTCACAGAATCAAGAATTTTAAAGTTGTCAAATTGTTTTGTGTACTTTGTTAATAAATTATAGCAAAAACTATGTATTGTACCTATATACATAGTTTTAATATTAGCTGATAATTCAGATCCCAATGCTCTCACAATTCGGTTTCCCAAAGATTCTGCTGCTTTATTTGTAAATGTAAAAGCAACTATGTTTTCCGGTTTGATGTCCTGTTTGCTCTGTAAAATATTAGCAATTCGACGTGTTATTACTTCTGTTTTACCGGAACCAGCGCAAGCAATAATTTGTAAGTTATGATCTATTTCAGAAATAGCTTCTTATTGTTTAGATGTTAAATTTATTTTCTTTTCCATACTACTCACCATATTCTTTTAGTGCATCATATAGTTGTTTATTGACCTCTGCTTTTTCTAAAGCTGTTTTACCTTCACGAATGGAGAAGTATGTCAACAAATATTCACGGGTATTGTTATCAAAATCAAACTCTTCAGAAGTTTCAGCTGCTAAATCAAGAATATCATAAAATTCGTTCTTTATTTCATTCATACCGGAATACCTTGCTGCTCGAGAAATAAGTTTTGCTTAATTCCCTAATGCACCGGTAGAAACCAATATATCGCTACCAACAAATTCAAAAAATTTTTGCATAACTAAGTCAACATCTTCTGCATTTTCAATTGCAGAAAGTTCAATACCAGATTCTTTTGCAGCATTTTTTATAGTTGCTTTACCATCCCAAGGACGGACTAACTGTTGAAACTCATCAACAATTAACTTATTACAAACCTTTACTGCTGCAATTTGATAAATACTTTTTGCTGATGAAATACTGAACGATTCAGAACACCAAAAAGCACAGTAGTTGTCAAAGTTATCTTCAAAACATTCATTAATTGGAGAAAAATCATTCTCATTAACTTTCTTTGGTTTTAGTGTGATTCTTGGATATTTTATACCTTTTTTATCGTAGAACACTGCAACTGCTCTTCTTCGTTCTTCTGTAATAGGCCAGTATGGCTTTTTAGTGCGATATCTATTTGTATCGCTTTTTTGCTTTGATAATTTAAAAATTAATTCATTAGGTTCATACATCATAAAGGATTTATAATTATCGCCTTTGCAAAGAACAAGCCCTCTATCAGCAATAGTATCAGATAAATCATATTCACCTATCATTGAGAAATACTTAGCAGCAATCATGTACAGTTCACAACATAGGGTTTTATTCTCAACAATAATATTACACCATTTTTGTGGTTTTATAAAATCATTTGGAATATAACTATCAATTAAATTGTACAGTATATTTTGAGTACGAATATCATTTATATCTTGAGATTGTATGAAGTGAATTGCTTTCTCTTCAAATTGAACATCCCTACACATTTTGTAGTACAAACAATAATAAAAATCAGTTATTCCTGAATCAAACATTTCAAGTAATTCAGGTATTATATTTCGTTCAGCATACTTTTCTGTGAGTCCGTTAGCAAATTCCATTATATTCGGATTGGAACATTTTCTTGATTATAAAATCTTATTTCATTGAAAATTTTATCTAGAATATCAGGATTTTGACAACAACTACAAAGATAATGGTCTGTTGTTGTACCACAATTAAGACATTTCATTTTATATCCTCACTTTATTTATTTTTTAAGAAATATACATTTTTATATTATTATAAAGCATAATTTAATAAAATACAATGTTGTTATGTGATATAAAATTATGAAACAAAGAATGTTTGTAAAATAGGCTCATTTTTTAGTATTTGCAATTGTAGATATGTTTTATAAGATTATTTGAAAGGGGAGACTTTACTGTCCCATAATTGGGACTTATCATTAAAATTTATGTGAAATTATTTACATATTGAGTATATTATTGACAAAATTAATCTTTTATTTTATAATGTATTATGTTGAAATGTACAAAATATGTGCGCTAATTGTTTGATTTTAGTATTTAAGGAGCATAGTATGGATATGAAGATGTTTGACAATGTAAATGAAATTGTTCGTGATGATTTAATATCGACGATAACTAAAGGCAGCAAATTGTCGATTGCTGCATCATGTTTTTCTATGTATGCATATAAAGAATTGAAAAAACAATTAGAAAATATAGATGAATTTAGATTTATTTTTACTTCACCAACTTTTATTAAAGATAAAGCTAAAAAGCAAAAGAGAGAATTTTATATTCCAAGGCTAAATCGTGAGAATAGTCTTTACGGTACAGAATTTGAGATAAAACTTCGTAATGAAATGACCCAAAAATCCATTGCAAAGGAATGTGCTGATTGGATAAAGAGAAAAGCTAAATTTAAATCAAATACTACAGGTGAGTATATGAGTGGATTTGTCAATGTTGTTGGCAAAGAAAACACATTGACATATATGCCTATTAATGGATTTACAACGGTCGATATTGGTTGTGAGCGTGGAAACAATAGTTACAATATGGTTAGTCGTATAGCTAATTCTGAGTCTAATTCTGAGTCTAAATCATTTATTGAACTATTTGATGAAATATGGAATGATAAAGAAAAACTTCAAGATGTTACTTCAATGGTTATAGAAAATATAACAACTGCTAATAACGAGAATTCCCCTGAACTTATTTACTTTATTACATTGTATTATGTATTCAGTGAATTTCTCGAAATAAATATGAAGGTATGCAGGTATTTTATTAAGTCATTATAAATGTATGCGAAGTCATTTTGATGAAAACTAAAACACGGAGGTAATAATAGATGGCAAGAACTGCTAAACCAAAGAAAGAGATATCAATGGAAGAAGCACTTTGGAAAAGTGCTGATAAATTGAGAGGTTCTGTTGAGCCTGCTGAGTATAAGCATGTTGTTCTGAGTTTATTTTTTCTCAAATTTGCCAGTGACAAGTTTGAGGAATGTCGTAATAAGATTATTGAAACACACGGCGAAAAGTATGTGGATATGAAGCCGTTTTATACTCAGGAAAATGTATTTTATCTTCCTGAAGAAAGTCGTTGGAAGTATATTATTGAAAATGCAAAGCAAGATGATATTGCTTTAAAAATAGATACGGCACTTTATACTATTGAGAAAAATAATCCAGCATTGAAAGGGGCATTGCCAGATAACTATTACTCCCGTTTACATATTGACACAGCAAAGTTGGCTTCTTTGCTTGATGAAATCAATCGTATTAATACTGATGATAAAGAGAATGACATTATCGGTCGCGTATATGAGTATTTCCTTAGTAAATTCGCCCTTGCAGAGGGAAAGGGTAAAGGAGAGTTTTACACACCAAAGTGTATTGTAAACTTGATTGCTGAAATGCTTGAGCCTTATGATGGAATACTGTATGACCCTTGTTGCGGTTCGGGTGGTATGTTTGTACAGTCTATCAAGTTCGTAGAAGCTCATAGCGGTAATAAAAAGAAAGTGTCTATTTACGGTCAAGAATACACAAATACCACATTCAAATTAGCAAAAATGAATTTAGCTATCCGTGGCATCTCTGCTAACCTTGGAGAAAGGGCTGCTAATACATTTACCAATGACCAGCACAAAGATCTTAAGGCAGATTTCATTATGGCAAACCCTCCTTTCAATCAAAAGCAGTGGAGATCTGCTGATGAATTAGTAGATGACCCTCGTTGGAATGGATATGAGGTTCCGCCGACAAGCAATGCAAACTATGGCTGGATACTGAATATTGTTTCCAAACTTTCACAAAACGGTGTAGCTGGTTTCCTGCTTGCAAATGGAGCATTATCCGATGACGGTACAGAGCTGAAAATTAGACAGCAACTTATTGAAAATCATTTAGTAGAAGCGATTATTATTCTTCCAAGAAATCTTTTCTATACTACTGATATCAGCGTTACCCTTTGGATACTCAATAAGAATAAAAAAGCTCGTGTTGTAGAGCAGAACGGAAAGCTCAAACGCTATCGTGACCGAGAAGATGAAATACTCTTTATGGATTTACGACAGATGGGCAGTCCTTATGAGAAGAAGTACATTGAATTGACAGAGGAAGATAGAGCTAAAGTTACAAGTGTATATCATAACTGGCAGCAGGAAGGCTATGAGGAAACTTATGAGAATGTGCCGGAGTTTTGCTATTCTGCTTCCTTTGATGAAGTAAAGGAAAAAGGATTTACTCTTGTACCGAGCAGATATATTGAGTTTATCAACCGTGATGAAAACATCGACTTTGATACAAAAATGAAGTCGTTGCAGGGAGAACTCAAAGAACTTCTTGTTCAAGAGGAAAAATCAAAATCAGATTTGCTTGCTGTATTTAAGGAGTTGGGATATGAAATCGAATTATAAACAGTTGGGGCAATTTATCCGTCAGGTTGATGTTAGAAATTCTGAGGGAAAAGAAGAAAATTTACTTGGTGTTTCTGTTCAAAAGAAATTTATTCCATCTATTGCAAATACAGTTGGAACGGATTTTAAGAAATATAAAGTGGTAAAAAAAGGACAGTTTACATATATTCCAGATACATCAAGACGAGGAGATAAAATAGGGATTGCTCTGTTGGAAGATTATGAGGAAGGACTTGTAAGTAATGTTTATACAGTCTTTGAGATAATAGATGAGAAACAACTTATTCCGGAGTATTTAATGCTTTGGTTTAGCAGACCGGAATTTGATAGGTATGCCCGCTTTAAGTCACACGGAAGTGTACGAGAAGTTATGGATTGGGATGAAATGTGTAAGGTAGAGTTACCAGTTCCACCCCATGAAAAGCAAAAAGAGATTGTAGACGGATATAAGGCAATTACAGAAAGAATTGCTTTAAAGCAGAAGATAAATGATAATTTAGAAGCAACTGCTCTTACTATGTTCTCAGATTTTGTTGCACAATCTAATGAAGAATGGGAACAAAGTAACTTAGGAGATATTATTGCTTCTGCTAATACCGGTGGCGATGCAATTCAAAAAGTGCCTATTGTGGATTACGACACTGGAATTAAATGTGCAAGAGTTGGTGACATAACTAATGCACGGGAATATGCTTCTTGGGCATTTTGTAATGCAAGCGATTCTGTGTATGAAAACTACAAATTGCAAACAGGAGATATTCTTGTAACAAGAACAGCAACTCTCGGCATAACTCAATACATTGCTGATGATATTCCAGCAGTTTACAACAATGGTCTGATAAGGTTAAAATTTGACACTCAAAAAGTATTGCCATTATATGTTTACTGGGCAATTAACACATCTGATTTTATGAACTATATCAATCAGATGAATAGTGCAACTTCGGTTAGACCAAATATGAAGATAGACTATCTTCTCAGCTATCAACTCCTTATTCCACCTATTGAACTTCAAACAGCTTTTGCAAACAAGGCTGAGGCGATAAGGCGTGCCATTTCATTAAACAATGATGAAATACTCAAATTGATTGAATTTCAAACAGCTATTTTAACTACACTATCACGCCGCTAAATTATCATTTATAAAAGGAAGGAAGGAACGAATATGAAATATGTAGCATTTTTAGATATTTTAGGATTTAAGAATAAGTTGAAATGTTTATCACAAAGTGAAGCAAAAATGTATATAGGCGATTTTTCGTCAACTGTATATTCTATTTTTCAAAATACAGATTCTCAGTTAATAAATGGATACATAGTAAGCGATTCAATAATAATATATACAAATAATGTTTCCGAAGATGCGTTAAAAGCATTAGCAAAAGTAGTTGAAAAAGTTTGCAAAGAGGAGTTTTCTCAACATGGCATATTAATCAGAGGTGCGATTTCTAAAGGCGAGTTTGATAATATACCTGCTATTGAATTACCACACTTGCAAAAGCAATTAATTGTTGGACAAGCTTATGTGGAGGCTTATTTGTTGGAGGATTCAGTAAAAACAATAGGAATTAATCTTTCTGAAAGTGTATATCAGGATTTAAAAAATTCTGGATCTAATTTGAATATAATTGAAGAAAAAATTAAAAATCAAGTACAATATATATTAAGATATATTACGATAGATTATTTACTCGACGAAAATAATATGAGTAAATTTGTTGATTTAGCTATTGAAGCAAATTGGCTACCACATTATTATAATACTCTGTATTTTGCGATGAAAAGAGAAACTAATGAGAATAAAGTAGAGCAGGTGTTTATCAATATCTTAAATTTGGTTTGTGATAATAAACCGTCTGAAAATTGGAGGGATATTGATTCATTTATAAAAAATAGTTTTAATGATAATGTTATCGACAAGTACAAAGTACGCTTTTTAAAGTATATTCGTAAAAATTTATTTTAGTTAATTACTCCTAAGGTGGCGGGAGTTAATACAAAGAACTGCCGCTGGTTTTGTTCTCTGTTATAAGGAGAATGAATATGGAAAACAAATTAACAACAGAAATAATTCAAAGAATGCTGCCGTATTTGGATAATGCACAGCTAATTAAACTTCGGGATGTTCTCGGAAAAGTATTAGTTGGCGTTGAATTATCTGATGATTATTCGGAAGATGAAAGCAATGAAAGTCTGCTAAATTCTTTTATTTCGGCAAAAAGAGTTGAAGGGTGTTCAGAAAAAACACTTGATTATTACTTATCTACAATTACAAAAATGCTTGCAACTGTGAATAAACCTGTTAAACACATACAAACGGATGATTTGAGAGTGTATTTAACAGATTATCAATCAGCAAAGTCATCGAGCAAGGCAACTATGGATAATATAAGACGAATACTTTCCAGTTTTTTCTCTTGGCTTGAGGACGAGGATTATATTTTGAAAAGTCCGGTCAGGCGAATACATAAGGTTAAGACCGGAACGAACATTAAAGAAACTTATTCAGATGAAGCACTTGAATTGATGAGGGATAATTGCACGGAACTCAGGGACTTGGCAATGATTGATATGCTTGCTTCAACGGGTATGCGTGTCGGAGAAATGGTGTTACTAAATCGTGAGGACATAGATTTTAACGAAAGAGAATGTGTTGTTTTCGGCAAAGGCAATAAGGAGCGAATAGTATATTTTGATGCAAGAACAAAAATACATTTGCAAAATTATTTAAACAGCCGAAATGACGATAATCCGGCACTTTTTGTATCATTACAATCTCCATATAATCGAATGAATATCGGAGGTATTGAAGTAAGATTACGACAGCTTGGAAAACGATTGGGAATAAATAAGGTACACCCTCATAAATTTAGGCGAACCCTTGCGACAATGGCAATAGATAAAGGAATGCCGATAGAGCAGCTTCAGCAGCTCTTGGGGCATAGAAGAATAGATACGACATTGCAATATGCAATGGTCAAGCAGAGTAATGTAAAAATTGCTCATAGAAAATATATAGGATAAGGCGGAGAAGATATGTATAAAACCATTGAGGAACTTGTAACAAGGGTAGATGAAAGAAATAGCGATGGAACAGTTTCAGAATTGATAGGTGTAAGTATTGATAAATGTTTCATTAAATCTGTTGCAAATACAATTGGAACAGACCTTTCAAAGTATAAGATTATCCGTAAAAATGACTTTGCGATTAGTTTAATGCAGGTCAGTCGTGACGGAAAAATACCGGTTGCAAGATTAGAGGAATATGAAGAAGCAATAATGTCGCCTGCATATCCTATTTTTAGAGTAAAAGATAAGAATATTATTTTGCCAGAGTATTTGGATATGTGGTTCAAAAGACCGGAGTTTGATAGAGAAGCTGCTTTTATTGCGGTTGGAGGTGTGCGTGGTAGTATGCCGTGGGAAGAATTTGCAAAAATGAAATTGCCAGTACCGCCTATCGAAAAACAGCGAAAGATTGTGAATGCGTATAAGATTGTTACAGACAGAATTGCATTGAAGCAGAAGATAAATGATAATTTAGCGGCTTAAATTGCAAGTTGACCAAGTAAGATAGAACTCATTTCGGTTAATTTTTGAATTTCTGCTTCGTTAGATGCAATAGTGCTATCAAGTACCGATACTTTTTGGTCAAATTCCTGCCGTTCCTGTATTGTCAATGCTACAATCGAAAGTGCAAATAAGTCATCTTTTGTTATAGAGCCAAATACTGTACCCTCATCATTGAATTTATTAAGTTCAAAGTTGAGTTCCACCATAGTGTAATAAAGAAATGAGTAATACCCATCTTTTGGTTTAAGAGCAGCCAAACCTCTACCGATTGCACAATTTTCTCGTGCAATATTTATATCGCCAACGGGTGCTCGTACAGACATTAAAATATCATTTTTGTCTGCAAATCGTTTGGGTTCAGTTGTGTATAGTCGGATTGTAGGAAATCTAAATCCAAAATCGGTTCTACCTTGATAGAAAACAGAACCTATACCTTTATCATTGAAGCTCTCGCCTTCAGGAGATGTTCCCATAGTAATATGGGCTATATCACAAAGAGGAGTGTCTTTCTCTTTTCCTGCAATAAAATCTTTGAAAATAGCAAAGGCTTGTGCTTCTAAATTATCATTTATTTGAAAGGATAAAAATGAAAAGAGAATTATTAGCACTTATCAAAGAAATACCTATTATAGAGGGAAAGTTTAGAATTTTTGAGCCATCAGCAGGTATGTGTATTCCATCAGGGGAGTTCATATATGACAATCCTGATTTTATAGAATGGAAAGAAGCAGTTGAATATGAACTGCAACAAATATACGATAGAACAATGGATACCTATATATGGAATATTATAAATGCTACGGGAGTGATACATAAATTTAACGGAAAAAATTATGATGAGAGAAAAAATTTTAATAGGTTAAAAAGTTCTCTTAAAGTGATAGAGAAAAACATTGATAAATATTTCCCTGATAAAAAGTCGATAGAAAGCGAGATTATAACAGCTATGAAGCCAAAGATTTTTATAAGCCATTCATCTAAAGATGTTAAGTATGTTGAACCCATTGTGGGATTGTTAGCAGATATTGGGATGACAAATGACAATCTGTTTTGTTCGTCTATACCTGATTATGGAATTCCTTTAAATCAAGACATATACGAATATTTATCCTCACTGTTTAGTGAAAATGAGCTTTATGTTATTTTTGTTCTTTCAAGCAATTATTATGGCAGTCCTGCTTGCCTAAATGAAATGGGTGCAGCGTGGGTTTTAAAAAATGAGTACACATCAATTTTACTTCCTAAGTTTGAATACCAAGAAATTGATGGGGCTGTAAACCCTAATAAAATTGGAATGAAATTAGATGACGATGATGAACTTCTAAAAAAGCGACTCGGAGAATTAAAAGATATTATTTCAGAAAAATTTAGTTTAAGTGTACCAGATATGCGATGGGAAAAGAAACGCAATGATTTTATTAATACAATAAGGAATATTTGAGTGATTCCGGGGGAGTGAACGCAATGACAAATTTTAATGAACACGCATTGGAAATGTCAATAATGGAGTTGTTCAAAGACGAGGGGTACACCTATGTCAGTGGCGACCAGATACACAGAGAAAGGACAGAGGTTCTGCTTACGGACGACCTGAAGCAATACCTTTATAATCGCTATGCGAAAGACGGTATCACACCCAGTGAGGTGGATAGTGTCATTCTAATGCTGCGTAATATTTCCGGTACGATTTATGAAGCAAACAAAGCTGTATTTAAGTTGCTCTGCGATGGATTTATTCTTAACCGTGAGGATAGAACACAGAAAGACCTCTATATTGAACTTATTGATTTCGACACTCCCGAAAACAATATTTTCAAAGTGGTTAATCAGTTTGAAATTGAAGGTGTAAATAATCAGTTGCGTATTCCTGATGGAATTGTGTTCGTAAATGGTATTCCTGTTGTTGTTTTTGAATTTAAGAGTGCGGTACAAGAGAATACGACCATAATGGACGCATATAAGCAGCTTACAATCCGTTACCGTAGAGATATTCCGGAGATTTTCAAATACAATGCGTTTGTTGTTATCAGTGACGGAGCAAATAATAAATATGGTTCTTTCTTCAGCCCGTATGATTTCTTCTATGCGTGGAGAAAGATAAACTCAGACGATAAAGAACTGGACGGTATCAATTCTCTTGTAACAATGATAAAGGGACTTTTCCGAAAAGACCGTTTGCTTGAAGTTATCAAAGATTTTATTTATTTTCCGGATAACTCAGATAAGGATTTGAAGATAGTGTGCCGTTATCCACAGTTCTTTGCGGCAAATAAATTGTATGAGAATATCAAGACTCATCTTCGCCCCGAAGGAGATGGTAAAGGTGGTACATACTTCGGAGCGACAGGCTGCGGCAAGAGTTATACAATGCTTTTTCTTACCCGTATGCTGATGAAAAGCAAATACTTTTCTTCTCCGACTATTCTTATTATTACAGACAGAACAGACCTTGACGACCAGCTTTCCAAACAGTTTGTAGGTTCAAAGAAATATATCGGTGATGAAACTGTTGTAAGTATTGAGTCCCGTGAGAAACTTCGTGAGGAGCTTCAAGGACGAGAGAGTGGCGGTGTTTATCTGACTACCATTCAGAAATTTACAGAGGATTTGCAGCTTCTTACAGACAGAACGAACGTTATTTGTATTTCTGATGAAGCACACAGAAGCCAAATCAATCTCGACCAAAAGGTTAAGATTACAGAGTCAGGTGTTCAGAAAACCTATGGCTTTGCCAAATATCTACACGACTCTTTACCAAATGCAACTTATGTTGGATTTACCGGAACTCCGGTTGATGGAACAATCGAAGTCTTTGGTGGTGTTGTAGACGCATATACAATGACGGAAGCTGTTAAGGACGGTATTACAGTTAATCTTGTTTACGATGGTCGTGCAGCTAAGGTTATGCTTAATCAGGACAAGGTAAGACAGATTGAAGAATATTATGCACAGTGTGAGCTTGAGGGGGCAAATGAACATCAAGTAGAAGAAAGTCAGAAAGCAGTTGCCAAAATGGAAGTTATTATTGGCGACCCTGATAGACTTCGTGCTGTTGCGGAGGACTTTATCAAACATTATGAAACCCGTGTGGCGGAAGGTGCAACCGTAGCAGGCAAAGCAATGTTTGTATGTTCCAACCGAAATATAGCATACGATTTCTATAAGATAGTAAAGGAACTCAGACCGGAATGGACAGAAAAGAAGATTTGTGATGACGGTGTTGTTCTGAGTGAGAAAGATAAAAAAGAGTTGAAGCCAATGGAAAAAATCAAGTTGGTTATGACTCGTAATAAAGATGATGAAAAAGACCTCTTTGATATGCTTGGCACAAAAGAGGATAGGAAAGAATTTGACCGTCAGTTCAAGAATCCAAAATCAAACTTTAAGATTGCCATTGTTGTAGATATGTGGCTGACTGGTTTTGATGTGCCGGAGCTTGATACGATTTACATTGATAAGCCTATTCAACAGCATACTCTTATTCAGACGATTTCCCGTGTAAATCGTGTATGCGAGGGCAAAGATAAAGGTTTGATTGTTGACTACATAGGTATTAAGAAAAATATGAATACCGCCCTCAAGAAATATACGAATTTTGAGAGCGAAGAATTTGAAGGTGTGGAGCAGTCCATTACGATTGTAAAAGACCAGTTAGAAGTTCTTGGTCAGATGTTCCATAACTTTAACAGCAGTGATTTCTTTAACGGTTCACCTACCGAACAGCTTGCCTGCCTGAACCGTGCGGTTGAGTATGTGCAGTTGTCTGAAGAACTGGAAAGAAGATTTATGGCAGCAGTCAAGAGAATGAAACAGGCATTTAACCTTTGTAGTTCAAGTGAGAAATTCTCTGATGAAGATAAGGATTATATCCATTTTTATTGTGCTGTCCGTTCTATCCTTTTCAAGTTGACAAAAGGCGACGCACCGGATATTGAGCAGATGAACGCTCGTGTCCGCAAAATGCTTGAGGGTGCAATTCAGTCTGATGGCATTGAGGAATTGTTTGAAACTGGAAAGCATATATCGGTTGATATTTTCAGTGATGAATATATGGATAAGATAAATGCTATTCAGTTGCCGAATACGAAAATCAAGATACTTCAAAGACTTCTTTCTCAGGCAATTGACGAGTTTAAGAAAGTCAATAAAATTATGGGTGTGGAATTTGCAGACAGACTTAAAAAGGTTGTTGATGAGTATAATAACCGTCGTCGTGATGAAGCGTATGCCAACGAAGTCCTTGATGATGTTGCTGAGCAGCTTGCACAGCTGTTGTCTGAACTTAAAATAGAAAAGAACTCCTTCAAGAATATGGGTATAGATTATGAGGAAAAGGCTTTCTATGATATTTTGAAAGCAGTTTCCAAGAAGTATGAGTTTGAATATCCAGACGATAAAATGATTGAATTATCCAAGAGGATAAAGCTGATTGTTGATGATAAGTCACGCTATATCGATTGGTCTGCCCGTGATGATATTAAGGCAAACTTGCAAGTGGATTTGATATTGCTGCTTGATGAGTTCGGCTATCCGCCAGTAACCATTGATGATGTTTACAAGGAAGTTCTTGAGCAGGCAGAGAATTTTAAGAAATATGCGAATTAAAAACTGATTGTAGTGTGAGAAATTTTCAGAAGATAGAACTTAGAAGAGGAAGGAATGGGGTTATGTCAAAATTAAATGTTGACCAAAAAACAATAAAAGATTTATTTCAGAGTAAAAAATCGGACTTTTTAATACCAGATTATCAAAGACCTTATGCTTGGGGTGAAGCTGAATGCAGAACGCTTTGGGACGATATATTTTCATTTGCTATTCCTGATGAAGGAAAGACAGAATTTGATAGTAATAGCGAGTATTTCCTCGGTCCGATTGTAACTTTCAGAAATGAGGATAAATTAGAGGTTATTGATGGACAGCAGAGATTGACAACTCTTATGTTGCTTTTAAGAGCGTTCTATTCTAAGTTCGGTCATATGCAGGACAAGGCTTCTATATCAACAAAGCAGAATATTGAAAAGTGTTTATGGAAAACTGATGAATTTGGCGAGCCTGATATGTCACAGCTCAAGATAGATTCTGAGGTTGCTACTGATAATGATAAAGAAGAATTTCTTGAAATATTAAGAACAGGAATTGTCAATAAAGAAATGAAAAGCAAATATGCTTGCAACTTCAGATTCTTTCAGAATAATATTGATGAATTTTTGTCCAAATATCCTACTTACTTTGCTTATTTACCTACCCGTATTATGAATAACTGTATTCTCCTTCCGATTGAAGCTGAGTCGCAGGATACAGCGTTGCGTATTTTTTCAACGCTTAATGATAGAGGAAAGCCGCTGTCTGATGCGGATATTTTTAAGGCACAGTTTTATAAGCATTTTTCTAAATTGGGTAAAAAAGAAGAATTTATTGCTCAATGGAAAAAGCTCGAAGAACTTTGTGAGAGAATATTCCATCCGATTTCTGGTACACCGATGGACGAATTGTTTACACGATATATGTATTTTGTCCGTGCAAAAATGGGGATTGTATCATCTACAACAGAAGCTTTAAGAAAATTTTATGAGAAAAATTCTTATGCCCTTTTGAAAGACACTAATACATTAACGGAATTGATTGTATTGGCTGAATTTTGGGAAGATGTTTCCAATCAAGATACCGAAAGATTTTCAAATAGAGTTTTGAAGCAATTTTTTGTATTGAACTATGCTCCGAACGGAATGTGGACATATTTTGTATCCGTATATTTTATGCAAAATAAAGATGATGAAGGTTTGCTTGATGATGAGAAGCTCTATACATTCTTGCAAAAGATAACTGGATTTATATGGACGTATGCTATTACAAATCCGGGTGTAAATGCACTTAGAACACCAGTGTATGCTGAGATGGTAAATATCGTAAATGATAAGCCTGTTGAATTTTCAAAATATAAGTTCGATGCAGATACTATAAGAAGTATGTTTGATAATTTCAGCTTCAATAATGCGCGTCCAATTACAAAAGCAATGATAGCTTGGTGGGCATATCAGAATGATAAACAGCCACTACTTTCACTTGAAACTTCTTTTGAGATTGAACATATTTATGCTCGGAATAGAAACGAGAAAGAAAATTCATTAACAGATGCTCGAAATGTAGAGTCATTAGGCAATAAAGCATTACTTGAGAAAAGAATCAACATTCGTGCTTCTGATTATCGTTTTGCTGATAAGAAGAAGTATTATGAGGGATTTACGAACAGTAAGGGTCAGGTAAAAGAGGGAACAGGAGTTGTTGAACTTCTTGACCTGACAGCTACATCGACTGACTTTACCGAGAAAGATATTATTGACCGATATAAAAAGATGATTGATTGCTTTATCAATTACTTACAGAAGAAGGGCTTGCTGAAATAAGAACATAGAATGCGAAAAATATATTTTATTTGGAAAGGTACATGGAATTTACTTGGAAAATAATAAAGCTGTTTTATTTGAATTAAATATAGAAAATGACAGATGCATATTCCCAAACACAATATCAAATGCAATCATTGATGCCAATGAAGAACTGAAAGATTTGGAAGGTAAACTAACTGAAACACTTGAAACCATAAGGCTGTTGACTCCGGAATGTGATAAGTTGGATTATGTATTGTCTGCAAGTTCAGGTTCAATATGTGGAATAATTGACATTTTTCTTGTGGGTAAACCAGTAGAGTCTCCATTAGGTGATATAACAGATAAATAGTTTGCAAATAGGACAATAGGCTTTGCAAAAATATGCGGATATACGGGGACAAAAATTCCTTATCTTCAGCAATAAAATTTTTGGAAAGGAAATTTAAAATACCATATGACCAAGTGTTGGTGGAGGAACATTTCGTGAGTTGATTGATTTGACTCCATCAAACCATCATTTTAAATCGTTGGGACATAATCCAACACTTTTAGGTTTGCTTTTTTTCCATCCTTAATCAGTTTACAAATACTTCAGATTTCGTATCAAATGGAGAATTGATTTCGTTAAATAATTCAGATGAGAAATTTGAACTTCAAGGAAAAAACATACCAAGTAAACTATTTTGCGGTATTGTAAATTGGATTGGTCATTTGATTTCAGATGTATCTGGTTCGTCAAGTAGTAAAGGCAGAGAAATGGGAATACCATCTCAAATATGGGCTTGGAGTAATGATGTAATTGCAATTAAGGCAAAACTAAATATTCCGGTGACTGAATTTGATAAATCCGTAAATGAACTTGCTTTGAAGTTATTTGAAAAGGGATACGATGTAAGATTTCAAACTACTCAGGCAATACCTGTTTTTATCAATGAAATGGTCGTAAGATTGTTATATTCAATAAGACGTCTGATTGGGTATTATATATTTGTACCGAAAAAAGATAGAAGCTGGGTGTTACTTTGGAAATCGTGCGAACCATTTTCAAATGCAACTGTAAAACGTATGCTGACAGTTGCACATGGGACATTTTGTATAATAGATATTGGCGTTGCAACAATTAGAGAATTTGAAAAAGGAATAGAAAGTTTAATGTTGTCGAATTTTTTATGCGACTGAATATAGTCGGTGTTGGTAGGTTTACAATCTCTCTTTATGGAGAAGCAAAACGAGGAATACAGCGTACTAAAGCAAATAATGAAGCAATATTCATGAAAAGAGAAATAGAGATTATAAATGCTGTTGAAGAAGCACTATTATATAGCTATAAATAGATAGTTTCAAGGGGAAATATATGTTTAGGTAATATTTATTTGATTATTATCCTAATATAACTTATCAATTGTTAAATAAGCTAATGTTTCATAATATTGTTGATATTAAAAAATGATTTTTGAATTTGTGAAAAATGCAAATTATTGTACTTTTTCCTTATTTAACATTTGTTTGATAATCAGTATAATGTATAATAGTAGTTAGCAGATACTAACATTAGTATCTGCTTTACTTAAAAGTAAAGGTTAGCAATAACTAACTAGCAAAATTCATTTTATCAAATAATATTTTAGCTAATTTAATATATATAACTACTAGTAAACCTTGAGAAAACTTCATT
>ERZ772892.1461-NODE-1461-length-24563-cov-42.044761_pt1 | contig 24563 bp, 23 predicted proteins | sample MGYA00512126_ERZ772892 | MGnify/ENA primary metagenome ERZ772892 (study PRJEB29015, sample SAMEA2737697) | human gut metagenome | biome: human gut; feature: human-associated habitat; material: faeces | place: China | collected 2012 ... | reverse complement strand
TGTCCGACATGGCAATCGGCGCGGGGCTGTGCGCCGCAGATGCGGACGGCGCGGCTGCGCTGGCGGCATGGGTGCGCGACCTCGTGTTCCATGCGGGGTATGGCTTGACCCTCCCAACGCTGTATCATCGGGATATTCCCGCCGTCGCGCGGATTGCCGCGCAGGACACGCTGCTGAACCGCTTCGCCTTGGAGGACATTCTCCGCGCCATCATGACGCCCGATGCGCCTCACGCGGATATTGCCGCGCTGTTCGCCGCGCAGAAAGCCTGCTTTGCGTCCGGCATAACGCGCCCCGTGCCGCATCGGCTTGACCAGCTTCGCCGCCTGCGCCGCGCAATTCAGGCGCATGATCGGGATATCGAAGCTGCCCTGCAAAGCGACCTCGGCAAGTGCAGGACGGAAGCGTACATGTGTGAAATCGGCATGGTGCTGTCGGAGTTGGGCTACCTGCTCCGCCGGACGCGCCGCTACTGCCGCGATACGCACGTTCTCACGCCGCTGGCGCAGTTCCCGGCGCGCAGTTTCATCCGCCACGACCCGATGGGCGTCGTGCTCATCATGTCCCCGTGGAATTACCCATTTCTGCTGACCATCGAACCGCTGCTTGGCGCGCTGGCGGGCGGCAACTGCTGCATCCTGAAGCCGTCGAAGGATGCACCCGCGACTTCCGCCATCATCCGGCAAATCTGCGCCGAATGCTTCCCGCTGGAGGAAGTTGCCGTTGTCGAGGGCGGGCGCACGGAAAATCAAGCCCTGCTTGACCAGCCGTTCGACAAGATTTTCTTCACCGGAAGCAGTCACGTCGGGCAGGAGGTGCTTCGCCGCGCAGCGGAGCATTTGACCCCCGCAACGCTGGAACTGGGCGGCAAAAGCCCGGTGATTGTCGCGAAAGATGCTGACCTGACGCTCGCCGCGCGGCGGATTGCGTTCGGCAAGCTGCTCAACGCCGGGCAGACATGCGTCGCGCCGGATTATGTGCTGGTGGCGCGCGAAGTCGAAGACGCTTTCGTTGCGGCGCTGCAAAAGCAGTTCGACCAGCTCTGCCCTGACCCGCTGCACAGCGCGGAGTACGTCCACATCGTCAACCAGAAGCACTTCGACCGCCTGACCGGGCTGATGGCATCGGGTCAAATCGTCTACGGCGGCAGTATCGACCCCGCCGCCCTGCGCATTGCGCCGACCATCCTCCGCAATGTTTCGCCGGACAGCCCAGTCATGCAGGAGGAAATTTTCGGCCCGATTCTGCCGATTCTGCCCGTCAGCAGCATCGACGAAGCAATTGCCTTCGCCGCCGCACGGCCGCATCCGCTGGCGTGCTACCTGTTCACGAAAGACCGTGCCGTGCAGCGCCGCGTGCTGGACACACTGCCTTTCGGCGGCGGGTGCATCAACGACACCATCATCCACTTGGCGACGAGCCGGATGCCCTTCGGCGGCGTTGGACACAGCGGCATGGGCGACTACCACGGGCGTGACAGCTTCCGCTGCTTCACGCATGACAAGAGCATCGTCAAAAAGGCGCTGTGGCTGGATTTGCCGATGCGCTACACGCCGTACAGCAAGAAGAAGGAAACGCTAATTCGCTTCTTCCTGAAATAATACGATTCCCAAACGAAAACGTGCCGCATAATGAATCCCAAAATAGGATAGTCCGAATGGCAAACCGCTGTATGGATGCAATCGCGAAAGGGATACCCGCTGCAAAAGTGGGCATCCCTTTTTCGTATTTTCTCTGTTTCGGGAAAAGACCGGATTGATTTATGCCCCAAAACGTGATAGAATTAGTTTGTCATAACAAACTGGCAAGGAGGAATCCCCCCCATGCTGCTGCCGAAAGGCAGTTTTTTCAGCACCTGATGTTAGCGAAAGCTAACGAAAATTAGAGGAGTGCAGCGTATGGAAAGTGAGCAGCGGAAAAACGCCATCCGCGGGGCGTATCATCTGACCGGATCGAACAATTTTTACGACGGCATGATTACCTGTTCGACCTTCTCCGGCAAAGCGGTCTGCCGCATGGTGTGGGCGATGAACCGGCAGGAGTGCGAGGACTACCTGTCCAAGGCGCTGTCCGGCATCCCGGAGGATTTCGCGGGCACGATGCTGGAAGTTCCCGTCGGTACGGGCATCCTGACCATGCCGGTCTACCAGACGCTGCCGAAAGCAGACGTGACGTGTCTGGACTACTCGCCGGACATGATGGGTCAGGCAAAGGAAAAGGCGGAAAAGCTGCACCTGACGAACGTAAAGTTCCAGCAGGGGGATGTCGGCGCGCTGCCATTCGCGGACGGCGAATTTGATTTGGTGCTGTCGCTCAACGGCTTCCATGCGTTCCCGGACAAGGAAGCGGCGTACCGCGAGACATTCCGCGTGCTGAAACCCGGCGGAACATTCTGCGGCTGCTTCTATGTATCAGGCGAACACAAGCGCACGGACTGGATGATTCGCCACGTTTACGAGCCGACGAAGTTCTTCACGCCGCCCTACGAGACAGTGGTCAGCCTGCGGAAGCGTTTGCAGGGCATGTACGCGCAGGTGGACGTCGGCAGCTTGAAGAGCATTGCGTGGTTTATCTGCCGCAAGGCGGATTGATAGGGACAGGAGATGCAGGAAGAATGCGTGAAACCAGCAGCAAAGTCACCCTTTCCGGGGTTCCGGAAACCATGCTGCAAACCGTCTACGCCCGCGCGAAGGAAACCCAAAACCGCGGGGCAGTTCGCGACGAGAAAGCCGTTGAAATCATCCGCCGGCTCGACTACGATTTCTCCTTGGCGGATAAGGACAGCGCCATGTCCAGCGGCGTCATTGCCCGCACCATCGTGCTGGATAAGCTCGTAAAGACCTATCTGTCGGCACATCCGGGCGCGGTGGCGGTCAATATCGCCTGCGGGCTGGATACGCGCTGCTATCGGATGCAGGGCTATCAGCACTGGTATAACCTCGATTTGCCGGAGACCATCGTCGTGCGCGAAAAGCTGCTGCCGGAAAACGGAAAAATCTCGCAAATCGCCATGTCCGCGATGGACGACTGGGGCGGTATGATTCGCGAATCAGGCGACGCGCTGGTCATCATCGAGGGTCTGACGATGTACCTGAGCGAAGCGGACGTGCAGCGCATTTTCGACGTAATCGCTCGGCGCTTTCCGCGCGTCACCGTGCTGGTGGAAGTGATGAACCCGCTGGTCGTGCGCAACTTCAAGGAAAAATCAATTGAGGGCAGCCACGCGAAGTTCACATGGGGCGTTCGCAGCGGGCAGGCACTGGCGGCGCTGCTGCCGGGCTTCCAGCTGGTGGAAGAGCACAGCCTGACCGAAGGCATGGCGGAGTTCCTGCCGATTTACAAGGTGCTGGACAAAATTCCTCTGGTGCGCAATATCTCAAACCGCATCGTCGTGCTGCAAAAATAAAGGGGATGCAATCATGCTCTGGTCGATTGTCGCGCTGGAAGCCGTCAGCTTTACGGCGCTGCTGACGCTCGGCGCAATCTGGGCGGGCGCTGACATGGGACTGATTGTGTTGCTGGTGAAATAAGGAGGAATTCATATGGCGTTTTTCGAGAACACCCGCAAGCCGACAGGCTTCGGCGGCCGCCTCATGGTCGCCATGATGAACATTGGTCATCGGGCGCTGGCTGACTGGGGGCTTCGCTTCCTGCCGCTGGCGGAGAATGCGGATGTGCTGGACTGTGGGTGCGGCGGCGGCGCGAATCTGCGTCTGATGCTGAAAAAGTGCCCGACGGGAAAAGTGTGCGGTATCGACTATTCTCCCGTCAGCGTAGAGAAGTCGCGAAAGCTCAACCAAACCGCCGTAAGCGCTGGCCGCTGCGAAGTGCTGCAGGCAAGCGTGCAGGCATTGCCGTTTGATGACGCGCAGTTTGACGTGGCAACAGCATTCGAGACGGTGTATTTCTGGGGCGACTTGCCCGCGTGCTTCCGTGAAGTTGGGCGCGTGCTGAAGCCCGGCGGGACGTTCTTCCTCTGCAACGAGTCCGATGGCGATCATGCGCAGGACGAGAAGTGGACGGAGAAGATTCCCGGCATGACGATTTACAAGGACACACAGCTCAAAACCATGCTGGAACAGGTGGGTTTCCGCCAAGTGGAGACGCACAAGAACGGCAAAGGCTGGCTGTGCGTGACGGCACGAAAATAATGGAAAGGACAAAGCAACCATGAAAATCCTCGTTTTCGGTGCGGGTGTTCTCGGCTGTAATCTGGCACGCAATCTCTGCCGCGCGGGGAAAGACGTGACCCTGCTGGTGCGCGGCAAATGGGCGGAGGAAATCAAGCAGAACGGGCTGCGCATCAAGAATCAGCTGCTGCCGTTTCCGTCGGTGACGCACATTCCGGTAGTGACGGAGCTTTCGCCCGACGCGGCATATGACGTGATTTTCGTCGTCGTGCGCTACACCCAGCTGGAAAACCTCCTTGAACCTTTGCGAAAGAGCAGGGCGGAGAACATCGTGTTCGTCGGCAATAACCTGCGCACGGATGCGCTGGTAGCACAGCTGCCGGAGAAAAACGTCATGTTCGCGTTTTCCCTGTCCGCCGGGCATCGGGAAAGCAGCCGCGTCGTGTCGATTGACCTGAAGAAAATCACGATTGGTCAGCTGCGCACATCGCCGTCCAACAAGGCGCTGATTGACGAGATTTTCGCAGGCACGAAGTACAGGGTCGTCTATCAGCCGAACATGGGCGACTATCTGCTCTGTCATGCCGCGTTCGTCACCCCGGCGGCGTTTGCGTGCTACAAAACAGACGGCAACTTGAAGAAGCTCAAGGGGAATACGGCGTACCTGCGCAAGATGGTGGACGCAAATATCGAAGCGTACCGCGCCATCCGCGACGCCGGGCACGAGATTCTGCCGGATGCCGACAAGGCGTTCGAGAGCGACAAGTACTACAAGGCGTGCCTGCGCTTCTTCAAGCTGATGGCGGCGACGAGCCTCGGCAAAGTCTGCGCATCCGACCACGCGATGCGCGCCACGGATGAAATGAGTGCGCTCAACCGGGACTTGAAGCAATTTTTTGATGCAAACGGCGCGGATTACCCCGTCTGGCGCGCGTTGGAGAAGGAATGCGGAAAGTACCTGAAATGATTGGGCAGACGCGCTTTCTTCGAGTTCGGCAGCATCGAGGAGCACATGAAGTACCGTTCGGCGGTCATGCAGGCGTATCCGGCGGCGAATTTCCCGGTTTTTGCGGACTTCAACCACATACAATACCAGATTCGCGACCCGAAAGGCTTTGCGGACATGCTGATAAGCATCATGGACGCAGGCAAACTGCCTGAGCTGCCGTTCATCACGACATAGGAGGAGCACCATGTTCTGGGACAACGTCGCATGGGTCTACGATATTTTCGCGGATGGCATCAACCGCAAAGCGAATCGCAAACTGTGCAAGGTGGTTGCGGGGCTGATTTCGCCGACGGACGACGTGCTGGAATGCGCGTGCGGCACAGGGCTGCTCAGCGGTGTGATTGCAAAGCGCTGCAAGTCCCTGACGGCAACGGACTTCTCCGCGAAGATGCTTGCGCGCGCCCGGAAGAAGTACGGGCATTATCCGCATGTGCGGTTTGAGCAGGCGGATATCCTGCATCTCCCCTACTCCGATGCGCGCTTTGATGCCGTCGTCGCCGCGAACGTGATTCACCTGCTGGATAATCCGCATCAGGCGCTGCGGGAGCTTGACCGCGTGTGCAAGCCGGGTGGAAAACTTATCATCCCCACCTACATGAATCGAACGGGCAAGGGCAACACGAACCGCGTTTCCGGCGTCATCGGCAAGGCGGGCGCGGACTTCAAGCGCGAATTTACGCTGGAAACGTACCGGCAGTTTTTCGCCGACGCGGGCTATTCCGACATGCGTTTCGAACTGTGCGAGGGGCGGATTCCCTGCGCGGTGGCACTGATTCGCGTGGGCACATCTGCGGACGCAAGGAGAAAATCATCATGACGATTGTGATTCAATTGGCGCTGTACTGCTTTCTGCTGTGGCTGATTGTGAAGGTCGCGGTCGGGAATAACGCCATCAATGGGCTGTACTTCTACCCGAAGGCATTTCAGGAGTGCGCAATTTCGCGGGGGTTGATTGACCGCGCAACGGTGCAGAAGAAGCGCCGGAACTGCATGATTGCGCTGTATGTGCTGCTGCTTGTTGCGCCGGTGCTGATGATTGGCGTGTGGAATCGCGTCACGGACTTCTGGACGGCATACGGACAGGGCGTGCTGTTTCTGGAGGTCATGAACTGGTTTGATGGGCTGGTGATTGACATGCTCTGGGTCGGTCACAGCAAGTTCTGGGCGATTCCGAAGATGGAAGACGTACCGTATACGCAGACGTGGGGGCAGATGCTCAAAAAGCGCCTGACGCTGACGGTGATTTGGCTCGTCGGTGCGTTCATCATTGCGGGGCTGGTCATGCTGATGCCGCACTGATTCTGTTTTCAGACGGTACGGATGAATTTGAAAACAATATACAAGGAGAAAACTGACATGCGTCTAACAACCCTCGATGAAGCATCCATTCAAGCCATCGGTCATGCCTTTGGCTACTACGATTACGGCAAGGAAACCGGAATGGGGGCGGCATGTTCTTCCCCCGACAAAACAGCGCTGTATATTTGCGGTTTTGTCCGCGCGATGCTCGCTGCCGGACTGCTCTACACCACCAGTGAACGCGGCGAAGCGTTCATTGCCTATCGTCTGCCGGGCGAAAAGGTGAAGCTGACAGCGCTTCTCCCGCTGATAAAAGGCGTGTTTCAGGCGATGACCTTCCGGGAACTGTGCCGATTCGCGCGGCTGATGAAGCGCGCCGGGGCAAGCCTGAATGATCGCTACGACAAGGAGAAAAAGCCGCACATCTACGTCGGGCTGGTGTGCGTGACGGAGAAGTATCAGGAGCAGGGGTACATGCGGAAGGTGCTGGAGATGGCGTTCGCGGACGGCAACCGCCTGCAAGTGCCGGTTATTCTGGAAACGGACGCAAAGTCGAAATGCGACAAGTATGTGCATTTAGGGATGGAACTGGCTGGCACACGCGATGCGGGCGAACTCGGCACACTCTACGACCTCATCAAGTATCCGGATAAATAAAATTCGCCGCAGACACGGGCTGAAAGCAGCGTGTCTGCGGCGAATTTTTCGTATGATACTGTCAATGTCACCCTTCCGGCGAAATAGACGCCCAGAACCGCTCGAACGTGTACTTTTCCGCTTCCTCCGCCGTCAGCCGATGCACATACGCCGCGCGCTGACCTTGGCTGCCCGCGCCGGTGGATGCGAACTCCGCGTAGTAGCCCGTCGCGGGGAAGTAAGGCTTGTTCCAGTCGTGCCACCCCTCCGGACGGATATGCGCACCCAGTTCGCAGTGCAGCAGGACGGTTTTCGCGAACTCGCGCCACGGTCTGCCGAGGTAAATCGCGCCGTCCGGGACGCCCTCGCCCTGAAAGCGGCATTTCATGAACACATAGCCGAATTCCTGCCCTTCCGGGGTGGATGCCGCCGTGCAGAAGCCGAGCGCGGGTTCTTTTTTATCGCCGTGGTCGCGCAGGCCGTCGATGCTCACGATGTCGCAGTCCTCGAACCACGCCGCCGCACCGCCGAAGATGAAGTCGACATCGCCCTCGATGCGGCAATGACGGTAGACCTGCCTTTGCGGGATGCGCGGCAGGAACTGCGTCGGGCCGATGAAGCCGTCCTTCTGGATTTCGCGTGGCGGCAAGGGCGCGGTGAACAGCGTATCCTGGCAGGATTTAAGCGTGCAGTCCTCACAATGGAAGCCGTCGCCGTCCACATAGAGGGCAAGCGCCTGACCGACCTGCTCGCGCGGATATGCGCTGTTCTCCACCGTCACATTGCGGAGTGCACAGTCGCGGGCATTGATGAGCAGCGTTGCCGTGCGGAACGTGCCGCGTTTTTTGCCGTCGGGGAGGATTTCCGCTGCGCCGTCGTGCCAAGTGATGCGGGTCGTTTCGGCGCTTTCGCCCTCAATGCAGGTGCGCGGGCGACGAAGCGCGATTTTTTCCTCGTACACGCCGGGTGCAAGATGAATCGTCACGGGCTGATCGTCCGCCGGAAGCGTGTCAATCACCGTTTGCAGGGATTGCCCTGGTGCCACCTGAATCAACATTCATTTATTCCTCCTGCTTTGCCGCGTGGATGGGCGCGCCGTGCCCCGCCATCGCCTGATGCTCGCGTGTCAGTTCCTGATACAGCTGGGCGGGCGTCCATGCGAGGTTCGTTTCGGTCATAACGCCCTTGAGCCGCACCGGGGGGACGCGCATCTGCTTCATCGTCGTCAGGAAGCGTTCCACCAGCGGCAGTTCCGAGAACGCGAAGTAGAGCATTTCGCTGCCGACAGCATTTTCCTGCGCGGCTGCATCCGTTTGACGCTCCGCCTTTCCGCACAGTGCCCCCAGTGTCTGCCCGCAATCCGCCAGCGGCACGTCCATCACGCGCATCCCCATTTTCATCGCGCAGAACCGGATTTTCCCCAGTTTCTGCGGTGCCACATGAAACGCCAAAATCAACTTACTCTCCATATCAAAACACCTCCCCAGAGGCGCTGCCTCTGGACTCCGGCAGGGACTTTGTCCCTGCACCCTTTCGCGCGATTGAGTTGGTGACACTTTCATGCTGTTTTCGCGTGTTGATTGGGGGAGACCCAAGTGGACGTTGCCCCTTGACCCTTTCGCGCGATTGAGTCGGTGACACGCTCATACAACGCCCGCGTGTTGATTGGGAAACGTTAGACTTTCTTCGCGAAGATCATCCGTCCGGCATTGGTTTGCAGGACGCTGCTCACCTGCACATGCAGCACCTGCCCCACCGCATCGCGCCCGCCTTCAACAACGACCATCGTCCCATCCGACGTATACCCGACGCCCTGCGTGGCTTCACGCCCTGCCTTGACGATGCGCACATCCAGCAAATCGCCCATTTGCACCATCGGGCGAAGCGCGCAGGCAAGGTCATTCAGGTTCAGTGCCGCCACGCCCGCCTTTTCCGCCGTCCTGCTCATTGCCGCGTCGCATGTCACAATCACCATATGGTGCTTCTTCGCGTCCGCCAGCAGCACCTGCGCGAGTTCGCCGCCCGCTGCGCTGTCTACGCGCTTGACGCGCCCCAATGCTTCGAGCTGCGAAAGCGTTTCTCGTCCCTTTTCGCCGCGGATTCGGCACGTCTCCTCCTCCGATGCGCTCAGGCGCTGCAATTCCTTCTCCACCGAGCGCGAAATCAGCAGCGTCCCCTCCAGAAATCCCGCGCGGCAGACGGCAGCAATGCGCCCGTCAATCAGCACGGTTTCGTCCAGCAGTTTCGGTTTTGCCGTCTTGATTTTCCTGTGTGACAAAGCGACCTGTTTGTTCCCTTTGGGGCTGAAGCGCTGGAACATCCGCTTGAAATCCGCCGCGCGGCGAATCCCCAGCGTCACACCCAAAACGCCGAATACCACGAACAGAATCGCGCACATCGCCACGGTGAACATGCTTGCGCCCATGAGCATCACCAGCTGTGACAGCAGCGCGGCGATAATGAAACCGCCGACAAGCCCGCTGATGCTGCCTGCCTGCTGCTCGAACGTCATTTTGTCCATGCAGCGCTCGACCAGCGCGATGAGGCGGGTAATGCTGTCAATCGTGCGCGGCGCAATCAGGTATCCGCCCAGCCCCAGCAGCAGCGCGAACGCCGCATACAGCGCCAGCAGCGCGCCGATGCTCATTGCGGGGTTGCCCGCCATCGCGTTCAGCTGCACGATGACGAACGCCAGCACCGACCCCAGCCCGATGCCCAGCGCCGTCACCAGCGCCCGCAGCAGTTTCTTCACAAGATCCGATTTCATAGCTGTTGCAAAACTCCTTACAATAGAACAACACCATTAGTGTGTGTTTCTAAAATGAGACCAGTGCAGTTTCGAGCAGATTTTCTTGCAATTCAAGGATGAAAACCGAAGGTTTACTGGCGGTAAATCGAGGTTTGAAGACGCGGAAGTGCAAGAAAAGATGCCGAAAATGCTGCTGGGCGAATTTAGAAACACACGCTAAAATAAAACGCTGATTGCCTGCATTACCGTATCGACGCCCACCAGCTTCATGCCTTCCGGCGCTTTCAGCCGCCGCATATTTTCCTTCGGCAGCAGGATGGTCGTAAAACCCAGCCGCTGGCATTCGGAAATACGCCGATCGCACTGCGGAATCGCGCGGACTTCGCCCGCCAAGCCGACTTCGCCCATCACAGCGACTTCCGCGCCAATCGCGGCATCCTTCAGCGACGACACGACCGCCATGCACAGCGCCAAATCCGCCGCCGGCTCGGACAGTTCCAACCCGCCCGCGACGTTGATATACACATCCTGATTATATGTTTTCTGATTCGCGCGCTTCTCCAGCACCGCCAGCAGCAGCGCCACGCGCCCGGTGTCCGCGCCGCCGACCGTCCGCCGCGGCGTGCCGAAATAGGAGGTGCTCGCCAGCGCCTGCACGTCGCACAGCAGCGGGCGCGAACCTTCCAGTCCGCAGAACACGACCGAGCCGCTTGCGCCCTTCGCGCGATGGCTCAGCAGTTGCTCCGATGGGTTCGGCACAATCTGCATTCCGGCTTCCGTCATCTGGAAAACGCCCAGCTCATTGACCGACCCGAAGCGGTTTTTGACCGCGCGCAGCAGCCGATATTCCTGCTGACGGTCGCCCTCGAAGTACAGCACGACGTCCACCATGTGTTCCAGCATTCGCGGGCCGGCAATCGCGCCGTCCTTCGTCACATGCCCGACAAGGAAAATCGCCGTGCCGCTCTCCTTGCACAAGCGCATGATTTGGCTCGTGCATTCGCGAATCTGGCTGACTGAACCCGGCGCGGACGCCATATCAGGGCGATACATTGTCTGAATGGAGTCAATGACGGCGACGTCCGGCGATAAGCCGCGCAGTTTTTCTTCCACATTGTCCAGCGCGTTTTCCGCCAGCACATAAAGCGTCTCCGACGTGATGCCGAGGCGGTTCGCGCGGAGTTTCAGCTGCTTGGCGGATTCCTCACCGCTGACATACAGCACACGCTTGCCCGTTTTGCACAAATTCGCGCACACCTGCAGCAGCAGCGTGGATTTGCCGATGCCGGGATCGCCGCCGATGAGCATCAGCGCCCCTTCGACAATGCCGCCGCCTAACACACGGTCAAGCTCGCTGATGCCCGTGGACGAGCGAACCGCCACATCTTCCGGGATTTCGCGGAGGAGCATGGCTGAAGCGCCTGTGCCCGGCCGCTGTTTCGGGGCTTTCGCGGGCGCACCCGTCACAATAGGCGCGGACTCTACCATCGTGTTCCACGCGCCGCACCCCGGACAGCGCCCCACCCAGCGGGATGTTTCATACCCGCACGCGGTGCAGGCAAACAGGGTCTTTTCCTTCGCCATAAGCGACCTCCGAAAATCATATGTGTCTCCATTATAGCACATCTTTTCGCGGCATGGAAGCACCTTTCGCGGGGATTACCAATCTGCAAGCCACTCCGGAAGCGGTGTCGGCGTAGGTTCTTCAGCGCGCGTCATCAGCATGTTCAGCGTCCCGCCGGACAGGGAGATACTCAGCGTCAAGTCACCGCGCGCAAGCAAAACGCCGCTGGCGATATCCTCCGCCGTCCCCATCAGGCGCGTGAAGCCCTTGTCCAGCAGGGCAGTCAGGTACGATTCCGCCGCCTCCGCTGATACATCCTCCCACACAATCTGGTAATGTCCCGATGCGGAATAGTCGCGGATGTACGAAAGGCGGCCGTCGATTTCCTCTGGCAGCTCCGCCGTGAACGCATTGTCGGGCAGCGTGTCCACCATTTCCGGCTCGGCGGAGGACAGCCACGCATCCTGCCGGTGCAGCACTGTTGGCCGCGGCGTTTGCCAAATCCGCCATACCGCTATGCCCACCATTATCAGCAAAACTGCCAGCAGCACCAATTTGCGGCGCCGATGCATTCCTTTGCGCTTCATGCTTTGCCTCCTTATGATATTACAAAAAAAGCCGACTCCATGCGGAATCGGCAAGCGCTCCCCAGGTAGGGCTCGAACCTACAACAACTCGGTTAACAGCCGAGTGCTCTGCCATTGAGCTACTGAGGATTATGGAATCCGGCAGCGACTTATCCTCCCGGGCCGTGTCCAGCCAAGTACTTTCAGCACTGGAGAGCTTAACTGCTGTGTTCGGGATGGGAACAGGTGGAACCTCTCCGTCATAACCACCGGAAAAAGGTTGGTTTTCACCAACGACTGCATTCTATCACGATTCCATTGCGCTGTCAAGAGGGGATGACTGTATTTTTGCTGCTGACGGCTATCGACCGGATTTTGGGGAAACTGCTATCGTCGTCCTCGACGTTATTCCCTCGTTTCCGGGATGACTGCTGAGAAGTCTATTCCTCTGAGCCGCATCTCCAGAATGATTTCCAGAACAGCTTGGCGTTGTTCCCTTTCAAACAAAAAAATCCTGCAAGCCCGTTACATGATTCAAATGCTGCCACGGGCGGCGTTCGCCGCGGTACCATCCCCAGTGCAGCAAAAACCGCTCATGCTGGAATCATCCTTCCACACATGAGCGGCTTTCTTGCGGTTGTAGATTTTCTTGCTCTCGACTTTCTTCGTCACCGGGGAAAACGCCCATGTCGTGCGCTTCTGGGCGTCCAGTTCTTTGCGGGCTTTCTTGCTGAGCTTGGGGCGGGGGACGAACTTGGTCATGCTTGATACCTTCCTTTTCTGCAGCGATATGAAAAAATCCCCGACCTTTGCAGATCGAGGATTGCGTGGTCTGTACTGGACTCGAACCAGTGACCCCATCGATGTGAACGATGTGCTCTACCAACTGAGCCAACAGACCACATGCACCAGACGATTCATCCGGCGACAGGAGATAGTATACCATACCTTTGCCCCACTGTCAAGGGGTGTTGGGCAAGTTTTTGATTTTTTCCGCGGCGCAATGTCTGTTCTCGCCACGGGAAAGCGCGCGGCTGGAGGCCCGGACGGCGCGTGCTGCAGGTAGAGGACAATCAGCTCAATGCCGAAATTGCCGCGGAGCTGCTGAGAATGAGCGGGCTGACGGTCGATTGCGCATGGGACGGCATTGAGGCGGTTGACTGCCTATCCTCCTGCCCCGACGGATATTACGACATGGTATTCATGGACATTCAGATGCCGCGGATGAACGGCTACGACGCGACCCGCGCCATCCGCAGCAGCGCGCGCGATTACTGCAAGCGTGTGCCGATTGTCGCCATGACCGCCAACGCCTTTGCCGAGGATGTGCAGGCCACCAAGACGGTCGGAATGAATGAGCACATCGCCAAGCCGCTGGAGCTGGCGACGCTGGCTGCTGTCCTCCGGCGGTATCTGGGCGGCGGCGATGCCTGATGCCTTTCCTGCACGCACGCTCCATTGACTGGTCGGCGCCAACGGCGGTGTGAGCAATGCGGGAGTGTACGATAGAGCTTGCAGTCCCATCGCCATCCCTTCCACACATTTCAAAAGCATAATTGTAAATTCACCCAACCATCACGCAAAAGAATGCGCGAACGATTGACATTTTCCGCCCAAATCGGTACAATGAAGCTGGGGAGTTCTGCCCCGGCTTTTTTGATGGACAAACGCAATTTGCAACCGAAATACATGCCGGAAATAGTCTTACTTTCAGGAGGAACGGGCTCATGACCAAATCTACCACACGCCGATTCCTGTGCTGCCTGCTGGCGCTCTGCTGTCTGCTGGGCAGCCTGACCGCCTTCTCGCTGGCGGCGGGGACAAGCTATCCTTACAGCGCGTCCGTGAATGCGGATACCAACCTGCGCCGCAGCCCCTCGTCGGCGGAGAGCAACATCATCGCCCGTATCCCGAAGGGAACGATTCTGACCGTCACGGGCGCAAGCGGTAATTTCCTCTGCGTCACCTATGACGGGCAAGTCGGCTATATCTTCAAGCAATACGCCGAGCAGGTGACGACAAACACGTCCGAATCCGGCAGCGTCGCGTATGGCTTCCCGTACTACACGACGACGAAATCCTCCGTCAATCTGCGCACAACCCGCTCCACCACCAGCGCGCGCGTGACCACCATCCCCAAGGGCGCGACCGTCATCATCCACGGCGTCAGCGGCGACTGGGCGCAGGTGACGTATCAGGAAAAAATGGGCTACTGCATGACGGCGTATTTGAAGCTGCTGACGGTGGTGGAACCGACCGCCGCCCCGACGGCTGTGCCGACCAGCGCGCCTATCTTAGAAGACAGCACCTACAAAGTGCTGCAAAACGGCTCGACGGGCAATCAGGTGCTTGCGCTCCAGCAAGCGCTGGCGGAACTGGGCTACCTGACCGGCACGCCCGACGGCACTTACAGTACCACCACCACGCAGGCGGTTATCGCTTTGCAGAAGATGAACAGCCTGCCCATGAACGGCATTGCGGACGCGAATCTGCAAGCGCTGATTTTCCACGGTCAGCCCAAGAATTCCTCCGGCACGAAGGTTTCCATCAAGACGCTTCCCGCCCTCTCCGGCATCACCATCCGCCTGCATGACCAGGGCGTGCTCGTCTCTACCGTGCAAACGCGGCTGACCCAGTTGGGCTACTATGACGGCGAAATCAGCGGCGTGTACGATGTAGCGACGCAAGCTGCGGTCAAGGCATTCCAGAAAGCGAACGGCTTAAAGGCCGACGGTGCGTGCGGCACGGCGACGCAGGAGAAGCTGATGAGCGCTGCCGCCGCCCCCGGTACGCTGCCGACCATGGAAGTGACCGTGACCGCAACCCCCGCGCCGACCGACCTGCCCCCGCTGACCACGCCTGCCGCAACCGTCCGCAAGGGTTCGACCGGCAATGACGCGCGCCTTGTGCAGCAGCGGCTGATTGATTTGGGCTACCTTTCCGGCGTCGCGGACAGCATTTTCGGCACGGCAAGCGTGAACGCGCTGAAGGAGTTCCAAGCCAAGAACGGTTTGAGCGCCGATGGCATTGCAGGTGCAAGCACTTATCAGGTGCTGTTCAGCTATCTGGCAATTTCGGCGGATTACATCGTTACCCCCGCGCCAACGGCCACCCCGCTGGCGACAGCGACTCCGACCCCCGCGCCCATCACGAAGGACAACGTCGTCACCATCCGCCAAGGCACGAGCGGCGACGCGGTGCTGCGTTTGCAGGAGCGGCTGACGGCGCTGGGCTACTACAATTCCCGCCGCGACGGGGTCTGCATGGCGGACGACGCAGCGGCTATCCGCGCTTTCCAGCGCATGAACGGACTGTCGGTGGACGGTGTCGCGGGCTATGACACGCAGGTGCTGCTCTACTCCGCAACCGCAATCGGCAGCGACGGCATCATGGCGGGCGCATCGGTGGATGTGAGCGTCACCCTCCGCCGCGGCATGACGGGCGAAACCGTCCGCGCGCTCCAGCAGCGGCTGATTACCCTCGGCTACCTCTCCGGCACGGCAGACGGCATTTACGGCACAGCGACCGCCGAAGCCGTCTACAACTTCCAGAAGCGAAATGGACTCACCCGCGACGGCGTGGCGGGCAACAAAACGCTGATTGCCCTCTACTCCGCCTCTGCCGCCACCCCGACCCCTGCGCCGACGATTGCGCCTGTGAATACGCCCTCCGCCGCATCGGTGATTGCCAGCGCCTCCGCGCTCCACCGGGGCGACAACGGCACGGCGGTCAAGGCAATGCAGCAGCGGCTGATTGACCTTGGCTACCTCACGTCGGGTTCTGCGGACGGCATCTTCGGCGTCAAAACATATCAGGCGCTGCGTGACTTCCAGCTGGCGAACGCCCTGTATGTGGACGGCGTTGCGGGCAAGAACACAATTGCGTCGCTCAACAGCAGCAGCGCCACTGGCAAGAACACCGCGCGCCCGAACACCACCGCAACCCCCACCCCGAACATCTCTAACGACATTGGCACAACCACGAAGGTCAGCGCGGAGAACGTCGTCTACGAATACTGGTATTCGACGGTGCGCAGCGCCTGCCGCCAGTACCCCTACGCAACGGTCTACGACTACTCCACGGGCATCTCGTGGCAGGTTCACATGTTCTCCTACGGCAAGCACGCCGAAGCCGAACCGCTGACCGCGGCAGACACGGCGAAGCTGGAGCAGGCATTCGGCGGCAACACATGGACGCCCAAAGCTGTCTGGGTCATCTTCGCTGACGGCACGGTTCGTATGGCGACGACCCACTCCATGCCGCACGAGGTGCAGCACATCACAGACAACAACTTCCCCGGTCACCTGTGCATCCACTTCCCGCGCACGCAGGCGCAGGTAACGGCGATTGGCCCCTACGCCATGAGCCACCAGCAGACGGTGGAAAAGGGCTGGGCGGAAACGCAGGCGATGATTGCGAACTAATTTGGATATATAAAATGCCGCCGGGAGGATGGGGAATGTCCTTCCGGCGGCGAAATTTTTATACATGCGTTTAGTAAAATTATAGTTTTACTTTTCCCATATTGTTATACTTTTTCTTAGTGAAACCTTCCCGTATTTAGCCATTTGCTGACTACTGTTTCCTTTTTTCTGTTTGATTGTATATATTTTCTTTACTTTAAATCCAAATTGTTCAGCAAAAGATGAGCTAAGGAAATCAACCGGTATTACTTCACCACCATATCTAACGTTATCATTCACAAAAGCAACCATTGCTCCCTTTTTGCATATCCTGTACAGTTCAGCAAAAACAAAAGCTAATTCGGTAAAATAACCAGTAACCATACGTACGACACCACTATTGTTTAAATCCCCATTGTCTTTTCTTGCACCCAATGCATTCACTATCTCTTCAAATGCTTTGTTTTCTCTAATTTTCCCTTCAATATAATCGAATCGCTCTCCAATCCCTCTATTTCTATAAAATTCTCTCAACTTGTCAATTTTTGATTTATTTTCGACTGTGCAGGAAAGAAGGTCTTGCCTCATTGTTTTTAACTTTTCTTCATCTATTCCCATGTAGACAAGTTCCAATGCGTATGTTCTGGTATAATCGTATCTGTTACAATACGGCGGAGATGTTACGACCCCATTCAAAATATTATCACTTAATGTGGGCAGTTCAAATAAAACACTATTGATTTTATATTGGACGTATGCGTTATTCTCTCCCGAATAATCGGTTTGGATTAATTCTATTTCTCTTGCCATATGTTCAAGTTCTGCAAGAATAGTCGATTTTGCATCAAGAATAACTGGACGCACATATTTTTCGGATAATGGATCCTTTCCTACCGCTAAACGCCGTTTATTTTCCTCTTGCACTTTTTTCGATCTGGAGTCCCAACCCAAATATTGACCTGATTTTATCGTATAACTAATTCTTTCAAGTGAATTTAATATTGAAAGTGTTAGCAGATTCTTTGTCAAATCAGAATAATGAGATTTCTCCCGCCATTTTGTAAGGAACGCCAAATAATGTTGCGTGTGTTCAGGATATGCATCTTTAGTTATTGTAATATATGGAGTAGTTTCAACAAAGTTATCCGGCATATTAAGTTGCCAAACATCTGTTATCATTTTACGTATTTCACTTAAGTCGTATTTAAAAACTGAAGTTTTTGCATTTAATGAAACAGCAGAAGTTGGCATAACATCATATCCAATGCTATTAATTCCGCGCGTCTGACAAACCACAGCTGTTGTTCCAGCCCCCATAAAAGGGTCCATAATTAATTGTCCTTTATGAATATTCATTTCATCAAGAAGTATATTCACTAATTCTGCCGAAAATCCCTCTTTATACTTTAACCAACTATGAAGCACATCCTTTTTGCTTAATTGATAGCTAACACTTTTTCTATTGAATTTTTCGGTAACTTCAAGCCAGTTTGAAAAATACATTTCCAATTTTTTTCGTTCTTTTTCTGAACAGAATCCATTTGCAGAAAAATTTTCTATCGTGTAATTTTCTATTGATTGTTCAAACAGCGTTAGCTGTTCCATTATTATCCTGCCACCTCTTTTATAAATCAATAATCCAATTGCAGTATTCAACCAGCTGATCATTGTTTGTCAAATTCGCAGCATTTGATAATTTTCCATCTACAAGTTGCTGGTAAATCTCATTTGCCATTGCCTTTTCTATTGCAGCTCCAACAAATGATGTTAGCACTGATCGACCCACCAAGCCATAACCTTTTCTAATTCTCTCAAGTGCACTGTTAGCAGTCTTCCAATGTTCATCTGCCCCCGCCGGATCAATTCCGCCTTTTAATTCTCCAAGCATTATTGTCATTGCTTTTTCATTTTTAGCAATTCTTCCTGCATCGTATCCTGATTTCGTTGTATTAAATAAACATATGTCAACGTTTTTCCCAACTGGTGAAAGCGTCATATTAAAACTTAGACAGCGCGCCCCTATATCGTTCTCCCATGCTAACGCTTTGATTCTTTTTTCAATGCCGGTATCATCTATCGTTTTCGCTTTCCAAGCAAACCGCGCCTGATCTTTATCAATCCACGAATAATTAATTCCTCTAACTGCCATACATGAAAGCAAGCAACGTATCAATTTTTCTTGTCCCATCGATCCTATACGATTTCTCATCATACCGCCAACTGTATCGCCCTTAACTAACAGAAACCTATATATCGTTTCATCAATATACTTGTCTCCCGCTGGTTTAAGAAACTTTTCAATTAATTCTTTAATAACAACCGAACAATCTTCTTCGTTTAAATGTTGTAATGACTTATCCGATAGTCCTGCTGCAGTAAGTAAAAAAGGTCTTATTGATGGCATATGCAAAAAATCATCTGGAGTTTGCGTAATTGCTGCCATGCTTTTAAACGCCAGCGCCTCTTGCACGAAAGGATTTGCCAACGAGTTCTTCTCAAGTGCAATTGCCAGAAAGCCTGCGCGAGTTTGTTCATGAGTTGTTACCAAATCGGTTGCAGTTTGAATAAATCTATTCATAATTTCCTTTCCAAATATTTTTCGTCTTATCTCACGGTCTTTATCTTTCCGCGCCCCACATCTCCGGCACTTTCGGACACCCCTGCCGTTTCTTCGCGGCGCGCGCTTCTACGTAGCAGCCGCAGAGCGCACACGTTCCGCTGTGCAGGTCATCGCAGGTGCGGCAGATGTTCAGGCGCGCGGTGTAGGCCGCTTCATCGGTCTTCTCGTCCGCCGAGAGCGAATCCACATAGTCCCGCACGAGCTTCGCCATATCCGCCTGACCGCTTTCCAGCAGCGTGCAGCGGCAGGGTTTGCGCGCATCAGCCACGAATCGTGACCTCCACCACCGAGCAGGCAGGCAGCGTCATCTTGAGGCCCGTTTCCGTCACGCGGACGGCGTCGAACGGCTTCACCGTCACCTTTTCCGCATCCTCGAACGTGTTCTTGTCGTGCATATCGCCCGTCAGGATGCGCGCGGTCACGTCCTTCGCAGACGCGCCGGAGAGGTGCACCACCACATCCAGCGCCTCGGTGCAGGAGGTGTTCGTCGCGGTCAGGGTAATTACGCCGTCCTTCTCCGAGGCGGTCGCGGTCAGCTGCTTCACGCCGCCGCACTCGCCGCAGGTGATGGCAGACGGCAGGTAGTTCGCATCGTGATGCGCCTTGTAGAGGTCAAAGACGTGGTACGTCGGCGTGCAGATCATCTTCGCGCCGTCGGTCAGGATAACCGCTTGCAGGACGTTGACCATCTGCGCGATATTCGCCATGACCACGCGGTCGCAGTGGCTGTTAAAGATATCCAGTGTCAGCGCCGCTACCATCGCGTCGCGCATGGTGTTCTGCTGATAGAGGAAGCCCGGATTCGTGCCGGGTTCACAATCGAACCACGTCCCCCATTCGTCCACAATCAGCCCAACGCGGTGCTCGTGGTCGTACTTGTCCATAATCGCCAAGTGGCCGCGAATCAACGTGTCCATGTAGGCGGCATTGCGCAGGGTGAGGTAGTATTCATCCGCATCGAAATCGGTTGCGCTGCCCTTCTTGTCCCATGTATGCGGCACGGTGTAGTGGTGCAGGGTAATAGCGTCGAGGTAACGCCCGGCACGCTCCATCAGCTTGTCCGTCCAGTTCCAGTCGCCGGAGCTGGGCCCGCAGGCGATGCGGTAGAGCTTATTGTCGCCATAGTTGCGGCAGAACGTCTGGTAGCGGCGGTATTCGTCGGCATAGTATTCCGGGCGCATGTTGCCGCCGCAGCCCCAGTTTTCATTGCCCACGCCGAGGTATTTGAGGTTGAACGGCTCCTTGTGCCCGTTCGCCCAGCGCTTCTGCACAACGGTGGAATCGCCCGTGGAATTCATGTACTCCACCCACTCCGCCATTTCGCGCACCGTGCCGGAGCCGACGTTCGCGTTGACGTAGGGTTCGCAGCCGATTTGGCGGCACAGTTCCATGAACTCGTGCGTGCCGAAGGAGTTGTCCTCCACTACACCGCCCCAGTTCGTGTTCACCATGCGCTTGCGGGTTTCTTTCGGGCCGATGCCGTCCTCCCAGTGGTATTCATCCGCAAAGCAGCCGCCCGGCCAGCGCAGCACCGGCACGCCGATTTTCTTCAGCGCCTGCACCACGTCCGTACGCATGCCATTGACGTTGGGGATGTCGGAGTTTTTGCCCACATAGACGCCGCCGTAAATGCAGCGTCCGAGGTGCTCCGAGAAATGGCCGTAGATGTTCTTGTTGATTTTCTTGCCGGATTGCCCAGCCGCGTTGATGGAAAGGATTGCCGCCATCTGCTTGTCCTCCGTCTCTTTTTTGTGCTGGTTGCGCTCATTGCGCGCATTCATAAAGTAGATATTCGCCCAATCTATCAGGATTCCTGCCGCATTTTTTCTTTTTTTACGAAATGTTTTTCGACAGTGTGATGGTCGTCACCGCGGGCGAGTTGAACAGGCGGAAGCTCATCCACCACGGGTAAATCAGCCCTTTGCCCAGTCCGGGGCTAACATACTGCCAAATTCCGCCAAAGAAGCTTAGTCCCTGCACCTGACTGTCCTCCGGAAACCAGCCCAGTTCCGGCACATACAGCGCACCCATGCCCGGAATGCGCCACTGCCCGCCGCAGTAGCCGCCCGCGACAATCAAGTCCACATTGTTCATCGCGCAGACGGCTTTCGGGTCGGCGTTCTGCTTCGCGGTGGTGATGTACTCCTGCGTCAGCGGCATTCCGCTCACACAGACTTGCATGTCCTTGTTCGTCATTTCCGCCATGGCCGCCTCGATGCGGTCAAGCCTGTCCAGCTGATAGACCGCCAGCCGCTGGAGCGCCGCCTGATCAGCCGTCAGCGTCGGCAGGGCATTCAAGCCGTCCAGCTGCTTCTGGTATGCCTTGCGCGCGCTGGGGATGTTGAGTGTATACAAATCCTCCGGTACAAACCAAATGGTGGATTTTTCCCGCGTGAATGACACGGGGACATCCAGCATCGTCACGCCCGCGTCAATGAGCGCCTGTGCCCAATCCGCATAAGGCGAAAGGGAGGCGTGCGCCGTCGTCGCGTAGGGGGACGGGTCGCCGCTGCCGGGCAGGAACAGCACCTTCGACCCCGCCGGAAGCTGCTCCAGGAGCGCCAGCGCCGGCGCCACGTCGCCGTTCTCGCCAATCATATTGCCCGTCATGATGACGCAGGAGACTGCGCGCGTACCAACCGCTTTGCCAATCGACGCCTGATTCAGCCCGCGGTACTCCCCGTTCAAATCCGTCAGCAGGAGAATCGACCACTGATCCAGCGAATTGGGCAAATCGGGAATGGTGACCGTTTGCCGCAGCGTCTTGACGGTATTGCTGATGGCAAAGTTCGCCACCGCACCCGCGCCAAACGTCAATAGCAGCACAACCAGCAGCGTCACGCCGATTTTGCGCCCCAGATGGGATTTTTCCTCAAAAATGTTCTCATTCCGTCTGGACAAGGGCGTTCCTCTCCTTTCTGACTTTCTTGGGGAATGCGGTTACTCCGCCTCTTCCCCCGGCACATACGGCATCAGGAAGCAGTTCACATAGTACGCATATTTTCCCGACGTCGAGCTGCTCGGTTTTGCCGTCACGACCGTGTAATCCACGCAGTCGCTCGCCGGAATCTCGCGTTCGTCCTCCGGCACTTCGGACAGGTTTGTCGAGGTCTTTTTGTTCGTGTTCACCTCGGCGTTCATGTCGTAGTCGTGGATGTACATCTTGACGCGGCTTGCCATATTTCCCTCCAGCGTCGTGATGCGGTATTTGCCGTCGCCCAAGTCCTTCACGTCGTACACCAGCGCAACGTGAATCGTCTTGTTGAACGAGCAGCCGTACACCAGCAGGAAGCCCGGCTGCGGCACATTCGTCGTGCGGTTCATCAGCTGATAGCCGCGCAGCAGCTTGCCGACGCTGGCCTCCTTAACGTGATGGACGCCCTCCACCTGCACGAACACGCCGTCCTCGGATTCCTTCGCGGCTTTCTTGACCGCTTCCAGTTCCTCCATCTCGACGTTCGCCTGCATCATGCACCAGGTGATATAGCCGCCGCACCAGCCGAAGCCGATGCCCTTGCCGCGCCACTCGGTGTACTTATTGACGTTTTTGAGCGTCTTGCCGTCCAGTTCCGCCCATTCGTTATAGGCAATATCCAGCACCTGCTGAATCTGCTCCGGCGGCTGCACGGGCGCTTCAGTGGAAATCGCGACCGGCGGGGGCGTCGGGGTGGCTTTGGCGGCGAGCGCCGTTGGCAGGAGCAAGGTCATCAGCAGGAGGGCACACAGCCCGCGAAGCAAGCGTTTCATCAGTGAATCCTTCCTTTCGGAGATTTCTTCAATTTAAGCATACCACGTTTTAGGATGTTTGGAAAGGGGCAAGTGAAGTTTTTACAAATGAAAGCCGCCATTCGACTTTTGATAGCGGTCGAATGGCGGCTGATGTTCTATTCTTCTCACGGATAAACACGCGGACACTGTATGCAGTTGTCACCAACTGAATCGCGCGGAAGGGTCAAGGGAGGGGACTTCGTCCCGTTTCATTCTCCCTTGCAGGGTGCAGGGGCACGCCCCTGCTGGGGTCAAGGGGCAACGCCCCTTGGGTCACTCCTTCGCCGCTTCTTCCTTCGCCATGCGGGCGGCACGCTCCTTCGCATAAATCGCCATTGCGCATTCAAGGCGCTTCCGCTCCATCTGGCACTCCATGTCGTAGGGCTGGGAGATGTCGCCATGGAAGGCTTCGGCATTCGCAGCGCAGCCGCCGGAGCAGAAGAAACGCGCCCAGCAGTCCCGGCACTTCTCCTTGTTCAGCACCGTGTTGTGCGCGAACTTCGCCTGAATGTCGCGGTCGAACGTGCCGTCCAGCACGCTGCCCATGCGGTAGCCGTCGCGGCCGACAAACTGGTGGCAGGGATAGATATCGCCGTCGGGCGTTACCGCAACATACTCGTTGCCCGCGCCGCAGCCGGTCAGACGCTTGCGCAGGCACGGGCCACCCTCCAAGTCCACCATGAAGTGGAAGAAGTTGAACCACTTGCCGTTCGCGCGGCGATCCATATAAATCTGCGCCAAGCGCTCGTATTCCTCACGGATTTCGGGTAAATCCTCCTCGCGCAGGGCGTATTCGCACTTCGGGTCAGTCACAACCGGCTCGACGCTGATCTGGTCAAAGCCCTGATCCGCCAAATGAAGCACGTCGTTGCCGAAATCCTTGTTAAAGCCGGTAAACGTGCCGCGGACGTAGTATTCCTTGTCGCAGGCATTGCGGCGGCGGACGAACTCCTGCGCCTTGTTCATGATGATGTCATAGCTGCCCTTGCCGTTGATGGTCGGGCGCATCCGGTCATGCACTTCGCGGCGGCCGTCGATGGAGATGACGACGTTGCTCATTTCCTTGTTCAGGAAGTCCATGATTTCGTCGTTCATCAGCACACAGTTCGTCGTCATCGTGAACTTGAAGTGCTTGTTCTTTTCCTTCTCGATGGAGCGGCCGTATTCCACCAGCCGCTTGACGACGGGGAAGTTCATCAGCGGTTCGCCGCCGAAGAAGTCCAGTTCCAGATTGACGCGCTTGCCGGAGTGCGCCACCAGCCAGTCAATTGCCGCCTTGCCGACCTCGTAGGGCAGCAGCTTGCGCTCGCCCATGCAGAAGTCGCCCGTCGCCGCGAAGCAATACTTGCAGCGTAGGTTGCAGTCATGTGCCGCGTGCAGGCACATGGATTTCACCACGCCCGGCTCGGTCACCTGCTTCACGTCATCATAATTATCCGGGGCGTTGAGCGCGCCGAGTTCTTCGAGCTGCTTCAGTTCACCGATAACTTCGTCCAGCTCCTGCGCCGTGTACTTCTCTTTCAGCGCATCCCGAATCTCTTCCGGCGTGTGGTCATTCCACATTTCCAGCACGTCAAACGCCATGTCGTCGATGGCGTGAACAGCGCCGCTGCCTACGTCCAGCAGCATCGGCTGACCAACCGCCTTGAAGGTATGAATCATTGCTATTATTCCTCCTGAGTTAGATAAACCGCAAGGATACTTTTTGCACCCTTGCACCCGAAAAAAGCGAAGGCGCATGATGCCGCCTCCGCCTTTGCCTGTTGCAAACCGGATACGATTGCCAGACGAATCTGGAAAGCGTATCATTACTTCCGGT